>Ga0315273_10000495_pt1 | contig 41658 bp, 41 predicted proteins | sample YL17G02_0_MG_FD_205753 | JGI IMG/M metagenome (GOLD analysis project Ga0315273, IMG submission 205753) | Sediment microbial communities from Yellowstone Lake, YNP, Wyoming, USA - YL17G02_0 | ecosystem: Environmental > Aquatic > Freshwater > Lake > Sediment | place: USA: Wyoming | collected...
CGCAAGAATAAGCAGCGCGTCCGGGAGGCTTTGCATTCCGCTTTTTGCGGGCAGCCTTACTACCCTGCGTTTACATCATTATCCGCTGAGTAGTCACAAATTTTTGGCATCATTTTCATTTAGCCTATTTCCATATTCGTCACATTCAACCTTTAAAGTTTCTGCTCTATATTTTGACTGGTGTAAACGAGCAGATGCCATAAATGCATAATCTTTATTATATTGCTTTCCGATTTCGATACTCACATCAGCCTCCAATTTATCTGATTGATACTGCTTGATACTGCTTGATGCCTTCATTAATGCGCGTTTTAGTATGGTATATATTTCTAAGATTCTCTTATCGCGAAATATACAAGTTGTCCCTCTTTTGGTCGCCTGTCAATTGTCATAAAAAACGGGCAAGCCGTGTAAGCCTGCCCTGCTCTAGGACAGTTTACATATTTACATAAAGGTGTTTCACCGTGCAAAGTCTGAACAGGTAACACTACCATATTGAGCAGAAGAAGTGGAAGTTTTCATCTTTTCTCCATGAATCCAAATTTCACAAGTTATAGTTCCCGTTCCTTGATTTTGAGCTACTAAAACTAGAGTAGTCCCTGGTTTTACCACAAGATTTTTTTCAAACGGTAAATCCACATTTACTTGCTCCGTTCCGCCTTGTTCGTTGGTATAGGTAACAAATGCGGAATTGGCAGAACCTGTAATAACATATTTAGCCTGAATATTCGTTAATGAAGAGAGGGATGGGACAGAAGTTGTTGCCAAACAAATACAACAAAGGATAATAACGGCTACAGCGATTGATACAATAAGCCACACATACTTATTCTTTTTAGGCTCTACTTTAAGAGAATTAGTTTGACAATGTCACATTAAATATCTGTTCTATGAATTCGGCTCGGCATCTCTACCGTATGCAGCCTTCCTGCATGAATTTAGGCCATATTACCCAAATATGGTGATGCCAACGATGTGCCATATATGGCGGTATACGGACAAAGTGACCTGCATATACCGAATGTGACATTGTCAAATTAGTCTGGTTTGAATTAGGTGTTTTTTTAGGAGCAGCAGGCTTATCAGTTTCAGCAACTAGAGTCACTTCGTCAATCTTGGAAATATCACGTCCGCAAAATCGACAAACAATGGCCTCGTCCTGGATTTCTTCGGCGCAATATGGGCATTTTTTCATAGCAAACCTCCATTTGAATTGTCCAATTTTAGCATTTACACAATGTATTGTCACCGTCATTTGTCATAAAAAACGGGCAAACCGCAAATCCCTGACAGGTTTCATTTTACATGAAAACCTGTCAGGGATTGGATGTTAAACTTTCTTCTTCGCCTGCTCGATTACTTCGAGTACTTCAGGTAAATCCATGCCAAGCTCGCGCAGTTTTTCGGTCGTGGGGATGCTGTTGGCGTCCCAGCCGCGGCGCAGATAAACCGCATCCACCAAACTCTCATACTGCGCTTCGCGGTACTTACGCAGGTGCGCCATCTTTTCCTGGGTGGATAGACCGGCAGGGTCAATTTCGACCAGGCTTTTGAGCTGTTCGTCGTAACGTTCCTGGCGCGATTCGTACTCTTCCGCGGTCACCGGACCCATGGCGCGGTAGGGCGAATAATCATGTTTGCGTCCGATCCGTCCCAGGCGCAGGGCAAAGACCTTCTGGAAGTTGTAGACACGTTCCGATTGGAGCAACAGGTCTTCTATAGTGGTCGGCTTGCCGGTCACTCCCTGGTGGATCCAGGCATAGTTTTCGACATGCTCTTCCACCTTGGCGGGTTCCTTTGTCTCCTTATTGTTTGCGGGCGTGATGTCATTCCACGGCAGTTTGCACAGGCCGTGCAGGCTGAACCAGGTGCGCCATACCGGGAAATAGTGCAGGGCTTCAGCCTTATCTGTGAAAGTAGGCAGAAGTTTGTGGACTTGATCCATGAAGATCAACCAGGCTTCGTCGTGCTGGGGGCCTTTGGTCGCCAGGCCAAAACCGCCCTGCTGGGCCAGCGATTCCTTGGTCATGTATAACGAGATTTCAAGGCCCTTGATCTCCATGCCAATATCATGGACAAATTTCGGGTCGGCGCCAAATTCACGGACAAAGTATTCCTTCATGTAACGCACGCCCTGGCCGACAATCACACCAAAGCCCTTGCCGCGCGCCATCTGGTGGAGCAGTTCCAGTGCCGCGGCGCCGTTGCCAAAATTAAGCTCCAGGCCGCCAGTGCGTTCTTTGTTCAGGATGCCCGCTTCGTAACACTCCATCGCAAATCCCGTACAGTTGGCAAACGAGATGGTATCCACCCCGTAGGTATCGCAATAGAAGTTGAGTTCCAACACCTTTTGGGCATCGAAGTTACCAATATCCGAACCCAGCCCGGCGGCGTTTTCATATTCTGGGCCATCCACAATCACGCAGGTCCCGGCGTAAGGCCCGGTCTTTAGCGGGAACTTGTCCACGCCGTGCGAACACGACAGGGTACAACCCAGCCAACAGCCATCCGGCACGCCCTGCGTAAAGGCTTCGGTCCAGATCTTCGAGTCGATCTTATGTGTGTCGGGATGCGAGCCAAAGCGGAAGTTGTTCACCGGCAGCAGGTCGAAATGGTCCATAATATCGACAATGTGGGCTGTGCCCACCCTGCGCATGTGATTCTGCTTGTCGTCAAGGTCGGCAATCTCTTTATTGATGCGCTGACCGGCCTTGCGGACGAGAGCCATATCGGCAACACCGTTCTTATCGCCGCCCATGTCGGTGAAGCGTATCACGATGGCCTTGATCTTCTTATCACGGAAGATGCGTCCCGGACCGCCGCGCCCGGCCTGTTTGAGGCGGACTTCCTTACGGCGCACGTCATACCAGGTGCAGTTGAGCATCGCAATGCGGATATGCTCCGAGGCCTGCCCGGCGGCAAGCACGGAAATGGAGCGCTTGCCCTTATCGTCGCTGCCGCCGTAGCGTTCAGTCAGGACTTTACCGATCAGGTGCGCATCGACCTCTTCGATTGAATCACGCTCGATCGTCACCTTGCCGGTATCGCCATCGATGAAGATGATCACATCGTCATCCGCCTTACCCTGGAGTTCGAGCGCGTCGAAGCCGGAGAATTTCAGGAACGGGGCAAAGTAACCGCCCACGTTACAGTCCATCACATTATGGGTCTCAGGGCTGATGGTGACAACGGCGGCCTTGCCGCTGCCGGGGTAGGCTGTGATCCCGCAGATGGGGCCGTTGGCAATGATCAATTCGTTCTCCGGGTCATCCCACTTCGTTTCAGGAGTCACAGCATCCCACAACAGCTTGAGCGCAAATCCGCGCCCGCCAGTGAACAGATCCTTCATCTGCTGTGTGACCGGTTTTTCCCGGATGGTATTGTCACCCAAATTGATGTAAAGCGTGCGGTTGGCGTAACCGCGCTCCACGGGATGCAATTCGTAGGTGAAATCTCCTAATAAGTTTGATTTTGCAGCTTTGGCGGGTTTAACAACAGGCGCTACAAGTTTGGCAGGTTTAGCAGGTTTGGCAGCCTTGATGGGCTTGGCCAATTTGACAGCTTTAACAGACTTGACAGCCGTGACAGATTTGGCAGGCTTGACAAGTTTTGTAGATTTGACAGATTTTTTAGCAGGTTTTACAGTCTTTTTAGCGGGTTTGACAGATTTTGCAGGTGCTTTTTTCATGAGCGGGTCTCCTATGATTAAACAGAAATCAGGTTTCGAAAATGCCTATCGTTAATTATCACAGGAAGGACAAAAATTGTCCACTGACTATCTTCCCCCTCTGGCAGTGTCAAGAGGAACGTTCATTTCGGGCTGGGCTGATATATAATCATTTTGTACACTGTGCCAATTGGTATAACTCTCGGCTGCTATGTATAAAAATCAACAAAATCGACCATTCGAGGACTCTATGAACGTCTCAGATGCAATTCGCCAAATACGCGCAATACGGAAATTCCAGGATAGGCCTTTGCCCGAAGATGTCGTACGCGCCATCTTGAACGCGGGACGCAGATCACAATCATCCAAAAACAATCAGGCCTGGCAATTCATCGCGATCCAGGATAAGGCAACGCTCAAGGCCTTGTCCGAGTGCGGTGAATGGGCGGGACATATCGCGGGCGCGGCGTTATGTGTTGCCATCCTCACATCTGAGCCAGCCGAAAAATTCCAGACGATGTTCGATGCGGGTCAGGCCGCGGCGTTCATGCAACTGTCAGCATGGGAACTTGGAATCGGCTCCTGTCCCGCTTCGATCTATGACTTTGAGCGGGCGCGCGCGATTCTGGGATTCCCACCCGAGTGGCATTTGCGCATCGCACTCTCGTTTGGCTACCCCGCGGAAGAAGAGAAGCTATCTGCCGCGCCGAAGAAGGGCGGACGAAGATCATTGGATGAGATAGTGCATTGGGATAAATGGTAGCAAAAATCCGGTTTATACGCTAAAATAGCAACATCATATAAGATGTCGTATATGATGCAATTTTAGCAACCAGAAAGGCTAAAAAATGACACGCTATGCCCTTAACCTACCCGTTGACCTAAAACAAGAAGCCGAAAAACTTGCTGAAAAACAGGGAGTCTCCTTGAACCAATTCATCATGTGGTCTGTTTCAGAAAAAGTTGCTTCCATGCGACAGCAATTGGACGACCCAAATTTTCCCATGATCACCTATCGCCGCGGCGCATCAGGCTGGGTGACTCCCGTCCTGCGCGGAACAGGTATCCGCGTGCAGACGGTTGCGGTTGATATCAAACATGGTATGACTCCCGATGAAATTGCGGCGGATTATGAACTAAACGTAAATCAAATTCGCGAAGCGCAGGCCTTTTATGAGGCGCACCGCCCTGAAATTGATGCAAATATCCGTTACGAAAATAATTTAGCGAAACAATATAAAAAAGAAACGTCCAAAAAACATGGCTAGACCTAAACTTCATCTTGACGCGGATGCATCAAAAATATCGCTGTATCGAGCCTCGCTTGAGCGCGGGCATGATGTCACTCGCACACCTAACGATTGGATGGCATCGAACGCCGAAGATGACGATCAATTACTCGGCGCCGCGGCGCAAGGACGTTCCATATTTACATTTAATACCCGCCATTTCTTGCCGCTTGCCAAGCGTATTGCACATCATGCAGGGATTATCCTGTCGCCACAACATCCAACGCCAAGATTGCTCAAAGCGTTGGACCGCTTTTTCAAGGAGACCAAAGCGGAGGAGATGGAAGATCAAGTGAGATGGTTGAGTGATTGGGAGAAGTAATCTCCGCCGCGCCTAAGAAAGGCGGACGGAGATCGCTTGATGAGGTGGCGCATTGGGAGCGGTGGTAAAACACCGCGCCTTGATTTATCTCACGCGGGTGATATTGATACAATTTGCCGTATAACTCGGCGGGGTATAAACACAGCCAAACTGATATCCATTTTCAAAACGGAAAATGATGAGCGATTCGATTACCCCAAAACTTACGCGCGGACGCGTAACGGGCAGGCTATCCACATCGCTGTTCCATTCGAGTGTATAAGCACACTTTGCATAAGCGGAAAAACCGTCCACCGGGATGAGCGGTTTGGGCAGGTCTGCACCGTTCCCAACCGAGGATAATCCCTCCAGCACCAGCGCATCTGCATCCTTCAAGGCCTGGCGCACCTCAGGGACATACAACGAGAGCCTTCCACCGATCACTGCCACGACCAGTATGGCAAGCCAAACTGTGACCCTACGCCGTAGTGAGTCAGGCGAACGCGCAACTATATATTCCTGCTGGTTCAATACCCAGCGCAGGAACAATCCTGCCGGAATGTAAAGAAGCAGGCGCGGCAGGAAGGTATACACAAACAGGATCAATGAACTTAATGCCTGCGATTCGCCAGAGTTAATATAGGCCTGAAAATAACTGACCACAACGCCGAAGAGCGCGCCGCCCAAAATCCCCCAAAAGGATTCCTCTTCCCAGGCCACAATCAACCCCAAAATGCCCATGGACAGGGTCCCTAATATGACGGTGGCAGCCCTCCCGATCGGCAGATCGAAAAGAGGAATGCCGGGCAGCATCCATACATTTATAAATTGGGAAATATATAAATAAGTCAATCCAAATGCCATACCAACCCAGAAACCGGTCATCCGACGTTTTTGATCGCTCATACAAGCCTCCTCGCAGTAATTATAACGCGGGAGAATCAAAGGAATATCCCTCTCAAGAATGGTATTAAATAAGCCCTCATAATTCTCAAACAGGGCAGGGCATCCTGCTTGCAGAAGAAAAGCTATTCGCCGCGCCTAAAAAGCTGGTATTGGATGAAATTGTGCATTGGGATAAATGGCAACAGGTTTTTACTTCTCCTGGCCTTCATCACTTACCAATCCCCCAGGGGCAATATAACGCGTCTGTTTAAACGGCAGCAATTGTTCGGCCAGATTATCCTGCAACAAGTGACCTGACTCATGCATGAGCGTGTCGTGGTTGTAATCGTTCAATTTGACCATGCTCGCCAAACACGGAAAGTGATGGTGAAACAGTCCCGCTTTCTCTTCCGCCTCATCGGCTGAGAGACCAACCAATTTCTCAGCCACGAAGCGGGCGCATCCGCAGACGGCGTCGCGGCGCACCTCCGCCTCTGTTATCGTGCGCGTCGCTTCATCAACGGTAAGGCGAATATCGGGTTGACCAAAATAACGCGCAAACTCCGAAATGACGGGGCTCTCGTATGTCTCGCGCTCGCGGCGGGTGATCTTGTAATCGTGTTCGGTGAGGGAGCAGAGCGGCTTGGGAGTCGCGCAGGCCACGTTCATCCGTTCCAACCACCCCCGCAGTTGACGCGCCAACCCGCGCGGCAGCCAGGCCTCGTTATCCACCGCCACAACCACGCCGCGCGCACTAGTCATTTTGGCGATTTCGGGGATCAACTCTGCAACAGACTTGTTTTCCGCGAAAGAAAGGATCAAATCGCAATCGGGGAAACTCTCCGGCAGGAATTCCTCGGGGTAATCCATGATCAAAGGGAACGCGGCGGGGGCCCTCCATGATTCGATACTCCACCCTTGCGGGCTGTGCGCGCGTAAATTAGACACATGCCGTATGCCATATTCGCCTGAGATGATCGCCTGAATTCGCATCGCTCCATTTTACTGCTTAAGCACGGAATTACTGTAACTAAAGTCACATGCCTGCCAAACGGCGCAATGCAGAAAATGGCGTAGTGGAAAGGATATTAAATGACTATAATCAGGCCAGCCAAGGAGAATGGTATGGAAAAATTTGCCGAACTGATTTCGATCCTGCTCCAGCATTCACAGCGCTTCCTGAATTTTTGGAACTTTCAGAGTTGCTACGAGGCTTCCCCAGTCGCATTAGAATGTGAAGGGTATTAGTATTGAGCGCGCACGCAAACCATGCAGAGAATTCCGAAGTCTGGGTACAAACACAATAGGCGGTTACCATGGATCTTTATTCTTTTACATTCATCGTGAACTTCCTCGGTCTCATCGCCTCGTTCTGGTTGGGGGCCTACCTCGTCATACGCAACCCGCGCACACCCACCGCCTGGCTGACCGCGTTCACCCTCTGGTCGCTGAGCGGGTTGTTTCTGAATATCCTGCTGGCGCTCAATCCCCCACCCATTCCCACTTATCGGCCTTCCGGCTTGCGAGTTCTCTTCCCCTTTTGGGCATCGGGCACATTCGAGCAGGGCGCTAGCGCCTGGTTACAGGGATGGTCTGTGGTGCCCTCAGTGGTGTTCTGGCATCATGCCACCCTGCTCATGCGTCCGGGCAAAATGAATGCCTGGCGCTGGACGCGCGTCATCGCAGGATACATCACCGGCTTCGCCGCCATCGAATTGCAGGCCTTCACACAAATCCTCTTCTCCGTGGAAGGCGGCGACCCGCTCTATCTCAACAGCCTGCAAGCCGGGCCGCTTTATTCTGTTTTCGGCCTTGCCCTGATCGTGCTGACTACTACCAGTGCCGTCAACCTGGCGCGCTCAGTGCGCGTCGCGCCCACCGAGACCACCCGCCGCCAGTTGGAAACGCTCACCATCGCCACACTCATCGCGGGCCTGGTCGGGCCGTTGTCGCTGATCGCCTCGGGGCTGGACCTGTTCCCCATCCCGATGGTCGCCATGTCGCTTGTGTTGGCGGTCTTCGTTGGCATGGTCGGCTATGGGGTGGCGCGTTACAGTGCGCTCGTCGAAGGCCGCACCATCCGCCGCGATTTCATCTACAACCTGACGCTCATCGCTTCCATCACCATTTTCTACCTGCTGGCCTCCCGCCTGCTTGTGGTGGCCTACGAAGCGCCGCGCGTCATCGCCCTCTTCATCCCCATCCTCGCCATCTTCACCCACTCAGCCATGACCCTCGCACCGCGCCTGCTGGATCAATTCTTCTACCAGCCCAAGACGCGCCGCCTGCGCTCGAACCTGCGCCAGCTCTCGCGGCTGGCGGGCGAGGGCGAAGCGTTTAAGGAAAACCTGGACGCGACGTTGAACGCGCTGTGCGCCTCGGTGCGCGCGAAGTATGGAATTATCTTCACCTTCGATGGGGAAACCGCCCGCTCTCTCTCCGACTTTCGCTGGCGCGGCCTCCCGATCGAGGTTCCAGCCCGATCATTATCCGCCGACGATGCCAGCCACCTGGATGCGGGTCATTTCCCCGCGCCGCTGGAAGAGGCATCCCTGCTTATGCCACTGTTTGCCGAAGCGGAACAAGTCGGCGCGCTCTTGCTCGGACAGCCCACCAACGGGGTGAAATTCGCGGCGGAAGATGTAGAGAGTATCCTGCATCCAGCCGACCGCATCGCGAACGTACTGTACATCGAGCGCCGCAAACGTGAATACCTCTCACGCCTCACCGAAGTGGCCGAGCAGCACCGCGCCGAAGCGCGGCGCGAACTTCCCTCCGTGCCCGCCGAGATTGTGGAGGATGCCCTGCGCAATCACTACGATTACACCCATCTCGCCGATTCACCACTGGCCGAACTTGAACTGGTGAAGAAAAAACTGGGGGGTAGGAAGACGCACCTCGAACGCGGCAAGGCCGTACAGGCTGTCCTGCTGGAGGCGCTCGAGGAACTGCGGCCCAGCCGCGAAGGTCCGTCGCGCGACCCGCCTCCCAGAGAGTGGTATCCGTTCATCATCCTGCGCGATGCGTACCTGGAGGAAGTCTCCAACCGCAATATCATGCTCAAACTGTACATCTCTGAGGGGACATTCAACCGCACCCGCCGCGCCGCCATCCGCTCGCTGGCGCGCGCACTGATCGAGATGGAACATTCATAACTGGAATTGAAGTCATAGACCCCAAAGGTTTTGAAAGCCTTTGGGGTCTATTTTTTAAACATGGCGTCTTTTGGCAGTCCAAACTCTGGTATTGGCAGTTGCAAAATGAGACGATGGGGACAACAAAGGAGAATGCCATGAATCAACACACTTTTTTTCCACAAGTCCAAAACTACTATGCCGATCTGGTGAAGCAACTCGCCGATGCTCAGGAAAAAATCTCGATGACCTACCTCGCCTTCGAAGACGGCGAATGGGCACGTCGCATCATCAATGTACTGCGCGAAAAAGCCGCCGCAGGACTGCGTGTGCAATTGATGGTGGATGAGTTCGGCCAGCAACTTGACGAGCCGCGCCGCCTGTTGCGAAACCACGAAATTCTGGAAAGCCTGCGCGCGGCCGGAGTGAGCGTGGAATCGTTCCACCCATCCGCACCGAAGGTTTCCATCCGCAACCGCATGCACTGTAAGTTCACAGCCATTGATAAGCATACAGCTTTCATGGGCGGATCGAACATCGCCGATTACTACACCACGTGGTCCGATACCAACATTCGTGTGGATGGCGAGCTGGGCAACACCTTCCATCGTCTGTTCGACTTCCTGCGCGGCTTCTCGCGCGATAACGAATGCGTCGCACTCGATCCATCCGACCTTTGGGCTGGTTCCGATCAACTGAGAATGACCATTCCGAATCAGCACGAGGATATCCGAACCGCGTTGCTGGATCTGATCCGCGCTGCCGATGCGTCCATCCACCTGCGGACATGGTACTTTCTGCCCGATGCCGAGATCATGGACGCGTTGTGCGCGCAGGCGCGTAATGGTGTACAGGTAAATGTGATGTTCTCGCACCAAACACGCGTCCGCCTCGTAGATTTCGCCAACTACATCCCCGTAACGCAACTAGCGCGCGCAGGCGGGAATGTCTACCGCTACGCGGGAAAGTACCTGCACAGCAAGACCGCCTGGAACAACAAAGGCGATGTTCTGCTCGGTTCCGCTAACCTCGACGCGCACTCGATGCGCATCAACTTTGAATCCTGCCTGCAAATGAACGATCCTTCCCTTGCCTGGGACTTGCGCCGCGCCTTCGTGAACGATCTTCACACCTGCCTGCCCCAAACATCCGAATCCTGTGAACGCCGTTCCCTCACGGACCGCGTTCTCTCCCACGCGTGCAATCTCGCCGCACCATGGCTGTGATGAGCATGTCACACGCACTCGCAAAGACAATCACAATTTCCAGTTAAGCCTAAGGAGTCCATAATGAATACCCAACTACCCCTGCCCCTCTCCACCATCAAGTTCTTTATCCCCTCACGCGTTGTCAAAGTTGTCAAAGTCGCCGCAGTGCTGTTCGTACTGTGGATGTTTCGCGCGCCGTTGGGCGACCTCTTCGAATTCGTGAGTGACCGCCAGCGTCTCAGCGCTTACGTGGAGACCTTCGGCGCGCTCGGCCCAATTATGCTTTTCGCGTTGCTCTTTGCGCAGGTTTTTGTGGCGATCATCCCCGGCCACGCCCTGATGATGACGGGCGGCTACGTTTACGGTTTTACCATGGGCGTCACCATCACCGCCGTCAGCACCATTATCGCCAGTCAGGCTGCCTTCATGCTTGCCCGCACATACGGACGTTCGCTCATTGACCGTCTCGCCTCTCCACAAATTATCCAGCGCTGGGACCACCTGTCCGCGAACCAGGGTACGCTCTTTTACTTCTTCGCCTTCGTTCTCCCCATTTTTCCCAGCGACCTGATGTGCTACGTGGCAGGGCTGGGCAAGATCAGCCCGCGCCGCTTCTTTGTGGCAAACCTGCTTGGCCGCTCGTTATGTGCCGTATCCATCACCTTAATCGGTGCCTTCGGCTTCCAACCGCCACTCTGGTTCTGGATCACCGTGGTTGTTAGCATGGCCGCCTTCTTCGCGGGTTGGGCGATCTACAAGAAAGCGCACGTTCACTAAATGGAGTCTAAAATGAAAATCGTCTTTCTCACCCAATCCTACCCACCCATGGTCAGCGGCGCGGCCATCTTCGCTGGGCGTCTCGCCAAAGGCATGGCAGCCCGCGGACACGAGGTGTTGGTCATCGCCGCCAGCGACCGCGACACACCTTATCTTGAACAGGGCATAAATCTCTCTGTGCTCCGCCTGCGTTCCTTCCCCAATCCCCTGCGTGTCAACCAACGCGTTATGCTCCCCGCGCGCCGCACCATTTGGAAAGCCCTGCGCGATTTCCAGCCAAACCTCATCCACACACACGACCCCTTTCAAATGGGATTGACAGGGGTTGCCTGGGCGAGCCAGACGCGTATTCCAATCACCCTAAGTATCCATCAACTACCGTGGTTCATTGCAAGTTACATCCCCGATGTGGACGGCCTGCGTGCCCATGCCGAATCCATGCTTTGGAAATACGCGCGCTGGCTCTTGAAAAAATTCACCGGCATCCTCACCCCCACACAAACAATCTCTGACATCGTTGCAGAGAGGACAGGTATCCATCCCCAGACGATCAGTTATGGACTCGACTTGCGCTCATTTTCAACCTCGCCTCTCTTTCCTGACCTCGAGATGGCACTCCGTCACAAGCTCGATCTCCCCCCGAGTGTTCCCACCCTGCTTCATGTGGGTCGCCTCGACACCGACAAGTGCGTCGATCGCGTCATCTGCGCCGCCGCGCAAACCATGCAGACCACCGACGCTCACCTGCTAATCATCGGTGATGGGCGCGAAAAGCCCGCGCTGATACGCCTTTGCCGCTCCCTCGGCGTTGCCAGGCGCGTCCACTTTCCCGGCTTCATCGCCTTCGAGCAGGGATTGCCCGAGATGTACCGTCTCGCCAGCCTGTTCGTTACTGCATCGGAAATCGAGACACAAAGCATGGTTCTGCTCGAGGCCGCCGCCAGCGGACTGCCCATCGCGGCCGTGCGCGCCACCTGCATCCCAGAGATCGTCCATCACGGCGAGAATGGATTCCTATCTAGGCCGGGCGATCTCAACGCGCTGGCAAAATCCATGATGATCCTGCTTCAAAACCCCGCGCAGGCAAGGCAAATGGGAAAGGCGAGTCGCAGGCTGGCGCAATGTCACGACCAGCAAATCACAATGGACATGCACGAGGAACTTTACAGGGAATTGATCGCCGAGAAAAACGGCTGGCGCATGGAAATGCTTGCACCCTGGACACGACCGGCTGGCACGAAATTGATGGTCAACCTGCCATCATACCCTGGTGGAACGTCACAAAGGAAGAAGCCCAGAAGTGCCTTGAGATGACCACCTGGTATCCTGCCTCCACCGGATATTTCCTCGGGAGCGGTTTTTCCAGCGGATTTCTCACCCGCGGAGACATGCCCATGACGATGAGCCGCATCAACCTGATCAAGGGAATTGGTCCCGTCCTGCAAATTGCCGAAGGCTGGACAGTTGACCTGCCCCCGGAGGTCCATCATCAGTTGAATGAACGCACAGATCCCACCTGGCCATATATTGGTTCGCACCAAACGTTACCGGGCAGGGTGCTTTCCATGATGTCTACTCCGTCATGGCAAATTGGGGAGCAAATCACGGTGCGTTAAGCTACGGTCATATCGGCGCGGATTTGATCAGCATGGCTTCCATGCTGCGAATCCCGGTGAGCATGCACAACGTCCCCGAGGAGAAAATCTTCCGTCCCAGCGCATGGAGCGCCTTTGGCGCAAGCGACTTTACTGGAGCCGACTATCGCGCCTGCGAAAACTTTGGCCCTGTTTATGGTTAGGACCAGCCCATCGCGAAAAACCCGGGAGTCTTTTTATTTAGTGGTTATAATCAAGACAAGTTCCCAACACGACGCCACTCAGGAAGGATTATAAAATGGACGAGATGAAATACGAAAAAATCGGTGAAGCAAATAGCCGCGCAGAAGCCGACATCATTAAAAGCTTTTTGGAAGCCGAAGGAATTACTGTGGAACTCATCGAAGAATCCGTCTCATATTCGTCCTATGCAATGCCATTGGCTCGCGTCCAAATTTTTGTCCCCAAAGAGAATGTCGAGCAGACCCGCGAATTGCTTAAACCTTTTGATGATATTTTGCAAGAGGAAGATGATGATGAATAAAAAGAATTCCTGTCAATATGTCATTCTGAGCGACTGCAGGGAGCGAAGAATCTCATTTTGATACTGGGTTGCTTTTGAAAACCTGAGATTCTTCGCTGCTTCGCGGCTCAGAATGACATGACCAGGTATATTTATGAATTTCAAAACCCTCTCTGAATCAGTCTGGAGGTGAAAATGCCTAATAACCATGCTCCTAATCGCTGGCTGGGTTCTTTGCCAAAAATCGGCATCCGCCCAACGATCGATGGTCGGCGCGGAGGGGTGCGTGAATCGCTCGAAGATCAGACCATGTCCATGACGCGCGCCGTTGCCGAACTGCTGACGGCCAATTTGCGCCATCCAAACGGTCAGCCAGTGAAATGTGTCATCGCGGATACAACCATCGGCGGGGTTGCGGAAGCGGCTGCCTTCGCTGAAAAATTTTCCCGCGCCGGGGTCGGTCTTTCCATCACGGTTACACCTTGCTGGTGCTATGGCTCGGAGACAATGGATATGGATCCGCTCATCCCCAAAGCGGTCTGGGGTTTTAATGGGACGGAACGCCCCGGCGCTGTATATCTTGCGGCCGTGCTTGCGGCTCATAACCAAAAGGGACTGCCCGCCTTTTCCATTTATGGACAGGATGTGCAGGATGGAAGCGACAAAAGCATCCCTGATGATGTAAAGGAAAAGCTCCTGCGGTTTGCGCGTGCTGGCCTGGCAGTGGCGACCATGCGCGGCAAAACTTACGTTTCGTTCGGCGGTGTTTCGATGGGCATTGCCGGTTCCATAGTGGACAATGATTTCTTTGAATCATATCTGGGTATGCGCGTCGATGCAGTGGACATGACCGAATTCCTGCGACGAATGGATGAGGGCATTTACGACGCCGATGAATTCAAGCGTGCCCTGGCATGGGTAAAATCCAACTGTAAGGAGGGGCAGGATCACAATCCTCCTGCGAAGCAACGCAGTCGGGAGCAGAAAGACAGTGATTGGGAAACCGTGGTCAAGATGGCGCTGATTGCCCGCGATGTGATGAGCGGAAACCCGCGCCTGGCTGAACTGGGTTTTGGGGAGGAAGCCCTGGGGCGCAATGCAATTCTGTCCGGTTTTCAGGGTCAACGCCAATGGACTGACTTCAAACCCAATGGCGATTTCCTCGAAGCCATTCTCAACACATCCTTTGACTGGAACGGTCCGCGCCAGCCCTATCTTGTGGCAACTGAAAACGACAGCTTGAATGGCGCCGCCATGTTATTTGGTCACCTGCTCACCAATACGGCACAAATATTTGCAGATGTTCGTACCTATTGGAGCCCGGCGGCATTGAAACGCGTAACGGGCTATGACGTATCCGGGCGCACATCCGGTGGAATTATCCATCTGATTAATTCTGGCGCTTGCACGTTGGATGCGACCGGCTGGCATGAAATTGACGGTCAACCTGCCATCAAACCCTGGTGGAATGTCACAAAAGAAGAAGCCCAAAAGTGCTTTGAGATGACGGCATGGTATCCAGCCTCCACCGGATATTTTCGTGGCGGCGGTTTTTCAAGTGGATTTCTCACCCGCGGGGACATGCCCATGACGATGAGCCGCATCAACCTGATCAAGGAAATTGGTCCCGTCCTGCAAATTGCCGAGGGTTGGACGGTTGACCTGCCCGCGGAGGTCCATCATCAGTTGAATGAGCGCACCGATCCCACCTGGCGGCCCACACACTGGTTCGCGCCCAATATTACCGGGCAGGGAGCATTCCGCGATGTCTACACCGTCATGGCAAATTGGGGAGCAAATCACGGCGCGCTAAGCTATGGCCACATCGGCGCAGATTTGATCAGCATGGCTTCCATGCTGCGAATCCCGGTGAGCATGCACAACGTCCCCGAGGAGAAAATCTTCCGCCCCAGCACATGGAGCGCTTTTGGCGCAAGCGACTTTACCGGAGCCGACTATCGCGCCTGCGAAAACTTTGGCCCTGTTTATGGCTAGAACCAGCCCAAAAGGCGCATCGATTTACCAAAGAAAAGCGGACGGATGTCACTCCACTACACCATCATAACCTTTGGTGTATTCGTCATCGCCGTGATCTGGGTCAGCCCAAAATTGAGGTAGTGGCACACTTCAAACGCCAAAGAAGGGCAGAAAAATGTCGTTTGATGAAATTATGCGCTGGGAGAGGATGTAGTTATTTGCCTATAATCACAAAAAAACACTATAATTAGTCCGAGGATAAACTTATGGAGAATAATATGATACAACAAACCTTCGACTCTTGGGATGACGAAATCGCCGAAGATGTTAAATCCAACCTCCATGAATTGGCAAACATTATTGTAACCTCACGTGATTGGACAGTTGAAACTATCATAAGTCAAATAGGAAAAGGAAATATTGACTTAAATCCAAAATTTCAGAGACGTAACGCATGGGATGATTCTCGAAGGAGTCGTTTAGTCGAATCTCTTATCATTGGTATGCCTGTGCCTGAAATCGTTCTTGCTGAAAACCCAACGGAAAAGGGGGCTTTCATTGTCATTGATGGAAAACAAAGACTCACAACTATCATTGGATTTATAAATGAAAATAAACAAGGAAACAATTACTGGGATAAACCGAAGCTCAAGGGACTCAAAACAAGGAAAGATCTAAACGGTCTGGTGTTTTCAGAATTATCTAAAAATCCAAAATATAGTGCGGAATTAACGAGGTTTTACAATCACGATATCAGATGCACAATTATTACCGGATTTAAAACCCAAGACGTACTTTATGATATTTTTTATCGATTAAATACCAACTCTGTTCCCTTAAGCACTCAAGAGTTGAGGCAAGTTTTAAACAAGGGTCCTTTTGCAGATTACCTAGTGGATATCACAGGTTCCAAGCAACCATTACACACTGTGCTAGGATTACAGGGTCCAGATAATAGATTAAAAGATGCAGAATTGATTTTGAGATTCTTTTCCTTAGTGTTTCTTGGGAAAACCTATAAAAGTAATCTCAGAAAATTTCTGGATGAATCAATGGCAGAAATAAACGCCCATTGGGATGAGTATGAAAAAAAGGTAAACGAGCTCTACAAGGAATTCAATCAAGCAATTAAGTTGCTAGAAATGGTTTTCGGCAAAGAAAATGTTGGGAGGAAATTTACTGATAACCAATGGGATAAAAACTTCAACAGAGTGCTTTTTGAGGTTGAAGTATATTATTTTAGGCATTTACTAAAACTCAAGATGAGCAAAGAGGATAAGGCGAAGTTTGTTGAGGAATATAAAAATCTTTGTGGAAAAGACATGGACTTCCGCCGTTCGATCGAATTGAGCACGAAAGACACTGGACAATACAATCTCAGATATAAAAAGTTTCTTGCTATGGTTAACAAGGTTTTTAAAACAAAAATAACTGAAATTCCAGTCCAAGTTCAACCATGACTGAATTTGATGAAAAATACGACGAGTTGAAAGCCTACATATCTGAACTAGAAAAGAAATTCATAGACAGGTTTCTCTCTTCTGGTTTAGAAACCAACCCTGAGGAATATGAACTAGATATCAGGGCGTATTGCATCTTATCCCACGCTGCCTTTGAAGATTATTTTGAACAAATAGCTGAAGGGGTAATGATAAAGGGTCTGGAAAAATGGTATAGCCCTAGCAGAGAAATTACTCCACCGTTACTTGCATTAGCCGCATACTCTGAGAAGAGAATTGGGTACAATGAAAAGAAAACCGAAATTCCATTTGATCAATTGAGAGAAATATTTGACGAAACAAAGACCAAGTTATCAACAAGAATTAGAAAAGAGAATCATGGCATTTCGGTAGAACATTTAGCAAATATGCTTTTGCCAGTGGGGTTATACATCAAGCAAGATGTCAATTTACGAAATTCACTTGACAAATTAGTTAAACAGCGCGGTTTATATGCGCACCAGGGAAGATTAAAAAAACATCCTGGCTCCCGAAACTGCAAAAAATTACGTCGCCGATTGTCTCCTGTTGTGCGAGGATTTGCGATCCAAAGCCAACGGTTTGTTTAAAAAGTCTCGGCAGAAAAAACGCCCATAAAAATCATCAAAGCCGCTACGGAGATCAATCCTCCGCTTTTTCTTCCTCGCGGCGGTTTCATCGGTGCATTGATTTCCCCCAAAAACTATCTATGATATGACGCATAAAAGATGGCAACAATTTTAGATTTACATTTTTGTTTTTGGCGAAGATAAAGGATTAATGTCAAATGAGCAGGACACAATATATAAAGATCGGCGAAGTGAACGGCCGCTGGAAAGCTGAGATCATCGAAAGTCTATTATCAGCTCAAGGCATGGAAGTGCAGTTGATCCAGGATGCCGTTACACATTATTTGTACAAAGGTCCATTCGATCTGGTTCAGATTTTTGTCCCTGATAAAATGGTTCTGGAAGCACGTGAGTTATTAAAGTCTTTTGATGAATTTCAATTGACAGAAGATGATGAGTAATTCAGAAGAAAACTAATGGAATATAGACCTCTATGGATGCCTCCCTTCTCCCCTTCTTCTCTCCTCGCGGCGTCGTAATCATCGGCGCATCCACCTCACCCGAAAAATTAGGCTACAGCGCGGCGCGTAACCTCATCCAAAGCGGATACACGGGCGCGATCCATTTCGTCAGCCAGAAGAGCGGCGAAACTTCGAAAGTCTGTTTTGCTTGTTGATTCCCACAAATCCGCGTGCTATGATGTAGCTGGATATGGCATGACCATCATCCGATGGGAAAAAGGAGTTTGCCATGGAAAAGAAAGATGTTTTCACCAAAATTCTGGCAATCATCGGGACCATACTGATGTGGTTCCCAATTTTGACGCCAATTGTGCTATCTGCAGCCTCTTTCATTGGCGAGCGCGTGTTTCGGTTCGACTATCTCATGCCCGCGGAACTCTTTCCGTCTGCCCTGCTTGGTGGTGGACTGCTCCTGTGGGCATCACTGCGCGCGCGTTCGCGCCGCGGATTGATCGGCTGGGGGCTGGCGATTGCCGTCGGCATGTTATTTGGCGGACAGGCGCTAGCTGTGGTCACGGGGATGGCATCGGGTGAAACTGAACCGACTGCCTGGCTCATGGCGCTCATCTTGGTACCGATCGGGATTTATGCGCTGGCACTTGTGGCAGTTGGCGTTGGCGGCGTGCTGTTGGCACGCGATCTATTCAAGCATCCTGCGCAGTAATTGGCCTTATGTTGTATTCTGCAAACCTGCGTGCCAAGATGGATGTGGAAACTTAACAGAGTGTCCTTTGCTTTTTACAGGAGGTGTGAAATGACGAATGAGTCAACTTCATTGTGGCAGCGTGTCAAAGCAAGGCCAGGTACGCGACTTTGATGGTGGGCGGTCGGGCTGACGGCAGCGTTCGTGGTGATGATGACTATTAATTCCGCAGTGCTCATGCGGCTTCCGGAAGCGCCGTGGCAGCACACGATCCTGCCCTTCTACGGCATCTTTATGTTACTGTGCGGGTTGGCGGCAGGCATCACCGGCTTGATTGCAGTGATCCGAAAAAATGAACGTTCGTGGCTGGTGTTGCTCACACTATTGCCCGGGTTGTTCGTCATCTTCCTCCTCCTCGGCGAATTCCTTGTGCCGCATTAAAGCAAAAGCGAGGGGAAGCGCTCGGCGTGTAGTCCGCGCAGGGGAAGTCCGCTGAAAAGATAGAAGCGTTGTTTCAGAGTATGCTCAGTCAAGCATTTGCGGGAGAACTATAACCCAGACTTCCGAAGTCTCCGAGACTTCGGAAGTCTAAGAAGCCCAAGTCCTGGGGTAGAATTCGGAAGTCTTTAAGACTTCCGAATTCTGATATTCTGATTCCGGAGAATCGCCCATGCCACGCAGAACTATTCCCTTTCTTCCTGACCAGTATTATCACTTTTACAATCGCGGCAACAACCGCCAAGCCGTATTCTTTGAGCGCGAAAACTATTTGTATTTCCTAAAAGGGCTCAAGAAATATGTCCGCGGGCATGTGGATATTCTGGTTTATTGTTTGATGCCCACGCATTATCATATTGTGGTTCGCGTAAGGCAGACTTCCGAAGCGCCAACAAACGGCATGACTTCAGAAGTCTCAAAAGTGCCAGAGAGCAAAGCCGTTTCACTGGCTATGCAAAAGTTCGGCATTTCCTACACCAAAGCCATCAACAAACGCTTTGAACGCGTCGGCGCGTTGTTTCAAGGACAATTTCAGGGCAAACCCGTCAAGAATTACGAACACCTGCTCAACCTGTGCATTTACATCCACGCCAACCCCGTCAAAGATGGCCTGGTCGCTTTGCCCGAAGAATGGGAATACTCCAATTATCTCGAATGGATGAATCTGCGTGAAGGGACACTGGTCAATCGTGAATTTATTCAGGAGAATTTTGGGACACCCAAAGAATATAGGCAACTTGTAATGAATTACATCAAGACGCGAGACCTGCCCGACGAAGTCCGCAGGTACTTGCAGGAGTTGGAGGATTGAATCAGTCAGACTTCCGAAGTTTTGGAAACTTCGGAAGTCTTTTCATTCTCTATTTCCAGAGCATCTGTGGTTTAATTCCTTACATGAATTCATCCCTGCTCCCCTTCTTCTCCCCTCGCGGCGTCGCAATCGTCGGCGCATCCACCTCCCCTGAAAAGTTAGGCTACGGCGCGGCGCGCAACCTGGTCAACAGCGGATATACAGGCGCGATCCATTTTGTCAGTCAGAAGAGCGGTGAACTGTTTGGGCGTCCGCTGTATTCGGATCTGTCACAGGTCCCGGATCCGCTTGACCTGGCGGTCTTGATCGTCCCAGCCGCGGCCATGCCGAAAACACTTGAAGCATGCGCGCAGCGCGGGGTGAGAGCCGCGATCATTGTCACCGCTGGCTTCCGTGAAGCAGGTCCCGAGGGCGCGGCGCTTGAAAAACAGTGTCTCGAAATTGCGCATGCACATAACCTGCGTTTTCTCGGCCCGAACTGCATCGGCATACTCGATACACATCTGCCGCTTGATACCACCTTCGTCCAGCCGCCCATGCCCGACGCGGGCGGTATTGGATTTATATCCCATTCGGGCGCGTTCTGCGGGGCCATCATTGACTGGGCACGCACGCAGGATTTCGGTTTCTCGCAACTCGTCAGTCTCGGCAATCAGGCCGATGTCAATGAGACGGATATGCTGCCGGTGGTCGCGGCGGATGAACACACGCGTGTCATCGTGCTTTACATGGAGAGCGTTTCAAACGGACGCGAGTTTGTTAAAGCTGCGAGTGAAGTGAGCAAATTAAAACCTGTGATCGCCTTGAAGGTCGGCCGCTTCGAGTCTGGACAAAAAGCGGCCGCGTCGCATACGGGCGCGTTGGCCGGTTCTGAATCCGCGTTTGACGCGGCCTTTGCAAAGGCTGGCATCTTCCGCGCAGATACCACCGAGCAGATGTTTGACTGGGCGCGCGCGTTGGAATCCTGTCCACTGCCGCGCGGGCGGGACATGGCGATCCTCACCGATGCAGGCGGACCTGGCGTCATCGCCGCCGATTCGCTCGAGACGAATGGCCTGCGTCTCGCACAATTAAGCGACTGGACCCTGAAAGCATTATCCACGGACCTGCCCCCCGCGGCGGCAATACATAACCCGGTGGACATGCTCGCCTCCGCTTCACCGGATCATTATGCTTCCTGCTTGAAGCTTTTGCTTGATGACGACAACGTAAATGGCGTGCTGGTCATCCTGCCACCGCCGCCGATGTTCACCGCCGAGTCTGTAGCCGAGGCAATGATCCCGATCATCCAAAAATCAGATAAGCCTGTCGTGATCGCGCTGATGGGCTCGAATCTTGTCAATGAAGCGCGCAAATTATTTGATGCCGCAAAAGTTGTCACCTATCCATTTCCCGAGCGCGCCGCGTCTGCTTTGAGTGTATTGGCTAAACGCGCTGAAGACCTTGACCACAGACTACAGACGATGGACAATGAAAGCCCATCCACGGTCAATGGTCAACGGTCAACGGTCGCTATTTCCCCCGAAGAACTCATAGCCTCATACGGCATTCAAACTGCGCCGGTCAAATTAGCGCGTAATGAAGACGAAGCCATGACCATTGCAAAAGAACTTGGTTTTCCTGTCGTGCTCAAGATCGCGTCACCGAATATTTTGCACAAGTCCGATGTTGGCGGTGTTTTGCTAGATTTGAACGATCCTTCTTCAGTCCAGAGTGGCTACACGCAAATAATGAAGCACATCAAGTCAATAAAACCTGAGGCACGTATCGAAGGAGTCCACATTCAAAGGCAGATCCCGCAGGGACAGGAAGTCATCGTCGGTGCGGTGCGCGATCCACTGTTTGGGCCGTTAGTGATGTTCGGCTCGGGCGGCGTGGAAGTGGAAGGACTCAAGGATGTGGCCTTTGCCCTGGCACCGCTGGACCAGGCTGAGGCGCAGGAAATGATCCGCAAGACGTGGGCCGGTAGAAAGCTGAAAGGCTTCCGCAATATCCCCCCCGCTGACGAGGAGTCGGTCATCGATGTCCTGGTCAAATTATCGTGGCTGGTAATGGAACATGAAGATATTGAAGAGATCGAGATCAATCCACTGCGGGTGCTAAGCAAGGAAGCGGTGGCAGTGGATGTGAGAATAAAAATGTAGTTGTGCCTTTATAATGTACAGAAAACGAGACGAAAAAGGATGCCTGTATGAAAAGATCATTATGGGTTTTATTGGTAACATCAGGAGTTTGCATATTCACCCTGGCCTGCACGTTTTTTGCCGCCCTTGCCACCCCAATCCAGACGATCGAACCAAGTACACTAGTCCCCCTCCCCATGCCCACAATGCAGGTGACGCCTCTTCCGCTGCCCACCATCCAGCCGACTGCAACGATCCCGCTGGTAATTATCGGCACGTTCACGCCAACTCCCATCCCTTCAACAGTGACGGTTGAGGTAGAAAACACAGCAAAAGGCGACTACCTGAATATCTCTCGTTCCACAGATAATTTGAAATACAGGCTCGGCCCCATCGCAAGCGGAGCGTATGTTATTGGACTGAACGACAATTTTTTGATCTACTGCACAAATGACGGATACGTATATGCCGCCAAATTTGGCGCTGAATACCTAACACTGATCGGCGATGTAGGAAATTTTTCAGCCATGCAAAGGAACGTGCCTCCGGACCTTCAACTTGTTATATTTATGAACAACAATAGATATAAGGTTGATATACGCGAAGGACGCTTTAGTCAAAACGAGATCCTTGTGATCCCGGCAAAATTCACAGAATAGACCTCTTGCATAAGTAATACAATCAGCCAAAGAGCGCACAGAGACCTTTGAGAAAAAGCTCTTAAAACTCATTTTCTCTGTGATCTCCCCTGGCACTGCCCGCCAGGGCAAGTATGTGGCAAAGAAGACTTTCGCAAGAGATCTAATAAAGTCCCGATAAGAGAGACCTATGGAAAAATCCATTATTGATATTCTAGGCTGGACCGGTACGATCCTCTTCCTGATTGCATACGGATTGGTATCCACCAAAAAGGTTGAAGGTGATTCAATAATATATCAAGGCATCAATGTTCTCGCGGGCGTGTTTCTAATCATTAACACCCTGTATTTGAAGGCGTATCCATCTGCGGGATTAAACTTCGCATGGGTGGGAATCGCCTTTTTTACACTTGGCCGCAGGTGGTGGCAAAACAAATGAAGCTTTCCAGACGTGATTTTCTAAAACTCGGCGGCGCGGCATTGCTTGGGCTGGCCGGCACGCGCTTCGCCCTCGCACAACAACAGGATGATAATTTCACTGCGCCATTAATATATAACGGAAGCCGCAAGTATCGTTATATGGCTTTTACCTATGACGATTGCTACCTGCTCAGCCGTATGCATGACCTTGAAGCCTTGCTGGATGAGTTCCCCGACTTCCATGTAACATTTTTTCCCGTTGGCGAGAAACTGCTCGACCTGGACCAGCAGGACAAAGGCATCTGGAAGCGGCTTGTCGAAAAGGGTCACGAGATCGGTTACCATACCTTCGATCATGTCAACCTTAGTGTGATGTCGCTGCAAACTGCGCTCGAAGATTTTGATAAATGGAACAACGCTTTAACCGAAGTTCTTGGCAGGCGATATGAAGTAAAGTTCGTGCGCCCGACTTATGATGTCATCAGTTATACGCTGGACGCTTTGTGCCAGGAGCGCGGATTGGTGGCGGTGTTATATTCCATCGGCGGAGGCGGCGAACCTGAACTTGTGATGAACGCGATCCGCACAGGCAGGAACGGCGACATCGTGCAAATGCATATCCGTACGCAGGATTACGACTCGAGCAAGCAAGCCTTCCCTTATCTTAAGCAGGAAGGCATCGGCGCGGTAACTCTTTCGCGTTTATACGATGACCTGTTACGCGAGAAAATCAATTCAGATGGCTGTGATATAAACACAGGAACTGCTCTCACGCGAACGTGTTTGGATTAAGAAAATGGCTGTCCGAAATGGACAGCCGCTTTCTTACGTCATTGCGAGTCGCCGATCTTGTACTTTGGCGGCGAAGCAATCCCCCTTAACAACATCGAGATTGCTTCGGCACTCGCTTCGCTCGGCCTCGCAATGACATGAGATCTACAAGATATCCTGTGAATACTGTTCTGCAAACAAGGCTGTGGCACCGCCTGTGTGCCAGAACAGCACGGTCTCATTCTTTTTGAAAAACCCTTTGCGGATCAGATCGATCATGCCGCCCGCGGCGCGGCCGGTATATACCGGATCGAGCAGCAGGCCTTCCGTCCGCGCAAATAAATGAACCGCTTCCCTCTCCGTATCCGTCAGGATGCCGTAGCCTGCTTCGCAATAATTGGCATTGACCAGCACCTCATCTGCCACGAACAAATTCCGCTTGCCAAACTTTTCGGAAGCCTCAGAAGCCAGCCTGGCGACGTGTTCCTGCAAATGACGCTGTGGTTCGTCAATACTGATTCCCAGCACCCTGCCTTTATATCCAAACATACGTGCACCCAATACCAGACCTGCCTGTGTCCCGCCCGAGGATGACGGGAACACCACCCAATCCGCGCCTGTATTTTGCGATACCAATTCCTCCATCGCAAAAGCATATCCCAGCGCGCCCGTGGGACTGGATCCGCCGTACGGTACGAGAAAAGGAGCGCGCCCCTGTTTCTTTGCATCTTCATATGTCTGCTGCAATGTGTCATCCCGATGGATGCGGTCCGTGTAAACGATCTGCGCGCCGAACAATTTATCCAACAGCAGGTTTGCGCTTGGATGTTCAGGTTCTTCGCCGGATAACACCAGCGTGCAATTAAATCCAAAACGCGCCGCCGCGGCCGCCGTCTGGCGGCAATGATTGGATTGTAACGCGCCCGCGGAAATAAGCATATCCGCGTGTTGGTCGCGGGCTTCCGCCACGAGAAATTCCAGCTTGCGCGCCTTGTTCCCACCGGTGGCGAGGCCCGTTTGGTCATCGCGTTTGATGAGCAGTTTGGGGCCGCCTAATTCTTCGGACAGCCTGTCCATCGATTCGACCGGCGTCGGCAAATGAGCAAAATTTAAACGAGATATTTTTGGCATATTGTTCCTCCATGAAGAACACAAAGTTTCACAAATTTTACCCCTCAAGCATACCACGTACCCGGGCTTTTCCGCGCGAGCGCATCAAATGCAGGATGCGCGGCATCGTCTCTGTATATAGTTTGTACAAAAAGCCATTCGGTGCATAATCCCATGCGCCAAGAGTACGTATAACCTCTCCGCCCAGGCCTTCCTTAAAACGAAAGACGCCCCACAGCGAGTCACTTTCGTCAAAGACATCCGGCGCGCCCCACAGATCATATACTTTGCATCCGAGTGCCTTTGCGCGCTTCATGGCTTCCCACTGCAATAGATAGGATGGCATTTTCTCGCGATGAGCATTACGCGACATGCCGTAAACGTAGTAAGCGCGCCCAGCAAATGAAAACAAAAAGATGGCGGCGACTGGTTCATCCTCCACTTCAGCGATTAACGGTTGAGTGGACGGTGGACGATGGACGGTGGATGATTGCATGAACATCGTCCAGACGGTCTGGTAATAACCTTCATCGCGAATGACGAAACTGTCACGCACAGAGGTTTCTGCGTACATCTTGTAAAGCATGGGCAGGTCTACCACCGACCCAACGCGCACGGTCACGCCTTTTTTTTCTGCGAGACGGACGTTATAACGCGTCTTCGGTTTCATACGCGCCAGCATCTCTTCTTCAGATGCAGATAGATCAATGACGACTGTGTTACGAAACTGAATCTGCTCCGACGAATCCGTCCACCCCCTGCGCATCAACTCGGACCTCAGGGCCTGGCCGCCGTTATCTTCGCGTGAATCTTCGCCCCCATGGATTCCAGTCCCCAGCAGGACATCGGGGTCAATTTTCAGGAAAATTGCTTTACCTTCTTTGGCAAAAGCCTGTAAATCATCCAATACCAGTTTCTGCAAAGATTCGTTTCCCCAATCCATTAACGGGCCTTTTGGAACATATAAAATATTCAACTTAAACATTCCGCGGAAAGAGACAGTTCGTCCCAGCACCATCGCCGCAGCAACCATTGATTCCCGATTCCCAACTCCCGATTCCCAGATAAACGGCATGGGTTCCCAGCCATACTTCGCCTTGAATTGTGCCCATTCCCACGTCTGCAGGAAGTGCGGATTTGGCAAGCTCGAAATAAGCCGATTCCACTCAGAAGGCTGACCGATAAATGCCTGCATTAGCCACCTTCACGCCCGGCCATGCGCCAGAGATAAAGTTTATATAACAACGGATTGTACACACGATCCAATGCCTGCGCGGCGCGCCTTATCTCGCCGCCGAAGCCGCGCTTGAAGCGATAGACTCCCCACAGACCATCATGGCGGGTTTCAAAGTCCGCTTCCAATACATTTTCATCTTCATCAGGCACACCCCACAGGTCATATTCTTCACAGCCGCGCGCCTTCGCCCAGCGGATGGCTTCCCACTGCAAGAGATACGTGGGCATGCGATTCCGCTCTTCGTCATTCGACGCGCCGTAGACATACCAGGCGCGCCGTCCATTAGCAAAGACCATGAGCGCGGCCAAAGGCCTGCCTTCGACCTCCGCTACGAGCAATTCGCATGCACCTGTTGGATGAAACAATTCATACGCGCGGCGATAGTAATCAAGCGAATGGACACCGAAACTGTCACGCCCGCCAGTAACCTGCATCATGGCGTGAAAACTTTCGACATCATCCCAGGCGCGGACGGTCACACCCTTTTTCTCAGCAAGGCGGATGTTGTAGCGCGTTTTCTGCTTCATGCGCGCAAGAATTTCATCTTCGGTTTTTTTGATGGAAACAATAACTGTGCGAGGAGGTTGAATGTTGTGAGGAGAAGTGACGAGTAGTGAGTGACGAGTAATGAGTAATGAGTCTTCCCAGGAATCAGGTTCGATCTTTAAGAAGATGGCTTTGTTCTTTTTGCAAACAGCATCTACCTCATTCCAAAACTTGTTTCCTGTTTCTTGTAACTCGTTACTCACCAATGATTTTGGAAGATAGCCGAGAGTCAGCCCGAAAGGCAGGCGGCGGAAGAGGATCTGCGCGCCAGTTGTATCGTCCAGGATGAGGCGCACGGGTTTCCATCCAAAGGCAGATTTCAACTCACCCCACTTCCCCATTTGCAATAGATGGGCATCCGGTTGTTTTTTGAGAAATGATTGCCATTCAGCAAGAGAGGCTTCAGACATTCTATATCACAGAAGTAAGATCAAGGTGTGGGGACTCGCGGATAGACGAGCCCGGGACAATTTCATCTAATAATTTTGTGATCACATCGGGATCGGCCGAGGCAGAGAGAGAGTCAATGGCTTGCAGCAAATTGAGGGTTGAGGGAGAAGCGTCATGGTCGAGGCGAAAGATATCCGGATGAAGTGTTTTGGTGAGCGGCGTGCCTGCCTCCCAAAGTTCCTCGGTTAATTTTTCGCCGCGGCGAATGCCCGTAAAAACAATCTCAATATCGCGGCCCGGCTCAAGACCGGAGAGCCGAATGAGGTCTTCAGCGAGATCGAGAATACGCACGGGCTGTCCCATGTTCAGCACAAAGACCTCGCCTCCACTCTCCATGGATGCGGCTTGCAGAACAAGATACACAGCTTCGGGGATGGTCATGAAAAAACGATACATGTCGGGATGTGTAATAGTGATCGGACCGCCCTGCGCAATCTGCTGCTTGAAGATGGGAATGATACTACCGCGACTGCCAAGTACATTTCCAAAGCGGACAACAGTGAACGCACGCTTTGTGTTATGTGCGGCATCGAGCACGATCATTTCGGCAAGACGTTTTGTGCCGCCGTAAATGCTTGAAGGACGCACTGCCTTATCGGTTGAGATGACCACGAATCGTTCGACATTGAAGTCAAGCGAGGCCTGCACAATATTACGCGTGCCAATGATGTTATTTGTAACAGCTTCGACAGGATTTGCCTCCATCAACGGGACATGCTTATGCGCGGCGGTATGAAAGACAACCTGAGGCTGATGAACTTGAAAAATAGACTTAAGGCGGGGCACATCGCGAACATCGGCAATGATAGGAAAAAGCAAGTTGTCAGGATAATTCGCCCGCAATTCAAGGAAAATTTCGAAAATGCTGTTTTCACCATGACCAAGTAACACAAGCTCAGCAGGGCCGCGCCGAGCGATCTGACGGCAGAGTTCACTGCCGATGGAACCGCCTGCACCAGTGACCAACACCCGTTTCCCTTCAAGCGCGGCGCCCACTGCTTCGTCGTTGACGCGCACTGGTTCGCGGCGCAAGAGGTCTGTAATATCCACTTCACGCAAACGGCTGACGTTGACTTTGCCGCCGATCAGTTCATATAAACCCGGCATGGTCCGCGATGGTACGCCTTTGATGCGGCACACATCCGTCACCAGGCGGATGGTGCGCCCCGGCGCAGATGGAATGGCAATAATCACTTCGTCAACCGGCTGGGTATCAAGAACATTGGGCAGGTCGTTGATAACACCAATGACGGGAATCCCATTGATCTCATGTCGCTGCTTGTCGGGATCATCATCGAGAAAACCTATTGGCAAAAGGTTGAGCTGGGATGATTTTTGCAGTTCACGTACCACCAGCGCGCCCGCGTCGCCCGCACCGATGATGAGCACCTTGCGCGCTTTGCCGTTTGGCCGCGTGCCAGATTGCTCGAAAAGAATGCGTAACGCAAAACGGGAGCCTCCGATCAACACAAGCGATAAAAGCCAGTCAATGCCTAAAGCGGAGCGCGGCATACCGGGAAGAATGAGACCCATGCTAATGAGCAGTAACATGACACCGGAAGTCAACACAGCCGCGGTTGTGACGGCGGCTGTGATCAGGCGCAGTTCACTTGTACTGGCATAGATCCACAGGCGGCGATATAAACCGAAGAAATAATAAACGGGAATTTTGACTATCAAAGCCACCGCGCACATCAACAGCGCGGCAGGGAAATAAAACGGCAACTGTCCAACATCGAGCCTCAGTGCAAAACTGCCCAACACTGAAACAATAATAAGCGCCAGGTCGCCGATCAACACAAAGCGATTGCGAACATGCGGACGCTTCACCGCATCCATTCAACGGTCTCCTTCAGGCCATCCACAAGACGCACCTGCGCGCGAAAGCCGATCAAGTCCGCGGCTTTTTGCGGGTTACCGAGAGAGCGATAAATATCGCCGGCACGCGGCTCTGCGAAGACCGGTCTGGGGGCATTCGGAAATAACTCATCAAATACGTCCAACAGATCGAGCAAACGCGTTTCAATGCCGGTACAAATATTAAATATCTTTCCGGGCGCGGCAGGATGTTCAGAAGCGATTAAATTTGCGCGCACCACATCATTCACATTGATCAAATCGCGTGATTGGCCGCCATCGCCGAAAACAGTAATGGGCTTATTGTCCAATAAGCATCGAATAAAGATCGGCACGGCTGCGGCGTATTGCGAATCGGGCCGCTGGCGCGGGCCGTAGACATTGAAGTATCGCAACGCTACCACGTCAAAGCCAAATGAGCCGGTAAATAACTCGGCATACATTTCATCCACGCGCTTGGAAACGGCGTAAGGCGATAGCGGACGAAGCGGAGTCTCTTCCACCAAAGGCATGGCAGTAGAATCGCCATATACTGCCGCGCTCGAAGCCACGACTGCGCGCTTCACCCCAGCCTTGCGCGCTGTATCAAACAATAAGGATGTGCCGCTTATGTTGACATCAAAACAAATCTTCGGCTCATCCATTGACTGCGGGACGGATACGAATGCCGCTTCGTGAAAGATGATGTCAACGCCGCTGACCGCGTCCTTCACTTGTCTCGCGTCACGTACGTCTCCTTCAAGGACCTCAAGCCTGCCGCGCAAACCATCAAGGTTTTCGCGCCGGCCTGTGCTGAAATTATCCAGCACACGCACCTGCGCGCCTTGCTCGAGCAATGTACGCACAATATGAGACCCGATAAAACCGGCTCCACCTGTGATCAGGTATTTCATCATCACCTTCCCGCTGCTCTAAACACAGTTCCAATCGTGCGCAGGATGATTTGAAAATCCAGGCCAAGTGTACGATGTTTAATATAATAGAGATCGTATTCAAGTTTCACACTAGTCTCGGTAACATCCGCCACATATCCATAATTGATCTGTGCCCAACCTGTGAGGCCGGGTTTTACCAGCAAGCGCGCACGATAAAACGGAATCTGTTTTTGAAATTGAGCCACCAACTCGGATCGTTCTGCGCGCGGCCCAACGAGACTCATCTCACCACGCAAGACATTCCAGAACTGAGGAAATTCATCCAGGCGCGTGCGGCGCAGGAAGTAGCCAACGCGCGTGACGCGCGGATCTTTTTTCGCGGCCATGCGCACCTCACCGTCAGATTCCGCATCCTGCCACATGGTGCGAAACTTGTGTATCTTAAAGACCGTCCCACCCATGCCCAGGCGCGGTTGGGAATAAAAGATCGGCAAACCACTATCCATAATCGTTGCAAGCGCGGCGAAAGGATAGATAATTGCCAGAATAACCAGTCCTGATAATCCGCCAAAGATATCCATTAAACGCTTGAGCAATTCGTAGACTCCGCTAACACGCACCTGATCCACGAACGAGCGGATGACCCAATCCGATTCGAGATGGTGAATTGGAACACGTCCCATGATCTCTTCGTATATGATGGGCATACGAGTCACTTCAACGCCGCGTTCCTGCGCATCCAGAATAGCCTGGAAGGTACCGCCTTTGATCTCGTCGGTTATCGCTATCACAAGATTGGATATCCCGAATTCGTCTATGAGTTTGAGCAAATTTTTACTTTGACCGAGTACGCGAACTCCATGATATCTTTTACCGGCTTTATGAACATCATCGTCAATAAAACCAATCATACTAAATGGAGGCGGACGCAAGCCGCGATAAACCTCGGCAAGGGCAACACCTGCTTTGCCCGCGCCCACCACAAACACGCGGCGCATGAGTCCAGATGAAGTGTAGAGTCGGATGTAGATCCCACGCCAACCCAAAGTCAAGAGAGCTGCGATAATAAGGAATCCACCCACTCCAATACGCGGAAGAGAGTTTGGGTCCTGATTAAATGTGAAGATGAAGGAATATCCAAGAATTCCTACAAAGAATGCAATGGCAATCCCGCGGATGGTGCGCCGCCAGGAAGCCGCCGCATGAGGCTCGTACAGTTCCACCATTAAGAGAAGCCAGATAAGCGGCAAAAGATAAAACCAGATCGGCGTTTCGACGGAATTGGGGAAAAATATTTTAATCTGTCTTTCAGTAAATCCCTTTGCAAGCAACACGTAATGATTGTATTCACGCCAGACATACAGCGCGCCAAAAACCGCGCCTATGGACGCGATCAGGTCGCCAATGAGAAGGACCATGCGTTGTTCGCTTTGGCGCAAGCGTAGAGAGGGACGTAAGGTATCAGCCATTTTGTTTCGTGAACCAGTGTGTGGCCATGCTCCAAAGAAATCCACTGCCCCATGAAATGTGCATAGTGACGATGGCGAGAGGCAGGCCAAATATAAGAATGGATTTTTGTTTCTTAACTGCCGAAATTAATCCGGCAAAAATAAGGGTAGCGAGATAAAGAGTGATTTGCACCGCAATAATAATCCTTGCCAGAACAAACCATGCAGATAACATACCCAATCCAATTAATACAGCCACAAAAAGTGGAGGCAATGCCTGCCTCCAGCGCAATGTGGATGGGTAACACGCCAACATGCGCCATTTCCAAAAACCATATCGCCAGTATTGCCTGGCAAGCGCACCAAATGTGGAGCGGGCAAAATACACTGAGCGGATGGAAGGTTCCAGCCACACCACCCCGCCCGATTGACGCACACGCGTGTTGAACTCGTAATCTTCGTTTGTCAGCAGAGTTTCGTCGAACGCGCCGATCTTTTCGATCAATGAACGGCGGAACGAACCAAATGGGACTGTATCCACCGCGCCCGCTTTGGCATTGAGGCGATACATCGCATCACCCACACCCAGCGGATGCGCGGCCGCGGCGGCAATAGACTCTGCAACCCAAGTCTGCGCGCCGGGTTTGATCTCCCATACGCCGCCCACGTTCGCGCCTTTGCCGGATTCAAGAGCATCCACACAACGCGCAACGTATTCAGGGATTGGCGCAGAATGGGCATCGAGACGGATAATCATCTCACCACTCGCGCTTTTGATGGCAAGGTTCAAACCGGATGGAATAGTGCGAACGCTGTTCTCCACAATCCTTACAGATAAATCTGGATGCTCCTGCTGAAAAGCCGCGATCATCATGCGGGTAGAATCCGCAGAAAGGCCATCCGCAATCACTACTTCCATTTGCTCACGCGGGGTTGTTTGCGCAAGGATGGAATCCAACAAGTGACGGATGGTCGCCTCTTCATTGTAACAGGGGATGATAATGGAAACTTTGGGCGGCATGGTACGTATTGCGTAATGCGTATTACGTAATATTTACTTCCTTCTTCGAATGATCGTTGTCGCGGCAGATTGCGTCAAAGGCAGGTTTACAACAAAGTTTGTGCCATGCCCTTCCTGACTACGGACGCTAATTCTACCACCATGCGCCTGCACGATCTCCAGCACGATTGCCAGCCCCAGACCCGCGCCATGCTTCTTGCCCTTTGACCGCGAAATATCGGCTTGATAAAAACGGTCGAACACGTGCGGTAAAGCAGAAGCAGGAATCCCCCGGCCTGTATCATTTACTGACACCTGCATTTCGCCCTGCATCATCTCAGCTTGCAAATTGATCGCGCCGCCAGCAGGTGTGAATTTCAAGGCATTATCCACAAGATTGGTAAAGACTTGCGCCAGGCGATCACCATCCGCAAGCAGAATAGGCAAATTCGCAGGCGCAGATACCGAAATCGTCACATCCGCTTTATTCGCCATCGGAGAAAACTTTTCTGTGATGGCATTCAACAAAGCGGACATATTCAAGGGAGACATCTTCAAGTCCGCGGTGCCAGCATCCAGCCGCGCCAGATCAAGCAGGTCCAGCACCATGCGGTGCATACGCGCAGACTCGTTATAGATCACTTCCGCAGCCTGTTTGCGCGCTTCGGGCGTATCAGCTGTGCCGTCCAACATCGCCTGCGCGAATCCCTGGATTGACGTGAGCGGCGTTTTCAATTCATGTGAGACATTGGCAACAAAATGTCGCTGGGATTTTTGACTGGACTGCATGCGCGCCACCATTGCATTAAACGCCCGTGTCAAATCCTGGACCTCATGCGGACCGCGCGCCGCAACAGGCCTGATCTGCTCTGACGGCATATTTCCCGCAACCGTCACTATCTCCTGAAGCGGATCCGCGATCCAGAGCGCGATAAAGTAAGCCACGATCAACGACAATAATAACGCGATCACGCCGCCTTGAATAAAGGGCGGCAGGAGTTCATCTGTAAGAAAACCCAGAACAGAAACCTTTGGCCTCTGTATGGTAACCATAAGCCAGGTTTGATCGGGCAATTGTGTTAACGTGTAAAGCCAGGCTTTACCATCCGAATCACGAGTGATCGGATTAGTACGCAATAATTTTGCTGGTTGTGGAAATGAAAGTTCAGGAAATTTACCCGGATTTGCATCCACCAATACACGCTGGTCCTGTGAAAACTGTACGATACGCACATTAAACGTCTGCGCGGCATTTTCAAGCCTGCGGGAAAGATCGGGGCCAAACTGACCCAGATCACGACTGGTGATGATCGTCTCCACCGCCTTAAGGCGGCTAGTTGCCTGCCGGTATAAGATCGGGTTTCTTAAAAGGTATATGAAAAGAACCGCCGCTACTATTAAGAGAGCGGTCAATATTAATATGGCGTAACTAAACCAGAGACGTGCACGCAGTGACGAGAACATTCTAAGGGTCAAACAATGAGTTTGTAGCCGATGCCGGTTACAGTTTCAATTTGCACAGAGCCGCCCTCAAGTTTCTTGCGCAAATGAGCAATATGTACATCCACTGTGCGGGTCTGACCATAAAAATCAAAACCCCAAGCCAACTGGAGCAATTGCTCGCGGCTAAGAACCAGCCCGCGATGTTCAGCCAAGGTAACGAGAAGGTCAAATTCCTGAGTACGCAGGTCGAGGGTCCGCGCACCGAGGCGTGCTTCACGACTGGCCGGATCAATGGTCATATCGCCGAGATGGATGGGTTTGGCTCCCGCAGGAGCCTTCCCCTCCCCTCTGCGCAGAATCGCCTTGATACGCGCCACAAGTTCACGCGGGTTGAACGGCTTGGTCAGGTAATCATCCGCGCCGAGTTCGAGACCGAGGATCTTGTCAATATCCTCGTCGCGCGCAGTCAACATCAAAATAAAAACCGGGTTCTTCTCCGCGCGTAGCTTGCGACAAACCTCCAAGCCGTCAAGTTTGGGAAGCATTACATCCAAAACCATCAATGCTGGTTTTTGTTTTGCAACAGCTTCGAGTGCGGCTTCACCATCGCCTGCATCCAGAACTCGAAAGCCTTCACGCTCAAGATACATGCGCGCGAGTTGCGTGATGGATGGTTCGTCGTCAACCAGAAGGATCGTTTCGGAGGTCATGATAATAGATGGAGAGACCCTAAAGGTTTTTCAAACCTTTAGGGTCTGATATTACACAGTGATCAATCACCGCGCGCTGAGGCCAGCAAGGCAATCGCTTCGATCTCCACCAGTCCGCCTTTTGGCAAAGCCGCTACAGCAATGGTACTGCGGGCAGGATACGCCTCGCTAAAAAATTCAGCATAGATGGCGTTCATTTTGGGAAAATCGTTCATATCCTTTAGAAACACGGTCGTCTTCACGACATAGTTCAAACCGGAACCTGCCGCCTCCAACACGTTGCGGAGATTGGTCAACACCTGGCGGGCTTGCTCCTCCACGCCGCCTTCCACCAATTCAGCGGTGGCGGGGTTCAAGCCAATTTGCCCTGCCGTAAAAACAAGCGACTCAATGCGAATCGCCTGCGAGTATGGTCCAATAGCCTTGGGAGCCTTTTCAGTTTGAATGATCTTTTTGCCTTCAGAAGTATTCATCGTTCCTCACTCTGATTAATTTGGATTGGTTCGATTCTACTTCCTTTTTGCAAAATGTGGCCCAAACATCGAAAACCAAAGTCAGCAGGTTTTGGATACTGTCGTATGGACTCCGACGACTGGGGTCGCCGGAGTCCATCCTCAATTAGCCACGTTCGTCAGGGGTAGTAGCGGGCTTATTGGCATCGCGGAAAGCCCTGACAGCTTCGCGCAGAGCCTTTCCGGTTTCACCCATCAGAGAGTGAATTTCCTTGAGCTTGGCACCCATTTCCTGAACAGTGGCTTTAGCCTTTTCAGTATCAGTCACCTTGCCTGCATCATCAAAACCTTGATGCGAATTGACAATCCCGTTCAAGCCTTCGTAAGTCGGGCGCGCATTCTTGACCGAGACCTTGAAGGCATCCAGTGCGGCCTGCACTGCAGAGACATCCTTGCCGTTCGCACTAGCTTTGTCGATCAGTCTTTGTGCCTTCTCAAACGCGGCATCGCCGTTATCGAATACTTTCCCCAGACGCTCATAGACTTTCATCTCGCGCGCCCAGATTTTCTCAAGGCGCTCATTTGAAAGTCCTCCATTCTTTGGTGGCGTAGGTGGATCGTAATTCCCGGCCGCATAGACATTTGTCAAGGGGAATGCAGCCAGAGCCAAAGCCGCAACCAACACGCATAGAATCGCTTTCTTCAAGATAGACATTGTTTTCATCATGGTAAGCCTCCTTTTAGGTTACTGTGATGATTTTATAAGAGGCGGGTAATATGCGTATGGCAGACTTGTAAAATCTTTGTAAAATCCCCCAAGTAGGGGCGACCCGCCCAGCAGGAGAAAGCTTGCCTGATAAACCATGAAGGTTCGCCCCTGCCAAATAACTTACGGTGCGAACAAAACAGCAAGCATGGTCAGGTCATCACCAAGCGGCGTATCGCCGATAAATTCATTTAAACGATCTTCCACTGTCACAAGCAAATCTTCCACAAGCTCCACCTGAGCAGATCGCATGATTTCAATTAAGCGCGCCTCACCAAACATTTCATCATCGGCGGAAAAAGCCTCACTTAAACCATCGGTATACAACAGGATGAAATCACCGGCGTTAAGTTGAATGGTCTCTTCAGATATATTGGGCTGTTCCGTAACTCCCAAAGCGATACCTGTCCGCGTCAATTTCTGGACCGTTGAGTTGACGCGCGAAACCCAAAGCGGAGGATTATGCCCGGCGTTGACATAAGTGAATCTGCCTTTGTCCAAATCCAACACGCCATATACGGCCGTAACAAACATTCCCTGACGTGTATCCGGCAAAAGCAGTTCGTTCACACGGCGTAAGGCTACAGCGGGAGACTCGGTTTCTATAACGGCGGCCCGCACAAGCGTCCGCGTGAGCGCCATGAAGAGGGCCGCAGGCATGCCTTTATCGGCAACGTCCGCAATGAACAGTCCCAGTTTGCGATCTGGCAGTTCGATCACATCATAGAAATCTCCGCCCACCTGACGGGCAGTCCGCCAGCGAGCAGCAAGTTGCCATGCAGGAAAATGCGGCAACTCAGATGGGATAAATGTCTGCTGGATCTGACGCGCAAGTTGAACTTCAGTTTCAAGGCGTTCGCGCACAACCTGCTCATGTTGGAAACGGTCATTTTGAATAGCGAGGGCGGCTTGTTGAGCAATGCCATTAATGATCTCGATGCGCCGTGTGCGGAAACGATGGCCATGCATGGCCTCTTCCATAAGCATGACCCCATATATATCCTGTTTGATCGAAATTGGAACAGCCATGAGCAAACGGTTCACAGAATCAAGATGGCTTTCGGTCTCATCCGTTGAAGGTGTCAGCTTGAGCCAGGTTTTAGGTGTAGTCTTTGGTTTCAGCGGCAGAGTTACCATACGATTTTGAGCACGCGCTGAGTCAAGCAATGGAAACGTCCCTGTCTGGAACTCATGCAAAAGCGCGGCTTCGGCTTGTTCTGCCAAACCATATTCTTTCGAAGGTACAAAGATCTCGCGCTCCAAATCCCATAGATACAATGCAATGCGTTCCACTCCTACGAGGATCGGCATGATGCGGATGATCGAGCCGAGAATTTCATCGAGGTCGCTCAAACTGACCACTGCCTGCGCCACTTGCAGTAAAGCCGCGGAAGCATAGGCCTGTTCCTGTGCGGCATCGTACAGACGGGCGTTTTCGATGGCGGCCGCTGCATAGCTGGCAAAGGTCGTTGTCATAGCCTGGGCTTCGTGACCATAGCGCCCCGCGGTGCGATGAGACAGAGTCAGCACGCCGACAGACTGTTCACCCACAATCAACGGCGCGGCAATGGATGAATAATTATTTTCAAAGCCGCCTGCCAAACCAGCAGGCCAGAGAGGGTCATCGGGTTTGCGAATGACCGGCTCATTGGACATCAGCACAGAAGCCATTGCCAGGGATGCATTCTCAGAAGCAAAATACGCGCTTTGCAATGCGACCGGGTCCATGCCATGCACCGCAGCGAGACGCAGGTCACCATCTTCCAAAAGCCAGATGGCGGATATATCAATCGGGAGATTACGGTCCAATTCGGTAAGGATGGCTCGCAGCACCTGATCCAGTCCAACGTTAGCGGAAAGCAAGCCCGCTACTTCACGCAAGCTATCAGCCACTTGACGACGCCATTGCTCGGAGCGATAAAGGTCGGCATTACGAATGGCAGATGCAATCGTATCTGCCACCGCCTCAAACATAATACGATCATCGTCATTAAAAGCGTGGGCTTTATCGGATTGAATATCCAGAATACCGATCGCTTTATCATCGAACAGAAGCGGAATGATCAACTCACAACAAGTATTTTTCGGTGGGACAGGAGATGGGCGATAGCGTGGATCAAGCGAGACATCTTTTGCAAGCACAGTTTGACCTTCCCGCGCCACCCAGGGAATGATACCTCGCGGATCGTCCAGATCAAGGTTGTAGCCTTTCAGTTTTGAACTACGCTTGCCACTACCAGCTTCATATTCGATCAAGCGGCGGTTTGGATGAACTGTAAATAACTGCACGTAAGGATAACCAAAGCGTTCATGGATAAGCCGCGCTGTGTCAGCCATCAATTGCGACAACTCAAGCGTGGACGTTACACTCTTACTTACTTCGGCAATTAAATCCAGTTGCTCGACGCGGCGGCGCAGGTCGCCATAAAGCCGCGCGCTTTCCACTGCGCGTGCGATGGTATCTGCCAGCGCGCCGAGAATTAAGAGATCGTTTGGATGAAAGGCTTTGAGCTGGTCGCTTTGTACGTCGAGCACGCCCAATATGCGGTCTTCAATCTTCAACGGCAAAACCACCTCGGAGCGCGTTTCGGGCAGGCTATCAAGAAATCGAAAGCGCGGATCGGCCTGCACATCGTCACATTTAATTTGCGCGCCATTTTGTGCGACCTCACCAATAAACCCCTGCCCCAATTCAACTTCAAGGGCAATGGATGCTTTCTTTTTTCCTTTGCGTGGAGCTGTGGCGCTGGAGCGGAATCTTAATAGCTGCGCATCGGGCTGCAGGGTAAAAATAGCGACATAATAATAGTTGAATGTCTTTTGGATAAGCTCTGTAACCCGCCTGGCAAGTTCATCAATGTTAAGCACACTGGCAATTTGCGCGCTGACTTCACGAACAAGATTTATTTGTCCCAACCGAAAGCGTTCGACTTCCACACGATGGGCCGCGTACAAGCTGACAGCGACGATTCTCGCCAGCCCGGTGAGTAGATCCAGTTCCCCGGGGCTGAATCCAGGCCCTTTGGGCCGCGTGACTTGAAGCGCCCCAAAGATGAATCCCTGATCTTCGAGCGGGAGCGCGGCAAAGGTCCCACGTGATGCGGTTTTTCCATTCTTATTATGGATAAATAAGCGTCCAGTCTTTACTGCGCGGCGCATCCCATCCAATGGAGGTTTTGCAGGAAAAAGTCGTTTCGTATCCCAGTCTGGAAGGCGGAATAAATTCTCGTGCAACCACACATCAACCTTACCTTTGATGAGGCGCCTGGCAGTTGATATGATGTACGCACGTTGCGCGGCAAGTGATGCTGCATTAACAAGTCGTTCCCCAAGGTCGGTGAGTTGACACCAATCCCATACTTCGGGTTGCTCCAGGCGGGTTGCGGCGGTCATGCCGTTTATCCTTTTCGTTTGATCATTGTGAGCAGGTTGCCCGTGCCGGATGAACGGTACTTAACTTCATCCATCAGCTTGCGCATGAGGTATATGCCCAAGCCGCCAATCTGCCTTTCGGAGAGGCCGACTTTTAAGTTCGGCTTTTTCACCTTTTTGGAATCAAAAGACTTGCCGTGATCCTGCATGGAAATGATAAGTTCCGCGCCACACATTTCACAGGTAAGCTCGATCTGACCATCCGCTACGCCTTCGTATGCGTGTTCAATAATATTGGATGCGGCTTCATCGGCGGCAAGCTGGACGGAGTAAATCTCCTTATCATCAAAGCCGCCATCACGGGCCACTTCAGCAACAAAATCGCGAATCTCATTGAGAAATTCAAATTTGGCAGGGTATGTGACAGTTCGCATTAACTATAATTAAAGGCCGCCTCTACCAAACAAGAGAGAGGCGGCTTCTTCCTTAGCAAAAAGATAATATTTCGAAATGTGGTTTGAAATTAGAACTGGCCAACTGCCGTAAGCGCATCGTCAAATGTTCTAAACAGTTCGGTAAAACCTGCCAGTTCAAGGGCTTCATGAATGCGAACAGGCACCACGGCAAGTACCACTTCTCCGCGATTATAGCGCTTGCAATTGCGTTGTGTGGCAAGCAAAGCGCGGAAGCCTGCGCTGGACATATATTCAAGACCGCTCATATCCACCACGATCTTGTATGTACCGGCTTCGTTGATCTTGTCCATTGCCTTACTAAACTGGGTTGCAGTAGAACTGTCTACCCGGCCTGTGAGGTTGAGCATCACGCAGTGTTTAAATTCTTTGGTTGTGATTTCCATGAGCATCCTCCATAAATAAATAATATTGGAATTTCCATACAACGAACAAATTATAACATGAGAAGGGCGGCATTTTTACGATGTGTGGAACTTTGTTATGGCTTTCCAAAAGTTGCACACTTTTTAACGCAAATGCCGCGAGATCTTTTTTCGCCGTTTTCGCCTCATTCGCGCAATTCGCGTTCCGAGCACACCACATAATTTAGAATTCGTCAACAGGCATGGAGAAAACCCAGGGGTGACGAATGCTTTTGACCAAAAAGGCGAAAAACATGGGTAAATTCGCCCATTACAAGCAGTTTTAGCGCGAAGAGTTTCCCAACCACTTGTTTGAAACGCCTTGCCCTAATGAAGAGCCTTCACAGCTAATAGTATTCGTCACTCCTGGAGAAAACCACAGAGACTTTGGAAATCGGCGCACAACTAATAACGGCAGACTCCAAATAAATTAAATGGTTTACAATAAGAAATCAATGACAAAAGGAGCCAGCCATGAAAGGCGAACCAATACTCGTCATGCTCGTTGAGGATAACATTGACCACGCAGAACTGGTCATCCGTACATTCGAAGAGCATAAAATCGCAAACAAAATATCCCATTTTACAGACGGCCAGACCGCTCTTGATTATCTTTTGCGCCGCGATGGTTATACCGACCCGAAATCATCCCCGCGGCCGCATGTAATCCTATTGGATTTACGCCTGCCACGCATTGACGGATTGGATGTGCTTCAGGTCATTAAAGATGACGATGAATTGAAATTGATACCGGTTATTATTCTAACCACATCTGAAGCAGAAAGAGACCTGGCACGCGCTTATCAAAGCCATGTCAATAGTTATCTTGTAAAGCCTGTTGGTTTTGAGGAATTCCGCAGGTTGATGAATGACCTGGGTTTTTACTGGCTTGGCTGGAACACACACCCAGGCGACTAGGCTTTTCGCGGTCCTGGTCAGTATCGCTTAAAGGTCAAATCTCAGCCGATACACCTCAATAAAAAGATAAGGAATAGCTTGGTATCCTATGCAAGAAGAACAAAACCAGGAAACTCGTGCCATCTGGGATCATTCATTCGATATACTTTTAATCGAGGATGAAGACTCTCATGCTGAATTGATCCAACGCGCATTTGAAGATCGCGGCGGACATGTGCATGTTTACCGTGCGAATTCGCTTTCAGAAGCACGCTCTTACCTCGCATTCAATACACCGACCTTAATCATCGCAGATTGGCGGCTGCCTGATGGTGAAAGCCTGGCGCTTCTACCAGATCGTAACGATCCGCTGGCCACGCCGGTCATTTTGATGACCAGCTATGGCAACGAACGGATTGCGGTGGAGGCATTGAAATCGGGCGCGCTCGATTATGTGGTTAAATCGCCCGAGTCCATGATGGATATGCCGCATCTGGTAGAACGTGCGATTGAACAATGGAACGTGCGAGCCGAACATATTCGCATGCAGCAGGCTCTGAAAGAAAGCGAATCCCAATTTCGTTTGCTGGCAGAAAATGCAAGTGACATGATCTCGAGCCACACAACGGAAGGCATCTTCATTTACGTCTCTCCGGCATGTAAAGCCATGATCGGCTTTAGCCCCGAGGAACTGATTGGCAAATCGAGCCTGGATTTTATTCACCCTGAAGACCGGCCCAATTTCAAAAACTTATTTTCAAAGGACCCATTCATGCCAATGGGATATACA
>Ga0315273_10000496_pt1 | contig 41641 bp, 28 predicted proteins | sample YL17G02_0_MG_FD_205753 | JGI IMG/M metagenome (GOLD analysis project Ga0315273, IMG submission 205753) | Sediment microbial communities from Yellowstone Lake, YNP, Wyoming, USA - YL17G02_0 | ecosystem: Environmental > Aquatic > Freshwater > Lake > Sediment | place: USA: Wyoming | collected...
CCGGCCGCGAATTTTTATCTGCAAAGACGCCGCCGCCGCAAAAAAAACGCGGGACACCGGTTGCCGGCGCGGGTGATACGTCAGCATCGGCTGCGGCGAAGGACGGGCAGGCGGAGTCGCCTGATACCGCAGTGTCCGGAAGCGAAGCCGGGACCCTGAAAAGCGACACCGGCGACTGCGCGGGCGACACGCTTGTTCCCTGGGTCTATCCGGAACCGTCAGGCGGCCTCCACCGCGGCCGGCTGGCTGTCGTCCTGCGGGCGAACAAACCCTGCGACATTTCGTGGCGGTTCGAGACCGATACGGCATGGCGGCCGTGGAGCGGTTCTCCGGTTGCCGTGGAGCGCACGGCAACGCTCGCGTTCAAGGCCATGGACCGGTGCGGCCGCGTCATGGCGGAGCGGCGCGAATATTACGAGATCGCGGACGAGCGGATCGCCGGTCTCTGCCCCGAAGGCATGGAACTGGTCAGGATTGGTGCCACGCAATTCTGCATAGACCGGTACGAATGGCCCAACCGCAAAGGGGCGCTGCCGGTGTCGTATGTTTCTCTGGCCCAGGCACAGGACTCGTGCGCCGCCGTTGGCAAGCGGCTGTGTTCCAGCGAAGAGTGGTCGCTCGCCTGCTCGGGCCCGTATTCTTATAGTTATCCCTACGGCCGGGAGTACGAGCGGTACGCCTGCGTAACGCACGACACCACGGCGCGTCCGTCGGGGTCGCGGCCCGAGTGCCGCGCGTTTTTCGGGATGTTCGACATGTCCGGGAACCTCCTTGAGTGGACCAGCACGCCGTCACGCCAGAACCGGCAGTTCAACGACGTGATGGGCGGGTTCTGGCAGAGCGGTCCCCGGAGCGGGTGCTTTGACATCAGATACAGTTATTTTCCCCAGAACCGGCACAATCCGGTCGGTTTCCGGTGCTGCAAAGCATGCGCTCCCGCAGAAAAATAGACCGTGGAAAAGGAAGGCAGTGATTGCGCAGCGAGGATAGAGCACCGAACATACTGAGCGCGATAATCCTCGCTTTGTGGGCCGGCGTGAGCTTCGCCGGAGGGTTTTCCCCGGGGCGGTTGGACAACGGACCGTTCGATCCACCCGCTGATGAGGCCCCCCGCACCAGCGCGCTTGCCGCCGGGCAGCCCCTGCCGCGGTCCCGGGCGCCGGAAATAAAGCTCTTCCGGGACACCACGATCATCGATTTCGAGAAACGTCAGGTAACGCTGGTGCGTATCGATCCGCTGGGGTTCATCATCTGGACGCACCATTACGGCGAACTGAACGAGTATCTCATGGAGCGCGCGAAGGCGGCGCAGAACGATGTCTGGTACGAGAATTCCCTGCTTTCGAAAAGCGGGGCCGGTCAGGAGAAGAAGCAGGGACTCAAGCTTGCCTGGGAACTGCCGGTCCAGTATCCTTCGTGGGCGCAGCGGGTGCTCGGCAACGATCCTCCTCGTTTGTCAATCAACGGTTCCATGCGGATCAAGATGGCCTATGAGGACGTCAGGCGCAAGGAATCGAGCGTGTGGCAGGAGTCCCAGTCGGCCGGCCCCGGCTTCAATTTCGAACAGCAGTACCAGTTTTCCGTCACCGGCAGCATAGGAAGGCTCATCAACGTCAACATCAGCGCCAACAGCGAGAGCGACGTTGACGTGAACGACCCGCTCAAGAATTTTCATATCGATTACAAGCCATCCAAAGAAGGCGAACTCGAAGACGAAATCATTCAGGAGGTGACCGCGGGTTACACCGGTTTCAGTATGCCGGGCACCCAGCTCTCCGGCTACTCCGAAAGCCACGAAGGACTGTTCGGCATCAAAGTCACCTCCCGCATCGGCCCCGTGACCATAACCACCATTGCTTCGAACGAGCAGGGCGAATCGCAGAAACTCTCGGTTTCCAATGCCGGCGGCGGGGGCCAGCGCAGCACCTCCACGATAAAAGAGGACAAGTTCAGAACAAACAGATATTTCTTTCTCGATACTGCGTATATCAGGCACTATAACAGAAAGTATGCTTTAAATGGGGGAAACTCCGACTACGCACTGCCGGACTCCCTCAATGTCACGGGACTGCAGGTATGGAAAAAGATTTATTCGGATGACCAGGTGTCAGGCATACTGCAGAACGATATCAGCCGGAAGATCAGGTATTTTCCCATCGACACGGTGGATACGACAAAGTATAGGTTCGTACGGCTGGAACGCGACCGCCATTACCGGCTTTACGAAAAGGAGGGGTGGATACGTTTCACCGATTCGGTGGCCGTTAACGATCCGGACATGATCGCCATCTACCTCAGGACCGGGCCAGGCGGCATTGGTCCGATTAAAAAGGGCGGCGACCTGACGGGTACGGATGACTCAATTTATCCGAGCTCGCTCTGGGTGCTGAAGTACGACCAACCTATCGATTCCCTGGGCGCCGACCCGGAGCGGTTCCGGCTCATGTGGCGGAACGTGTACGACATTCCCGGCGAAGTGCCTGACATCTCGAAGTTCGTGCTGCGCCTCTATCATACCCAGCAGGACGCTCAGGACACACAGAAAACCAACAGTAACGGCGCTTACCTGCCGGATGTCATGGGAATCACGAAAAACACCGTACCGCTTACCGAGCGCCAGGATATTTTCAATTTTGAATACAAAGAACTCATTTTCCCGCCCTACGACACCGGCGCTTCCGGGAACGAACCGTTCGGGAACCCCGGACTTACCAACGACAAGGGAGATGACCTCCGGGACACGCTCATCTACCGGTTCGGCCCGAACTCGACGGTCCTGTCAACGTCGAGCGGGACCTATGTGCCGTTCTTTACAATAGAAATGTCGGGCGCCTCAAAGCAGACGACCTTTGACCTTGGTTTCGGCGTCATGGAGAAGACCGTGCAGGTGACGGCTGACGGAAGGCTGCTCCAGGCCAACGTTGATTACGTGCTGAACACCGAAATAGGGAGGCTCGAGCTCATCTCGCCGTCGGCAAAGGCCGCGGACAAGATAGAAATCAACTACCAGCGGGAAGCCCTGTTCATGCCCGAACGGAAATTATTCCTGGGTACGCGGGCGGAAATGAAGCTGCCGTTTATCAGCGAAAAATCGCTCGCCGGCCTGAGCGTTCTCTGGCAGAGCACGTCGGTAAGCCAGCTCGTGCCCCGCATCAACCAGGAGCCGTATTCAAAGCTTCTGCTCGATTTCAACACCCGGCTGGATTTTGAGCCGGCCTGGATGACGGCGCTCGTCAATACACTGCCGCTGGTGAGTACCGAGGCGCAGTCGTCGGCAACGATCGACCTCGAAGTCGCCCACAGCAGGATGAACCCCAACAGGGAAGGGGAGGCCTATGTTGACGATTTTGAGTCGAGCAAGCAGATCTATTCGCTGGGCGAAGGATACCGCAACTGGTACCGGGCGAGCCCGCCGTTCCACAAGGACTCGCTTTTAAATCATCCGCCGGCGTGGGACTGGTACTGGTTCACCCCGGTGTACTCCGACGCGGAAAACGTCGTTCCGCGCACAAAGGTATGGGATGATCCGGAGCATGTCTATACCGGCATGGCCAACTACGAAACCGTGCTGCGGCTGCACTGCCGGCCGGCGCCGGATGACCCGTTGCTCCAAGGGCGTTTCCGCAGGGCCTGGGCAGGCATAATGACACCGGTACCCGTAAGCATGGCTGACCGGAAACGCGACCAGTATTTCGAACTGCTGCTGCAATGCCCGGACGGCGCAGCCGGCAGGGGCAGGCTGCGCATCCAGATGGGGCGCATGCGCGAAGACATATGCGTGAACGGCTATCCGCCGAACGGCCTGCCCGACAGAGAGGACACGAGTTTTATCTGGAGGGAGAACCACGACTCAACGCTAGATCACGGGCTTGACCGCCTTCCTGACCTGAGTGAGACTTACGCGGTCCCGAATATTTCGCTCACCGACTGGGACGCGTTGAAAAAGGGCGATCAGCTCCTTGGCGACTGGGTGAACGACCCCGCACGGGACAATTACCAGCTTTACGACGAACAGCATCCCGGCCCTTACAAGTACGCGTGTCGCTATGAGAAGAACGGCTGGGCCAACGAAACCGAAGACATAGACAACAACGGGACGACCGAGACCGGCACGCCCGAGCGGTTTCATGAGTTCATCATAGACCTCAGCGACACGAACTCGCCCTATATCGATAAGTCGGCCAGGCTGGTGAGGGACATTGAGGGAGAAAAGAATAAACCCGGCTGCAGCTGGCGGCGCTACCGCATACCGCTGCACGAAGCGATCCCCGGATATACGGGGATCCGTCGGGACACCGGGATAGCGCTGGACGACTGGCACGACATCAGGATGGTCAGGCTGGTCTGGGACGGTTTTGACTCAACAAAAGTGACAGGGGATTACAAGCTTCTCCTGAGCGGCATGCAGTTCGTGGGCAGCCAGTGGGAGGCGATCCGCGATTCCGCGGGCCACACGAAAATCGACGTGTCCGCGATCAGCACCAAGGAAGATACGGTGTATTACCGGGAGGCGCAGGCGGCGCAGGCGGCAGGCCTGATCCGCCGGGAAAAGGATGAGACAAACAAGGATGCGCCCGAACAGTCGCTCCGCCTCAATTTTTTCAACCTGCTTCCCGGCAACGAGGCGATAGTGCAGAGGAGTTTTTCCTACCAGCCGCTTAATATCGCTTCGTACGACAGCCTCACGCTCGTGATGTACGGAAGGGACACCACGGGGCCGGGTTACCTCAATGCGCTGGACCATGATGATTTGAAATTCGTGTTCCGGTTCGGCAGCGATACCTCTACCTACTACGAATACCGCCGGACCATACGGCTCAGGTGGGACAACCATGTCTGCGTCAACCTGCGGCAGCTCTCGGACCTGAAGCTTACCGCGCAGACAGGCCATTCGGGCGAAGCCATCAATGAATGGAACAGCGACAGCAGTCTCCATATAAAAGCGCCGAAAGGGAGACAGCCGAATTTCGCGAATATCATCTGGATGGCGGTCGGCGTGGCGTGCGACAGCACTTCGTCCGCCACCATAGGATACGCGGGCGAATTATGGGTCGACGAACTCAAGGTGGTCGGGATCAAGCAGTTCAACGGCTGGGCGTCGCGGCTCTCCCTTCAGACGCAATGGGCTGATTTTCTGACACTCTCGGCGGGCCTCAACTACGAGAGCGGCGATTTCAGGACCATGACCGACAACAACATCACCATGGGGGACTCAAAATTGTCCGGCAGTCTGAACCTTTCGACAGGGCTTGACAAATTCCTGCCGAAGGACTGGGGTTTTTCAATCCCGGTAGGCGGCTCAATAACGAGTTCGCTCACCCGTCCCCAGCTCAAACCCAACACCGACATCTACCTGACCGACCGGGCGACGAGCAAGCCGGACGGTTTTTTTGAGATGGTACAAGACGTCGTCGGCCTCTCGTCCGGGAATACGACCGAAGCCGAGCGGTTCGAGACCCAGTCGTCCAACCAGAATTTTTTCATCAATTTTTCGAAATCGAACACCTCCACCAACCCCGCGGTGGACATGCTCCTGCAGCGCCTCTCCACCAGTTTCCAGTACTCCAGGAGTTCCAGTCATACGAACCGCGGTAAAATACGGCAGGACTCCGACTCGGTGTACGTGGATTCTACGTCGTCAAAAAGTTATTCGGGAAGCGTGAAATATGACCTGTCGCCGCGGGACCCGCCCCGCTGGACAAAATGGAAGCCCTTGAGCGAAAGCAAGGCGTCGTGGCTCCCCTCCCGGTGGAAAGAGCTCGAATTCTCCCTGCTGCCGGGAAAAATAGACCTCAATCTCGCGAACGCAAGCTACTCTTCCACGGCGGAGCGCCGGTTCAATGCGGAAACCAACATGCCGCTCAAAGAGACCCGCGATTTTACGCTCAACCACGGCGTGCAGATCGATTTTTCTCCGATCCGGCCGGTTCTTGACCTGTCGTATTCGCTCACCGTGAACAGGAGCTTTCCGAACGACAGCACCCTGGGAGGTTCACGCGGAGCGATGAGATTCATCAACGAGAGCATGTTCGCCCGCGACGCTACGTGGCAGGATTATTTTATTCTCCGGAACGAACGTTCGCGGTCCCAGCGTTTCAAGGCTACGCTCAATCCGCAGCTGGCCGACTGGCTCACGAACAGCGCCGATTATTCGGCGAATTATTCCGGGGCGGTCACGCAGTGGGGAAACGATTCGTCGCAGAGCTACATCAACGCGGGCGTCAATTCAGGGTTGAATTTTTCAAGCGCGCTCTCCATAGACCAGCTGCTCCGGAAGACTTCCGATTCCAGCTGGCTTGGAAAACTTTCCGGCGGGATAAAAAAAGGGTGCAGCGCCGTCGGGTTCTCCAGTGTCAACTTTACCTATTCGTCATCCGCCGATCTTAACAATAAATATATGGGCGCCGACTATCTCTCAAAACAGGGCGTCGGCTGGTCCGATTTCATGGCGTACCAGCTCGGCCTGAAAGGGACCAATATCATTACCGGCGACATGGACGACCAGGGAGCGTTCGGCGGCATGCGCCGCCGGTCCCGCAATGACAACTACAATTATTACAAGGACGACAGCCGCTCCACGAACCGGAACTACCAGGTTTCCACGAGTCTGAGGCTTTCAAACCCGTTCGAGCTTTCGCTCTCCCCGATAAGCCTGCAGTGGAACACGCGGTATTCGGTGCGGCCTGATTCCACGTATTACGATACCGTAAGGTCTTTTCCGGAGTTCCGCGTCGGCGCCCAGAGTTCCATGCTTAACAAAGTGAAACTTATCAACAGGCATGTGCAGGGGATAGGCCTTTCCTCGAGTTTCGCCATCAAGAGGAATGCCGGCTCAAATTCCGCTTCGGGCGGGACCACCGTAGGCACGACCTATGAATTGTCACCGCTTGTTTCGGTGAACGGGACCGTACGGAAATGGCCGGTGACGTTCAACTACCAGCGCTCGCTCAACAAAGATGAGCGGAAGGCCGGCGGCAACGCCACGACCACCTCGCGCGACGGCGACAATCTTGACCTGAATTACGAGGTTCAGAAAACGGCCGGCGCCACCACCATAAAGCTTTTCAAGTGGCAGGTCCCGGTGCGGGGGAAGACCAGCATGGGCATGCGGTTTTCGCGGGACCATTCGACGACGACGACGGCCGGGCAGAATACCTCGGATGTTTCAAATTTGTCGCTGACGCCCCATCTTTCGTATATATTCACCGATAACGTGACCGGTACCATGGAATACACCTATTCGAAGGCGACCAATAACGGATCCTCGACGACCATGAATACCGCGGCGCTCATCGCGGAGATTAAATTCTAAAGCAACAGGGAAGGGAGTTTTCAGTGGACAAAAAAATTCTATTCAATGCGACAACGACCGAAAAACGCGCGGCGCTCCTCGAAGCCGGCAAGGTGGTGGAACTCGTGGTGGAGCGGCCGGATTCCTACCGTCTTGTCGGGAACATCTACCGCGGCAGGGTGACCTCGATTCTCCCGGGACTGCAGGCCGCGTTCGTGGACGTCGGCCTTGAAAAGGCCGCCTTCCTTCACGCCTCGGACATAGAGCCTTCGGTACTGCTGAACGAAGACGACTCGCTCATGGAGCGTTTCAGCCGTGACGATTCGCAGAACAGGCGCAGAGTCGTCCGGATCCCCGTCGAAAAACTGCTCCAGAAGGGGCAGGAGGTCATTGTACAGGCAATCAAGGAGCCGATCGGCACCAAGGGCGCGAAGCTCACCACGCAGATCAGCATCGCGGGCAAGTTTCTCGTACTTGTTCCGGACGCGGATTTTATCGGTGTTTCCAAACGGACGCAGGATTTCAAGAAACGGAGCAGGCTGAAAAAGCTCATCGCCCAGATCAAACCCAAAGGGGTGGGTTTTATCGTGCGGACCATGGGACTCATAGTTTCGGAAACGGAATTCGTGAGGGAGATACACCTGCTTGTTGACGAGTGGAGAGAAACGGTCAAGGAGGCGCTTCGCGGCACCGGGCCCAAGCTCATTCACCGCGAAATGGGGATTACCACGCGGGTCATCCGGGACCTTTTTTCCGAAGACGTGAGTGAAGTGTATGTGGACCAGGAAGAGGATTACCGGGAGATCCAGAGCTATCTCGACGCGCTGTCGCCCGATCTGTGCCGGCGCGTGATACGGTACACGTCGACTGAACCTTTGTTTGACAAATTCAACATCGAGAAGGACCTCGAGCGTCTCCTCAGGAGAAAAATCTGGCTCCGCAACGGCGGGTACATTCTGATTGACCGCACCGAAGCGCTGGTGGCGATCGACGTCAACACGGGCCGTAATGTGGGGAGGCATTCGCTGGAAGAGACCATTTTCAATACCAATATGGAGGCGGTCGGCGAAATCTGCCGCCAGCTGCGGCTCCGCGACATCGGCGGCCTTATCGTCATCGATTTCATCGACATGAGAAGTCTTCAGCACCGGAAACAGATCGAACATGCGATGCAGAAAGCGCTCGACGCGGACCCGACCACCACGGACTGCACCGGACTTTCAAAGTTCTGCCTTTTTGAGATAACGCGCAAGCGGGTCAGGCCCGAACTTCAGGAGTTCTATACCGATGTCTGTCACGCGTGCAACGGGCTCGGCTGGGTGTTCTCCCCGGAAACCGTCACGTCACGGATCGACCGTGAGCTGCAGCGCATGCCCGACCGTTCCAGGGAGCTGCGGCTCGCCGTGCATCCGGCGGTCGCCGCGTACCTGCTCCAGGACAACGCAAAGGTCAAACGCATGCTCGAACAGGAGCGGCAGTGCAGGATAGTTATCATGCCTGACGAGGATCTGGAGCAGGACGAGTATAAATTCCACTGATTTTATTAAAAGAAGGCTGTCGTGAAACCGTGCACGGCTGCCGTTAAAGCCGCGGTGCAGCGCGGAGAGTTTTTATTTTTTGAATAATCTGTTCGAGCGCTAATACCAGAAGTACCACAAAGAAACCGTCCACGGGAAACCGGTAGCGGTTGTTTTCGTAGCTGGACAGGAAATTGGCCGTTGCCGTTGTGTAAAAAATATTGAAGAGGAAAAAGCCTAAAAGCAAGGCCTGTGGCAAAGAGAGCGTATGCCTGCGTACACCCCTGAATACAAACCAGACGCCGAAGATAAACAGCGCCGGTAATCCGATCAACAGGAAAACCCCGGTATGCAGCACGAGAGAAAAAATGTTACCCTGTGCATACATCTGCCTGAGTTCCTTCCGGTTCTCGGAATATTTGAACTGTCCGCACAGGACGATATCGGAAAATCGTTCGATCCCGCGGATGCGCGGCAGGTTCAGATCAAAGAAGGGAAAATCGCAGGCGGGCAGGAAATAGGCGTACCATGCAATGGCAACCGACCGCAGATAGGCCTTGGGGCAATAGCGCAGAATGCTTTTCAGGTCATTCGTGTACAGTTTCTGCGCCTCCAGATAACCCACGTTGTTGTAATTGACGCTTCCTGAGGATTTGAATTCCTGATCAAGGATTGGAATCGATGTTTTTTCCGGTACGGTGATGAATGGCCGCAGCGCCGACAGCGGAATACCGTAATCGAACTGATCAGGAAACGCGTTTGTCGCCAGGGGAGAGAGCTTGCCCCTGGCAACAAGTGATACCCGTTCTTCATCGGTCATTTGATGCAGGAGGAGCGGTCCCATACCCATTTCAAGCCACGTGCTGCTTGCGAACTTGCCGAATAACACCAGGTTCTTCAGAAAAAGGGCCAGAATCAAGGCCAGCAGTATTGAACCGGCAATGGAAACCACCCTGCGATTGTGCTTTGCGAAATAAACAACCAGAACGAAAATCACGATGAAGAACGCAAGGTGGTATTGATTCCGCACCATCACCAGCCAGAACTGACACAGAAGAAATCCTATAGCGCTGGCGGGACCGCGATGCTTGAAAAAGCGGAAGAGAAACACGGCACTGAGGACAAGGAAGAACATCAACTGGTACTCCCACATGATAAAATCTTCAAACAGGATAATGCCGGGAGAAACAATGAACACCGCGGTCGTGGTCAGCGCGAGCGCCGGTCGTACCGAGAGCGTTCTCATGAGGTAAAACAGGAAACCGGTGATTACCGCCCCGAACGCGAGATGGATTGCATGAAAAGCGCCGGTATAGGCATGCGGGAACAGTTTAAGGACGATCCCCAGAAACAGGTTATATCCGGGAGGCTGCCAGTGCAGGTAGAACAGACTCTGCAGCAGGTTGTGCCGCAGCAGTTCAGTGTCGATGAACTGGAGATAGGTCGGCAATCCCCTGGCGTCGAACCGGACGCCGAGCATATAATACACCACCCGCGACAGGGTAAAAACAGCTATAAGGAGCGCGTAGGGGGAGCGGAGAACCCGGCTCCATAACGACGCCTTTGTCCCCCTGGTGTCCAACAGCGGGGTTTCCGCGGGTATGTTTTCTTGTTTGTTAATTATCGGCATAGAACACAGGCTTCTGCGCGTAAGGGACAGAAAAAGAAAATATACCTCTCTATTTATTTCCCTGTCAAATTCCAATAGTCCGTCATCCGCTGTTTTTTAAATGACAGCATCCCGGCCCCCGACTTATTTTTAACCCTCTTTTTGTTGAAACCGGAGTGGCCATGCGGTCGGGCACACCTGGCCGCATGACAGGAAGGGACAGGACATGAAGACCGTTCAGATAACCAAAAAAGAATTTTCGGGTTTTATCGGATCGCTCATTAATAAGAACCCGGCGGAGGTCATCGGGCCTGTTGCCAGGGCGGGCCGTTTTTCGTTCGAGGCGCTCGATGCGGTAGAAGACCTCCGCCTCGACTATGACCAGACCACGCAATCCCCGCGCAAATTTCTTTTCCCCTCGCGCGACACGCTGTTGACTTACTCTACACGGGACGCGGCATCGTACCAGACCGTCAGCGACGAAACACAGCGAATTATCATCGGCGTGCATCCGGGCGACCTTACCGCCATTGCGCTGTACGATAAAGCCTATTCCGAGGGTGAAGCAGACGTCCAGTACTGTCAACGGAGGGCGCACGCCACGCTTGTGGGGCTGTATCCGGTGACGCCCTATAAATACCGTTTCACCGGCTCCATGATCAACAAGGACGATCCCTATCGCGCCGCGGATCTCATGATGGTTGACATGGGGAACGATACCTATGCCGTTGAGATCGTTTCGGAAAAAGGGGAGGAGCTTATCAAGGGCGTCGCCGCGAAACCGGCCGACGCGAAAACGGTAAAGGCCGTGGCGGCCCGTAAGCTGGCGGTCAAAGACGAAATCGCCCTCCCGGTTGCGCGGGAAGAGCTGCCGAAGCTCCTTGCAGGCAAGGAACGCCACGAAACGTTCACCACGCGCGGCGACAAATGCTTCTCATGCGGTTCATGCGTGCTCGTGTGTCCCACGTGCGTTTGCTTCGATGTGCGGGACAACGTTGACCTGTCGCTTAAAACCGGGCAGCGTTACCGTACCTGGGACGGCTGCACTCTTGAAAATTTTGCGACCTGCGCCGGCGGCCACAATTTTCGCAAAAATCCGTCCGATCGTCTCCGCCACCGCCTGTTCCGGAAAACGGTGTATCTGCACGAGCGGTTCGGCATTACCGGGTGTGTCGGCTGCGGCCGCTGCACGGCAGCCTGCACCGCCGGCATCGCCTCAATCGTCGACATGGTCGCCGATATAACCGGAAAGGGGAAGTAACCTATGTGCGAATGCTGCGGACAACATGAACACGTCTCTCTGTATCTGCCGGAAGTGGCGACCGTGGTCGCCACGAGACCGATGACCGGCAGGGACCGTTTTTTTGAATTCACCCTTGACGGACACGATCTCGGACATCTGCCCGGCCAGTTTGCCGAACTTTCGATCCCCGGCGTTGGCGAAGCGCCCGTTTCCATCTCCTCTTCTCCCACGAAAAAAGGGAGCTTTGAAATGGTGGTCCGCAATATAGGCAGGGTGACCGCGGAACTCCACAAATTGACGCCCGGGCAGCAGATCGGCCTCCGCGGCCCGTACGGCACCCACTTTGCCATGGAAGAGTACAAGGGAAAAGACCTGCTGTTTCTTGCCGCCGGCCTCGGGCTTCCGCCTCTGCGCTCGGCCATCAATTACGCGATCGACAACCGGAGCGATTACGGAAAAATCATCATCCTCTGCGGCTGTACCGACCCTTCCCAGCGTCTCTTCATCGACGAGATCGAAACATGGAAAAAAAATCAAACGGTCATTATCCTTGAAACCGTTGACCGGGGCGACACTTCCTGGAAGGGAAACACCGGCGTCATTACCACGCTCATCCCCAAAGTAAAAGACCGGATCAACCCGGCGAACACCAAGGCGTTCATCGTGGGGCCCCCGGTCATGTACAAATTCGCGCTCCTTGAGCTGAAAACCATCGGGTTCTCGAATGCCGACATCGTCGTGTCGCTGGAGCGCCACATGAAGTGCGGGGTCGGCAAGTGCGGACACTGCCAGATCAACGGCGTGTACGTGTGCCGTGAGGGGCCGGTGTTCACCTATGAATCCATCACGGGATTAATGGAGGCGCTGTAATCATGAGCGGAAAACCAAAAGTCGCCTTTTTCGATTTCGCCTGCTGTGAAGGGTGCCAGCTCCAGATCGCTGACCTCGAAGAGGAGATCATCGGGCTCGTGGGGCTCGTCGACGTCGTTGAGTTCCGCGAGGTGCTCACCGGCTCAGCGCCGGCCTACGACGTGGCGTTCATCGAAGGGTCAATCACCCGGCCTGAAGACGAAACGCGCCTCAAGGACATCCGCGCCCGGTCTAAACTCCTGGCCGCGTTCGGGGCCTGCGCCTGCACCGGCGGGGTCAACAAGCTCAAAAATCTGCGCGACCTCACCACGGTGCGCAAAGAGGTGTACGGCGACAAGTGGGACATGCCGCACCTCGCTACGTATCCTACAAAGGCGGTGCACGAAGTGGTGAAAGTTGACGCCTTTGTTCCCGGCTGTCCCATCAACCGCCAGGAATTTATGACTATTGTAAAGTCGCTCGTCATGGGGCTCGCGCCGAAACTTCCTGATTACCCCGTATGCGTGGAGTGCAAGAAGAGAGACATCGTCTGCCTGTACGAGCGGGGGCTTACCTGCCTCGGGCCGGTCGCCCGCGCTGGCTGCGACGCGATCTGCCCGGCCAACGGCGCGCCCTGCGAAGCGTGCCGCGGCGGCGTTCCGGACCCGAACAGGAATTCCATGAAAGAGGTCCTTACGAAATATAACGTTCCGCTCGATGCCATCATGCGCAAGTTCACGATCTATGCATTTGATCCGGAGGCCGGCAGATGAGTGATAACAATAGATTAGGAGGCCGGCAAATGAGTCAGAATTCAATGCACATAGATGTTCATCACGTCACGCGGGTCGAAGGCCACGGCAATATCCATGTGGACATCGAAAACGGCTCCATTAACAAAATCGAATGGCAGGTGCCCGAAGCGCCGCGCTTTTTCGAAGCCATGGTGGTGGGCAGGCATTTCAGCGAAGTGGCGACCATCGTATCGCGGATCTGCGGCATCTGCTCAATCAGCCACACGTTTTCGTCGCTCAAGGCCACCGAGACCGCGCTCGGCGTACACCTTTCGGAACAGGCCGCAGGACTCCGCCGCATGCTTCTGTGCGCCGAGCACCTGCAGAGCCACATTTTGCACATCGGCTACCTCGCGGCGCCGGACCTTCTGAACGTGGGAAGCGTGATCCCGCTTGTTGCAACCCATAAGGACGTCGTGCTGCTGGTCGTCAAACTGCACCGCCTCGCGAACGAGACCTGCGACATCATCGGTGGCCGCACCACACACCCCATCCGCACCACGGTGGGCGGCTGGACCATGCTGCCGAAACCGCAGGAAATTGAAGCATTGAAAAAACGGTGGGTCGAAGCAATGGCTGACCTGCGCACGCTGGCCGGGGTACTCAAGAGCCTTGCCCACGGTTTTCCGAATTTTACGCGTGAGACTGAATACCTCTCTTTGCAGGAGCAGATGGAATACGGGATTTACGACGGGCAGATCAAATCAAGCGACGCTAAAAAACCGCTGCCGCTTGCCGACTATCGCCGTGTCACGAACGAGTACGTGGTGGCCCAGTCGACCGCCAAGTGGGCGAAGTTCAACCGTGAATCGTATATGGTCGGCGCGCTTGCGCGGTTCAACAACAACCACGCCCAGCTTTCGCCTGCCGCAAAGGCGGCGGCGGTAGGCATCGGCCTTGCGGCCCCCTGTCATAACCCGTACATGAACACGGTGGCGCAGCTTGTCGAGTGCTTCAATGCCTGCGAGCGGTTCGCCGCCCACGCCGAAGGGCTGCTTGACAAGGGAATAAACGAGGAAAAAGTAACTGTTACCCCGCGCGAGGGACAGAGCGCGAACGCCGTGGAAGCGCCGCGCGGCATACTGTTCCACGACTATACGTACGATAAAAAAGGCCTGTGCGTGAAGGCGAACTGCATCATTCCCACGAACCAGAACCACGCCAATATCCAGAAGGAAATGGAAAAGCTGGTGCCCGAATTCAAGGACCAGGGGAAAGACCGGTTGCAGCTCATGCTAGAAATGCTCGTACGAGCGTATGATCCGTGCATTTCATGCTCAACGCATTAAACAAGGACGGCGTATGAAAAAAATATTGATCGTTGACGACGACCAGGACCTGAGAGAGGTCATGAAGACCGTGCTCGAAAAACAGTATAGGGTGCAGGAGGCAGGAAGCGCTGCGGAGGGCATGGCGGCCGCTTTAAAATTCCAGCCGGACCTTGTGCTGCTCGACGTCATGATGGAGACGCTGAGCGCCGGCTTTGACCTCGCGCGGGAGCTCAGGACCGGGGAAAAGACCAGCCATATAAAGATTCTGATGATAACGAACGTGGACAAGGCGATGAAGATCGACTACCAGTCCGAAACCGGCGAAGCATCGTGGCTCCCTGCCGACGGGTATATTGTCAAGCCGGTAGAACCAAAAGAACTGCTCGCTACGGTCCAGAAGCTCCTGCAGTAATTTCAATACCCCGAAACTGCCTGAAATAATAACCCGATCCGGTTATGCTGGAATTATTTTTCTTCTAAAGAAAGGAAACAGCCGTTGCAGTATAATGCAGAGTGGGATCCTTGGAAAGCGCGGACAAATCTTAAAAAACACGGGGTAGGTTTTGAACTTGCTTCCTCAATATTTCTTGATCCCCGCGCGTCGACTATTTTCGATGATGAACACAGCGAACATGAAGAACGATGGATAACCATGGGAATTGCAAAAAACGGAACGCTTCTCGTTCTCTGCCACACGTTTGTTGAAGAAACAGCCAACAGCTTCCGGATACGGATTTTTTCTGCACGGAAAGCGACGAAGGCGGAAATAAAAAGTTACAAAGGATAAGACTATGAAAAAAGAGTATGATTTTTCAAAAGGCATTCGTGGGAAATTCCATCGCCCCGGTCTTCGGATCAATCTCCCGATTTATCTCGACCCGGAAAATCGCAATTTCATTGAAGAAATCGCCCGAAAGAAAAAGAGAGATGTGGCCGCGGTGGTCAATGAATTGATCAAAAGCGACAAGGAATTGGCGAAAGCGCTCTGATATCTGCGAAGAAATAAAGGGGGGCACCTTTTGAAAACCTCTTTAAACCCCTCTTTAAACCCCTCTTTAAACCCCGCTCGTACCATTTGCCGTGGGTTTTCTGTCACTTTACAGTCCCTGTGTTTTCGCTGAATCCCACAGCGAGCGCCTCGCTGCGATATTGCCGCGGGATGAGCGAGCGGGCTATACGTTATGGTTCTTTTTCCTTAAGGATAGAAGACTCCCCGCTGCGAAACAGCAAGGAGCCTTCACTAACGGAGGGTTTATGAAATTTCCCATGAGAATATCGCTCATAGCTGTCGGCTAACGACACGCCGCTCACTGCTGCTTATGGCTTGACTCTGGAAAGAGCCTGCGCCTCGGCCACCTCCCGCTCCCGAAAAATCAAATTACCTATCAGTTCACTGAGACCAGAACAGATACCCGCCCTCCAGAACGGCCAGTTTTGAATACCCCTGCGCGGTGAGGTAGCGGTACGCCTGGTATGCCCGCGAGGATGTTTTGCTGTATAGCACGCATTTTTCAGCTTTGTCAACAGGTATCCCCTCTCTCCGCAGGTCTTCGAGCGGGACATTGACGCTGCCGGGCAGCGTGCTCTGCAGGTGCTCGGCGAACGGCGACACGTCTATGATGCGTGGCGCGCGTCCTCCGTTTGTCAACTGGTCCGGCGTTATAGTCTTAATGAACCCCTCGATCTTGGCGGCGAGCATGCAGCAGGCGGTCTGCACGATGTCGATGGGGTTGTTGAACATGGGCGCGTAGCCGAGGTCGCAGTCGAACATATCGCTGAGCGTCATTCCTTTCGCGATTGCCGTAGCCACGAGCTGGACGTGCCGTACCACGTCCCCGCGGCCGTATGCCTGGACGCCGAGAAGGGCGCCGGTCCCGGCATCGGCAATCAGTTTGATGGCAATATGTTCGGCGTTTTTCGAATAATGAGCTTTGTCAAGGCCGGTGATTATCATGGACTCGGTTGTAAAGCCGTTCTCCCTGCCCTGCGCCAGAGTGAGGCCGGTGCGCGCGACGGTCAGGTCAAAGGCCTTGAACATGGTGGTGCCTATGAAACCGCGGAACGCCGAACGCCTGCCGCAGATGTTGTCGGCGGCGATACGGCCCATCTTGGTGGAAATTGAGCCGAGCGGCCAGTACGCGTATCTGCCGGTGAGGAAGTTGACGCTTTCAGCGCAGTCGCCAACGGCGTAGATGGCCCTGTCCGAGGTCTGGAGGTACCGGTTTACCTTGATGGCGCCGTTCGGGCCAAGAACGAGTCCGGCTTTTCTGGCAAGCTCTGAATTCGGTTGTACTCCTGCCGAAAGGATGGCGAGATCAGCGAAGAATTTCCCTTTGTCGGTGAAAAAGACGAGCTGTCCTTCTTTTCTGGCGATGTTCCTTATCTCTGCACCGGTGATGACCTTGACGCCATTCCGGTTAAGGGCGTTTTTAATTTTGCCGGAAAAATCAGGGTCGAACAGGCTCGAAAGAACACGAGGCCTTTTCTCGAAAATGGTGACCCGCGCACCGGTTGCCATGAGCGACTCGGCGGTCTCAATGCCGATAAGGCCGCCGCCGATGATAACGACATCGCGGGCGCTGCGCGCCGAGCACACGTTTTTGATCATTTCCGCGTCTTCAATACTGTGAAGCGAATAAATCCCCTTCTGCCCGATACCCCTGATGGGCGGTACGGCGGACGCCGCGCCGGTAGCAAGGACAAGCGCGTGGTAGGGCAGCGGTCTCGTTTCGCCGGAGGCCATGTCCCGTACGGACACGGTCTTTTTCTTTCTGTCAATGCGCACCGCCTCGGTCCGGTTCAGGATACGGATGTTTTTTATCGTTTCGAAGAAACTGATATCGCGGATCGTGTTGTCGGCCGTGGACATCAGCGCCCTTGGTGAAAAGACCCGGCCGCTGATGTAGGAGGGCAGGCCGCAGCCCGAGTACGACAGGAACTCGCTCCGTTCGATGATGGTGATATCGAGCCGCTCGTCGAGCCGGCGGAGCCGGGCCGCCGCCTTGGGGCCCGCGGTCACTCCTCCGATGATGAGCACTTTCTTCCTCCTGCAGGGGCTGTCCTTCTTTTTCGGGCGCGTTGTACAGGGGAGCGTAATGCTGAACGTGCTGCCCGCGTTTTCGTTTGAGGTGACGGCTATGGCGCCGTTATGCGCCGTAATAATGCTTTTCGTGATGGCGAGACCGAGACCCGTGCCCGGCGCGGCGGAACGGTGTTTGACTGAACGGAAGAACGGAGTGAAAACGGCGTCTCGCTCGTTTTTCGGGATTCCGGAACCGGAATCCGCGACCTGAACCACGCACCGTTTTCCAGTTTTTTCGACAGTCATTTTTACCAGGACGCTGCCTCCCTGCCGGGAGTATTTGACCGCGTTTTCAATAAGGTTTTTAAGGGCGATTTCAAGGCCCTTGGCGCTGCCGTTCACGATGATTGCGCTGTCCTCGGGCAGCCGGACGCGCAGACCAAGGCCTTTTTTCGATGCGTCCGGCATAAAGGCGGCGGCCGCCGCATCGGCAAGAGCGGTAAGGTCGCATTCCGTCTTTTCCATTATTTCAGGACGCGAGTATGCTTCGTACTGGAGAAGGTCGGCGATAAGCCGGTTCGCCTCAGAGGCCTTGCCCATCGCCTTTTCAATGAACTGAAGGGTATGGGTGTTGGTCTCGCCGGTAAATCCGTCCGCAATCGCTTTGAGGAGAGAATGGATGGTGCTCACCGGCGCCTTGAGCTGATGGGAGAGTAGGCGGATGCTCTCACGCGAGATTCCGTTGAATGCGGTCATCAGATAATGCCCTTTCTGACAGGGTCAATGCACGGGTAACAATTTTTCCGGATAAATATAGGTGATTAGGGCCGGAAGGTGTAAAAAGGCGTTTTCCCATCTGCGGGTCGAAACCCTTGCTATGGTGGTCATGAAAAATGTATTTTACAAGGCTTTTTTTAAATATACCCGGACTCAACGGCGAGTCCAGGCATTCGTAATATTTCGACGAGGATGTCGATGAAAACACTGCTCTTTCTTCTGCTGTTCCCCCTTGTTCCCGCGGTGCTGTCTTCACTCATAGGTCACCAGAAAATCGGAGGATGGATTGTCAGGATAAGCTCGCTCGTCATAGCGCTCGCGTCGTTCTACTGCGCCTGGCTCTTTATCGGAAAAGGCCTTACCCTTTTTTCGCTCGAATCACCCTGGATTGAAAAAGGCGTCTTCGCGGCGGAAATGCTCGTGGCGCTTTTCCTATTATATAAGTGCAGGGAGATCAGGAAGCATGAGTGGTGGATCCCTGTGCTCATCGTGGTCCAGACCGGCATCACCATTTTCTGCGAATTCGGCTTTACCGTTCTCCATGTCGAACACGCGCTCTACATCGACAGTTTTTCGGTGATCATGGCGCTCATCATCGGCATCATCGGCACGCTCATCTGCGTGTACTCGGTGCAGTACATGAAAGACTACCACCACCATCATCCCGAGATGAACGACCGCCGGCGCAGTTTCTTTTTTGTCATGTTCCTGTTCCTCTCTGCAATGTTCGGCGTGGTTTTCGCCAATAATCTCGTATGGCTTTTCCTGTGCTGGGAAGTCACCACGCTCTGCTCGTTCGTCATGATCGCCTACCCGAAAACCGAAGAGGCCACACGCAACGCGTTCAGGGCGCTGGGGCTCAACCTCCTCGGCGGACTGGCGTTCGTTATTGCTATATTTTACCTTGTCAGCCAGGGAAAGGACGGCCACGCGACGCTTGAACTCGACCAGCTCCTGGCCGGCGGCAAGGCGCTCGCGCTCGTGCCCGCGGTCCTGATTTCGTTCGCCGGCATCACCAAGTCGGCGCAGATGCCGTTTTCGTCGTGGCTTCTCGGCGCCATGGTGGCGCCCACGCCGGTGTCCGCGCTGCTCCATTCGAGCACCATGGTCAAGGCCGGCGTTTTCATTATCGTGAAGTTCGCGCCCGTGCTTGCCGGGACATTCGCCGGCCATATGGTGGCGCTCGTGGGCGGCGTGACCTTCCTCATGACCTCGCTCCTCGCCGTCACGCAGAGCAACGCCAAGCGCGTTTTAGCCTATTCGACCATCGCAAACCTCGGACTCGTGGTCGCGTGCGCGGGCATAGGCACCTACGAAACGATCTGGGCCGCCATCCTGCTCATTATTTTCCATGCGGTATCCAAGGCCCTGCTCTTTCTCGGGGTCGGCACCATCGAGCACAAGATCGGCTCCCGCGACATCGAGGACATGGGCGGCCTCATCGTGGCGCGGCCCGGGCTGGCCATGGTCATGCTCATCGGCATCCTCGGCATGTTCCTTGCGCCGTTCGGCATGCTGATCTCGAAGTGGGCAACGCTCCAGGCGTTCATCAATGTCAATCCGCCGGTCCTTGCCCTGCTTCTTGCCTTCGGCAGCGCGCCCACGCTTTTTTTCTGGGCAAAGTGGATGGGGAAAATCGTCAGCGTTCCGCAGAACGCGGTCAAAGCGGCCGACCGCGCCTCCTGCGACGAATGGACGGCGCTCGGCCTGCTTGCCCTGCTCACGGTCGCGGCGTGCGGACTTTTCCCCCTTGTGGCGGTCGCGGCAATCGAGCCGTATACGCTGTCACTGTTCAGCCAGAGCGTAAATCTTACCGGGGGGAACATCATCATCATGATGATCATGCTCGGCTTCATGGCGCTGCTGCCGCTGGGATTCGCCCTGTACCCGAAAAAACTGATCAGGGTCCCGTCGTACCTCGCTGGCGCAAATGTCAACGGCAGTCTCACCTACAAAGGCGCCATGGGGGTTGAACGGGAAGTGGGCCTGCGGAACTACTACCTGTCGGGGTTCCTGAGCGAGAAAAAGCTGACAACGGTAAGTATTATCGCGACACTTGTTATCATTTTTGCCATGTTCGCGGCGCTTTTCGCGCCGTGCGCATAAGAGAGCGAATGATGGACACGAAGATTCTTCTGGAACAACTGTTGTGGGGCGGCGGGTATCTGCTGCTCGCGCCGCTGGCTGGCGGGCTTCTGGCGGGGTTCGACCGGATCATCACCGCGCGCATGCAGTCGCGCAAAGGGCCGCCTCTCCTGCAGCCGTTTTACGACGTGGGGAAGCTCTTCCAGAAACGCGGCACCGTGGTCAACGGATTTCAGAATTTATACATAATCTGTTTCCTTGTTTTCGTCATGCTCACCGGCGCGATCTTTTTTTCCGGCGGCGACCTGCTGCTCACCATTTTCGCGCTTACCGTGGCGGGAGTGTTCCTTGCCCTGGGCGCCTACTCGACCAATTCTCCGTATTCCACCATTGGCGCCGAACGCGAACTTCTGCAGATGATGGCGTACGAACCCATGCTGCTTATCACGGCAATCGGCATCTACCTGGCGGCCGGGAGCTTTCAGGTGTGCGACATCGCGACTATTTCCGAGCCCCTCATTTATTATCTGCCGGCGGTTTTCATCGGGTTCCTTTTCATCCTGACCATCAAGTTCCGGAAGAGCCCGTTCGACCTTTCGTCGTCACATCATGGCCATCAGGAGATCGTAAAGGGGATTTCCACGGAATTCTCCGGCCGTACGCTCGGACTTTTTGAAATCGCCCACTGGTACGAAAACATTCTCCTGCTCGGTTTCGTGTATCTTTTCTTTGCGGCGTTCGGACCGGTCGTTGCGGTCCTCTGCACGATGGCCGCCTATATAGTTGAAATTTTTATCGACAACGCCTATGCGCGGCTTACGTGGCGTTTCACGGTCAAGGCGTCGTGGATCTTTGCCGCTACGTTCGGCGTCGTCAATATTCTGGTCATCGCCTTTTTGAAGTGATCGAGGGACCAATGAGTTTTCTCGCAAAATCGCCGTGGATACTGCATTATGACGGGTCTAGCTGCAACGGGTGCGACATAGAAGTGCTCGCCTGCCTGACGCCGCTTTACGACATTGAACGGTTCGGGATTGTGAACACCGGCAATCCTAAACACGCCGATGTTTTTCTTATTACCGGATCGGTGAACGAGCAGAATATACCCATTGTCAAGATGCTGTACGAACAGATGCCGGACCCCAAAGTCGTGGTGGCGGTCGGCATCTGCGCGACGAGCGGCGGTATTTTCCAGGAGTGCTACAATGTCAAGGGCGGCATCGACAAGGTGATCCCGGTCGACGTGTATGTCCCGGGCTGCGCGGCCCGGCCCGAGGCGATCATCGACGGCGTGGTGCAGGGCTTGGGCGTGCTCGAGAAAAAATACGCGGCGCTTAAAAACAAACCGTCAAAAACCGCAGCATAAATAAGGGTATAAATGCCTATGATAGAACCGCAACCGATAACGACCATTGACCGGAGCGAGCTCCCGGCAAAAGCTGCAAGTCTGGCCAGTCAGGGCTACAGGCTCGTGCAGATCTGCTGCACCACCGGCGAAACGGCCCTCGAGCTGACCTACAGTTTTGATAAGCAATACGCCTTCTCGAACCTGCGGGTGATCGTGCCGCGGAACGACGCGGTGATTCCGAGCATCACGGGCTCGTACCTTGCGGCGTTTACGTATGAAAACGAGCTGCAGGACCTGTTCGGCATCACGGTGACTGATCTGGCGATCAATTACAACGGCAAATTCTATACCACGGCCATAACGACGCCGTTTTTGCAGAAGAGAGCCAAATAACCCGGTAAAAAAACTATGGGAACACGGACAATCATACCTTTCGGCCCGCAGCACCCGGTGCTGCCGGAGCCCATCCATCTCGACCTTGTGCTCGAGGACGAAAAAGTCGTTGACGCGCTGCCGTCCATCGGTTTCATCCACCGCGGACTGGAACGGCTCGCCGAGGTGAAGGACTATAACGAACTGGTCTATGTCGCGGAGCGGATCTGCGGCATCTGCAGTTTCATCCACGGCCAGGGGTACAGCCAGGGCGTGGAAACGCTGCTCAATGTCGACGTTCCGCCGCGCGCAAAGTATCTGCGCACCATCTGGGCCGAACTTTCGAGAATTCACAGCCACCTGCTCTGGCTCGGGCTTTTCGCCGACTCCTTCGGCTTCGAGAGCCTCTTCATGCACTGCTGGCGCGTGCGGGAAAAAATTGTGGACATCATTGAGGAAACGGCCGGCGGCCGCGTGATTTTCGGCTCGTGCAAGGTCGGCGGCGTGCGCCGCGACGTATCGAACGACACACTTAGGCGCATCAAGGACGAACTCAAGGCCATTGAGGCGCAGTACAACGAGCTCACGCCGACGTTCATTAATGACTCTTCTGTCAAGCGCCGCACGGTCGGCGTCGGCATGCTTTCAAAAGAGCAGGCAATGTCCCTCGGCGCGGTGGGGCCCACGCTGCGCGGCAGCGGCGTTGTATGGGACGCGCGGAAAATCGGGTATGCCGTCTACAACGACCTTCAGTGGGAACCGGTGGTGGAGAAAGGCGGTGACTGCTACGCGCGCTCCACGGTGCGCGTGCGCGAGGTCACCCTGTCGTTCGACCTCGTCCGCCAGGCCATTGACAAAATACCGGACGGACCCGTTGACGTTAAAATTACGGGAAATCCGACCGGAGAGTTTTTCTCGCGGCTCGAACAGCCGCGCGGTGAAGTCGTCTACTATTTAAAGGGAAACGGGACCAAAAACCTCGAGCGGTTCAGGATAAGGACGCCGACGTTCGCCAATATTGCGCCCTTAGTCATCATGCTCAAAGGGTGCGAGCTGCCGGACGTCCCGGTGATCGTCCTGTCCATCGACCCCTGCATCAGCTGCACGGAACGTTGAAACGGAGTTTTAAATTATGGCACACCTGACCATCGGCAAAATAATCGCCCGCAGCGCGCTTTCGAAATACGCGACGCGGCTCTATCCATTTGTCAAACGCGCACCCTACGCGAACACCCGCGGCCATATCGTCAACGATATCAATGCCTGTATTTTCTGCTCGCTCTGCCAGAAAAAGTGCCCGACGGGCGCCATTACGGTCAAAAAGCCGGAGAAAATCTGGGAGATAGACCGGATGAAATGCATCCAGTGCGGCGCGTGCGTGGACGCCTGCCCCAAGAAGTGCCTGTCCATGGACCAGCAGTATTCAGCGCCGAGTCCTGCCAAAAATATTGAAAGCTTCCGTCAGGAAGCGGCGCCTGAACAAAAGCAACCTTAACGGTGCCTCAACCTTTTAATTATTTATTAGTGACATGCCCGTGTCAGCCTGTCGTTAATAGCAATGCCGATCCCCACCTCCGGTACACGTTGCGCGACGATAAGATCAATATCGGCAGCGTCAAGACGCCGTAATGCCGAAAACAGATTGCGAGCCGCTTCATTGAGATCGCCGCCCGGCGAAAGGACTTCCACCGCTGTAAAGGGGGTTATATCTTCCATTGGTTTGAATGACAGCAGGCCGATGTGCATGTTTTGCGGAAGCTGTTCGACTTGGTCTATGAACATCATGATATTGCGGCGTGTATAGTGGTGGTCGGACATACCCGGGAAAAAAGAGGCGTAGCCGGGAGGGACCGATCGGCGCACCGGCCCGATCGCCTTCTCTATTTCGTCAAGTGGAATCGCGCCTGGTCGCAGCTTCATCGGCTCTTCTTCGAGAAACGATACGATCGTTGTTTCGATTCCAATGGTGCATGGCCCGTCATCAAGGATGATTTCAACCGCATCGCCCAAATCTTCCCGTACGTGTTGCGCCGTCGTTGGGCTGACATTGCCGAAAGTATTTGCGGCAGCAACGACAATCGGGGTCTTTGCATTACGGATGAGTTCGCGTGCAGTTTCATTGCTCGGCAGTCGTACGGAAACCCCGATCATTCCGGCAGTGACGATATCGTGATAGGTGTCTTTTTTCGGAAGCACCACGGTCAAACCGCCGGGCCAAAACCGTTCGATCAGAGTCTTTGCCTTCTGCGGAATAGATTCGACAAGCGGGTCGAGCTGCTCCCTGTCGGAAATATGAACAATCAGCGGATCGAATTTCGGCCGTTTTTTAGCCTCAAAGACCTTCGCGACTGCAGATTTATTATAGAGGTCAGCGCCCAGGCAATAGACGGTCTCCGTTGGGAATGCCACAATTCCGCCTTGACGGATGGCTTCGGCGGCACGCCGTATCTGATCATTGTTGACCATGGACATCTCTCCTTTTCGTGAACGCTTTTTTCATGGCGGTTGGGTATCAATATACGTGATTGGCGCATAAAAACGAGCGCCCTGCATGTAATTGCCCCTTTTAATATATTTTTATTAAAATGTCACTTTTCGCCGGTATCATCGGCCTCCCCAATGTGGGGAAATCAACGCTCTTCAACGCACTCTGCGCCGGAAAAGCCGCGGCGGAGAACTACCCGTTCTGCACCATTGACCCGAACCACGGCGTGGTGGCGGTGCCGGACGACCGCCTCGGCCGCATCGCCGCGCACATCACCACGCAGAAGATCGTGCCGGCGTTTCTGGAACTCATCGATATCGCAGGCCTTGTCAAAGGGGCATCAACCGGGGCCGGCCTCGGCAACCAGTTCCTCGGCCACATCAAGGACGTTGACGCCGCGGTGCAGGTGGTGCGCTGCTTCGAGGACGGCGACGTGGTGCACGTTGACGGCCCGGTGGACCCGCTGCGTGACGTGTCAACCATTGAGACCGAACTCCTGCTCAAAGACCTTGAGACCGCCGAAAAGAGGGTCGAGAGGGCAGGGAAGGTCGCAACATCGGGCGAAAAGGAGCGCAAGGAAAAACTTGCGGTGTTCGAGAAGGTACGCGACGCCCTTGGCCGCGGCGTTCCGGCCCGCGCGCTTAAGCTTGACGAAGAAGGGCGCTCCGCCATCGGGGAAATGCACCTCCTCACTGCCAAGCCCATGCTCTACGTGGCGAACGTGGCAGAATCAGACATTGCTCCCGGAGCGGCATCGCCGCACCTCGCGGCACTGCGCGGCTACCTTGCGAAGCAAGGGGCCGCCTGCGTTCCGATCTGCGCGAAAATCGAGGCCGAGTTGAACGAGCTTCCTGAGGCAGAGCGGCTCGAGTTCCTCGCGTCGCTTGGCATCAGGGAAAGCGGCTTAAGCGCGCTTGCGCGCGCCATTTACAAACTGTTAGGTCTTATCTCGTTCTTCACCTTCAACGAAAAAGAGCTCCGTGCCTGGGACCTGCGCGACGACTCAACCGCGCCGCAGGCCGCCGGAGTTATCCACTCGGATTTCGAGAAGGGGTTTGTGAAAGCGGACGTTTACACCGTGGAAGAGCTGGAGCGGTACACCTCGGAACACGCCCTGCGGACCGCAGGAAGGATACGGTCCGAGGGCAGAGAGTATGTCGTCAGGGACGGGGAAATACTGTTCTTCAAATTTACCCCGTAACAGCGCTAGTTCATCCCCCGCTGTTTTATCACCTCGCGGATCTTGACCAGATACAGCTGATTGCTGCAGGCGCCGTATTTTTCGAGATCAAGGGTCCGGCCTGTTACGAGCCCACTGTAGATAATTGAGCCCTTGAGATCGTATACGGTGACGTGCCGCGCGCCGGTCACGACGCCCGGAAGCCGCAGCAGTGAACCCATAAGCGGCCTGATCTGCGCCGGCGCGGACGCAGCAAAAGCTGCCGCCGGTGCGGGGCATTGTACGCCCACGATGGGATCGTCCACGGAACGCATCGGCGCTACCGTTATGGTGACGGTGTCCGGCGTCAGCGTGCCCGCCGTCGCGATGATCGTCATGGTGCCGGCTGTCAATCCCGCCTTTCCAAGCACGCATCCCGCTCCCGCGATTGCGGCCACCGGGTTGGCGCCTATGAGCGTCCCGAGCGACGTTGAAAAGGTTATTGTGTTGGTCGCGTAGGGCAGGGGGGTGCCGGCCGCGTCGACCACCGTCCCGATAATGCGTGAGAAATCACCGCCGTTGGCCTGAATGGTCATGGGGTCCGCGGTCACGACGATTGCGGCCGCGGTGCCGGGCGTATAGACCGTGTGCGATGCGACCACGGCGCTGCCGATGATGCCGTCGGCCCGGAGATTGCCGGTTGCGAACGCGATGCCGGTGAAAACGCAGGCAGGATGGTAGCAGTATTGGCCCGACTGGTTTTTAATGGAGGCCATGGTGCCGACGAGCGTGCCGTTGCGGTACAGTTTGACCGTATCGCAGTTCGTCACCACCCTGCGGTCGGTCGGGGAAGTTGACGTATAGAAGTTCTGGATGAACACCATGGGGTGTTTTGAGCCGTCGTAGTTGTCGCCGGCGCACTGGCTCTTGTAAAAATAGTAGGTGAACTTGGGGATCCTGAACAGGTCCCAAGCGCCGTGCGCGCGTATGTAGTTCGTGGGCGCCCCGTAGGTCGCGTTATAATCGTAGGAGCACCAGCCCATGCCGCCGGCGCACCAGGCCTTGGAGTGTGCCCACGCAGTCATGGAGTCGTGTTTCATGGAAACAGTGACAAGGTTCGCCTCCGCGTCGCTCCGGTAGGTCGCGTAGGTGTGGCCAGTATGTTCGGTATTGAGATACGCGATTGTTGTCGCGGCTGCCGGGTTGGCGGTCGGCATGGAGGCTACCTGGAACGCGTTGTGGGAATAGAGATCGAAGGTGTTGGTGGCGGTCGTGTAGTTCCGCGCCGTGGTGGTCGGGCGGGTGGTGTCTTCCGCATCGGCCGTGGTCTCAAACGTAGCGTCGAGCGCTGCGTCCAGGGTGGCTTCGTTGATTCCCACCCCGTAGAGCGTGACGCTCGGATGGTTCCGGCAGACCCTTATGTTCGAGATGATGTTCTGCCTGTTGCGGAACCGCCACAGGGAGTCCGTATCAGGCGCGTAACAGCAGTGCCAGCCCGCGATCTCCGTCCACAGGCAAATGCCGAGCGAGTCGCAGGCGTCCATGAATTCGTCGTCCTGCAGGTAGTGCGAACAGCGCACCAGGCTGCATCCCGCGTCCTTGAGCCGTTCCGCGTCACGCCGCTGCTGGATGTTGGGGACCGCGTGGGCCACGAACGGCCATGTCTGGTGACGGTTGAGGCCCAGGAACTTGGTCCACGTTCCGTTGCAGTACACTCCGGCGGTAGAACTCCAGGTAATTTTGCGGATGCCGATTTTTGTTTTGTAAACGTCAACCAGCGTCGTGCCGTCGTACACGAGCGTCCACATCGTGTAGCGTTTAGGTGACCATGGGTACCAGAGCGACGGGTTTGATACGGTCATGGTCTGGGTGAGCTTGCTTATGCTGCCGGCCGTGATCGCCCCGGTCACCGACGAGGTCTGGACGACCGTATTGGCGGAATCCACGAGCGAGAACGCGAGCTGGCAGGTCTTTGCCGACGCGGAGCTGTTCCTGACCCACGTCTCGATATTAATGGAAGCGGACGATGTTGATACTGACGGGTACCAGATGAACTGGCCGCCCGGCTGGGTAAAATAGTTGGCCCAGTCGTGGACCGGTTCCGGGATATAAAGGCTGTCGGAAACGATCAGGTATGCGTCGCGGTAGATGCCGCCTTCCATTTCAAAATCGACCCCCTGGTTGCCCGGAGCTTCCGGGGGCACCTGGCCCTGGAACGCATTGTTGAGGCGCACGGCTATGAGGTTGTCGGTGGAACCGTCGAAGGTGCAGTACTTTGATATTTCGTAGCAGAAAGGGTTGAACCCTCCGTAGTGGGTGGTTAACTGCGAGTCGTTGACCCAGACTTCGGCGGTGGTCATGGCGCCTTCGAAATAGAGCGTCACCCTGCGGCCGGCATACGCGGCCGGGAGTTTGAAATGTTTGCGGTACCAGCTGATGCCGCGCGTATAACTCCCGCTCAGGTTCCAGGTGATATAGCCGAATGTGTGCGGGAGGTGGACCGTGGACCATGACGCGTCTGAGTATGACCTGAACTTGGCAGCGGTCACGTCACTGAGATTGAATTTCCAGGTCGTATCAATGGTGACTTTCACCCTGTTTGTCTTCGGGGCGCTGAACGGCTGTGAAAAAGCCGACAGAGAAAAAGCGAACACTAAAAGCGCGGAAAAAAGCGGAACGCGTCGTTTCCCCTTCATAAGTCCCCCCATTTTTAATAACTACTTTATAGTATACCAAATAGTATACCAATATTCAGGCGGGAAATCAAGCGGAAACGCCCTGCGGACCGCAGCATCATACCACTTTTACCATCCACTTGTGCCGGTCGGGGACCTCACCGTACTGTATTCCCTGCAGCTCTTTGTAGAGCTTTGTCAACGTCGGCCCGGCCTCTTTCTCTTTGCCGAACGTGTACACCCTGTTGCCGTGCGTTATTGAATACACCGGCGTTATGACCGCCGCGGTGCCGCACGCGCCGATCTCGGCGAAGTTTTCGAGTTCGGTTATTTTGATGCTCCTGCGCTCCACTTTGAGGCCGAAATCAGCGGCAAGCGCCTGCAGGCTCTTGTTTGTTATTGAGCCGAGTATGGACGACGACTCCGGCGTCACGTACTTGCCGTCTTTCGTTATGCCGATAAAGTTTGACGTTCCGAATTCGTCCACGCAGGTCCGCGTTCCCGCATCGAGGTAAAGGCAGATCGAGTAGCCGCTGTTTATTCCTTCCCTGTCGCCGAGCATGCCTGCCGCGTAATTCCCGGCCGCCTTGATGTTCCCGACCCCGCGCGGAGCCGCACGGTCGTACTTTTCCTGGACCATAGCCTTGACAGGAAAGAACCCGTCGCGATAATACGGGCCCACGGGCATGCAGAGCAGGAGAAAAACGTACTCCTCGGAAGCGTGCACGCCGACGTGCGGGCTCGTGCCGAAAAGGACCGGCCGCAGGTACATGCTCGCGCCTGTGTCGTACGGCGGTATCCAGTCGCGGTTGTATTTTATCACCTTTTTGCACGCTTCGATGAAGAGCTCCACCGGAACCGGCTCCATGACGAGGCGTTTGGCGCTCACGGCCAGCCGCCGGGCGTTTTCCTCGGGCCTGAAGAGGGCGATGGAGCCGTCCTTGCGGCTGAAGGCTTTCAGCCCCTCAAAGCACGACTGGCCGTAGTGGAGGCAGGTCGCCGCGCAGTGGAGGGAAATGTTCGGGTCGGTGCAGGTTTCAAGCTCGCCCCACGCGCCGTTTTTAAAATCCGCGCGCACGTAGCAATCGGTCTGCAGATATTGAAACCCTATGTTCTTCCAGTCGACTTTCTGTGCCATATATTTCTCCTTAATAACATTGTTCCGCGCCGTTCTATTCCTTCCCGCGGAGTTATTTCTTTTTAGGCTTTAATTTATCCTTCATCAACTTATACTTCAATCCGTCAATGAGCGCGAGCCATGACGCTTCGATGATGTTGGACGAAACGCCCACGGTCCCCCAGCGCGAAACCCCGTCGGACGATTCGATCAGCACACGGACCTTGGCGCCCGTACCATCGCGACCATCAAGGACGCGCACCTTGAAGTCCTCAAGTTTCACGTCGGCAAGCGACGGATAGAATTTGATGAGCGCCTTGCGCAACGCATTATCGAGCGCGTTGACCGGCCCGTCGCCCTCGGCGGCGGTGTGTTCGGTCACCTCGTTCTCTTTCACTTTTATGGTTGCTTCTGAAAATACCTCGCCGTTTTCCCGTTTCTCCTCGGTGACGCGGAAACCCAGCACGTCGAACGGTTCGACGAACTGGCCTAAGAGCTCCCGCGCGATAAGTTCAAACGACCCTTCCGCGGCTTCGAACTGGTATCCGGCCGACTCGAGATCCTTTATGCGCTGCAGGAGCTTCTTTACGCGCAGGTCTTTCTTGTCAAGGCCAGGCTGGATGTTTTTAAGTTTTTCCAGAATAGTGCTCGATCCGGCCTGGTGCGATACGACAAAAGAACGCTTGTTGCCGACGCTGTCGGGAGTGACATGCTCGAACGACTTTCGTACTTTGCGGACCGCGTCGGCATGCGCCCCGGCCTTGTGCGCAAATGCCGCTTTGCCCACATACGGCTGCCTGACGTCCGGTATCGTATTGACAATCTCCGCTATGAATAGCGATATGGACGTCAGCGTGGAAAGCTGCTGCGACGAGATCAGACTAAAACCCCGTTTGAGCTGCAGGTTGGGTATGATGGTGCAGAGGTTCGCGTTGCCGCACCGTTCACCCATGCCGTTCATGGTTCCCTGCACCAGCGCCGCTCCCTCCAGAACGCCGAGGCATGATGTCGCGTCGGCGCATCCGGCGTCGTTGTGCATGTGCACCCCGAGGTACACCTCGGGTTTCGCGCTCATCTGCCCTTTCACTTCACGGAATATTGTCACGAATTCATCGGGAAGCAGGCCGCCGTTCGTGTCGCACAGGACAAGCATTGCCGCCCCGGCATCGCGCGCAACGCGCAGGGTTTTGAGCGCGTACGCGGGGTTCGCCCGGTACCCGTCGAAGAAATGCTCCGCGTCATAGATTACTTCACCGGTGTGCCTCCGGCAGAAGGCAACCGTATCGGCGATCATCGCAAGGTTCTCGTCGAGCGAAGTCCTGAGGACCTCGCTGACCTGCATGTCCCACGCTTTGCCGAAGATCGTGATGGCCGTCGTTTCCGCGGCCACGAGCGTTTTCACGAACGGGTCCGCGGCCGCGCGCGCGCCGGGGCGGCGGGTGCTGCCGAAAGCCGTTATTGTCGCCTTAAGCTTCATTTTTTTTACTTCACGGTAATACGCGGTGTCGATGGCGTTCGTGGCGTTGGGCCATCCGCCCTCGATGTAATGGATGCCGAGTTCATTGAGCTTTTCGGTGATCCTGAGCTTGTCGGACAGCGAAAGATGTATGCCCAGCCCCTGATTGCCGTCGCGCAGCGTCGTGTCGTAAAGGGATATTATATTTTTTTTTGTGTTCATAACCAACATTTTTCCGTAGGGGCAATTCATGAATTGCCCCTACAATAGTATTTCGATCATTTCACCAACGACGCCACCAGGTCGCCGACCGCCGTGGTGCCCATACCCATCTTTCCGGCTGAAAGGCTTTTTATTGTTCCCGACGCCAGCGCGTCGTGCACCGCCTTGTCAATCGCGGCCGCGGCCTTTGTTTCGCCGAGCGTCTCGAGCATCATGCCGCCCGCGCAGATCGCGGCAAGCGGATTGATCACGTTTTTGCCCTTGTACTTGGGCGCACTGCCGCCGATGGGCTCAAACATCGACACGCCTTCGGGGTTGATGTTGCCGCCGGCCGCGATGCCCATGCCGCCCTGGATCATGGCGCCCAGGTCCGTGATGATGTCGCCGAAAAGGTTCGCGGTCACGATCACGTCGTAAAACTCCGGGCTTTTCACCATCCACATGGTGCAGGCGTCCACATGGTTGTAATCCTGTTTAATGTCCTTGTAGTCCCGGTCGCCGACTTCCTTGTGCACGCGCACCCACAGGTCGCCCACGTAGGTGAGCACGTTGCATTTGTGAACGAGCGTCAGCGTCTTCTTTTTGTTCCGCTTGCGCGTGTAGTCGTACGCGAACCTCACGCACCGCTCAACGATGGGCCGCGAATAGAGCATGATCTGCGTCGCGACCTCGTTCTGCGTCCCCACCATGGTGGCGCCGCCCATGCCCGTGTAAATGTCGCCGGTGTTCTCCCGTATCACCACGAAGTCGATATGCTCCGGCCCCTTGTCTTTGAGCGGCGTTTCGACGTTCGGGTAGAGCTTGACCGGCCGCAGGTTGATGTACTGGTCGAGAGCGAAACGGAGCTTGAGGAGAATGCCCAGTTCAAGGATCCCCGGCTTGACATCAGGGTGGCCTATGGCGCCGAGGTAGATGGCGTGGTGTTTTTTGAACTCCGCGAGCGCGCTGTCCGGGAGCGTTTCGCCGGTGCGCATATACCGTTCGCCGCCGAAATCATAATTGACAAAGTTAAAATTTATCCCGTACTTCGCGCCGGCGGCGTTGAGCACCTTGACGCCTTCCCTGATAACCTCGGGCCCTGTCCCGTCACCGGGCACGAGGGCGATGTTGTACGATTTCATGATCACAAACCTTTATGGTTGAATGTTATTCAGGCAATTTTCTTTTGAACTTTTTCATCCGCGCAATTTTGTTGACCATGTCCATATACGCGAGCGCCGACGCCTCCACGATATCGGTCGAGGTGCCGGTGCCGGTGAACACGCCTTCGGGCACCCGCCCGACCATGGTGACGCGTCCCTGCGCCTCGCGACCGCCCGTCACCGCTTCGAGGTGGTAGTTCTCCACCGTGATCCGGTAGCCGACGATCCGGTCGATCGCCTTGGTGGCCGCGTCAACGGCGCCGTCGCCGGTGGCCGCCTCCTGCCTCACTTTTCCGTCAGCGGCAACGCGCGCGGTGGCCGTGGGTACGGTGCCGCGTCCGCTTGACACATTGAGATATTCAAGCGTGTAGCGGTCAGCCATCTCCTTTTCATTTTTCGATTCCATGAGCGCGACAAGGTCGTCGTCGTACACGGAGCCTTTCTTGTCCGCGAGCGCGATGAACCGCCGGTAAAAATCTTTAATGTTGAAATCCGCCTCGCGGTAGCCGAGCGCGAGTAACCGTGCCTTCACCATGTGGCTGCCCGACCGGCTCGTGAGGTTCATGCGGCTTTCCGTAAGCCCCACGGACTGCGGCGTCATGATCTCGTAGGTCTGCTTCGCCTTGAGCACGCCGTCCTGATGGATGCCCGACGAATGGGCGAACGCGTTGGACCCCACGACCGCCTTGTTCGGCTGCACCGGCACGTTGCAGATTTCGCGTATAAGTTTACTAGTGCGCATGATCTCCCGCGTGTCCACGCCGGTCGTCACGGCGAACAGGTCCCTGCGGACTTTCAAGGCCATGACCACCTCTTCGAGCGCGGTATTGCCGGCACGTTCGCCGATGCCGTTCACCGAGCACTCGATCTGCCGGGCGCCGTGCGAAACGGCCGTGAGCGAATTGGCGGTGGCCATGCCCAGATCGTTGTGACAGTGCACCGAAATGACTGCCTTGTCGATGTTCGGAACGCGCTCGAACAGGAGGTCGATGAGCGCGGCGAACTGCTCCGGCGTGGTGTAGCCCACGGTGTCCGGGATGTTTATCGTACGGGCGCCGCAGCCGATGGCGAGCTCGACCACCGAGCACAGGAAATCGCCCTCCGTTCTTCCCGCGTCCATGGGAGAGAACTCCACGTCCGGACACAGCCGGCGCGCGAACTTCACGCTCTGCCTGACCATGTCGAGCACCTCGGCCTTCGATTTGCGGAGCTGTCCCTGCCGGTGGATCGGGGAGGTGCCGACAAACGTATGGATGCGCGGCCGCGCCGCGGGCCGTAACGCTTTCGCGCAGACCGTGATGTCTTTTTCGATTGCGCGGGCGAGACCGCAGATGACCGGCGAACGGACCTCCCTGGCTATGGTCGCCACGGACTCGAAATCGCCGGGCGAGGAGATCGGAAATCCGGCCTCGATGACATCCACGGAGAGACGCGCGAGCTGGCGCGCGATACGCAGCTTCTGCCTGACCGAAAGACTTGACGAGAGCGACTGCTCGCCGTCCCGGAGCGTGGTGTCGAAAATAAAGACCTTGTTGTTTTTCATAATGTTAACCTGACATTTTTGTTGTAGGGGCGTATGGCAATACGCCCCTACGATTATTAATTTTTCCCCCGTCCGCCGACGCCCCTGGTCGTTTTCGTGATCATCTTCGCCTTTTCCTTCGGCCGCAGGCCGCGGACCGCGGCGCCGGCCCTCCACATTTCGGAATTGTGGATCACGCCCAGCTTTTTCGCCAGGAACTTCTGGTAGTTCCTGCCGCCGCAGTCGCGTATCACTTCGCGCGTTTCCTGGCCGGCCTTGACCGATTTGTAAAGCTTTTGAAAGACCGGCAGGTTGGCCTGCCGGAAGATCGGCCGCCACTTGAGCGCGCCGTGCTGCGCGGTGGCCGAACAGTTCGAGTACATCCAGTCCATGCCGTTTTCGTCGACAAGCCGTATCAGGCTCTGCGTGAGTTCCTCGGACGTTTCATTGAACGCCTCCGACGGCGAATGGCCGTTTTTACGGAGCACGTCGTACTGCGCCTGCATGACGCCGGCCAGCGCGCCCATGAGTACGCCGCGTTCGCCCGTGAGGTCGCTGTACACCTCGTTTTTGAACGTGGTCGGGAACAGGTACCCTGAGCCGATGGCGATGCCGACGGCCATGCAGCGCTCTTCTGCGCGGCCGGTCGCGTCCTGAAACACCGCGAAGCTCGAGTTGATGCCGGCGCCGGAGAGGAAATTGCGGCGCACCGAGGTGCCGCTTCCCTTGGGCGCGACCATGATCACGTCCACGTTTTTCGGCGGAACGACGCCGGTCTGTTGTTTATAGACAATCGAGAAACCGTGCGAAAAGTAGAGCGCGGCTCCTGGTTTCAGGAATTTTTTTACCGTGGGCCACACGGTGCGCTGGGCAGCGTCGGAGACGAGCATCTGGACAATGGTGCCCCTTTGCACCGCCTCTTCGATCGTGAACAGCGTTCTGCCCGGCACCCAGCCGTCACGCACCGCGCGGTCCCAGTCCTTTTTGAATTCCTTTGCCTGACCCACGATCACGTTTATGCCGTTGTCCTTCATGTTCAGTCCCTGGGCAGGCCCCTGGACGCCGTACCCGATGACCGCCACGACCTCTTTTTTAAGGACCTTCCGCGCTTTTTCAAGAGAGAACTCCTTACGGGTAACGACCATCTCCTTTACGCCGCCGAAATCGATGAGTGCCATATACGTCCCCTTTATAAATATGAATAAGTGTTTAGTTTTTCGTGTCTGCGATCGCCACGGCGCCCGACCGCACGATCTCCTTTATGCCGAACGGCCTGACCATTGTGATAAATTCCTCGATGCTCGAGGTGTGGGCGGCGAGCTCCATGGTCACCGACTTCTGCGCCACGGCCGCGATCCGCGCGCCGAAGATATCGCACATGTCAAGCAGTTCGTGGCGGTCCCCGCGGGACGCGTCCACGCGGATGAGCAGGAGCTCCCGCTCGAAAATAGGCTGGTCGATGAAATCGATCACCTTTATCACGTCAATGAGCTTGTTGAGCTGCTTGACGATCTGCTCCAGGATCTCCTCGTCGCCGGCCACGACAATGGTCATGCGCGAGACCGTGGCGTCCTCGGTTTCGGCGACCGTGAGGCTCGAAATGTTGTACCCGCGGCCCGAAAACAGGTTGGCGATGCGGGAGAGCGCGCCGTGGCGGTTTTCGACTAATAGTGAAATGGTGTGCGTGCTCATCAGCCCTCCAGCATGATGGCGCTCAGCGGCTTGCCGGCCGGCACCATCGGGAAAACGTTTTCATCATTGATCACCGCGAACTCCATGAGCGCCGGCCCGTTTTCGGCAAGGCCCCTGCGCAGCACCGCCTCCACCTCGGACACCCGCGTTGCCCTGAACCCGGTGATACCGTAACTTGCGGCAAGGGCGACAAAGTCGGGTATATATGCTCTGTCAAGCTTGCACCTGCCTTCAGGCGCGCAGTCCGGGCATTTTCCCGGCACCTTGCGGAGACAGGTGGAGCTCCGCCGCTTGTTGTAAAAAAGGTCCTGCCACTGCCGCACCATGCCGAGCCATCCGTTGTTGAGGATCACGATTTTAACCGGGATCCGGTTGAGCGAAATCGTGGCCAGCTCCTGAATGTTCATCTGTATGGAGCCGTCGCCCGCCACGTTGATGACCGGTCTTCCCGGGTTCGACATGGCGGCCCCCATGGCCGCGGGCAGGCCGAACCCCATGGTGCCCAGGCCCCCGGAGGAGAGGAGCGTCCGCGGTTCCGTGAATTTGAAGTACTGGGCGGTCCACATCTGGTGCTGTCCCACGTCCGTGGCCACAATGGCCTTCCCGTCCGTCAGTTTGTACAGCGTCTCGATCACCATCTGCGGCTTGATTTCGGCGTCCGATTCCGACGGCTTGTACGTGAAAATGCCGTCGGCCTTCAGGGCGTTGATCCGCGCGTTCCATTCGTCGGGACTGCGCGGCGCGACGACCTTGTTCAGCTCGGTAAGTATGTTTTTCGCGTCGCCGACCACCGGAATGTCAACCTTGACTATCTTGGCGATCGCCGAGGGGTCGATGTCCATGTGGATGACCGTGGCCTCCCGGGCGAAATGGTCCACGTTGCCGGTGACGCGGTCGTCGAACCGCACGCCGATCGAAATGAGCAAGTCGGCCTCTCCGAGCGCGGCGTTGGCCGCCTGCGATCCGTGCATGCCCGGCATGCCGATAAAAAGCGGGTGGCCGCCCGGAAATCCGCCGAGCCCCATAAGCGTCAGCGTCACCGGCGCGTTGATCGTTTCGGCCAGCGCGCGGAGTTCCCGGTGCGCGCCCGAGAGGATGATACCGCCGCCCGCGTAGATGACCGGCCGTTTTGACGCGGCTATGGCCTCGGCCGCCCTTTTTATCTGTCTGATATGGCCCACGATGTTAGGCCTGTAGGAGCGGATCGATACCGACTCCGGATATTCATAATTGTCAAGGACCGCGCGCGACACGTCGGCCGGAATGTCAACGAGCACCGGCCCGGGGCGCCCGGTACGCGCTATGTAAAAAGCCTGTTTTAAAATCGTCGGGAACTCCTCGGCCGTTTTCACGAGATAGTTGTGCTTGGTTATGGAGCGGGAGATCCCGGTGATGTCGGCCTCCTGAAACGCATCGCTCCCCAGGACCTTGGTCGGCACCTGGCCGGTCAGCGCCACCATGGGTATGGAGTCCATGTACGCGGTCGCGATGCCGGTGACCAGGTTGGTCGCGCCCGGCCCGGACGTGGCAAGGCACACGCCCACGCGTCCGGTCGCGCGCGCGTAGCCGTCCGCGGCGTGCGCCGCGGCCTGCTCGTGCCGAACCAGCACTATCCTGGGTGTTTCCACGTCGTAAAAGGCGTCAAAAATGGGTATGACCTGGCCGCCCGGATAGCCGAAAACGACCTCCACCAGCTCTTTCTGCAGGGCGTCCACCAGTATCTGCGCGCCAGTCTTCTTCACCGGAAACCTCCATCCGCTTGAGCGGAAAAAACGTAGATAAAATACCACCTTTTCAGAATAGAGAGCAAGGAATTACCGGTATGACCGGTATAATTAAAAAAGCCCTTTTCTCTTTTAGAGAGAAAAGGGCTTTTTACTTTCGTTTTTGCTTTTCAGGTCAAAAACCCGTTTCCCTCCGTATAGGGACAATAATAACCCCCACGCTAAGCAGCAGAACCGCCGCGAAGTTTACATCAGAAAGAAGGGAACTGGTTTTCATTATTTTACTCATGTTCCAAAGCTACGTCTTTACACGCATAATGTCAAGAAGTTTTTAAAAACCGGGTCTGTTAATGCTGCTGTAAATTATCTTTATATCAGTCGGGATTATTATTAATTTTCTTTACAGGAGTCCGGGAGCATTCTCTTCCGGCAGCCCTAACTCGTCCGCCGAAACTTCAGTGAAGGCGGGCTCAGACAGGAGCTCCCAGCCTCCAGAGAACACTCCCGGACCCCTGAAAACCGCCTTTAGCACATAAAGAATTATTTTAATCTAATAAATAGGAAAGAGGAAATCATGAAAACGCACAAACTACTTATGTTTTGTATTGTTTCCGCCATTTCGTTCAATCTTCAGGCCGCCAGGACAATCACGGTCCCCGTCGACGTAAAAACCATCGAGCTCGCGCTCGAGATCGCGGAAGAGGGCGACACGGTCTTTGTCCGCAGGGGGATTTACCGGGAAAAGATCATACTCAAGGACAAGGTGGCGCTCATCGGCGAGTCGGTCCGCGAGACCATCATCCGCGGCAAGGGCAGGGGAGTGCTGGTGAAGGGCGCGAACAAGGCTATCATCCGGAATTTCACCATTGAAAACGGCGAGAAGGGTATCCTGTGCGAAAACGTCAATATGATCATCGAGCACAACTGCGTCGTGGGCAACAAGTCGAGCGGCATCCACTGCCTGGTCTCCCTGCCAACGATACGCAATAACGTGGTGTTCCGGAACAAAGGGACCGGCATTTTCTGCGAAACGGTGCGGAGCCTCAGTACCCTGGTGGAGCACAATATCATCGCGGAAAACGGCTACTGCGGCATCCTGCTGGCCGGCAACAGCGAGGTGGTGGTGCAGAACAACGTTTTCATGCGCAACAAGCAGTTCGGGATATGGGTCAACGATGGCGCACGGCGCAGCCGCATCGTGTATAACGATTTCTACATGAACCGCAACAACTACAATAATTACGCCCAGGTTGACCGGACGAACCTCGGCATTGACCCTGAGTATCCGGAAGCGACACGCGGCCTTGCCGGCATTTCTCCGGCCAATCTGTTCACGGCCCCAGTCAGAGCCCTCAAGGAAAAGGGCAAGGACGGAAAGGACATGGGCCTTGTAAGCGAGAAGGAGATGGTGGAGCGCGACCTTGACGTTGACGGCGACGGGATACCGGACGTCAGCGATAAGTGCGCGTCAATCGCGGAGGACAAGGACGGGTTCATGGATGAGGACGGGTGCCCGGATTTCGATAATGACAACGACGGGATTTACGACGCCCAGGACCAGTGCCCGAACGAGCCGGAGGACAAGGACGGATTCAAGGACGAGGACGGGTGCCCGGACCTTGACAACGACCGGGACGGCGTGGCCGATACGGCCGACGTCTGCCCGGGCGAACCGGAAACGGTGAACGGCTTCAAGGACGAGGACGGCTGTCCTGACGTGGTGCCGCCGGACTGGAAGCCCGAATCAGCCGCGCCCGCGCCGGTCCCGGCCGATACCGCGGTCAAACCCAGCCCTGGTGACACTGCAAAACAGGCCGTTGCGCCGGACACTTCCAAAAAAACTCCGGCGGCGGCGGTTGACTCGACCAGGAAAGTGAAGACAAAAAAGAAACTGGTCCCCACACCGGCGCCGGTGGATACGGCGAAAAAGGCGGGGAAATAATCGAATGAGAGGAATACACCACAATGGAATGAGGCAGGCAGTGTTTGCAGGCCAAGGCTGTGGCCGCAGGGCTGCAAATACCGGCTCAGCCTGCTGAGAGCCTGGAGAAGGCACGACCCCGCTTCGCGGGGAAACGCCCGTATTATTTAATATTTCAATCTCTTTTATTTATTTTATTTTCTCCATATCTTATCTTTAGACCCTTCCGTCATCCATCACTTAAAAAATGTAAAGGAGTATTGGTATGGCCAAAAAAGGCGCAGCAAACGCAGGAACAGAGCAGGATCATCAGGACCATGATAATAAGATCGCGGCAATGGAGCAGGCCGTCAGCCAGATCGAAAAGCAGCACGGCAAAGGGGCCATCATGCGGCTCGGCACCGAAGGGCTCAAGACCGACATGCCGGTGATCCCCACCGGCGCGCTCTCCCTTGACCTTGCCCTGGGAGTGGGCGGATTTCCCAAAGGCCGCATCATAGAGATTTTCGGCCCGGAATCGTCCGGAAAGACCACGCTGGCGCTTCATGCGATCGCCAATTCGCAAAAGAAAGGCGGCATCGCGGTGCTGATCGATGCCGAATATGCGTTTGACGCCAATTACGCGAAAAATCTCGGCGTGGACATTGACAACCTTCTCGTTTCACAGCCCGATACCGGTGAACAGGCACTCGAAATTACCGACACGCTCGTCCGCAGCGGCGCTATCGACGTCATTGTGATCGACAGCGTTGCCGCGCTCGTTCCCGCGGCCGAGATCGAGGGCGAGATGGGCGACAGCCACATGGGCCTGCAGGCGCGGCTCATGTCACAGGCCCTGCGCAAGCTTACCGGCATTCTTTCCAAATCGAAGACAAGTCTCATCTTCATCAACCAGCTCCGCATGAAAATCGGCGTGATGTTCGGCAACCCGGAGACCACGACCGGCGGCAATGCGCTCAAATTCTACGCGTCCGTGCGCATCGACATAAGGCGCATAGCGGCCATAAAAGACGGCGAAGCGGTCATCGGCAACCGTACGCGCGCCAAAGTGGTGAAGAACAAGGTGGCGCCGCCGTTCCGCGACGCCGAGTTCGATATTCTCTATGGTAAAGGCATTTCGTTCGAGGGCGACGTGCTCGATCTGGCCGCGGAGATGGGAATCATAGAAAAAAGCGGCGCGTGGTTCTCCTACAACGGTGAGCGGATCGGCCAGGGCCGCGAAAAAGCGCGCGACTTCCTTATCGAACATCGTGACATTCTCGACGAGATCGAGAAAAAGGTGCGGGAGAAGGGCGCTACGAAGAAGAGTTTCGGGACGTCGGGCGAGGCTGCGGTTGAAACAAGTAGCGAAGCGGAATAAAACAATCAAAATCCCCCCTATCCCCCGGCGGGGGCACGCTCCCATGGGGAGATGAAGGGGAACCGTAGGGGCGATTCATGAATCGCCCCTACATATATAAATTATGAAAACCTCAAAAGAAATCAGAACCGATTTTATTGATTTCTTCAAAAAGCACGACCATGCGATAATTCCCAGCGCGCCGGTCGTGCCGCAGGACGACCCGACACTGCTCTTCACCAACGCGGGGATGAACCAGTTCAAGTCCATATTCCTGGGCGACAACCCCGCAGGCCTGCGGCGCGCGGCCAACTCGCAGAAGTGCATGCGCGTGTCCGGTAAGCACAATGACCTCGAGGAGGTGGGCCGCGACCACTACCACCATACGTTTTTCGAGATGCTCGGCAACTGGTCGTTCGGCGACTACTATAAAAGAGAGGCCATCCGCTGGGCGTGGGAGCTTTTGACCGGCGTCTGGAAAATGGAAAAAGACCGGCTTTTCGTCACTGTTTACAAAGACGACGACGAGGCTGTTGCTTTATGGAAAAGCGAGACCGATATCCCGCGCGACCGCATAATGCGGTTTGGCGAAAAGGCCAATTTCTGGGAGATGGGCGAAACCGGGCCGTGCGGGCCGTGCTCCGAGGTCCACTACGACACCGGTGACGCCGCCTCACGGAACCGCACCTTTGCGGACAAAGTGGCGGGTGTAAATGGCGAGAACGCGCGGTACCGCGAACTCTGGAACCTTGTCTTTATCCAGTACAACCGGGGAAAAGACGGGACGCTCAAGCCGCTTGCCGCAAAACATGTCGATACGGGCATGGGGTTCGAACGGGTCGTGGCCATTCTCCAGGGTGCTGACTCGAACTACCATACCGATCTTTTCATGCCGATAATCAAGGCGCTTGAGAAAATTTCCGGACGTGCCTATTCGCCGGGCGCCGGCGGCACGCCGTTCCGCGTTGTCGCTGATCATATACGAGCGCTTGTGTTCGCGATCACCGAC
>Ga0315273_10000497_pt1 | contig 41639 bp, 63 predicted proteins | sample YL17G02_0_MG_FD_205753 | JGI IMG/M metagenome (GOLD analysis project Ga0315273, IMG submission 205753) | Sediment microbial communities from Yellowstone Lake, YNP, Wyoming, USA - YL17G02_0 | ecosystem: Environmental > Aquatic > Freshwater > Lake > Sediment | place: USA: Wyoming | collected...
CCTTGCCTCTGCCTTGTCACCACGTTGCCTTATAGGCCGCGATTGTCTTCCCGGTGATACCGTCCTATCACTTGGCCGTAACTTAAGCCTACACGCCAACGTAGGGTCATCCTGAAACTGTCAATATCTTGGCATTCTGCTTGTGAAGAGAGGATTGGAGTAGGGTCAGGGATCTGACGTTCCACGTGGAACATACTCTGTCAGCCTGTTGACATACCCTATAACTTCAATGCAGTCAACCGTTTAACTGGCTCATAGAACCTATGAGTAGGGTATCTGCATGGATTGCATAGCCTCTCAAAGCTGCAAGCATAGGCCAGCCCCTACCCTCACCCCACCGCTAGAGCGTGTACGTATCAGACCCCTCGCTCTATTTTCACTAATTTTTCACAAATTTTTACTGAAAACGGTCACAACTCATTGCTACTTGGTGGGTTAAGTGGGGTTTTGACGTATGCCACGCGCAAGCGGGCCACGGGGGGTATTAAGAACAAAAGATCTTAGTACCATATAGCAGCGGGGGGGTTCAGCGCCTCCAGCCAAACCGGGGCCTTCTAGACTCAAGCTTGAGGATTCTTTCATTGGCCTCACGTAAGTCTAGTCTTAACTGTTGAATACCAGACTCCAGCTCCACGATTCTACGGGTTGAATCCACAGCGGGCATGGAGTCACCAGTGCGCCTATACTGGCCCGACTTGTTCTCCTTGGCGAAGCGGCGGTCTCCATTGGGCTTCTTGGGAGTGGGTGGAGTAAATGAAGAACCGGGAACGGACCGGTAGGAACAATAGTTGTCCATGCAATACCGTATACAGTACAGTAATGGCTGGTCCATAAAGGATTTCATTTTTCCCTCAATCCCAGAACACGGGTTAGCAGTCTCGTCCCGAACACCGACCAGTACAGCTTGCGGATGAGGGCAAGGCGGGCTTCATGGTCATCATCCTCAAGTCCAAGGTCGTGAAGCTGGTCGCAGAGGGTATCCGTGAACTGGCGTTCCTTGTTCCGGTTCGCCTGTTCTACGGCGTCATAGTCCTCCGTATCCCGTTGGTGTTTCCAGCATTTGCATTCCACAAGACACCTCCTGTCCGGCATGGGCTAGACTTCCTCCCACCCTGCCTTCCGTAGTACCCTGACTTCATCCAAGGGTTTCCAGCTATCACTCTGCCCATCTCCCTTGCGACGCATGTCATTCCAAGTCCGTATCAGCCCCCACTTGTGACCTATCGCCGTCTGCAACCCTTCCTCGCCGATCCTTACCGTCACGCTGATGCCTTGCTTCTTGCTCTCCATGTAGATGGGAAACTCCATCATTCCTCCTCAAGCATTCTATAGTAGATTTCTAGGTATCCTGCAGCATCTACGACGTTATCCCGTTTGTGGTCATGGACTTCCCTGACAATCTTCAAGAGAACCATGCACAGGGCCACGTCGGCAGGTGACATCTCCCACCCCATAACCGCACTCCACAGCTTCGCCACCATCTCGAAGAGTTCCCTCGGGGGACCGTATTGATTCTGCCGTTCCCCATTCACCAGCGCATCAGCTTCAAGCAGTACAGACTTCATCCTAGATCCCCCCGCAAGAATGCCCAAGCGAGTGTACCAACGATGAGGTTGAAGACTCCCATCACCCCAGTTGCGAAGAGTCCCAGAAACAGGTTGGTCCGGTATGCCGAGACCAAGAATGCAACCCCTGCCACCCCAATGAGAATGTAGCAAAAAAGAAAAAGACCTATCCAAAGTCTACCCCACGGGTCATTCATTGCAGTGTTCCTCCTTTCGTGGTAGAGTATGCTACCACTTCAAAGGAGATGTCAATGAAAATCGGAGAAATAGTTCCAGAAAGAGAAGTCGTCCAGGCAGAGAAGCGGTACGTAATTTCGGTGTCAGCCCTATCCCACCAATGGCTCAAGGCGGAAGCAGAACGCAGGAACGTGACCTTGCAGCAGGTTACCGAAGAGTCCTTCTATGCCTACCGCAACATGGTCGAAGAGTCCATCGCCATCAAGGGAGAAGAGTAAAAGACTTGACATAGCAGACAATTAGGTAGAAAGTCTGCGACATGGGACGATCCAACCGATTGCCTGCCTTAGGCGGCCTGACCGTTCTTGAGGACAGGTTCTGCACCTTTGTCGCCCAAGGACTATCCTTCTCCGAGTCAGGACGCAAGGCTGGATACTCCCATGACAACAACGTCGATAAACTTCTCGCCAACCCAGCTATCCTTCGGCAGATTGTCAATCGAATCAGAGAGTATAAGCGCGACGTGGGAGCTATCGAACTCCTCTCCAAGAGCAAGCAAAAACTCCACGCCTTGATGGACTCGGCAGACGAGAAGGTTGTCCTAGGAGCTGCCGCTTCGGTTCTTCGCACCTTCTCCGGGCCAGGACGTAAGACCCTCTTCGAGAAGGCAGTCGAGGAAGACCTCAAAACTACCGACCTGGCTGCCTTAGCCCGTAGTCTTCTCCCAAAAGACGCCATCATGGACGCTGAGATTATCGAGCCGAAGCAGTTGGTAGCCAGCGAAGGGGAAAAACCCAGTGACTGAAAGACCAAGGGTTACCGGGAAGATCAAGGTGGATGCCGAAAGGCTGATGATCTCATGGCTTCGGGACCTCTCTACCTGTACCGAAGAGGAAATACGATCTCGCTGGAAGGATCCCCAGAAGAGTGTCATCGACCGCCTGGAGAAACTTGCCAATCCCCAAGGTGGTTTCGAGGCCAGGGTCAAGGGCCATAACCCCATCTACTTCCTCGCCGAACGGGTTTGGTTCGATAATGACCCCGCCTTGCTCTATGCCCCTCTTCACAAGGACATCCTCTGCAAGAACGTACTTGACTATGCTCTTAACCCTGGGGAGTTCCGGTCTCTGCTAATCCTCATCCAGCGATACTCCTACAAGTCCACCTTCATGCACGGTGTCGTCCCCATGTGGCTTCTCTTCCGTGGGAAGCACCTGCACAACAGGGATGAACGCATCGCCCTGGTTCACCACAAGGAAGAGATGGCCAGCCGTAACCTCGTCCGAATCAAGCTGAAATTCACCCAACACGAGTGGTTGAAGAAGAACTGGGCGGAGTTCTGCAAGGACGAGGACTTCGGGACCATGAAGAACTTCAACGCGCCTTGCAGGGTGCTGTCCTCGTATTCTTCGGAACCTTCGGTCAGTTCTGCTGGCCTGGGCTCCAGGCTTACTGGGTCTCACTTCTCATGGATGTTCTTCGACGATATCGTCACCGAGGAGCATATCGACTCCAAGACCATCCGGGATGACGCCTTTGCCTCCTACTCAGCTTCAAGATTTATGCTGGATATGCCGGGAGGACGCGAAATCTGCAGTGGCACCCGTTACCATCCCAATGACCTCTGGGGGAAACTCCTCAAAGCCAACGTCGAAGGTCAACCGATCTACAAGTCGGTGGTTATTTCTTCCATCAGCGATTCCGATGACCTTTCATTTCCAACACGGCATACCAGGAAGTTTCTGGAAGACCTCCGGCAGGAGTACATCAGCCGGAACGGGAATGACGACTTGTGGTATCTTCAGATGCAGAATGAGCCCAAGGTGACCCGGCTTATTGCTGCCGACTGGTCATGGATGAAGCATTGCACCAGGGAGGACGTTCCGTGGCAATCGTGGCGAGTCATCCTCGTGGACCCTGCCTGGAAAGGGACGGAAAACTCCGGAGAAGGCGACTGCGCCAGTATCCAGGTCTGGGCCTGCCACCGCGTCGGAAGTCTCATCAATTACTATCTGTTGGACGGTGTCCACAGCAACGAGTTGACCGAAAAGGCTGGCATTGACCATATTTTCCGACTCATGCGACAGTATGGCATCAGCGACGTGGCGCCCGAGGAGCATGGCGGAAAGGGATTCAGTTCCCGGCTCCAGAATGAGGGAACTTCCAGGGGATGGTTCACCAACATCATTACCCTGAAGAATATCCGTAAGGAAAAATATGGGTTATCACGTATCGTCGGATGGCTGGGGACTCTGCAGTCAGGGCGGATCTGGCTCTGTAAGGAATGTGACCCAGATCTAAAGGAAGTTCTTGAGGAACAGGTTAGAGAGTATCCCCAGGTGGATCATGACGATGCCCTCGACTGTGCCGCCTACACCCAGGACCCTGGCATCACTGAAAGTTACGTTCCCAGGTTCAATGAGGACATGCACTCTCCTCCGTGGCAGAAGGAACCGGAACCCATGAGGCGTACCCGCTACTGTCAACTATGAGGGGATTATGAGTTGTAGTCATACGTCCAACACGGAGTCACCAAAATGAAAGATATGCATTTCTACGTCGGTTTCGGCCTGGCCATCTTTGCTGTGGCCACCGGACTTGTCTATTTCGGGAAGATTTCCGGGGAGATCTATTCCAGTCTCGTTCAATGGGACGTGATGAGTGTCTGCGGGGGAGGTGCCTTCTCCGCTCTTCGCAGACTCGGAGGTGGAGCCAATGGCAAGTAAGAAGCCTCTCGGAATGAGAATGAAAGCATTCGGTGGTGGCAAGAGACAGCAAGGAATGTTCGGACCTGGGAAAATACGACAGGGATGGGGCGGAGGAAGAGCGATGGGTGGAATGATGCGTCCCAAGCCTCGCAAGATGGCCAAGAGACCCATGTAAGGGAAGACAATGGCACAGAAAAATCCTCTGGAAATACGAAAACTTCTTGAGTCTAAACCGAAACCGGGAACCCCTGAGTTCAGCGATAGGGCCTTTTGGAGACGTGAACGACTCTTCAAAAACCCCATCACAATACCGTTGAAGAAACCTAGTAAGGCCAAGAGCAGAATCAGGCCGGACTTCAATATTTCTAGTCGCACGAAGCGTATTAACACGGTTCTTAAAGGAGACTAGATAGCAGTGAAGACAAAAGGGAAGAAGCATATTCTCCTTGCCATCCCCTGTGAAAGCAATGAAGTCCACGTCCCAGTGGCCAGCTTCGCAGTGGAAGCCATGCGGCAGAATGGAATCAAGGACTGCCCTTATGAGTTCTCCATAGCCTTCCAGGTAGGCCGAAAACCCACGGAGTTTGCCAGGAACTGTCTTATCACCCAGGCTTACAACCGCAAGGACTGTGATGCTATCTGGTTTGTAGACAGCGACATGGTTCCCTCAAAGAACAGTTTCGAACTACTGAACTGTAAGGATGATATCGTGGCGGGAATCGCCCCCATCCTTTCCAATCCACTCAGTACGGAACCGTCCTTCACCTTCAATCTTTACAAGAGAGTCCAGAGCAACAACAATCTGGATTTCATCCCCATTGGACTCAATGGAGGCGTTCCCTTCAAGGTGGATGGTGCAGGGACGGCTTGTATGGTCATAGACCGCAAAGTCTTCTCCGACAAGAGACTCTGGCTTGGGAAGCCATCAGGCAAGGAGAAGATCATTCCCTTATTCAGATGGCCTCGGTCTATCACAGGAGAGACCCTGGGGACCGACGATCTGGACTTCTGCCGACGTGCCAGGGATCTTGGATACACTATTACCGTCAATCCGAATATTATCTGGGGCCATCTCAAGGAAATGGACCTGATGTGGCCCATGGAAAAACTACGCACAGTGTTGATGCGCCCGCCTTCCAGCCTGATCACCATGAACGAATGGAACGATCACGCTATCAGGGCCGGTCAGAACCCACACTATGTCTATCAAAACTGCAGCCCGTCTGGCGAGGCCACGGGGAATAGTTCCCAGGATGGCGTTAATCGCACCCACCGGAAACAGGTGACGGGAGTTTCCAAGGAAGGACAAGCCCATGCCTAGAATTGTGAGACCTTATCCCCTCGATGCTCAGGCCAAGACTTCTGTGGCCACCATCGGAACAAATGCCGGTACCAATGTTTTGACCATGGGACTGGCGATGACCCCCCTGAGTCTGCACGGAAAGATTGAGAAGTGGTGGATTATCAATGGAACCCTCGGAACCGGAACAGGAACCATGACATGCTTCCTTACCGTCAGTGGAGGAACGTCGTCTACCAGACAGATCAGCTCAACCATTGTTGTAGACCCCGCAGGGGTTGCCGGAACCTATCAGGAAGGAGCTGGGTGGTCTTCTGGGATGTACGAGGTGGCTTATGGAGACCTACCCTTGGCCCTGTCCCTCTATAGCACCCAGGGAACTACCAATGGCAATGCTCCTGGACTTCTTGTCGGATGCGTCTGGAGGCTCTGATGGCACAGAATCCAGTCAAGTTCGGAACCTTTACTGCCACCACCAATGGAACGGTGGCCCTCACGACAGCTGCGTCAGGGTTTGGAGCCTTTCCGCCCAACAACCAGATCGCCGGTCATGGGGCCAACGTCTGGTGTGAAATCACTTCCGTCGGTTCAGGTTCGGCTTGGGCCACCGGAAGCGGTTTCAAGTGGACTTCTCCCGGCGGAAATGCCCTGTCCATCGGTACCATCGGGGCTGTGACATCCACCACGAACTCGCAGATGCTGACTCTTGCCGCTGCCTTTGTGGATGCCACAAAACTGACCCATCCACCGATTACTCACGTTCAGGTAACCGTACAGACCGCAGGGACAACGACTTCCTTAATCGGCGACCTGTACATCATTCCGGCGATCTGATGGGACATTTCCAGACCGACTGGACCGAAGGCTATAAGGAATCCTTCGAGAAGGCGGTTGGACTCTGCGAAAATCACGGATCGGCCCTTGAAATCGGATGTTTCGAGGGCCGGTCCACTATCTTCTTCGCGGAGAAGTTTGATCATGTGGACGTAATCGACACCTTTAAGGGCTCCCCGGAAATCATCAACTCCGGTTACAACTGCGAAGAACTCTATGAGACGTTCCATAAGAATACCCTAAAGCTGTCCAACAAGATTACCCCTCATGTTGGAATGAGCCATAACGTCATGTGCGGGATGGTAAGTCAGGGCAGAATGTTCGATTTCGTCTATGTGGATGGCAGTCATACCGCCATTGACTGCGCCACTGACACCCTTCTGTCCATCGGAATGCTCAACAAGGGTGGTGTCATCCTCATCGACGACTACCTGAACTGGATGGAATTGACTCCAGGGTCAAGAACCCATGATGCCGTTGACTTCATTATTCATGCTCTCCATGGGTCCAACATCGTCCTTCAGTACGTTGGGACACAAGTTGCTTTCAAGAAGGCATAACAGTGGATATCCAGTCTAGTAATCCTGCGATGGTTCCAGTGCCTTTCTCAGGAAGAGACAGTTCATCAGATGCGCTTCACTATGTCCTCGACTTCGTGGAGAAGAGTGAACAGTTCCGGAGAAGGTATGCCGACATCTGGGATGAAGTCCTGGCCAACTATATGGTCTCCTTCGATACCAATGGAGGAAACAGTACCTATGCCTGGAACTGGAACAGTAGGATCAACGGTGTGGCCAGCCGCGTACCTGGGTTGAGAGGGCGAATCAATGTAGGGTCAAGATTGAAGGACCCCGAAACCCACCAGATCGTGGAAACCCTGTCTGCCCAGGCTATCAGTCTTGCCTTGGGCCAGCGAGACTACGTCCAAGCAGTTCCGATTGGCATGGACGACCCGGAGAAGGCCCGGTTACTGAGCCGTCTCTTGATGGGAGTCCTTGAGTCACCCAACTTCTTCATGTCGAATTACCTGGGGTTCAAGGATTCCTTTATCTTCGGTACAGCCATCATGGAACTCGGATGGGAGATGTGCCAGAGAATGCAGATGACCGCTCAGGGTCCTGTGCCCATGATCTACAAGAACGGTCCTCTTCTCCGTAATGTTGATATCTACGACTTCTATCCTGACCCATCTGGCACCAGAATTCAGTACGACATGGTGGGAGTAGCTAAGAGGTTCCGGATCAGCCGTGCCCAAGCCTCTGAACTGGCTCGCCAGAACGTCTATGACCCTCTCAAGACCGAACTTGTCAGTCTTCGGGCCAAGGCCAAGGTGAACGCCCAGAACAGTGGGACCGGAGACGCCCGTTTTCCGAGCGACCAGAAGCAAGTTGCCAGGGACACTGGGGTCTTGGAAGGCTTCGAGTACTGGGGAAGGGTGCCTTACGCGACCCCAGATGGCGCTGACAACCGCGTCATCACCGTTCTTGAGGGTGAAGTCGTCCGGGACACCATAAATCCCTACTTCGACGGCATGATTCCCTTCAAGGAAATCGTGGTTAACCCCATTGCTGGACGGTTTTATGGACTTGGACCTGCTGAAGTCATCCGGTACATGCAGGATTCCGCCGATAACATGCTGATGCTGTTCAACGACGCCGCAGATTCTGCGGTCCATGCACCTCTACTGGTTGGGTCAGCCTTCGGAGGAGACCCCAACAGGTTGCGTAATCGGGCCCCTCTGGACATTATCCCTTGCGCTAACCCTGAAGCTGTCCAACCGCTTCCTGTGGACATGAATGCCCTTCAGTTTGCTTCCCAGGACTTGATGCGCCGCAAGATGACCATGAGGGAGGCAGGGGGTGCGAACAATCCGAGCCAGTCCATTCCCAGTTCAGACCGCCAGACGGCCACCGAAATCAGCACTTTGGCTCAGGCATCATCTCAGCGAAGCGAGTTGATGGTCCAAATCTATGAAAGGGACTACCTTAGCTGGCTTGGGAAGGCGATTCACTACCGGGTGAGGCAGTATGGGTCACCCCAGATGATCGCTACCCTCGAAGGCGAACCTTTCATGGTTCGGTTGGAGGATATCGACTATGAGGCCGATGTTCGATTCGTCGGAAGTCTGCATTTCAAGACCAAGATGCAGAAATCCTCTGAATTCCAGCAAGCCTTGACTGTCCTTGCCGATCCGGAACTGGTGATGATGTACCCTGAAGTCGTCGTGCAATATTTGCGCGATGTTCTCGACTTCAAGGACGCAACGAACATCGTCCAGAAGGCTACCCAACAGATACAGATGAAAATGATGATGGAAGCGGTTCAGAATGCTGCTTCAGGGAATGACCAAGAAGAGCGTGGCCGTGCCTCTCAGCCAGGAAATAAGGAAGAAAACATGGGAACTGAAGCTGGACAGACCGAGAAACAGGGAGCAGCGATATCATGACGGGAGATAATGGTAACGTGACAACCTTTGACAAGTTCAGGAGACTGGTTTCAAGGGATATTCTGGTCCCTCCGCTTGCGAGGCCACCAGAGCCAACTCCAGAAGAAACTGCCAGAGGAAAACTATCTGATTGGTCTAAAAACTCCCATGAGAGCTATGGAAGTCTCATGTTCGTACTTGACTTGCTCCGCGAAAACGCGGAAGCTACAGAGAATACGTCACTTGCTAACCAACCCCTGATGTTGTTCCATCACGGGAGGGTGGCGGCCTTCAAGGAGCTGAAGGTTTTTCTGGAATCGCTACGCCGGGATGCTCCCCCCGCGTAAGGAGAATGAAAATGGACCCTAACAGCCCCAATCCACCGGCTGGAACACCGCCCGCAGAGGGGACGACTCCTGCTCCCGATCTCAATGCTGAACTGAACCAACTCCGGTCTAAAGTCAACGAGCTTCAGACCCGAGAAGGACGGTTCCGCAACGAGAAAGGGGTCATGCAGTCTCGAATCCGTGAACTCGAACAGTTGGCCCTTGGGAACTCGACTGAAGGGCCGGATTATGGGCAACAGACCTTTGTTCCCCCCGGCCAACAATACAACAATCCCCAGTATCAGCCTGCATTCCATGTACAACAGGATGTGGTCACACGAGAGGAATGGGATCTTGACCGATTCCGGCGCGAGCAACCCACACGCTTCGATGCGGTGCGCAGCGTCGCCCTCGATTCTGTCAAAGTTTCCCAACACATCAAGTACCGCCCAGGCCCTAGCGGTCAGGCCGTCCCCGATGTGTATGGCACCTACAAGGCCATCTCCGATTCGATGGAACTCCAGGAACTGCGGGAAGCCCAAGCCAAAGCCAACCCCAACAGAAACCCTGCTTTGGGAGTCATCTCCGGATCTGGAGCCGCGTCTTCACCGGAGCAGATCGACTTGAACTCTCCGGAAATGACACCGGAAAAGGTGAAAGAGATGTTTCCCGAAGCTTTCGTCCCTGAGGCTACTCCCTGGGGGACTAGAAGGTAACTAGATGGCTGCTGCCAGAACTATACAGGGCTCTGCTGGTGCATCGCATCTGGGTGCCGTACAGGATGCCTATCTTGAGAAACAGTTTCTCAGGTTCCTGCATCGGCGACTCGTTGCCGTGCCCCTTTGCAAGCGTTCCACCCTTCCAGAAAACTCCGGAAGGACGGTTCGCTGGAACTTCTTCGTGGCTCCCACAACCGCTGTGGCGAACCTGACCAACAATACCACCACAGAAGGAACGACCCCTTCGGTGGGGACCGCGTATACTCTTACCTCCGTGACGGGAACTCTTTCCGAGTTCCAGAACTACCTCGACTATTCCCGCGTGTTCCAGCTCATTTCGCTGGCGGGGAGTATCGACGAGGTGGCTCGTGTCATGGCGTACGAGGCTGCGATGACCTTTGATGCTTTCGTCATTGATGGAGCCAACGCGACCAGTACCACTGTGGATGCTGGAACCGCGATGACCGCTGATGCCGTGCGTCAGGGGGTTGCTGCCTTGGAAAACTTCGATGCTCAGCCGAACCCCAATACTCCTGGCGGGGCTTTCTTTGCTGGCATCTTCTCAGCCGAAGCGGCCTACGATATGATGGGAGAAGGTTCTCCTGTCTGGTTCCAGGCCAAATCAAGTGACTATCAGGCTGCTCTGACGACTCCGTGGGATGGTACCGTCGCCACAGCGGGTCTGTACAAGTGCCTGATCAAGGTCTCCAACAACATCATCGTCGCCGCCAGCGAGGACTTTAACCTCATTGTGGCCGACGAAGGGATCTGTTGCGCGTCCCTTGGAACTGACCCCATCGGACCTCGCATCATCCACACCCGGCCCGACGAGAACGTCGCCAGTCCGACCCGTAACTTCGGGACCATCGGCTGGTGGGGGCTCTTTGCCGGAGGACTCCTGCAGAACAAGTGTGTCGCCTACGTGAAGTCCGACGCTGGCGTTCACACCCACACTGCGGCTTCCTGGGGCACCAACCCGATGTAAGTCGGGTCCAGCGAGTTCGGCAGCTCTCGCCAAAAGCTGCCAGAAAATATGGGATGTATACGGAAAGGAACCTGTTGCATATGAAAGACCGGCGAACGGTGTATGTACCTCAAGGGCGAGGTTGGAGTCTTCACGACCTGCTCCAAGTACGCAGACCGCTACGACCACATGCTCATCGTGATGGTGGATGGTGATGGGAAACCCCAAGGACTCGATTACTGCATCCCAGATTCATGGCCTGAATGCTGCCAAGGGTGTTCCAAGGAAGATTAACGGAAACGTCGTGAACAACTCCGGCAGGAAGCACGTCATGATGGCGATTCCCTGCATGAAGGCTTCCATCACGACTCCCATAGCTACCCTGATGTGCGATTCCGTCCTTGAGGGGTTGAAACCTGGGGGTGAGTGGGTCTACTCGTTCAGGATCGTCTCCGACTACTTCCCAACCGAATACGCCAGAAACGTCCTTTGCCGACACTTCCTGGAATCCGATGCCCAGTACATGTGGTTCATCGACTCTGACACCATGCCCGATGCAAATTCCTTCAAGTTATTTGATGTCGATGCTGATATAGTGGCAGGAGTCTATCCTATCGGAAGACAGGAACGCGGGAACCGGGTTCTGGCTGTCGATTGGGGGATGTACCAGAAGTCGGAGGAACACGAGAATGGATGGCTCGCCCTGCCCTTGGAGGCCTACCAGAAGGGCGAAGTCATTGACGTGGACGCCGTGGCCACAGGTTGTATGGTCATCAAGCGTCACGTCATTGAACACTTTGCCAAGACAGCAGAAAAAGACGAAGACGGGACTCCGGCCATCTTCTTCTGGCCGAAAGTCTGTACAGGGAAGTCCATCTGCTCGGACGACTTTGACTTCTGCAAAAGGGCGAAAGCGGCAGGGTTCCAGATCAAGGTCCACACCTCGGTGAGATGGGGCCATCTGAAGTTCAAGGACCTCCGGGATGTCTACGAACAGTTGAAGTCGGCTTGGATGGCCGGATACGAAGAGTCTGCTGAAGAAGGGGGCTACACAGCCCTCAAAGAAGGGATGGGACTGGAAGATGGCTCTCAAGTCATCCTACCTCCTCACGGCCCCCAGTGACGCTGTAGACGCTCTTGGGGTTACGATGACGAGTGTAGACCTTATCAAAGGATTGCGGCAGTGCAATGCCAACCTGACCGTTCCTGATCCTTCCGTGTTTCCCTGGTATCCCTTGCAGATGAATGGGCATACCAGTATGTGGATAGGGGAACCCTTCAAGGGCAGGAAAATCACTGTGTTGCGTCTCGGAGCTATTCCTGAATGGACCCAACTTGACCCCAACGGACTCATCATCGAACTCGGGTGGAGAAGGATTCTTACGAAGGCCATCAGAGCCAAGGCAGTCACCAAACGGCAGATCGAGAGAGTCTTCAAGATATCCATGGACGTGGATGGAGCCAGTGGGTATTGCCAGCAATGCAGAAGGGAAGGGCTCGGTTTCGTCAAGTCCAATAGTAAGTCAGGGATGTGCGACACCCATGCTCATGCCTATGGACAGGTTTCCAGCGCAAGACGCCAGAAAAAGGACGCTCCTCTGGCGCTCCGCGACCTTGCATCGCATGAATCGCGGTTACCCGTGAGCGTCAATGTCGGAGGCTCCAAATGAGTTCCAGAGTGTTCCGTGGCAACCCGAAATGGAAGAATGGAATTCCAGCCAACAGCAAGATCCGCATTGTGACCCTCCCAGACGCGACAGTGGTGTATGAGAACGACCGTATCACCAAGGAAGTCACTGTGGATCTTGATCCTGGTTACTACCACTGCGTTGTCAAGAAGTTCCTCGGCAGGAATTCCATGGGACGCCTTAGTCAGATTCGTTTCGAGGAACGGTTCTTTCACGACCTCACGGAACAGGAATTCAACGTCCTGGCTACCATGAGGCCCACCAACGCCAAGGGGAGGCTTCTCTCTGGGGGATGGAACTACAACTGTGGTTATCCGGCCTGTGAGTACTCCTGCAACAACCCGATGGCGATGGTCCTCCATGAGATCGAAGTTCACAAGGACATCAAGAGGTCGGATCTCGTTAAGGATTCCGACTATCTTATTGACCAGAACCTGACTGCACAAGCTGAAGCCGCCGATAAGGCCAGAGGACCAGTCAAGGGTCGTGCCTACGTAGGCGACAAGGCATAAGGATGACAGATGCCTGATGTCTATTTCCAATCACAATCGTCCAGTTTTCCACAGACCTCCGAGAACAGGACTAGGACACAGGCGTCGGTTGAGTTGCTTGAGTACACTGGCGGGGCGAATCGACCAGAGGCTCAGGTTGCTGCTGCAAGAGCCTGGGACTCCGCTGTCAGGGAATTCAATACAGTGGGATGGAGGTTCAACCGGCGCACCCAGAACATCACCCTGGTTGCCTCTACTCCTACCTATGCCCTTTCTAGCACCTTCAGATCTCCCATCCGTGCTGTCTACCTCGATACCAACAGTAAGGAACAGTGGCAGTTGGAGTGGATGTCTTGGGAGGTCTGGGTATCCGTTTATGGCAGCGGGGCCACGGCCAATGCTTCTCTAGCGGACTACTACACCGCCTTCAATATCCACAATCAAGGAACCATCAGGCTTGAACCTTCACCGGGAACCTCTGTGACTTGGCCAACCCTTCAGGTTCAGTACCTTGCCAGGATTGCACTGGCGACAGACAATGATGACCGACTGAACGTTCCTGTCGAGGTAGACGAGGCCGTTTTCCAACTTGCTGCTGCAACCTTACAGGACAGGGTTCGTGGGGGTGCTGATAGCATCTTTGGACGAGCCAAGATGCTGAGGCTTGAGTGTGAGCGAGAGCACCGCGAATGGCCTGAACCTACTGGTTGGGGAGCCAACGGATAATGGGACAACGTTACAGGAGAACCCATGGCTAGGAAAAAGAAGTTAGACACCAGGATGAAAAGTGCATATTCCAACGACAGAATGACTGTTGACGAGATGGACTATCAGGCGCAACTGATGGGTAAATTGAATTGGAAAAAGGGCTCGAATAGCGATGTTGCAAGCCTGCGCCCTTCGCCAGAGAAACCATTGAGGCCACCCAGATCGTTGATGGTCAGAGTTTTTAAGGGCAAAGTTTCCCAAGAGGCAGCCAGAAGACGTAACAAACTTCTCCGACCACGGTGAAATAATATGCCCCAGCTAGGCCGTTTCACGCACACAGCATCCAGTAGCACCACCGGACTCCCAATATCCGGAGCGTCAGTTACCCTCTACAAAGAAGGTTCTACTGTCAATGGAGCCCAGGCCATTACCACTGGACAAGCAGTAACGGTAAGACATCGCGGAAAGATTGTTGCCACCGACAATGCTTTTCTGAATACGACCACGGGAACACTCTATGCTGTGGATAGCGTCACAGCCACCACCATCACCTTGAGTGGATTTGCCGGAACTCTTAGTCTGGCCAATGGAGATCGGATTATAGCAGCAACCAATACCCCATCGTTTTACACTGACGACCAAGGCGGAGCGGCTGTTTCCCCAACAGCCAACATCCTTACAACCTCATCTGTGGGACTGGCAGCTGCCTATGTCAATACCGGAGCTTACGATTATATCGTCAGCGGAAGTGGACTTAATACGGAACTCTATCAGGGTATGGTGGTGAGTGGAGAAGCCCCGTCTGTCATCTATAGCGGAGAGACGGACTCGGCATCCGCTGTTGCCCATAAACTCGATACGATCAATGCCATGTCCACGAGCGGATCGAAGTTACTCTCCCTGTTAAATAACACAACCGAGAAGTTCTACGTAGATAAGGACGGTAAACTCGGATTGAACATCGGCATTCTCGGTACCCTTGCTGTTGCCGGGGCTACAACATTATCGAGTACTCTCGCAGCCGGTACAACCACCATAACTGGAACACTCACTGCAAGTGATCTTACTACGGCAGGCGCTCTTACAGCTGGAACTGTGTCCGTAAGTGGTGCTATTTCTTTGGCAGCAACCACGATAACGAGTACTCTTCTTGTTGGAAATGCCAAGACAAGTCTCTACAGACTTTACTGTGATCAAGGAACATCTCATGTCAATGGAGACTGGGTTTTAAGTGCCGGTTGGGGCAGCACGGCGACTGCAACGGTTGCCGCCTCTTCCAAGGACAATAGATTCATGGTCACTATTCTTTGTCAGGGAAGTGGGATTGCCGCTAATCCTACTGCAACCCTGACGTTCAAGAATGGAACCTTCACAAGCGCTCCGTTTGCTGTTTTGAACTGGAGTGGAGGTACTGGGAATGTCCAGACTTCTCCGCTCTGGACCACAACAGCGACTACCCTGGTGGTGACTCACAAGGATAGTGTCGATAATGTTCCCAGTTCAGGCGATACCTACATTCTTGGGGGTATTGTCATAGGATAATGCCTACTCTATCGATCCAGGTTAATCGTGGACTCGTAACAAGCAGAGATCCAACGTTGCTTGAAGAAGGAGAATTGTCCCAGGCGGCGGATTGCGAATACAGACCCAATAATCCTGCTCTATGGAAGGTGAGTGGACGGACGGAAATCAACTCTACGCCTGAATCCGAAACTATCAAGGGACTAACCTACTGCGAATTTGACGCAGCCGCAGATAAGATTGTGGTCCATGTTGGAACCACCTACAGGACATCCAGCGCGGTCACGTCAGGGGCTTCCTTCTCCAACTTGGTGACAGGCCTGACTGGGGGATCAACCCTGGTGACCGCTTATCTTGCCAACAAGTTCTACCTGTTCAATGGAGTTGACAGGGGCTACGAGTTATCCAGTGATGGCACCACGATGCTTCACGGGATGCTCGAGAACACGGCTGCGCCAGTCGACGGGAATAACGGATCAGGAACAGGGTATACCCTCTCTACTGGCTCCACGGTTACCTACTGGGTGGAGGAACGGGTTAAGTCAGGGTCGAGTATCCTGAAACGCAATGCGGCTCTTAGCACAACTGTTGCAACTGTTACCGGGACTGGGATCTTGATTAAGCCAGCCATCACAAGACCCGCCCAGGTCAATAGTGATGCAACTCACTGGGCTTTGTTTGGAACAGCCACCAACTCAACCTTCCCAACTGGGGCTGAGATTGCTGAGGTTGTTATTGGAACCGAGACCATAGAAGATACTCGTACTGGGACAAATCCATCTCTGCCCACTGGAACCATTTATGAACTCCTTTCAGTAACAGTTCTTACTGCCACCAGCAACGTCCCACGCAACGGTGTTCCTCCGATATCAAGCATTGCCGAGATTTATGAAGACTCCCTTATCCTCAACGACAAGAACGATCTCAGTAAGATCTGGTACTCATGGCCCTATACGCCTCACAAGATTCCGCTGCAGAACTTCATCGACTTCCCGCGATCTGACGAGGTGACCAACATCAAAACCCTTGGTGGGGTCTTGATAGTCCTTCTCCGTGACAGTGTCTGGAGGATTCACTACCTTCCCAGGCCCGAGGATGCCACCTTCAGTAGAGAAACGGTGAAGGAGGAACTGGAAGGGGCCCATGGCTGCGTAGGACCTTATGCAGCCTGTACCTATGGTTATGGAGATGGGAACAAGCTGGCCTATGTGAGTCGATACGGTCTGATGGTGACCAATGGCAATCAGTGGGATATCCTTTCCGCTGACTTAGACTGGGATAACACCTTCAACGTATCCCAGTTATCCAAGGCAGTCCTTGTTAACAACCCGGCGAAATTCAGGCTGGAAATGCTTGCTCCTTCGTCTAATAGTACAGTCAATGATGTCTGTTACTTCTTCCATTACCATCCCAGCCATATCAAGGCTGACGGCCCCAGTTTCAGGTCCAAGGTGACTGGACCTATCCATCGCCCTGCGACTTGTGCGACCATTATGTTCTCAGAAGGCCGTAAATTCGCCCTACAAGGCCATAGCAATGGCTCTGTCTACCTTGGGGATAGTGGGAACACAGAGCCTGTGGGAAGCCTTTCCATGACCATCAGGACCGGGGATCTGGCCCTTGGAGGAACAGGGGGACTCGGAAAGGTGGTCAGGATGTGGTGTCATCATCAGGCCCATCCCAACCAAGACGCTACCCTTCTCCATGTCAGCCGGAACGAGGGCCAGGATGATTACACCAAGGCTCAGATCATCGACCTGGATAGGCGCGAGAATAGCCAGATGGACTGGCCTGGCCTTGCCGAGTCCTTTCAACTTGGATTCGAGAACTCGGATACTTCCGGCTCTGTCTGTTTGGACTACTTTATGGCAGAAGTACTTCAGGAAGGCGATATATGAGGTCTTATAAGCCCATCCTCTATAAAGGGGTTAAAGACCCTGCTGCCAGGGACTGTTTCCGTCTGTTGGACGATCTCGTTCGTCAGTTAAGTCATCAGACTTCAACTCCTTCCGGCGATGTTCCTGAGAATACCACGGGGACCATTGTCACCAGCATTAGGGCCAATCTGGTTGGTAAACGCGCTGGCGATATCAGATTCAACACGACTGCTTCGATTGGGGTTACCAACGTCCTCAATGAGTTTTCTCATACCCTGTTGGCTATTCCTTCAACAGCCGCCCTACCAACCCACTGGAAGGCAACCAATACCTATACCTATGGGACGGTTGCGGCACCTGGGATTACTGACACGATTGCCAGATCCGATGATGTCTTGGTTTATCCTGAAGCCTTGGGAACCCTTGCCAACAGAGCCTTAAGACTAACCATCACCAACGATGGGACCTATGGAGGTCTCTTAACCCAGTCCTCCGGGTTTAGTGTGGATGCTCTATCCCTCCTTCCCAATGGCGGGAATGCCCTTAAAATAGACGCTACTGCAGTTAGAAGGGCTTCGAGCGACTTTCTAGCCCTGACTCAAGGGAAGGGGTTAGGAATGGTAGATGCGCAGGGAACTGCTCATTATTGGCGGTTATGCATGAGCACGGATGGGATTCCTTACTGTACCAACCTAGGGACGACGGCCCCCTAATGGCTACCCGCTTCTATTTCGATCTGACAGCAGCATCGACTTATGAAACTGCAAGCATCAACAGCAACTGGGATGCAGATTTCAGAAGTGTTGGTGGTGGTGGGTTTCGTCAGGCATTGACACTTACGAGGGGTTCAACCAACAACACCGGATTTTCAGGAAGCACGGGCAATCTTCCGGTTCCGCCCGGCTATTCCTGCTGCAACGTCTTCCAGTACATCTTTACTGATAGGGTGGTCATTGCTGGCAACGTCCGGGCCGCCTACGTAGGGTACAGAAATAACAACGGAAACAATGTAGACCATGCCATTTGTGCGTACATAAAGAACTCCTCCGGAACACTGGTAGCCACGATTCTTGAGTTTTTCCCTGGCCCGACGAATTTCTATGGATTCAATCCTGGTCATTGTTCAGTCATCCCTTCTACGGCGGTAACGGATAGTGGCTATGTAACGGCGATTGGGGATGTCCTTTATATCGAAGTCGGCCTAGGTTGGCTGGCGCAGTCCGGTGGCAGTACCTGCGGAATAACAATCGGCTGCAGTACCAGTAAAACTGACTGGCTAACATCGGAAGATGCCACTGCAGATACCAGTCCAACAGCAAAAAATCCATGGTTTGAATTCGAGACTACCTTAGCGGCAGCCACGTCAGCAGACGATTTCCTGATGACGTTAAGCGGGGCGGATATCACTTCGCGGATTTCCGTCCCAAGCAAAGCTGGACTTCATTTCTTCGACAGATCTCAGAATATCCTTTCTGTCTGGAACGGGAGTGATTGGAAGCAGATGGTGGCCAGCCTGAACGCGAACGGTGGAACCTCGTTGGGCGGGAACGTAACCTTCAACAACACCACCGACATCAACGTCACCCTGACAGGATCGACGTTCACGTGGAATGCCCAGGCGCTTTCCACGGTGGCCGACCGGACCAAGACGCTGACACTGACGGAGGATTTATCCTTTGGGGCTACGCTGACTGCATCTGCTACGTGGTCGGCGCCCTACCTGAGTTTGGCTGCACCAGGTGGGTCGTTGAGACCAATTACGATTGACGCCAATGGTCATCTGGCCGCAGCCGGTGGTCTTCCCACAAGCATCGCGGTTCTTGACTTTCTTGAGGCGGTAACGACCACTGCACAGATAATCGGAGTACGCGGTTCCGCATTGCAGTCGGGCGCTGGTTTGGCGTCAACCATCTTCCCAGGCGCTGCATCCATGGGCGTTGTTGGGCTGGCCGGTCGTGCGAATGTTTTGTCTACGAACACCGTCCCCGCCGCCGCTGGGTTTTTCTTTGCCCAGTCCAATTCGCAGAATGCTACCGGGGACTTGACGGGTGTTTTAGCACAGACAAAAATTCCGCCAGGGGTACAGGGCAGCCGCACGAATATCACCGGCCTCAAGTCGCTTCCAATCACGAACCTATCGAACTTAAGCGGAACACAAACCAACTGGCGCGACTTCTGGGCGGTCAACGTAGGCGCAATTGCTTTTGCAATCACCAACCGCGTCCAGTTCGATGCCGACGCTCTCACCATCGGCACCAATCGAATCAACTTTCGCGCAGGCGGGGCTTCGGGCGGCACGGTAGCCTATGGCTTCCAGTCTATCCTTCATACAGGTGGCACAACCCGCCGGTCCTTTATCGGGGACAACTCGATGGAATGCACCGCCAACGATTTCTACTGCCCCACGGCAGCGAAGGGTCTGTTGGTTAAGGATGCTCAGGCTTCTGCCGAATACTGGAGGATCTACCCCAGCGTGAGTGGCACCACTGTAAAGGACGCTACGTGGACTACGGACGCTGATGGTTTCTCGGCATTTACCAGAGCGGCTTCCGCTACTGGCTCTGTCATTCTCAACGTACAGGATGCTGGCACTACGGCCCCTGCGGTCTAAGGAGATTCGATGAAAGTCGCGTTAACGATCCAGCTTCAGCAGGATGACGGGACACCCGTTGTGACCGGGACGCAGACAAAGTCAACCTTTACAAGCGGTGACTACGGCCTTGTGATGGGGTTTTTGACTGGGTATCCACTGTCCACCTTCGTGAAGATGATGGGGTGGATCGCCGATGGGCGGGTAACCCTTTCTGGTACTCCAACGGTAACTCTGAACCAACTCTGAGACTTCGATGGCTATCATCACTTCACGGTCGGTTGGGGTAGATACTACGGCGAACAAACCCGCAGCGGCTACTGCGGGTCGCATGTATCTGCCTACCACGGCAGGTTCCAACTACCTAAACCCAGAGTATGACACGGGAGCTGGCTGGGTTCCCTGGCGGGCCAACACGCTGGTGAGTCTCTACAATTACCATGATGTTTCAACAGCGGTAACCGCCACTAACGCTGCCTGGACAACGGTATTCGATGCTACGCATTTCCAGACACGGACTCGAATGGACTTAAACCGCTTCAGGGAATGCCGCCTCATTGTTATTGCGAATTTGCAGCCCGGAAGCACTTCCGTTGATGTCAGGCTTTATGATGTTACAAACAGTGCCGTGATGAGCAACACACTTAGCTTTACTAGCACCACAGTGGCCCATAAAATGACAACATGGTACACGCTGGGGGCAACAACTTATCAGGGCACCGGAACAGAGCTTTATACTGACTTTGAGGCCCAGGTTACGGATCCGGATGAAGGTCATGCCGACAACATCAAATTCGCCAGAATTGACGTGGAGTTCAGGTGACATTCTGGAGTTACGCTAATGGATGAAAAAGATATTCAGTACTTGGCACTGGTGATCATGCAGTTTCATGCTCAGATTGGGAAGATGCAGAGAGATAATCAGGATCTACAGAAGCAACTTGACGAATTGAGACAACTCCACGATACTAAGGAAGATCCTGGCCAGGAGAACTAATATGGCTCAGTTTGACTTCGGCAGCGGAATGCAGGGTGCTCAAGCAGGATCGGTAGCTGGTCCATATGGCATGGCTGCCGGTTTTGTCATTGGCGGCTTCGTTGGGGGCCACAAGAAGGCTGTAGCCAATAGGAAACTGAAGAAGAAACAGCGCCGATACAACAAGGCTTATGCGGACCTGACCTCTCCCGCAGGTTATAACAAGACTGTCCAAGGAATCTTTCCAGGACAGCGTAATCTGATCGCCTCTGGTCCTGGTTCCCAGATGCAGTCCAATATTGATACCTCGCTAGCGAGAGGTGGATTCAGTGGGACTGGCTTTGGTGAAACTGCAAGGGCTATTGGCTATGTGGCCCCTGAAGTCGCTGCCCTGAATATTGCCAATGAGAAGGCCCTGCCTATCTGGCAACAACAGATCGAGGCTTTCAACCAAAAGGCGAGTTCGGAAGACATTGGGTGGCAGGGCGGACCTACGAGTATGACCAACTTCCAACCTTTTGGATCAGCCACTGGAGCCATCAATATGCTTGGGACTTATGGGGCTAGTGGTGGGAGTTTCCTAGGGAAGAAGAGAAATACGGGTTCCTTTGCCAGCGAGTACGGTGATATGAACATGGCGGATCTTCCCATGAATCCTAAGTCTATTGCAAAACCGATGGACTATAGTTCCATCTACAATCCGAACTATGGGAAGAGTGCTATCGGTTCATTTGGAGGCTACTGATGGCCCTCTATCAAGACCCCAGTAATTCCTTCATGAACTACTACCAGGGCCAGCATCCCGATGAATACACGATGTCTGGTGAGCCGGTATCCCAACCCACGAGTGAGGTTGACAGGCTTCTGAAGGCCGTCATGGCGTCTATGGAAGAACCTCCTGAAGAGGGGATGGCCCAACCTCCACAAGCCCCCTTCAATCCTATGCAGGGAGGATGGAAGGGTGCCCTGAATACTATGGCAGCCCCTTACAACCAGTACCAAAGACCCTTGATTCAGCCGACCTTGGAATATCAGCAAAAAACAGCTCTTGAATATCCCCAGAAGGCTGCTGAAGCCAGAGTGACCGCTCAAGGAACAAGACAGAAGAATCTTGTGGGTGCTCTGAACGCTGCTTCGTTGATGGAACAGAGGCAGGCACAAGCCCAAAAGTGGCAGATGGGTGGTCCTGGCCAGCAGATCAACCGTGGAAACGTCAGAACTCTCTATGACCAGGAAGATCCGTCATCTCCTACAGGGGTAAGCGACATCACCTATCAACTTGTCCCCAAAGGAGATGGCAGTGTTTCCATGATCGAAATTGGGAGGAACAACAAGTCTGTAACCAGTAAGACTGTGACTGGATCTTCTCCCGGTCAACCTCCCCAGATTTACCAGTGGAATCCCAAATCCGGTAAGATTGAGACTATTAATGGAGGTATGTATCCTCCACCGAGTCAACTGGAAGAAAAGGACTACAGACGCCAACAGGTCAACCGTCAGGCTCTTGGAGATATCTGGAATGAGTACACGAAGATGTACTCCAAGATCAGTAAGGAACCGGATTTCTTGAACATCCGCAAGAAGGCTTCTACCTTTGCATCAAGGATCGACTTTCTTCGTGACTTTGCCGACCCAGTCTATGTCAACTACACCAGGACAATTGATGCCAGTTTGAATGCCTATGTCCTGAGTGTTACAGGTCAGGCGTTTGCTGAAACTGCCTTTAGGCGTTACCGTAACCAATACCCAATGCCCTGGGATACCCCAGAAGAAGCTAAGCATGCCCTTCAGGCGCTCGCCAATATGGTCAACAGGGACATTGACGCAGCCATTGCCAGGAATCCATCCCTGTCCAAACCTGGGGCGCAGAGTTTCGACTGGAACCCTTCACTGGGCCAAGGTGAAGACATAACCGACCCTGACCGATACGCGGTGCCATGATGCCGAAAATCTATACCAGAAGTCTTGCCGACCTTACCCCTGAACAGCAACAGGAAGTCCTGAGCAGGGCTCGTAACAAGGGGTATGAGATTGTCGTAGGTGACCAACCGATAGCCATGCCTACTCTTCGGGAGATGGCCTCCACCCCAGGTTCAGAGCTTTCTGAATTCATTCGGGGACAGGGTGGAAGCATGGGACAGATTGGGATGGCCGATATTGGGGCTGGAAAACCATCGCCAACGGAGAACCTTGAACTTGCCGGACAGTTGGGGATTCCAACTGCTACTGCTGTGGGGGCCTTGGCTGGATTTGCCCTAAGCGGAGGCAATCCTGCCGGAGCCTATGCTGGGGCAGCTGCTGGCAACTTCGCGGGTGAACGTGGCTATGCTTACCTTGCCAAGGCCAAAGGACATCCTGAAATGGCTCCATCTCTTACTGCTTCAGCTTTGCGGTCGCCTTTGGTAGCTCTTCCTACTGCATTTATGGGTCTTGGTGGACGAGCTGGAGCCAGAAGTGCTGGTATTCCAGAAGCCACTATTCGGGAGACTCAGCGACGTGCCCTGTCCAATCCACTCGGTAGGACTTCTGTGCAAGAAATAACGTCAGCCCCAAGTTCGACAGCAGAACTGAGTATGGGAAAGAAACTTATCCAGGAAGCTAGGGAACTCAATGCCAAGGCTTCTCCGGCCTTGGCACCAAGAGATGCCTTACTGAAACAGTTCGATGACATTGGATTGGATGTCAGTGGAAGTGACGTGGTGGATTCTCTTCTCTACGAGAGTCCATCTGGAATTGACCCTTCACTTTCCAGTGGCAAGGCGGCTATCAAGGAAATGGAGAAGATTGCCGAAACCATCATGGAACAGGACGTGGACTACCGAGGTCGTATCCCTTGGACTCGGTTCAGGAAGCGTCTCAGCGAGTGGCAGTCTGAAGCTCTGGACAAGCAGGCACAGACTGCGGTTAGAAAGACTCTTGCCAAGGTCCAACATCAAGTTGCTGAAAAGGCCGACAAGGATCTTAGGGCTATCCCACAGCTAAAGATCATTCATCCAATTACTAAGAAACCGATAGTGATAAAAGGGGAAGAAGCTGCTGACCTTCTCCAGGAACTTGACGATTCGATTGGATTCCAGAGGGAGAACGTAAAGTCCTTTGGAAAAGCCGTCGGGACTTCTAAGATCAGGGTCTACGAGCAAAAGAACCAAGCCGAGAACTTTGTCAGAAATTACTACAATTCCTCACAGGCCACCAAGGAACTGGTCAATAACCTGGATCCGACAGGAAGACTTCATAACAAGTTAATGACTCTCGGAATGCGTCGTCAGTGGAATCCTGATGACACAAAGAGAGGCCAGGAACTTTACATGTATGTTGCCCGTGGGATCCAGCGGCTTCCAGTGGTTCAACAGGCTCCTATCGCCAAGGCTCTTTTGGTCAATCAGGGAGTTGCTATTCCATTCTCTTCCTATGTAGGCCAGATGCTTCAGCCAAGCCACGGCGCATGGGATGAAGAGAAATGACCCAGATCCTATTCCCCAACCCACGAATCCTTGTTGAGTTTGGCCATCTTGAAGGAGTTCTTCACAGCATCTTCATGAACTTCATCGAGCAGTTCTGGCCTGACCCTGACAGGTACGTCCGAGTCACCTGTATCTATCGGACCAAGGAAGAGGAGATTGCGGCTGGCGGGAAGTCTGGAATCCACACGGTCGGGCCTTTTTACCGGGCGATTGACCTAGGGGCACGAGAGTTCACCCAGGAAGCCGTCAGTGCCGCTGCAGCCAAGATCAACGTCTTGTGGGAATATGATCCTTCAAGACCGGAAAAGGTCGTTTGCTACGCCGAACCTCATGGTTCAGGGCCCCATTTTCACCTCCAGGTCCATCCCAATACCATTAAACGAAAGGTTTCTGTATGACGATTGAATCTGGGATGATTGAACCTGGGATGATCTTTATTGGAACCCTTATTTTTAATGCTGGGGGTTTCGTCTACCTTGCTAATTCATGGAAGAAATCCATCAACGGACATTTCGAGAAGATAGATACTGCTATCGCAACGATTGCCGGAGAGGTTGGAAAGTTACGTGAGCAACAAGAAGGACAGAGTAGATTTTGTGAGGCCGTACAGAACGGAAAGCGCGGGAGTAAGCCATGAAGCTACTGTCCCGGTTTTCTTTGAAGACTAAGGCCATCCTGGGGGGAATTGGGGCCGGTTTAATCGCCCTCCTTGCCGTCATTGTTAAGGCTATCGGCTACGGAAGGAGAAAGGAACAGCAAAAGGGGCTGGAAAGGGAGTATGAAATTGAGACTGACAAAATTGACAAGATGGCTGCTGATGGCGACGCTGATGGTTTGGCTGCCGATATATTGCGCCGCACAGGAAAGTAATCCCGCCCCAACCTGTCCTGTTGGTTACGAATGCCACGTCAAGGGGGCTGGCCACTGGTTTACCGTTGATGAGTTGGCCCAGGTAGATAGGCGGCTAGCCGAGAATGCCAATACGATTGCCCTGCTGGAGCTGAAGAAGGTGAAGCGATTTGGCTGGACAGTCGGAATGACCCTTGCGGTGGGCCCCACGCTCAACCAAGGCGTACCCGGCGTGGCCGCCCTGGCTGGCGTAGGGATTACTTATGGCTGGCGCTTCTGACCCATCCAATAGCCTACCATGTCCATCTGTTGCCTCTCACACTTTAACCCCCGCTCAATTACGGACCGGCGCAACTCTGGCTTGAGTTTCCTGCAATGTCTATCGCCTCCGCATCGATAAGCCAGACTGAATTGGGGGGTGGCACCAAGCTCGCCATGTCCACGCAGGTATCGATGGTTGACCCCCAGATGTCCCAGGGTATTCCCATCGTGTGGTAACTTCCGCACCAGAACTCACCTCCTTCGTCGTTGGGGCACCAGGCGTCTATGGGCACCATCAGGGTGACCAATATGAGATAGTAGCCCATTAACTCCGGGGTGCTATCGCAGGCCAGGGTGACGGCATCCCAGCACACTGGTTTCTACCTCCTTTGGAGAAAGGGTCTCATGATCCTAGTCCTCCAGTCAGGACTATCATAGTTTCTCCAATACCACAACCAGGACTCAATGGGATGACGGAGCCAGGTGAAGGAGCCGTAGTCAGCGGGTTTCATTCCCCGACTCGCAGCCTTCGGGCGAAGTCGGCCATGACCATGGCGGACGAGTCGTTCTCGTAGGGCGACTCCTTGGTCAGGTCTGCTGACATCCCCGCCGCCTTGGCCACCCGCTCGCGCTCCTCGAGAAGCATCTGGCTGACCTTGGCGACGATCCACTCGCGGTCTTCGGCGGTCATCATGGCGTGGGCTCCTCAGCAGAAATCAGACGTGGTGCGGCTCGTCACAGACGGGGCAGGTGCCTCACTTCATCCACAGCACGCTCGTGGCGATCGTCGCCGCGCCGATCCAGTATAACATCCGCGGCCAGTTGCGCTGCAGGGCGAACAGGACGGCGGTGAAAATGTAGAGGCAGATCAGCAGGCGCATCATGTTTTCCCCGGTCAGGAAGGCGGGGGGAGTCATCGCTGGAAGTCCTCCGCCCGGATCCATTCCTCCCGTGCCGTCCATCGCTTCACATTCCCGCGTTCTCCACGCTTCGCCCAGCTCAGGATCAGGATGCCCCCGCCATTCTCCACCCACACTCGGGCCTCCGGGATGCCGAGAATTTTTAGTCTGCGGGCGGAATGATTCGCCCCCGACGTACACTGGACGATGAAAAAGGTGGCGTATTCGTCGCTGGCATTCACCGTGCGGGTGCAGAGGAGATCCCCGAAGCCCCACAGGTCTTGTCTGATGCCATGTGGAGGAACGTGGGGATTCCAGTGCTCCAGTATCCCGACCTGCATCCCCTGCTTGCGGAGGTAAGCGAGGGTGCGCTGCGTCGGCGTCACGGCTTCTCCCCCTTCGCAGCGGCCACAATGGCGGAGATGGCTCTGTGAGCACTATACATATCATCTGGTAGGTATTCATGTGCGTCGTAGGCCGCCTCCTCCACCTTGGCGATGCGCTCGGCGCGGTCGGCTGCCTCAGCAATCTTGGTGCGCTCAACTCCGCGAGCGAAGGATTCGTCTACGGCAGCCTCCACCGCCGCCTTGCGGTCAGCCAGGACGCGGCGGGCCACAGCATTCCAATCCGTCCAAGCACCGTCCTTGTGCGCCTCATCGAATAGATTGTTGGCGAGTCTAATTTCCTCCTCCGGCAGCGCAGCCTTGGTGTCAGTCTCGGCCATGTTCACTCCTTCCCCAGCACGTCCAGGAGGGCGCGGCGAATCCAGCCCGTATCGGCATAAGCAAATGGATCCCCCGGCCACTCCCCAATCAACTCGCGGAAGGTTTGGCGGGCATTATCTCATCTCCACGGCTAACTCGCAAAATCTATTCATCCTGGTTACTGTCCACAGGGGAAATGACGAGTCTATGGAATCAGCACCAATAGACTTAGCCCATTTTATTTTCTTCTCAGTCCCAGCTCTTCCAATGTGACAGGGCATCCCGTTATCGTGTGCTAATTTAACCCACCAATGAGCAGTATTTTCCTTCCATTCCGATGTTCCGCCCACGAAAATCCCTTCAAATCTTTTCAAAACAGACTCAACATTTTTGGGTAACATCCAATTCTGAACAGCTAGATATCGTGGGGCCATATGTATTCGGTCTACCCAAGACAGGCTATAATCCAGACTTTCTTGACCACCACCAACAATATCTGGAACAACCACAAACTCTGGAATCCAGCCACAATCTCCCAACTCTATTTTCCTGATGGCATTGTAAAACTTTCCCTCGTCTAATAACTTACCCCTCTTAGATGCCACCCAAGCCCCATTGTCAAGAAACCATGGATAGCGCCTGGGTGGTAATGTGTTGGGCAAATTCACCTCACCAACCCCAGAATCCCCCAGCAGGTCGATATATTTTTTTGTTCTGGTATCACCACAATAGAATCTCATTTCTTTGCTACCGATTCCATGTGTGCAATAGCCAGAAGTAACGGGTCAAGCCGATTATTGAGAAACACGGACCTGGCTGATTCTACAGATCCATCTTTCTCTAGTTCTCTCCATAGGTTAGAAACTAACCCAATGGCATCTTTCATGGCTGTATTTTCAGTTCTATAAACCTCGGATAGGCGCTGCCAATAACCCTCATCTCTGTGAGCCAACACAAACCTTTCCATACCGGATAGTTTGTCCGACATCACTCGCTCCGCTCATTATGGTCACCCGGCTCTCTATTCCAGATGCCCTCTTGCTCATCTCCTTGCAGGCGGGGCCGGGTCCCGGTGTTACCTCTCGCTGCGTCCGAGAGTGCATCCTCAGTGGCCTTACGGCTCACGTTGCGCCCTCCCCATCTATCCCGGCTCCCCATCCTGACCCCGTTTCGACGCCTCAGCGCCGTCGCTGGCCCGCCTGCATCTCCTACTTGAGATACGCCACGCCCTCAATCTGCATCTTGTAGAATGTGGCGTCCTTCTCCTTACCGTCGCTCATCGCCGTGTAGTGGAACGAAATGGCGGTCTCGTTGTCCACGACTCGCGTCACGTTCCGAAAGGTGAACGTACGACCCGTAACCAGAAAGAAACGAATCGACGTGAAACCCTCTTCCATGTTGGTCTCCCATTTAAGTAGCGTTGGCTTCTCCTACTCCCCGCCGTGGGGCTGACTGGTGCGCTTCCCGGCTTCACCAGTCCCGGACATCCGGGATCCACGGAGGGGAGGGTCTACTGAATCTTCGGGCTCACGAAGCATGACTCGCAAGACCCGCACGCTCCTCCGCATCCGCAAATTCCGATTTTTCCTGGGCCTTGCTTGCACCAGATCGTGTTCGTGCAGGAGCAGACCATCGTTCCCTCCGGGACGATTGTTCCCGGCTTCACGTGGCGCAGCGAGACCGCCTTGTCCGCGAGATCAGGTCTCCCGGCGCGGAGAGCAATGTGCGCGACGGCGTTGTAGGTCGAGATTGCGAATTCGTCACGCTTTCCAGGGTCCACCTTGTAGAGTCCGTGGTCTCCAACTGTCTCAATTCCGAGCAGGGTGTCACCGTCATAAAGGGCGACGCAGTAGCCAGAGCCGTCCGCGCTGAGTCCCTTCATCGGGAGCGGCGCGTCACGGTCCGCGATTGGGTACTTCCACGCGAGACTGAAACTCACGAGCATCACCACGGCAAACAGAACCGCTACCGCCTTCGCCATTTCTCGGGTGCTCATCGGGTCTCCTTGGCGCTCTTTCTGCGCCTCACGTCTGCCTCGACTCTCAAGACGCACTCCTCGCAGTTCCAGATGCGACCGATTCTCTTCACCCCCTTCCTGTGGTGGTGCCCCGGCCTCATACAGCATCGGTCCAAGGCTGGGGTGCGAATGGTCAGGCCCTCGGGTTTCATGCCTTCTCCAGAAGCAGGATAGCACTGGGGGGAGTTGAACCCCTCTTCTCCGCCTTGAAAGGGCGGCATCCTGACCGTTAGACGACAGTGCCTTGCCCATTACCTTGCCCAAGCAATAACTTTGCCTCCTACGCCAACGTAGGGCTTCCTGGCCCTATCGTCGCCTATCATCTGGCCGGAAGTGAAGCTGAGGCTTGTCGTTTTTATCAATCCGGGGAGGCTGGACTTTCCACCGCTCATTGAATAGCCAAGTATAGGGATGGGGTATAAATGATTCCTTTGTTTCGTCCATCTCCCAGTAGTTAGACCATTCGAGGAGTCCAGTAAGGATATCAAGGATAGATACTCCCGACAGAAGATGCCTATAATACAAGGCTTTGCATCTCCTTGGGTCAATCTTCCTCGGGAAGAGTTGCCACAGTTCCTTGAAATTCTCTTCATCTGTAGGGTTATGAAGGACTTGCTGTTTGGATCTCTTCACTGAGAGCCCCTCCCTACGGTCGGTGTCTTACCGACCCATTCTTACTCCATGAACGGCTAGATCCACCCGGACCGCATGAGGGGGTGGGATAACGCTAGACCGGGGACTCTTTCCGGGTCCAGTCGTAAATGCCGTCGGTGTCCCTACACATACGAGACCGCTCACGGAAGAACTGGTGGCTTTTAATCTCGGAGAAAGCCGAAGTCTACGAACTCCGGAAGAGGGGGTTGACCTTCGATCTTTTATGAGGTAATATCCACCCATCTTCTATGACACCCACAACCTACCCCGCAACGGGGCAGAAGTCAAGGTCCTTTGAGAGAAATCTCAAGGGGCCTTCGACTTTCTACAGGCATCGCACAAGGTTGTAATCCATCCTCTGTCTTCGCCGGTGTTCCCAAGTCCACCGCACTCTTCGCAAGTCATCAGGCTCAAGGATTCAGCCTCTTCGATGAGGTCAAGAGCTTCCTCAGAAGCAGGGCCGACGTAGAACCGAAGGCCTCCGAACTTCTCTTTTACCTGATGGGCCTCTATACCTAGGGGCTCAAGTTTCTCCGAGAGTCTACGGATGACAGGTTCCCATCCGTCTCCACACTCGAATCCAAACTTCATCGGAGAGAAAGGAGTCCCATCGGGAGTCGGTTCATTTACCAGTCGGTAGAGGTTGGGGAAATCATGGACAAGGGCTTGCTGGAGAGTGTTCTTCATTCTTTCACTCCTCAGGAGCGCGCCTGGAGCCGTTAGGAAACCTGGTCAATGGCTCCATCCTCATAGGGTTCTGATTCGGTCCCTGGGATATTTCTTCCTCGATGACTTCGGAACTTTGTAGATCGTCAAGATGCGCCTGGAGCCGTTGCGACCGTAACGCTGGGTCAGGGTAAATGGATAACCCGTAGTGTTGAGTGCCGCCGACAGTATTCCGTGTTCCGAGAAATTCTTCCACAACATCCGTGCTCACAACACCAGAATACCTTGCGTGATATTGCCGAGTGCTTTCTGGTCTAAAAGGTCTCGGACTTAGTATTCGAGTGTCCAGCCTTGAGAATAATTGCTCATGGCCCTCGATGAAACAATGGGCTTCTTCATCCACAGAGAGAGGATTATACGCCAATACTCTGTCCTTGTGGACAGGTTCTCCCATGAAGCACATCGAACAGGCCAGAATGTGTTTTACAATCGGAACAACAGATTCAGGGTTTGTATAATATTGTACCGAGTGAAGACGTAGAGGTAAATGGAGGAGAGACGCAATCGACGAATTTCCGTGTATCTCCCATCCGCATTTCTCGCAGTTGACTCTCATCTACCACCCCAGAGGAAGAGGATTCTGGCGCAATCGTCTGATGGCCGTCTCACAGTGTTTCATCTCGATCTCAATCCCAATGGATCTTCTCTGCACCCTTTTAGAAGCTGCAAGAGTGCTTCCACTTCCGGAAAAGGGGTCGAAGACAATGGATCCAGGCGCAGTGCTTTTTGAGACAAGAAACCCCAGAAGGCTTTCTGGTTTTTCACAGGAATGCTGTAATTGTGCCGGTGATACCCGTCCGAAAGAGAGAAGATTTGGACTTCGACCCTCACGTAAGATGTGTCTGCTTTTCGTGGCATAAGCAATCATCTCCACTTGGGGTGCGTAGTCACCCTCCAGATCACCCATCCCCCAGTTCCCTTTGTCCCAGAAAAGCGACGTTCCGATATCATAGCCAGCAAGCTGCAGCACGTTCCGCAAGAGATACATCTTATCCTCACGCATGAACCAGTAAGATGCGCTTCCCATTGGCAGCTTTTGAAACGTCCTATGGGCCAGCCACCCAAGGAGTGTTTCCGGGAACTCTTGGTCTCCTTGTATGGCTTCCGCGATCCCGTTCTGGGCTTGTCTGTGGTTCGAGACATAGTTGATCCCGTAAGGAGGGTCAGTAATTACGCAGTCGAAGGAATCGGTCCATTCGTAGTCTCGAACGTCACCGTGGTATAGCTTACTGAACTCGTCCTCGTAGATGATCCTCAGGGTTTACCTCCCAATCTTGGTGAATCCGAGGGCCCGAAGGGTTCTGAGTGCATCCGAGAAGGAGTTGATGGGTACCATGCCACCGTCCAGTGAAACGGGCTCAGCGGGCAACGTAGGGGCATGATCGGCCAATCCCTGCGGAAAAGGTTCACGGTATCGGGCTCTCCTGCGAGAGTTCTTGACATTGCTCTCGCTGTTCATGTACTTCCACCCGGCAGGTCCTGGAATCTTTATAGACCCCTGCTTGACGGCATCCTTCCATACCGCAAGGGGATATCCAAGCCTGCGGAGACGACCGTGGACGACTCCAGGTTTCGTCTTGGCCGGGAAGAACTTCATCAGGAATTGCATGCAGAGTTTATCTGTGTCTTGTTTCTCTAGCGCCTTGGAAGCGGCGATGTACTGAGAAACCAGGAAGACATCGTCTGCGTGAGTGTAGGTATGACGGGAACGAGTAGACTTGGAAACCTCTCTTGCCTGTATCGCTTTGCCATCCTCTTTCCTGTATTTCTCTCCAGAGGTAGCAAGGATGCGGTAGAGATTGTACGTATTCCCTAGATCGAAACGCTTCACGATAGCGTTGGTGGCGATCCCCTGGCGGTAGGCTTCTGCTACGTCAGGAATCTTTGCAGCCAGAACATGATCCTTCTCAATCGTCTTGTATCTGTAACCTTTTACAGAGTTCATTCCTTTCCCCTAAGTTAGAGTTCGTTTTGTTGATTCTCGGGTACGTTATGCTGATTCTCTGGGTGGTACAGTTTGCACTTGTTCTTGATCTCCTCTGGACAGTAGTCCCTACACCTCCATCCTTCGTTCTTTTCGCCAATGCTTCCTGGGTCGTAGGCAAGGTTCGTAAGTTCAGAACTTTCTGGCGCAGTCCGCAGATCGATCCTTCCATTCTGAATTCTCCAAAGCAACTTGGCCTGGGGATAGATCCCGCCGATCGTCTTCTCAAGGAGGGCTGGTTTGAACACTGGGCAGTCAGGGATCTGATAGATAAGAGTCCACTTATAGCCATTCTGGTTCCATTGTTTCAGGGCCGGATGGTTTTCGGAGATGTCCTTGGGTTGAGACTTCTGGTACTTGGTGACGGTGAACAGTCCCCCGGTTTCCACAGTCTCCATCATACTCATGTAGACGATGACAATTCTGGAGGTCTTTACCTCTGGATTCAGCCATGAGTAGAAGTTTTCCTGAAGAACATGATCCTGCTTGGGACCGTCCTTGAGATACTCAAGCCCTTTGTCGCCAATGGTCTTCCAGGAATACCTCGTGTTGGCAGAGTTGATGTGTAGGTCGATCCTTCCTCCAATGGGCACATCCCCGAGCATTCTGGGTCCCCATCGCTCTTCGATCCTGAAGTCGCTTGGGTCAAGTCCTCGTTCCAGGATTCCATTCTGATAGTCTTCCATGAGTCTGTGGAAGATTTTTCCCCTGATGGAGTAGTACAGGTTCTTTGGGGTGTCAAAGTAGTCCACCAGCCTGGATAGTCCATGCTGAGTATGGCACCCCACCAACCTTGTAATTGTCACGGCCTCCGTTGGATCGAAAGAGGGTTTGTACCCTGCATTGGAAGACCAGATGGCATGGAGAAGCGGTTCCGCAAGGCACTGCCGATCGCACTGATTGAAGCAGGCGTCGGCATTCCTGTTATTCGTGCCTTCAGTCTTGCTCCCCTTAGGGCATCTGAATCCGACGAGTCCCATTATTGTCTCTCTTTCATATAGTCGATGAGGGTTCTGGCTTCTGCTTTGGTCAATTTTGTCAAGGAATCTTTCCTGAATGTCATCTTGATGTAGTCATCCATGAGACTCTCGGTAAGTTCCTTGGTATCAGCCTTGAACGTGCTTTTCTTGAGAACATGGACGAACCTGATCTGCCCTCCGGTTATAGTTTCCTGTGTCCGTGGACTCTCTTCAGGCCGTCCTTCAACCACTTCAACGTCAGGTATATAATCCGCATCCGTTGGAGGAGGCGGTTCTGTTATCGGAAGAGGAGATGGATCTGGTGCCATAAGACCAGCAGACTCCACCGGAGCGACATAGCCCGAAGGCAGGTCTCCGATTTCAATGCCTGCTTGATCCATCTCCTCTTTTACATACAAGTTACTGAGCTCTGCCGGGAATGCCTTACGGAGGGACAGAGCTTCCGCGCACTTGGCGATCATCACATGGGGCATCTTCCTCCACATGAACCCCAGCCGATCGCCAGGATAGTATTGAGACCACCTCGCAGTGGCAGTGAAGGCGCACCTGAATCCACCGACCAGCTTCCAGACTGTCACCGTGGCAGTCAGGGGATGTTCCTCAGAGGTGTCTGTTTGGGCGTAAGTGAAAATGGCGTCATCGCTTCCCGCATAGAATCCAGTGCGGTCTGCGACCAGCCTGGAGCCATCTATGCCCACTTGGAACGTCATCCGTTCCTGACCCTCTGACCGACGCTTCACGACGTAAATCTGTCTCATCAGAGGGTCCAGACGGGTACTTCGGCAGACATGAAGAAACAGCTGCAGTTCCGTGTCCGTCAGATCAGGGGCAATCGTTTTCTTGATGAGGTCGATATGCTCCCTGGTGAATTCAAGTCCTTGGTCTGGTCTCTTGGCGATAGAATCAGTCATTCCTGACTCCTAAGGCAATGATTTCCTGCCTCTGATGTTCTAGCTTCTGGATAGAAGCACAGATAAGCTGAGCCATAGAGAGTCCAATTTCCACTTGTCTCATCATGTCTTTCTTGTCCTCTGGCGATGCTTCCGTCCAGGAGTCTCTGAGCCTTCTGTGCATCATCACAGCGGAGGCTACGAAGTTCATTTCATTGATCTCGACAATGGCTCGCTCCGTCTCGTCAAAGAGGGATTCGATCTGTTTAAGGGTCATCAGAGTCCTATGGATGATGGCTCAGTAGAATTGCGGGACTTTCACGGGTAGTCCCGGTGCCAGCCTTCGCCGACTCAGCGAGCCTTTACCAAGTAGCTGGTCACAGAGGCAGAATGCCTCCCTTAGCTAAGAGAGGCTTCTTGGGTTACCCCAGATCCGCCTTGGCGTACACCTTCCGCAGCTTTCCGGAGAGGTTGGTAAAGCCCTTGAATGCCGCGTGGCGATACTTCTTTTTGTTCCCAGTCTCGCCACGAACCACGACATCCTTCAGTCCGACGAACGTAACCACGAAGTTACTCTTCGTCTTGTTTCCCTGCAGGATGTCCCCGACACGGATGCAATCACTGGTCATCTTCTCACCTCCTTTCGGTTTGAGTTGGACTTTGTAGAGAAGGCGCATCCTTCTCCACATCTCTTCTGTAATCCTCCTACAACGGTTCATTTGAACTCCTTCATCCATGAGATGATCTTGGCAACCTTAACGTCACTCTTCCTGACTTCCTTGCTCAGCGCGACCGTGTAGGGCAGGTTCTTGGCCATGTAGGGGCTGACTCCAACTATCTTCGTCAGAGGATGGGTTGGCAGCCTCACGTCCGTCCCCACCATGATGTCCTTACCCTCCATGAAATCCTCCGTCCCGCCAATGATACAGATTTGGACAGGGAGCATCCCAACCTTCTCAATGATGTCAAGGACGCGGAAATCCCTGTTGCGACGGCACATCGGACGGTACAGTATCTCCTTTGGTAGCTTGTTTTTTTTCCTGAAGATGACTTGCTTGGTGATTTCCTGGATGGCCTTGATCTTACCGTCATCAACCTTAATAGAACTCCAGGATTCCCTTTCTTCAAAACAACGGTGGCAGTACTCGCGGAAAGTATATTCATGCCTTGTACAGTACTGGAGTCGTTCGTCGATCCTGCAGCAGGGGCAGATGCCTGATTGGTATTCTCTCGGAAAGTTACGGCCACAATTTGGGCAGCTTTTGTAGCAGTAAGGGCAGATGTAGGACGGATAGCTCGAATAGGATATGTTAAAAAGATGGGTTATCGAGAATGTGGATATCGTCCTATGAATAGGGCAGGTCAAGTAGGGAACATAGACACGTTCAGTACTACCTTCTGTTTCGACAAAGGACTTCTTTATGAGCACTTGTCCGATGAACAGGATGTCAACCTGTTGTCTTGTTAACGCAGCTCCTTCCATCCCTACTGTAGCCATGAAAGCCCCGTTGCTCAGTGAGTCATGGGCTCTCTGCAAGAATATTTCAACCGATTTTCTTGCGGCTATCTCTGTCTTGAACCATCTATTGATAGGCACTGGTCTGATACTCCTTAATCGGCATCCCATCCCTGGGTCCTGCGATCACCTCTTGCGCAGGGTCCACAGATGTCTTTTTCTGAGACAAGGAGAACAATCCGACATCGAGTGCATCTCCTCATGGATTTGTAACAAGAGATGCAGAGGGTCGGATCTTGCTGATTGACCCCTATTTCATCGAACTCGAAGTTGCATTTTCTACAAACACTAACGCTATATTCTCCGCCTTGCAGATTCTCCTGAACTCTCTCCTCTTGTATTTCTCCACCTTCTTCCAGACATTGTGAGGAATATAGATGTTTTTCGTTGCCTCGCAATGATTTAGGGTTTGATTCACTGAGGAAACCGAAGAATCCCGGCCTTTCTCTTCCCCGTCCTTCTCGACTGGAGACAGGGGGTGGCCTTTTTTTTTACACTTCTTGCACTCGTAAGCCTGGGCTTGGAAGTTCCACTCAGGCTGGGTGAGTTTTTTGCAGTTTTCACAGTGGGTCTGGTAAGACGAACTTCTGGTGGACCAGGATTGTCCACCTTCCCAGTCGTGTCCATTCCACTTTGTATTCGATGAGTAGGACATGATCTTGTGGACGATCTTGGAGGTTTCCTCGACTCCTTCCTTCCCAATGATGATGGCGATGTCCTCTTTAATCTCGAAGCAAGCGGAAGGAGTGCAAGAGAAGCCTCTATGGTTTACTCTTGTAGACTGCACAATCGCACCAACTGTGCTGGCAAAAAAGAGGATATCATTCGAGTCATCCATCGAGAAGACGATGGGGTTGGAGTGTCTATAGAGAATGAGATGGTCAGGCCATGACGTTGAGATTGCTGCCAGAGCCATTGAGCCTTCCAGTTTTCCCAGTTCCTTCGCTGCGTCTAAGACGGCAGTCTGGTCCATGATCGCCAGGATGGCTTCCGAATCCACTTCACCTTCCCTGGACCACTTCAGTTCCTTGATGATCTCATCATCGTTCCTGATGATCCCATTGTGGACCAGGACGCATCCGTTGATCTTTGACCAGACTGGATGGTTGTTCTTGGAGTTGGCTTGACTCCCCTTGGTCTTGGATCTGGTATGGAATATGACCGTATGGGGGCTGTTGTCACCGAAGAGATGTTGCTTGTGACTACTCCAGATCTCGCTTTCGAGAAACTTATCGGCTGGGATGGCATCCTTGCCGATGTAGATTTTGTTGTCCTTGATGTATCCCAGACCTGTGGCGTCCTGGCCACGGTTGGAGATCTCAAGGAGAATTGTTCTGACCATGTCTTCTGTTGGTCTTGCAGTGCCGAAGCACTTGTACCCGGCTATCCCGCACACTTTGGAGGCTCCTTTGGCATCAGACTTTCCACTCTTCCCTGAAGTTAGTATTCCAGTCGATGGATTCCCTCTCTTGGATGAGAAGGTTGGTAAACTCAAACCCATTCTTGCAGCAGTCAGGGATGTCAACGAGATCCCCAATGTTGGAGATATGGCTGACTCTCTGATCATCCGTCATTTCCTTGGGGTTAGGGAGTAGTTTGTAGCAGTTGATCCCATGCTTTTTGAACATGAGCAGGGCAAGACAGAACAGGGTGATGTTGGCATAGGCTACCGGGGGGCTGATGAGCCACGAGCCAGGGGTCCTGTACTCGAATCCACCGTGTCCTTTCCCTTCTATAGCACGATATACTCTTTCTCCTATGATCTCCTTCCCATTGTGAGTTTTGGCTCCATAGGAGGTCAGGGTACTTCTCTTTATGTAGCTTTCCTTGTCGTCGATGAGTTCTGACAGACACTCCATGAGAAAGAACTCGAGAGCAAAGTAAAGCGCGTACTGTGTTGCTCCAGTACTCATGTCAAACTTCCCGACCTGGAGATGTCCTCCAAGAGGAAGTCCATCGAAGAAGTGTCCTGCATGAAACGTTAGGTTTTTATCGAGTTCATCCTTCTTCTTGTAGAAGCACTCGTAAAGTTTAGCGACCAGCTCATCCGGGTTGCAGGCGATTCCTGGTCTGACTTCTCCTGTAGTGGGGACATCAGTGCCAAGGTAGCCTCCTGCATATCGGAAGATGCTCGAGGCATCGACATGATGCCCGCTTCTCCTGATAGCGAATTCAGGATCTGCTCCGATGGTAAAGGGGAGATTCTCAGGCATGACGCTTGGCCCTCGATAGAGACTTTCTGGTCATCAAAACAACTTTGTCCACAGTCTTCTGTTGGGCAGACTTCGCTGAAACATCCTCGTATTTGATGGGATTATTGAGGATTCTCCATGAGTCCACTCCGGCAGGAAAGCATGATGACAGCATGATTGGGAAATAGAAAAAATTAAAGAGTTTATCTGCAGGACGATTCCTCAGAAAAGGGAGGATCGCTTGCCAGGTCTTGTTTCTGTCAGGAAAATTACATTCCGAAAATTCATTAGAATTGAAACTCGTCCATCCTATTCCGAGTCCCTGAGATAGGGCACTGATTTTGAAGCTGTAACCGTTCCTTTTTCCCTGAAAGATTTGTAGCATGGGAGCCGGGAAATATTTCTTGAATTCCAACACCTCGTCAGGGAAGATCCGCTCGTGGTCAGCGATAAAGACTTTGCATTCAATCCCTCTGTCAAACCATATTTCAGGCTCGAGGGGGAATATCTTATTCTTGAGTCTCTTCATCACATCTCTCCATAGGGATAGATGTTTTCATCATCAGAGGCGGACTCTTTGCTGTAAGACTTCATCTTGTCTGATGCTATACCCTGGTCAGGGAAGTTTTTGGAATAGCATTCCCAGCAGACGTTATGATCAGCTGGTCCTAGGGTCCTCTGGAAAATAATAAGAGTCCTGAATTTCTTAGGGATGAGCTCTACGGCATCCTTAATGTAGTTGCCCTTGATCTCGTCTAGGTTTGTGGTGAGCCAGACGATACATGGCAGTTTGCGAATCTTTTTGTAGATGCCACAGATGAAGCAGGTATTCCATACCGCTGTGTGTTCGTTACCCCACCCAATCTCGACACAGTAGTTGGGTCCTATGATTTCTGCAGTTCTCTTGTAGGACAAGGTTGTCTCCTTCAGCAGCAAAAGCCAGGCATGGACGCCCTATCAGAAGCTATTTGAGGGTCGTCTACCTGGCTATCAGTTTTGAGGGCATCACATAGGTACTCTCGTCCAGACTAACGTCTTAAGAAAGTCAGGATCAGATTTCCCGGTTCACGCCGTCATTACCGTGCTGATATTTTTTGCTGCGGTGCGGTTTTTCAGGCGGTTTCGCCACCAGTTTGCCGCCGACCGTTCATCCCATGTACCAGATTCGGGAGATGGGAGACAGCCCGCAAAAGTAACCGAATCACTCCACCTGCTTCATAGGCTCGCCACCTCCCGGTGAATGAAAGGTAGATTAAACTGCTTGCTGGACTCTACTTCACCGCTTACAGAGTCCAGTCAAGTCTTCCATGTTAAGGACACACCGAGAGGACTTATACTCCAAGTCCCTACGGTCTACCCTCACAGGAGTAAACTCCATGCCCTCACCTTCATTGGCATGGCTTGTCCCCCAGATCTTCGGCCGGAGTCTTCTGGTGGCCTCAAATCGTAATTCATCAGAGGCGTCTTAAAATGACCAGGATCGGTGGGGGGATTGAGATGAGGCTTAATACTCCTCATCCCCAATGAGTCTGGCCATCTCCTCGGTGACGTTTACACGGGAGACTTAGGGGATCTTATGTCAGGCACGTCACTGCCTTGACCCGCCCAGGGTAACGACCCGGCCAGATTCCCTAGTGGCACCTCGACACTTCTCCGAACTGGCAGCGGAAACCGCCCATCTTGACCCTACAGTGCATCAGGAGGCGTCCACAGGCGCATCTGGGGAGCTTAGTACTGATGAATCTTGTTCTCTTACGTGGAGGCCTTGTGGGGTTCTTTCTGGGCATTCCTTTCCCCTCTGAGACGGATCTGTTCATTGAGCCATCGGGCTTCTCGATCAATATCGCTTGGACCTATCGGGCTGAAATCTCCATCGGCACGATGGGAGCAGATGATCTTGAAACAACGTAGTTCAACCGGATGACTGCATTCTCCGCAGTCGCAGTTCCATTCCATGTCGCAGTAAGGACATCTGTGAATCATTGGAATGCTCCTAGATAAGATCCCATCCGATCCGTATTGCTATCCAGAAGCAGTGCAGAATGAAGCTCATGCCCACGAGAAAACAGGCCATGATGAGTGCAATAGCCAGAGCGACCAGGATCCCTGCTCTGATGAAGGCTACTATTTGGCGGATTTTGTTCACTTCAGGAAAGCTCCCATGGGATACGCTGGCAGTGAAATTGGGTTCTCATCAGTACCACCTCCTTCCCAGGATCGTCTTGCCTAGATTCCTGAAAGCAGGCGGTCTGGTATAGCGCAGGGTTCTCTTGATGCAGGCATCCCCGAGAATCTCTGCCGTTATCCTGTTGAGAGTATCACTGACTGGGATGATCAGCTTGTGGCGCTGACGCCTTATCCGGGCCTCTGCCGTATCGGAGAGTCTTCTGTAGTTCGATGTCTGTCTCATGCGCCGATCCCTTTATAGAGACTGGCTTTGAAGGCAGCCTCTCTCTGGCGCAGCATTTCGGCTTTCATGTGAACAGTGAGATAGCCTCCTGCCTGTTCAAGCAGAGATATGGGGCCTTTTTTCTTGCTTTTCTTGGGTTTGGCGATTTTCAAGATGATCATGAATTGGCTCCTATGGGTTCGGGAGCATGATTCTCCCGAATGTTTACCTGCTTGATCATGGCGCGGGATTGGATTAGGGGAATGGGAAGAGCGAAGGGGAATGGGAAGGGGTCAGGATCCTTATGTTCCGGTATGCTGCTCGCGCAGAAACGTGAGCCGCTCGGCGGGGGTCATTTCGGAGTACCGCTCGGCTTCGCTCGAGTACTCTTCAATGAATTCACGGACCGCGTTCACGACGGATTCTGACTTTGCAATATCACCTTTCGACATTTTGGAAAGCTGGAGAGCACCGGAAGGAAGGTTCTGGTTGATTGCTTCGATCCGAGCGTTGAGGCTGTCGAAAATTCCGAGGATTTCGTTACCGGGAGACTGCCGATTGTCGAGGATGACCCAGACAGAATGATCTGACTCGCCCTTGACTTTCGATTGCATGGGGTTCCGAAGCTTTAACATGGAATGGGCTCCTGCGATTGCCTTATGGCAACCGCTCAAACCGCGCCATGATAAAGCAGGTTTTCCTTGTGGGGTTTGGCATCCTGACCCCCCCCGCGCCTCGGGACCGTCGGCGGTCCATCGCGGTGCTGACGCTAGGCTAGGCGGTTAAGTGGGCTCCTTTTGTTCTGGCCCGTATTGGGCCATAGAATCATTTCAACGGGCCACCATAGTGCAAAGGGCGCGCCACGCCTTTATTTTCAACGAGATAGGCCATGCCAAGCGCGTGAACATTCCCCATTTCATTGAAAATGAAAGGTTTACAAGGTGATGGGCGCGCTAGTGGGAGAGCGGCGCCGTAAACCCTTTGTTTTCAACGGAACGCCATTATGGCATACGCAAGAATTGCGTGCTATTATGTGTCTTTCGCGCCAATCTATGCTAACCTATTATGACATAAGGGGATAGTTTTGCGCGCATCTTTCTTGACATACGCAAACCTTTCGCTATGCTAACCCTTGCAATCTATTGCCCCATCCAGTTTATTCCTTTTCGGCATGCAATACCGTATTTTGTGGTGTGTCTTTTTGGCCCCACCATTAGCTGTGACACTTCGGATTTTGCCTATGCG
>Ga0315273_10000498_pt1 | contig 41632 bp, 31 predicted proteins | sample YL17G02_0_MG_FD_205753 | JGI IMG/M metagenome (GOLD analysis project Ga0315273, IMG submission 205753) | Sediment microbial communities from Yellowstone Lake, YNP, Wyoming, USA - YL17G02_0 | ecosystem: Environmental > Aquatic > Freshwater > Lake > Sediment | place: USA: Wyoming | collected...
CTCCCCCGTCCGGTTTCCGCCGACCGTCGCGCTCACGCCCGTCGTCGCGCGCTGGCTGGGGAGGAAGCCGGCCGAGGGAGGAGAGAAAAAGTGAGCGAGAGAGTGGGGGCGTGGGTCGGTTTTGTTGGGGGAGAAGGGGAGCAGAGTGAAGGACGCGCTGTGCTCGTCGGCGCTCTCTCGCTTGCACCGCTGCCCCCTCTCTTTTTCACTCGTCCTTGGCCGCCACCGCGCCCCGCGCCGGCGCCTTGGGCCCGCCACCCTTGGAGGCGCCGCGAATCGCCTGCGCGACGCCCGCAACAACCCCGCCCCACGTCGGCGCGTAAAACACGCGGATCAGCCCGCGCACCATCTCGTACCCGCCCGCGCCGATGGGGTAGCGCAGGGGCGCCGGGATGGAGGTGCGCATGAGCAGCGGGGCCGCGTCTTCCGCGACCGCCTTGGCCACGCACAGTCCGCGCAGGCCCTCGACCCCCGCAAACCGGCCGTACCCCGAGTCTTTGACGCCGCCAAATGGCAGCGATTGGCACATGTAGGTCGTCGCGAAATCGTTGACCGACGTCTGGCCGGCCGCGAGGCGGGCGCCGATCGCGCGCGCACGGCGGGACGTGCCGGCAAACACGGCCGACCCCAGCCCAAAGTCGCAGTCGTTGGCCAGGGCGACGGCGTCGTCGTCGGTCGCGTACGCGGTGATGGCGAGCACGGGGCCAAAGACTTCCTCGCGCCAGAGGGCCATGGACGGGGTGACGCCGCTTAAAACCGTCGGCGCCATAAACTGGCCGGGGCCGGGCCCGACGCTCCCGCCGGCCAGCAAGGTAGCCCCCTGGCTCACCGCTTCCGCCACCAGGGCCGCCACCTTGGCTGCCGCGCCGGGCATGCACATCGCGCCCGCGTCGACGCGCGCGCCGCCGAGCGGCGGCCCCTGCCGCATCGACCGCGCGACGGCCGCCACGCGACCGGCAAAGTCGTCGACAACGGCCTCGTGCACGATAAAACGCTCCGCCCCCGCACAGTTTTGGCCGCACGACTGAAACGCGCCGCGCAGCCCCGTCGCGGCCGCCGCATCGAGGTCGGCGTCGTCTGTCACGACAAACGCGTCCTTGCCGCCGAGTTCCAGGGTGAGGGGCGTGAGCGTGTCGGCGGCGGCGCGGGCGACGGCGCGGCCGACGGCGGTCGACCCGACAAAGATGCAGTGGTCGACACCGCCGGACACCAGGGCCGCGCCCGCGTCGCCGTACCCGGTCACGATTTGGACCAGGCCGGCCGGCGCGCCGACGGCGGCCAGGGCGGCGTCGAGCAGCTTGCGCATGTGGCCGTGCGCCGACCACGACGCGTGCTCCGAGACCTTGACAACGATGCCGTTGCCCGCAAACAGGGCCGCCGACGCCGGGTTGAGCACGTTGTGCACGGGGTAGTTCCAGGGTACGATGGCGCCCACGACGCCGACAGGGTGGTACTCCACGCGGGCGCTCTTGTAAAACATCATGCGCCCCGACGAACGGCGCTCGGGCCTCAACACCTCCTCCCCCTCCTTGATCAGCCACCACAGCTTTTCGCACGTCGTCATGACTTCGCCGAAAGCGGCGTCCAAGAGGGGCTTGCCGGAGTCGCGCGCGGCGACGCTGGGGGAGGAGACGAGGGGGAGTGGGGGTCGGGCCGGTCCACGGAGTCGCCGAACCCCTTCTCCCCTCCCCCTTCCCGTATTTCCCTTACCGGCACAGGGTCTCCTGGTTGTCCACGACGTGCTTGAGCAGGACGCGCATGAGCGCGCGGCGCTGGGAAAAGGGGGAGAGCGCCCACACGCGCGCCGCGGCCCGGCAGCGCGAGATGGCGTCGACCACTTGCCCGGGCGTCATGGCGGGGACGCTGCCGAGCGACTGCATGGTGGCGGGGTCGTAGCAGGGGATGGTGGCGGGCGTTTTGGCCGCCTTGGGAGCGCGCACCGGCTCTTTGTACAGGGGGGCGTCGATCTCGTCGTTGGCCTCCGCTGCAAAAGAAGGGAGGTGCGGGCACGTGTGAGGTCTAATGGGGGCACGCCAGCGGCGGCCGGGGCGCGGCCGCGATTCCAGCGCCGGCGTGCGCCCGATCCGCGGCCCCGGCCGCCCCTCAACGACCCCCCGCCGCCCCACATCTCCCTTCTCACCATCTTCCAGCTCAAATTCGAGCGCGGGCACGGGCGCCAGCGCCTCGAGCGCGCGCGGCGCCGCGCGCGCAGCCCACTGGAGGACCACCAGGGCCAGCCACAAGGCCGCGGCGGCGGCCAGGGCCAGCACCGGTGCCGGCGTGGAGGCGGCAAACGCGGGCGGCGCCATGTCGGGCGAGAGTGAAGGAGGAAGAGAGCGACGTCTCGCGTTGCCGCTGGTGCCGCCCCTGTCCATCGATCCCGCTGGCCCGGTCTCCGGCATCACACGGCCACAATGCGCGCAGTGCGGGGCATTGAGCGCGCCCTCCCGCCCCAAAAACAAAAACCTCACAACCCTTCGCACAACGCCCCCCAGTCCGGGTGGTCGGGGGACCCCGCCGCGAGCCACCGCGCCTTAAGCACCGCCATGCTGCGGTCGTTGGTGTGGGTCGACAGGCAGGCCGAGAGCGCAGCGAGCTCGGCACGGCACGCCCACACCGTGGACAGCGTGCGCCCGGTGCAGCAGTGGGCATACGCGTCGGCGGCCGCTTTGCAGGACGCCATGGCGTGCTGCTTGAGGCGGAAGAGGAGGGCTAAGGAGAAGAGAGGAGAGGTGGGCGTGCGCGCTCGCGGGGGCGCGCCGAGGGCACGCACACTGCGCCCCATCCATCTACCTTCTTCCACGCGGCGCGGCACGTCGGCCGGGGGCGGCGGGGCGCCCATCGGGGGAGTAGCAGCGCGGCGCCGGCGCGCTGGCCACACTCTCTCTCCCAAGCGCGTCGCCGGGGGGCGCCTGCGGCGCTGCCGCGACCCTGCCATCGAGGCCCGCGCCATGGTGCGGCCTGGCGGGGACGCGGCCGGGAGATTGGCCGCGCCGGCATTGAGCGGCGCGCCTCCGCGGCCTTTCGCGCCCCCCGCGGCGGCCGCATGCCTTCCCATACACACCCCATAACTCTCAGACCACCCCCTTGGCCGTTGGCGCCGCCGTGGGCGTCGCGGCGTATGCGGCGAAATTTGCGATTGAGGCGATAACGAAATTCCGGGCCATGCCGCGCTCCCGCAACTTTTACAAGGTGGGAGGGATGGGTGGAGGGTGGGGACGGGGCGTTTGAGCGGCCGGTTCGCTCGCGGCGACTCGACCCCCGTCCTCTCTCCTCTCCCCACTCCCAGGGCGGCTTCCTGCCCGACATGACGCGGCGCGAAGCCGCCCTCATCCTGGGCGTGCGCGAGGCGGCGGCGGCGGAGCGGGTGCGCGCCGCGCACCGGAAACTGATGATCGCCAACCACCCGGACGCGGGCGGGTCGCCCTACCTGGCGTCCAAAGTTAACGAGGCCAAAGAGATGCTGACTGGGAAGGGGAAGGGGAGGGCGGGGAGCGCGTTTTGAGAGAAAAAGGGTGGAGCCGGCGCGCGCGCGCGCGGCACGGTCGCGCCCGCGGGCCTCGCTGCAACGATCCGGGGGGGACTTGACGCACTCAACTTTTTTTTCTGATGGCGCGGGGCGGCGGAGTGCGCGGAGCGGGCGGGGTGGGAAGCTGGCGGCGCGGTCGAAGGGAAGCTGCTGCCAGAGGGCAGCGCGCAGCGCGTCAGAAGCGCGGCTGCGCGCCGCGCCGCGCGGCAAACCCGCTCACAACCCACCGCTGACGACCCCCACCCGGCCCCCCGCTACCCCATTTCCCCATGCACCAACCCAGGCTGGCAGCCTTGATCGTCGCCGCGCTCGCTATCGCCGCGCCGCTCTCCGCATCTGCGCAACAAGTCCAGTGGCCCGGCTCGAACGGCCAGTCGTCGGCCTCCGCCGCCGCCTCGTCAGCCGCCATTGCTGCCCAGGGCGCCGCCCTGTCCGCGGAAGCCCTGAAAAACGCGCCGCCGGGGTGCGCACCGCAGCTCGCCGCGCTCGCGGCGACCGCAGCACAGTCGGCGGCGGCCGCAGCCGCGTCTGCTGGTACGTAAGAGGAGTGTGGGAGCAATTGGGGATGGGGTGGCTTTGCGATCCACGTGGGGCCCACGACCGCCATCCCTCGCCACCAGCGTCGGCCGGCGCGTACGACGTCGCGACCGCGGCCGCCGCCACCGCGTCCGCCGCGTCCCAGGCCGCCGGCTACGCTCTTCAAGGCGACATGTCGGCCTCGTCGTCGGCCGCGGCGGCTGCGTCGTCCAACGCGGCGGCGGCCGCGAGCGCGGCGTCGTCGGCTGCGGCGAGCCAGGGCGGCGGCGGCTCCTCGAGCTCGGCCGCCACGGCCGCCGCGGCTTCCAGCGCCGCGGCCGCGTCCGCGTCGGCCTCGGCCGCCGCCGTGTCGGCCGCCGCCGCCACCTGCTCGGGCGCCGACGCGTCCGCCGCGCAGGCGCTCGCCAAGCAGCGCGCCGACGCCGCTGTGGCCGCGTCCGTCGCCGCCCAGTCCGCCGGCGCCGGCCGGGCCGCCAGCTCGGCGAGCGCTTCCGCGGCCGCTGCGACGGCGAGCGCGACCGTGGGCTCGTGCACTGCGTCGGCCGCCGCGGCCGTCGCGTCGGCCGCCGCCTCGTCCTCCGCCGCGCGCAACACCATCATCTACATCCCCGTGCCCGTGAGAATCGCGCCGACGCCGACCGTGCCGACGCCGCCGGGGGTCAAGCCGGCGCCCGGCGCGCCGCCGTTCGACCGCGTCGACCCGGGCGCTGCGGCGGGCGCTCCGGGGCTCGCACCGAACAACGGCACGGCCCCTGTGGCGGGCGCCCCTGGCGCCGCCCCCGCGCTCGCGCCGGGCAAGGCGCCCAAAATCGCGGCCGCGCCCGCGCCGTCGACCCTCCGGCCGCTCGCGCCCGCGCCCAGTCCATCGTCCAAGCTCCTCGCCCCCACGCCCAGCCCGGCGTCGGGCGCGCTGCTCGCGCCGGCGCCGGCGGCCGCCGCGCCGTCGCCGACGACCGCCAAGCCGGCGGGCGCGCCAGCGCCGGCAGCTCAAGCGCCGGCTGCTCAAGCCCCGACCGCCAAGGCTCCTTCGCCCGCCGCGCAAACGCCGACCGCCGCATCCCCGTCGACGGCTCCTGTCGCCGCGTCGCCGCCGACCGCGTCGACCCCCCCCACCGCCCAGCCAGCGAGAGCGCCCGCCGCGTCGCCGCCGAGCCCGGTGGTGGTTCCCGTGACGGGTGCGCCGGCGACGCCCACGACGCCGGCGCCGACGACCGCGGCGAGAACCCCCACGCCGACGACCGCGACGGCCCCCACGACGACGACGGCCGCCACCCCGGCGCCGACGGCCGCCGCCACGCCCACGCCCACGCCCACGCCCAGAGCCGCGGCCGCGACGCCCACGCCCACGACGCCGCCGGGGACAACGGCGCCCCCGGCGACGCCGTCCGCCGCCAAGACCCCGGCCGCGCCCGCGCCCGTGGCGGCCGCCGTTTGATGATGGAGAGAGGAGATGATGGAAGCGAGGGGGGACAAGTGTGCAACGGAACGTGGGGAGTGCGCACTCACAACAACAACAACCCCCGGCCGGCTCCCCGTCGCCCTTCTTCCCGTCCCTCCTCACACGCCCAACTCTTTCTCATAATCTTCGATGCTCTTGAAGAGCTCGGAAAAGTTGCCCTTGCCAAAGCCGCCGCAGCCGCCCGCCTGCTCGGGCACGGCGGCGCCGGGCGGCGCGCGCCGCGCCGCGGCGAGCGTCGCCACCGACTCGCGCCGGGCCGCGGCCTCGCCCGCGGGCACCGGGCGCACGCAGCCGACGCGTTGGATGATCTCCAGGAAGAGCGTCGGGCGGTCGGACAGGGGGCGGGTGAAGATTTGGAGGAGCACGCCCGCGTCGTCGCGGTCGACAAGGAGGCCCAGGCGCCGGCATTCCGCCAGCTGGTGCGCGCTCAGCACGTCGCCCACCTTGGCCGGCAGCTTGTCGTAGTACGCGTCCGACGCGGGCGGGTGCAGTTCGACGCCGCCGGCCGCCGCGCGCGCGCGCAGCGCCGCGAGCGTCGCGATCGCGTCGTCCGTCTTGAGCGCCAGGTGCTGCACGCCCGGCCCGCCGTGGTGCTCCAGAAATGTTTGGATCTGGGACTGGCGCTTGGTGCCGTGCACGGGCTCGTTGATGGGGAGGAGCACGGTCTCGTCGTCCGACGCGAGGACGACCGAGTTGAGGCCGCTCTCGGCCGTCCCGACGTCGCCCGCCACAAACTCGGCAAACTCGTGGAACCCGGTCGCCGCCATGACGTAATTCGCCGCGGGCAGCAGGTGCGGCACGTTGCCGACCGCGTGGTCGAGGCGGTCGAGGCCCAGGGTGCCGGGCCCGTCGGCGGCGGCCGCGCCGGCCGGGTCGTCGGTGTAGCCCGCGAAAAAGGGGGCCTCGCTCTCTCCCGACACGAAGCGCAGGACGACGTCGCCGTAGAGCTCGACTTCGGCGGTCGTTTGGGACGCGCCGGAGGCGTCGAGGGTGGTGGAGGGCGGGCGCGCCGCTCGTGCGCCGGCCGCGACGGCCGCCGCAAAGGCCGCCGCCGCGTCCTCCACCGCGACGCCCACCGCGCGCACCGCCAGGCCGTGGGCGGCGACAAAGGCGGCGGCGGCGGCGCGGTCGTAGCCGGGGTAGGGGCATGGGGGAGGAGGGGAGGTCCCCCCGTTTTTCGGTTCGTGCGAATATGGCGCCGTGAACGCAAACACCAGCTGCTTGGACCGGCACGCGTAGGAGGCACACGTGCTGTTGCCGGTGGAGAGGTCGGCGCGGGCGACGAGCGGCATGCCGAGCGCCCACGAGAACCTGGAAAGAGAGGGGGGGGGGGGGGGGTCGGCGAGCGGCAACGGCCGCCTCCTCCCTCCCTCGCCCGCGCCAAGGCCCGCGCTCGCACCGCTTGTAGCTCGACGTGGCGTCGGAGCACCAGAAGTCGACGTGGTGGAAGCGGAGGACCTAAGGAGGGAGGAAGGCAGGCCGCGTCGTCGGCGGCGAGGGCGCGGGGGTGACGCGGCCCGACGCGACACCCGCCGACCCGTGCCCCGATCACAGCGGGCACGTGGCAACGCCCGCAGCCTTCCCGACGCAGCCGCGCGCGAATGGAGCGCGCCCGGCACAGCGCCACACGCGCGCGCCCCCGCCCCCTCTCAATCCCTCTTACCTTGAACTTGTCCGACCGGGGGTTGTGCCGCACAAAGTCGGTCGCGCCCACCAGGGCGTGCAGCGCGGGGGACGCGCCCATCTCGCAGCGACACAGACACGGGAGTGACCGGGCGCGCACACCGCGCGCCGAGCGCGGCCGCCGCCGCGTCCCTCGATGGCGACCGCGGCGCCGCCCGCGTCCCCGCATCGGGCGGGCGCGCCGCCGGCCGCGAGCCCGCCGCGGTCGCCGTCCAAGCCGTGGGAGTACGTGCCGCTGGAGCCGGACCAGGTCAGAAGAGGGGTGGGGGGGGGTGGGGTCGACCGTGGGTCGGTGGAGGGTGGCGGCGGGAGGGGCGGCGTGGAATCCGACGCCCGACGACGCCGACCCCAGCTCCCTCCACCACCCTCGTCCAGGTCCGGTGGTACTGGCTCAAGGGCCCGTACGCGGCGTCCACCGCGCGCATCGACGCGCCCAAGCCGGGGCACGCGACCCGCCTCTGCGCGCCCGACTCGGCCGCGCTGGAAGCGGCGTACCGAGAGCGGCGGGCGGCGATCGACGCCGCGTGGTGGGCAGAGGCGGCGGCGTTGGGTGACGCGCCTGAAGCGCGCCGTGGCGCCGACGCCGACGCCGGCGACCCGCTCGCGCGCGCCGCCGGCTGCACGCCCGGCGACTGGGGCGCCTTTCTCGACGCCGCCTCCTCCGCCGCCCCCCCGGGCCTGCTCGTGCGCGGCGGCGCGTGGGAGGTGGACCTCGAGGCGAGGCGGGCGACGGCGTGCTACCACCCCGCCCCCCCTCTCCGCGTCCGCCGCGGCACCTGGTTTCTCGAGGCCGGCGCCGGCGCCTGGACCCCCCTCGCCGAGGCGGTCGCCGACGAGGTGGAGACCGCGTACGCAGCCGCGCCCTGGCGGCGGGCGGGCGACGGGCGGGGGACGGTGGGGCTGGCGACGCCCGCGCGCGACGCGAAGGGCGCGTCGGCGCTCTTTGCGGGGCCCGACGAAATCTACCTCGTCCGTGGCGGCTGGGGCGCGCCCTCCGCCGGCAGCGTCAGCGGCGGCCGCCCGCCGGGCGCCAGGCTGCGGCGCGGGCACGCCGACCCGGCGCCAGGCGCGAGCGACCCGGGCGTCGACGCGCGGTCTGAAGCGGCCGACGCGGCCGACGCGGGCGTCACGCCCACCGCCCTCGTCCTGGCAGTGCACGGCATCGGCCAGACGATGAGTTCGTCCTCCATCGCGGACGACGCGGACAAGCTGCGGCGGTCGGTGGCGGCGGCCGCAGCAGACGAGCCGGCAAGAGGGGGCGCGGCGACCGCGCCGGCGTCGCCCCAAAAGGGCGCGCCCGGCGCCCGCACGCCGCCTCTATCTCTACCTACGAATGTGGCCGTTGTCCCTGTGCAGTGGAGGACGCACCTCGCCCTCGACGTCGACGCCGTCGCGCGCGCGGCCGCGCCCGACACGGTCGGCGCCATTCGCTCCACCATGCACGCCACCTGCGTCGAGGTGTTGCTCTACATGACGCCTCTGCACGCGCAGGACATGGTGGACTCGCTGGTGGCGGCGCTCAACGCGCAGCACGCGCGCTTTGTCGCGCGGCACCCCGGGTTTGGCGGCGCGGTGTCGATTGTGGCGCACTCTCTTGGCTCCCTGCTCGCGTACGATGTGCTGACCGCGCAACCCGCCAGCCTGGAGCGGTTGACCGGGGTGCGGGTTGGGAGTGGTGGGGGTGTGCTCGCCGCGCCTTCCCCGCCGCCCGCGTCGCCCCCTTCCCTCCCCCCCGACCTGACCGACCTGGGCTTCCTCGTGTCGCCCGGCACGACTGAGGAAGAGCGGCGGCTGCGGGGCGAGGTGGCGGCGCTGCGCGGGCAGCTCGCGGCGCTGCGGGCGCGCGGCGACGCCGCGTCGCGCCCCACCACCCCCGCCGCCCTCGCCGCCGGCGAGCCCGGCGGCGCGGCCGGCGCCCTGGCGGTGCCCCCGTTGGCATTCGATGTCTCCGCTTTCGTATGCATCGGCTCCCCACTCGGCCTCTTCCTCGCGCTGCGCCAGATCAACCCCGCCGCCGGCCGCGGCCTGGGCACGCCCGCCGCGGCCGCGCTGGCGCCGTCGGCCGGGTGCGGGGGGGACGGGCTGCCGGTCTGTCGGCGGTGGTTTAATCTGTACCACCCGTACGACCCAATCGCGTACCGCGTCGAGCCCCTGGCGTGCCACCCCCCCCCCCCGCGCCCGGTTGCCGCGCCGCGCGCCGGCGGCGCGCGCCTGGGCGCCGGCCTGCGCGTCGCGGCGGAAGACGCGGCGGGCGCGGTCTCCGCCGGCGCAGCGGCCGCCGCGGGCGCGCTCGCGGCCGGGTTTCGGTCGCTGCGCCGCGGTGCGGCGGCGGCCGCGGCGGCCGCGGGCGTGCGCGTGGAGCGGGTGCCGCCTGCGGGCGGCGACGGCGACACCGCGGCCGACGCCGACGCGGACGTGGGGGCTGAAGCGGCGCTGGGAGTTGCCGCGGCGACGGCGCTTCGCCGAGTCGTCGGTCAACTGCCAAACCCGTCGCCACCGGGCGCGCCACCGCCGCCGAGAACGGCGGCGGGCCGCCTCGATTTCGCGCTTCAAACTGGCGCCACGGAAGCCGCCTACCTGTCCGCCCTGTCGGCCCATTTCGGGTACTGGGGCTCGCCCGACGTCGCCCTGTTTGTGCTGCGCGCGGTGCGGGGGGTGGACGTGCGCGCGGGGTTTGCGGCAGGGTTTGGTGTGGCGCCGGCGCCCGCGCCTGTCGCCTCCCCCGGCCGCCGCGGGACTGGGGGCGTGCGGTCGGGCGTGGCGAGCCACGCGTTGGCGGGCGTGTGAGGGGGTACGTGGCGCTGTGCGTGGGGGTTGGGGCAGGGCGCGCCCAGCTGCGCGCGCGCCGCCGCGCGGTGTCGCTGCCACATTGCCCAAACCCGCCACCACCCGCCCGAGCCCCCGGCCGACACTACTCGCCCTCCCAGGTGCGGCATCGTGTGGGCGCGGCCGCGGAGGAGGGCTGTGCGGCCGCGCGCGCCGCGCGGCATGCGCTGCGACCCTACCGCGCTTCTAGCCAGTCCTGGCGCGCCCTCGCGCTCCGCTGCTCCAGCAGTGGCATTTACTTGGTCCATACAATGCTCTGACGGGGCTTTGAGGGCCCGGGAGCCGCGTGCCGCGGCGCGGGCGCGACCACGGCGGTCAGCGTCAGCATGCACCCCCTCACGCGGCCCCCGACACCAGCCCTACCCCAACCGCCACGCCACAGCTGCCTAAATAGTCATGACCACGTCCTCGTCCACCACCGCCCCGCCGGCGCGCCCGTTCGCCGTGCTGACGTCCGCACTGGCGCACTTCATGCCGTGGCGCCTCGCGCAGGTCCGCCTGCCCAAGCTCAACTTCATTCAGTGAGACTTTTGCAGCTTTGCTTGGGGGGGCGGGGCGAAATGCGCGCCGCGCGCGCGGCGGGAGAGATGGGAGGGCTTTTTGAGGGGGGTCGACCCGGTCGCCTCCCGGCCTGCTCCAGACGGTGTCGGGCGCCGACCGCCACGATGTAACGTTGAGTACCATACTGCGATCCTCGGGAGGCGGGAAGCGGCAGGCGGGAGCGCAGGGCGGCAGCAGACTTCGTTCCACTCCTCCCGCCGCGGGCGCCGGGCTACCCACCCCGCCCCAGCCCCTCGCTCACCGCGGCGCGCACCAGCCCTAGCCCCGCCCCCCCCTTCGCGCGAGCATGAGCGACAGCGACGACGCCGCGCGCGCGTCCGCCAAGCGCGCGCGCGACGACGACGATGCCGCCGCCCTGGACGCCGCGGTGAGTGAGAGAGAGGGGGCGGGATGGGGTGGAGGCGCCGCGGGGCGGCGGCGCGCGGCCGACGGCGGCGGCGGCGCAAATCCGCGCCCGCACCCGCCCCGCCCACCACCCGTCCCCCTCCCCATCCCTTCCAGGACATGAACTCGGACGTGGACGATGGGTTTGGCCCCGACCTGGTGGGCGACGCCGCCGACCGCGCGCGGCTCGCCGCCATGGCCGAGGTCGACCGCGAGATGGTCATCTTTGAGCGCGGCGAGGCGCGCCGCGTGGAAGTGCAGCGGCGGCGCACGCTGCGCGAGGCGGCCCGGGCGCGCGGGCTCCTGCCGGCCGACGGCGGCGGTGCGGCGCGCGCTGTCGGCCGCCCCGCTGGCTCCAAGCGGGCCGCGATCGAGGACCTGGTGGCCAAAAAGCAGGCCAGCAAAAAGAAGGCGGAGCGGCGGGCGGTTGGCGACGATGAAGGCGACGAAGAGGCGGCCGCCGCGGTCTCCGACGACGACCGCGCCGCCCCCGCCCCTCCTTCCTCGGACGACGACGAGGATGATGAAGCCGCCGACATCGGGGAAGTCGCCCGCGGCCAGCTGCGGCGGGCCCACCTGGAGAAGTGGGCGCGCGAACCCTTTCTCGCGGCGACCGCCGCGGGCTGCCTCGTGCGCGTGTCCATGCGGGGGCGCTATTTTGCGGCGGTCGTGGATGAGTGCGTGGTGCGCGAACCGGGCACCTACCGGGACGCAGGGGCGCCGGTGAGCAGCCCTTATGAGCTCGCGACCGGGTCAACCACCGACCGCTGGCTCCGCGTCGCGCGCGGCGCCTCCCTCAAGGTCGTCCCCTTCACCGTCGTGTCCAACCACACCATCCCGGAAGCCGAGCTCGACTCGCTCAACGAGCAGGCGGCCAAGGACGGCGCGCGGCGCGTGACCCGCGCGGCAGCGCGCGCGGCGGCCACCCGCCTGGCCGCCGCCGCCACCCACGTCTACACCGACGCCGACGTGCAGGCCATGGTGGACGCCAAGCGGGCGGCGGGGGCGGCGGGCGGGTCGACCGCGGCGGCGCGCGCGCGGTTGGCCGCGCTGCGCGACGCTGCCGAAGAGGCCGGGCGGCCGGAAGAAGCCGCCGCCGCGGCTGCGGCTCTTGCCACCGTGGAAGCCCGCGCCGCGGCCGCCGCCGACGCGGCGGCCGGCGGGCGCGCGGCCGCCCTGGCCGGCCTCAACGAGCGCAACGCGCTGCGCAACGCGCACAACGCCCTCGCCGGCGTTGGCGCCGCCGCCGGCGCTGCAGGGGGGGACGACGCGGATGGCACGATTGACCTCAGAGTCCAAGACCCGTTCCGCCGGCGCGAGACGCGGCCGCGCCACATGTGGGCGACGGGCGGCAAGCGCGACGCCGCCGACGCTGAGGCCAAGGCCGACGACGCCGAGCCGGACGCCGAGGGCGACGTCGAGGCCCCTGCGTCTGGCCCCACCTTTGCCGGCCGCGTGGCTGCCCTCGAGGTCGACGACGCCGCGCTCGCCGCGGCCGCCGTCCCGGCTCTTGGCCTCGCCGCGGTCGCCGCCTCGCTCCTCGCCGGCTGGACGCCCGCGCCCGGGCCCGGCGCGGCGGCGGCGGGCAAGCTGACGCTGGAGGAGTACTACCGGCGCCGGGAGGAGGGTGTGTGAGAGAGAGGGAGGGGAAGGGGGTTGCGCCGAGTCCCGCACGCGCACGCGCACCCGAGTCTACTGTTTTCAAATCAAATCAAACACAAACCAGGGCAAATCACTCGCTCACGCGCGCGCGGCGGCGGGCCGCCGCCGCGCGGGCGTCGCGGCGGCGGGCGCCGCCCCCACCCCTTCCTCCCCCACCTTTTTCTCCCCACCTCCTCCCACCACCACGGTCGGCACCCCGTACACGACGGGCGCCGCGCCGATGAGGTGCGGCAGGCGGCACGCGGCCCGCGCGCGGGCGACGGTGCGCGCGACGCAGCAGCGGCGAGGAGGGACGTTTTCGCCGCCTCCCTCGCTCTCAAACCAGTCGCCCAGCACCCGAGCCGCAAAGCGGTCGATGTCGCGGTCGGTCACGTCCCACAGCGTGGCCACCGTGGCCGGCGCGCCCGCCGAGAGCCACGCGAGCGCTCCTCCCGACGCCGCCGCCCCCCCCGCCGGCCGCAGCGCCCCCGACGAACACCCCATGAGCACAGCCGCCGCCCGTGTCGCGGGGCGGGCGGGCGGCGGCGGGCGCGGGAGGTAGGGCTCGCCCCCGCCGTGCCCCGCGTAAAAGAAGACGCCCCGCGCGGCCAGGCCGGCCGCCAGAGTGGCGGGCGGCAAGGGCTCCCCCGCCGCCCCGGTCCACCCAGGCCGCGCCGCGAGCAGGGGCTCGAGCGCGGCCTGGGTCGGGGCGAGGTCGCCGCCGGGGTTGATGAGGTAGGTGCCGCGCGACGCGGGCGCCTCGGCCGGGGCGGCGGGGCGCCCCGGCGCCCTGCCTCGCCCACAGGTGGCCGCGGCGAGGGGGAGCGAGGGGCAGCGGTAGTAGGCGCCGCCCGCGAGTCCGGGGACCGCCTCCCAGGGGAGGCGCGCGAGGGAGGTGGCGAGGCAGAGGAGGACGGGGTGCCGGCGCGACGTGGTCGGGGCGCGGTCGCCGTCGAGGGTGAGGCGGGCGACGCGGGCGGCGAGGTCGGGAGGGGGGGCCGAGCGCGCGGCCGCGCGCGGCGCAGTCGCCGCGCCGCCGGCTCGCGGCGTCGGCCGCCCGCGCTCGTCCTTCATGGCGCTCATCAGGCCAGCGCGCCGCCGCGGCGTGGGGGCAGGAGTGCGCGCGGGCGCGGGCGGGCGGCGCGGCGTCTGCGCGGTCGGCGCCGCCACCCCGACGCCCCACGCCGCGCGCACGGCGTCGGCCGACTCGGCCGCTGCTTCCTCGTCGGGGCAGCCGGCGTCCACCAGCAGGCCGGCGAGGCCGGCGACCAGCTCGGCGCGCGCCAGGGTCGGCGCGCCGGCGCCGAGCGCGGCCGCAGCGGCCGCGGCCGCGGGGGCGGGGGGGCCGGCAGCGGCGAGAGGGCCGCCCACAAAGGAGGATATGGCGTCGACCGAAGGGTCGCCGTCCACCGGCGCGCCCAGCAAAAGGGCGCGCCAGGGGCCGAGCGCGGTCGCGAGCGCGGCGAGCGCCGCGCGCACGCGCCCGTCGAGCGCCACCCGCCCCTCCCACCACGCCTCGCGCGACGCGCGCGACGCGGACGCCGAGTTGGCGGACGCTTTGAGCGAGGCCAGCGAGTCCGCTTGAACCGCCGCGAGCGCGGCGAGCGCCGCGTCGGCCGCCGCGCGCGCGCCGACGTCGACCGCGGCCACGCCGCCGCCGGCGGCGGCGCGCACGATGCTCAAGGAGGTGCCGTCAGGGGAGGGGGAGAGCGCGACGGCGACCGTGCCGGGCGGCAGGGCGGCGAGCCAGGCGGCCAGAGCGGCGGGGGCGCGCGCGACGGTCGCAGGGGAAAGGGCGGTGGCCGCGGCTGCGGATGATGCGCAGCCGTGCGCGTCGGCTTCGCGCACCAGGGCCGCCGCGGCGCCGTCGGTGAGGCAAGCGCCCAGGGCGGAAAAGTGGAGAGACGCGCCTGCCGCGGCACGCACGCGTGGCGCCAGCGCGGCCGCGGTCGCGGCGCACGGCGCAGCATCGTGGGCAGCCACAAGAGCAGGGTCGGGCGGCGGCAGACGGGGCCAGGCGGCGACGGCGCCGGGGTCAAGAGAGGGAGGCGAGCCGCCGTCCAGCGCGGCGGCCGCCGCGGCAGCCGCCGACGCGGGCGCGCCGCTGCCCGACGCCAGGGCGCGCAGGCGGCGCAGACCGTCGTCGACGTCGCCCGAGGCGGCGGCGGCGCGGGCGGCGAGGAGCTCGGCGTGCGCGGCGGCCGTCGCGGCGACGCCGCTGCCACCGCCGCCGCCCAGCGCGGCCTCCATCTCGCTCGCCGCGTCCGCGGACGCCCACGCGGCCGATGACGCCGCCATGGGCGCCCCTCGGTCCAGGGCGGCGCCCCCGGCGGCGAGCGCGAGCGCCGCGCGCGCGGCGAGCGCGGCCGCGCCGCGCGGCGCGCGGCGCAGCGCGTCCCGCCCAGCCACCAGCTCGGTGTCCACTTCGGCCCACTCGCGCTTGCCCGCCTTGAGGCGGGCGCGCGCCGCGGAAAAGCAGGCGGCAAACGCGTGCACGCGCGCGGAGCGCGCGAGCGCGCCGCCCTCGCGCGACGCGGCCAGGGCGTCGTCCACGCACTCGCACGCTTCGCACGCGGTGACGGAGAGCATGAGGCAGGTCAGGTAGCGCGCGAGGGCGGCAAACCAGCCGGACGAAGGGAGATGAGGCAGTGCGCTCTCACCGTCGCCTCCACCCCCCCCACCCCCCATCATGGGCGCCAGCACGGCAGCCGCCAGGCGCAAAGCATCGCCCGCGGCGGCCAGGGCGGCGGGCGGGCGGTGGGCGCGCAGGGCGGCGCCGGCGAGAGCGGCGCGCAGGTCTGCGGCGGCCGCCGCGTCGCCACGCGCGGCGGCGGCGGCGGCGGCGGTCGCCAGGTCTGCTTCAGACTCTCCAGCATCGCCCAGACCGGGCAGCGGCCACGGCGCGGTGGCCCAGGCGGGCAAGGGGGCGACCGGCGCGCGCGCGCCGCCCGGCTCGCCGGCCCTTACCACCGCGCCCGCGACCACGTCCAGCCCCAGCATCGCCAGCAGGGACGCCAGCTCCGAGGCGAGCGCGGCCCGGTCGTCGGCGGGCAGGCAGGAGAGTCGAGGGTCGCCGCGGCGCCACGCCGCGACGGCCGCGCGCGCGTGGGCGAGGACGGGAGCCAACTCGCCGCCGTCGTCGTCGCCATCGTCGTCGCCTCCAATGACGGCTTCAACGGCCGCCGCGCCGGCGTCGGGCGCGGCCGCGGCCTCGTGGCGCTCGGCGGCGGCCACCGCTTCGGCGGCGGCAGCCTCGCCCACGCGCGCCGCCGCCGCGGCCGGCGCCGGCGTGCGCGTCGCCGCGAGGCGGGCGGCGACCAATTCGCCCGCGCCCGCGCCGGCCGACGCGAGGAGCAGGGCGGCGAGGGCGTGCGCGCAGCCCGCGTCGGTGGCAGGGCCAGGGCCTGCCAAAGAGTCAAGCATCGACGCCGCCCGGGAAGCCAGGTCGGCCGGTGAGGGCAGTTGCTCGTTGGCGGAAGCGCGCGCGCAGCCCATCAAAGCCGCCGCGGCGGCGTGCGGGGTCGCGGCCGCCGCGGCGAGCGCTGCGGCCGCGCGTGCGGCGGCGGGCGGGTCGAGCGCGCCCGACGCCGCGGCGGCCGCGATGCCGGTGGCGGCGTTGTAGGATTCGGTGGGCGTGGTGGGGGTGAAGCCGAGGCCGGCGGCGGCAGCGGCGGCGGCGGCGCCGCCGACCGCGCGCGCGCTGAGCCGACGCGCGGCCGCCACGGCCGCCGCCGCGTCCCCGCCGTCGCGCGTCGCGACGGCCACAGCAGTCGCGCGCATTGCGGCCGTCTCGGCAGCCCCGGGGTCACCGGCCGCCCACGCCCTCCCCGCGGCCGCCGCGGCGCGCAGCGCGGGGACCGCCGCCGGCGACGCCGCCCCCATGCGGCCCGCCGCGCTGGTCAGGGCGGAGGTGAGCCATTTGAGTTCGCTCGGTTTGAGAGTAGAGGGGGGGCGGGAAGCGTCGACGGGCGCAGGCGCGCGGGCGCCCGCACCGTCGTCGGCCAGCGCGCCCTCGTCCGGCCAAGCAAATGCGGCCGCCGCGGGCGGCAGGGGCGCGCTCTCAGGCGCCTCCCACGCCACGCCGCCCGCTTCAAGCGCGGCCGCCCACTCCGCCTCGCCCGGAAACGGGCCGCCCTCGTCGCGCCCTCCGCCCGCACCCAGCTGGCACGCCGCCACCAGGCACGACAGCGCGCCGTACGCGTGCTTGGCTTGGGCACGGGCATCCAGGCGGGCCAGCAGGGCTGGGGCGGCGAGCAGGGCGGCGGCCGCCGCCGAGCGCGTGTCGAGCGGCGCGTCGGCGCGGCCGCCCGCGCACAGCCGCCGGCGCAAGACGCCTAGGGAGCGCAAGGCGGCCGCCGCGGCGGCAGGGCTCTTCGATCCTGCGTGCGCCAACGCGTCCCCAGCCGCGGCGAGCGCGGCGGGCGCCGGCGCCGCCCCTGCGGCCGCCGCCGCGAGCGGCGCGAGCGCGCGCAGGCCCACGGGGCCGGCCTCGCCCCGGCACGCGGCCCGCAGCAGGGCCAAAGAGTGGGGGTCAGGCGTGGTGCCCGCCCCCGCCCGGGGCAGGAGGCCGTCTGTGAGCGCGGCGAGGCACGCGAGCGGGGGGGCGCCGCCGGCAAGCACTGCGGCCGCCGCTTTGGGCACATCTGCCGGCGGCAGCGCCGCCCGCATGTCGGCCAGGAGAGCGCCCACGCGGTCCAAAGGAGACGCCGCAGCTGCGGCCGCCACGGCAGCAGCACCAGCCGGCCCGCCGCGCGCGAGCGACACGGCCACCGCCTTGCGCAGCCTCTCTTTGTGCCCGCCCGCCTCATCGTCCGGCATCAGGCTCAGCCAGGGCCCCAGCGCGGCGGCGGCCGCGGCGGCGGCGGGCAGGTGGGCCGCCGCCCCGCGCGCGGCCGCCGACGCGAGCGTGAGCGCGGCGCCCACAACGAGCGTGGCCCGGTCGATGGAGACAGTGTTCGCCACCCCACTGCGGCCGGTAGGGGTGCGAGGGAGGCCGCCCAGCCCCGCCTCGCCCCCCATCGTGTCCCATTGCCGCGCACCCGCGAGCAGGGAAGCCGCGGCGTCGCCCGCGTCGCCCGCCAGCCCCGCCGCCAGGCACGCACGGGCCATGGTGTAGCGCGCGGCTTCCGGCGCGTGGCCTGCGCCGCATGTGCGGCGCGCGGCGAGCCCGTCGGTCGCAGCCCGCCCCAGGGCCGCCCAGTCGGGCGCGTCGGGCGAGCGCGGGCCGCCGTCGCGCAGCGCGCCGGCCGCCAGCTTGACGGCGGCGCCCGCGAGCGCCGCGTCAGCGGGGTCGCCGGCCGCAAGCCGCGCGGCGAGCGACGCCATGCCGGCGCCGGACGCGGCGGCCGCCAGGGCGGCCGCCGCGTCGGGCGCCAGAGAAGAGGGGGGCATACGGAGCGGAGAGTGTGTGGCGCGAAGACTGGGCGTGACGCGGCGCCACTCCCGCCGCGCCGCGGCTCTAGTGCCCTCGCACCTCTGCCTACAAACCTTGTCGCGGCTGCCAGCGAGACAGGGACAGGTGGGAGAGCGCCCGGACCCCTGGGTGGCTGCCGGCGGCACGCGCAAGCCGCATTGGCGCACGGCCGCCGCTCTCCCCGCCTGCCTGCCCTTTCCCGCGATAGGGTCGCCTGCCGCATGGCCAGGCTGCGGTCGAAGCCGCGCGTTGGGACGGTCAACCGGGCCGTCGCGCGGGCGACCGCGCTGGGAGGCCACGCGCCGCGCGCGCCGCGCCCACCCCCCTCCCCGCCCCTCAGCTATGGGCAACCCCATCCACCACGACCCCGTGGACGCCGCCGCCTCCCCCCGCACCTGTCGGGAGGCGGACGAAGCCGAGGCGCGCCTGGCGCACGTGCTCGCGGGCGCGGCCGCGCCGCGCGCCGGGTTTGGCACGCGCGCCCAGCGCGCGGCGGCGCTCGACGGCCGCCGCGTGCTCCCCCCATTTGACGCCTATTTTGGCGTGGGCGACGAAGGGTACGCCGGCGCGGCGGAAGCGGGCCGCGTCGCGCGCGCGGCTGTCGACCGCGCGCGCCGCCGCGCGGCCGACCGCGCGGCCGCCGACCGGGCGGCGACTGCGGACGCCTGGTCGCTCATGCAGCGCAATTTGTTCTTCACGCTGCTGACCGGGGAAACTGAAGGCGGTGGTGGGGTCGGCCTGGTGCGGCGCGGCGGCGGCGGCGTGCGCGCACTGCCGGCGCCGCCGCCGGCCGCCGACGACGCGGCCGCCATGATCTCGGCCGGCGAAGCCGCCGCGCGCGCGCTGGACGAGGCGAGCGAGCGGCTGCGCCGCGTCCTGGCGGAAGAGGACGCCGCGGCGGCGGCGGCGCGCGGCGGCGCGGCGGCGTGAGCGCGCAGCCAAGGCCCCTTCTTCCCACAACCACGGCCTCGCTCTCGGGGTCGATTTGTTCTTTTCTGCAATCCCAGCCGGGCCCATTCCACCTCTCTCTTATCCTCACAGCGCGGCCGAGACGCTCGCGCGGTTTTGGGAGCGCGTCGCACGCGGCGCGCGGCTCGCATCGCGCGACTCGCCCCCGCCGCCCGCCGAGGAAGTCGCGCCGCGGTCGCCCGCGGACGAAGACCCCGCGGGCGACGCGGCGCGGGGGACGGCCGAGCCGGCGGGCTTGGGCGGGCGCCCGCCGCGCGGCAAGGGCGGCGGAGGAGGCAGCACCAGCGACGCCGACGGCGCGGGCCCGCCCTCTCCCGACGACGCGGGAGCGGCGCGGCGCCCGCGCCGGCCCTTGGCGGCCGGCGGCGACGCCAGCAGCTCGCCGCCGCCGTCGGCCGACGCGCGCAGGCACACCGCGCGCGCGCGCGCGGTCGCCGCCGCAGCGCGCACCCGCTCCACATCCTCGCGCGCCGATTTGGCGAGCAGGGGGGCGGGCGTGCGCAGGCGGCGGGCGGTCAAGGAGGCGAAGGCGGCGGCGAGGGTGGCGCCGGCGAGGGCGGTGAGGAGGTCGCCCGCGTCAGACGCGGGCGCGCGCGCCGCGCCCGGGCCGCCCGCGGCCGCCGGCCCCAGCAGGGCGCGCCGAGCTGGGTACGGCAGGGCGTCCAGGACGACCGCGCCAGCAGCCGTCAGGGCCAGCAAGTGCAGCGCGGCCGCGACGGCGAGCGCGCGCGCCGCCGCGCGCGCGCCGTCGACCGGCACCGCGGCCGCCGCCCGCACCGCGTTCCGGCGCGCGGTGCGCGCGTCCGCCGCTTCAGCCGCCGCCGCGGCGGCCAGCAGGGCGTCGCAGTGGTCGTGCAGCGCGGCGAGCGCGGCGTCGGCGACGCACGCGACGGCCGCGCCAACGTCCCCCACCACGCCCGGCAGCGCGTTGGGCGGGCCGCCGCCGTCCCCCCCGCCTGGCGCGGCCGCGGTGTCGAGGCGGAGGTCGGCGTCGGGCGGGAGGAGGGCGCCCAGGGCGCGCGCGGCGGCGACCAGGGCGGCGTGCCGCGCGGCCTCGCCGCCGGGGAGCGCGTCAGCGCCCACGAGCAGGAAGCGGATGGCGGCGCCGCCCGCGGCCGCGCCCGCGGCGGCGGCTTGCAGCGCGCGGGCGGCGTCGGGGGTGGGGGTGGGGGTGGACGCGTCGACCAGGACGACCACCAGGTCCGCCCCAGCCGCCAGCGACCGCAGCGCGCGCGCGATGGCGCGGGACCCGGTGCCGGGCCCCAGCACAAACTCGGCGTGCGCGTGCGGGAAGCGGGGCGCGGGCGCGGTCGTCGCCGCGAGGCCGTCGTCGGCGTCGGCGGGCAGCGCGGCCGCGAGCCACGCCGAGCGCGCCACCGCGCCACCACCCACGGTGTCGCCCTTGTCGTCAGCGTCGGCCAGCGCCGCGTCCGCCTGGACCAGGGTCCACGTGGCGCCCTCGTCGGGCGCGCGGCCTGCGAGCCACGCCGCGGCGCAGCGCTGCGCGGGCGCCGCCCGCGCCGCACCCACCACCAGCACGCGGGCGACCAGGCGCGGCATCGCGACGTCCACCGCGCGCAGGACGGGGGCGGACGCGAGGTCGAGGAGGCCGGGCGGCGCATCGGGCGCGCGCGCGCGCGCGTACGCGGCGACGACCGCGCCCAGGATGGCGGCAGGGGGAGGGGGGGGGTCTTGCATGGTGCGCGCGTCGACGGCGCGCGTGTCGAGGGTCCGGGGACGGGGGGAGTGGGGGGAGGAGCGGCGCGCCGCGCGTGCTCTCAACCGGCGCGGGCGAGCCTAACCCACATTCAACCCCCTCCCTCCCCACTAGGCCGCGCCGCGGGCGCGCATCCCCCGGGCCGCGCGATGCGCGCCGCCAGCATGCGCGCGCGAGCGCGCCCCACCCCCCGCGCCACCCTCGCCGCCGCGCCCCACCCCCCGCGCCGCGGCCACCCCGCGCTCGAGGCCGCCAACGACGCCACCAAGTGGGCCGTGTCGGCGGCGACCGCGGCGGCGCTGGTGGCGGGCGCGCGGGAGCCGGCGGCGGCGTGGGCGGTCGTCGGCGCGGTCGCCGCCGCGTTCAACTGCCAGGCAAGGAGAGGGGGAGGGGGAGTGGAGGCTCCCTTGGTCTCTCGGCGGCTCCGCGCGCCTTGATACCGGCCCTGCGGGGGGCGGGGAGGGGGCGGCCGCGCGGCGGGCAGCGATGGCGAGGGTTGATTGGGGGGCAACTAAGACCATCCACCTTTCATGATCAGCTCCTCAAGCGCGCCCTCAACCGACCCCGGCCCGGCTCCCGCAAAGCCGACCCCGGCATGCCGTCGAGCCACGCGCAGAGCCTGGCCTTTCTGGGGGCGACGGCCGCGCTCGCGGTGTGGCGCGGCGGCGGAGGACCCGAGCGCGCGGTCGCCGCCCTCTCCCTCCTGACCCTCGCCCTCCTCCTCTCCTGGCTCCGCGTGCTCCTGGGCTACCACACCGCGCCCCAAGTCGGCGCCGGCCTGGCCCTGGGCGCGGCCGGGGCGGCGGGGTGGGACGCGGCGGGGAGGGCGTGGGCGCTGCCGGCCGCCGCGCGCGGGGGGTGGGCCGCGGTCGCGCTGGCTGCCGCGACGGCTCTCGCGGTGCTCGCGTTTGCGGGCGTCAACGGGCGCACGTGGGAGGCGGAGAGGGCGCGGGGAGGCGTGTGACGAGAGGCCGGCGCGCGCGAGGGGCGGCCGCGGTTTTGAGCGCCGCGCGGCAGCTCCCCCACACTCTCGGCGCCGCCTCGGCACGCGCGCCGCCCCCCCGCGCGCCGCCCGCACGCCCGCCCCGCCCCACCGCCGCGCCGCCCGCGCCGCGCCGCCGCGGCGCGCGACGCGCGCGCTGGGCGCGATGCCGACCCCGCCCGACTCGCCCGCGGCCTCGGAGCCCGCGTCGGACGACAGCTACGCGGTCAGCGATGATGGTGAGGGTGTGGCGAGGGGGGCGGAGGGCGCGGCGGGCGGGGCCGCGTGCCGCGGCCCACCCCCTCGTTCTCCTCCAGCCGCGTCGGACGCCTCGGACGGCTCGCCCGCCCCCGCCCCCCCTCCCGGCGCTCGCGCGACGCGCGCGGCCCCCACCCGCCGGGCGTCCGCGTCGCCAGACTGCCTGCCCCTCTCCCAGGCCGACGCGGCGCGCCGCGCGGCCAACGTCGCCGCCCTGCTTGCCGGCGGCCTCACCGTGTCCCGCGCGCCGCTCGCGCGCGCCCTGTCCGTGGCGGGCGCGGAGGCCGTGCTGCGGGGCGCGTTCTCGTCGCCCGTGCCGGGGGCGCCCGCGGTGTCGCAGGTGAGGCGAAGAGAGACGGGGGAGGGCGGCGCGTGCCCTCCCTCTTCCCTCCTCCCTGCCGCGACCCCCTCCCTCTCTTTCTCTCCAGTCGCTCAAGCGCAAGCTCATGAAGCGGCACCTGTTCGTCCCCTGGGGCTCCAACCAGCCCATTCCCACGTTCAAGGCGCCCGCCGCGCTCGACTTCCCCCCCCCCCTCGACGACGACTCGGGCCCGCCCCCCGGTGAGCCGCTCACCCTGTGGACCGCGCCGCCGGACGCGGAGGGCGGGGCGGCGGTCATCGAGGTGGACGCGATGCTCACGCGGTGGCTGCGCCCGCACCAGCGCGAGGGCGTCCAATTCTGCTTCGACTGCGTCGCGGGGCTCAAAGGGTTTGGGGGGCGCGGCGTGCTGCTGGCGGACGACGTAAGTGGAGAGGGGGGAGGGGAGGAGGGAGGAGGGAGGCGGGAGGCCCGCACGCCGACCCCCCGCCTCGTCCCTCCCGTCTCAGATGGGCCTCGGCAAGACGCTCCAAGCCCTCACCCTGCTCTGGACCATGCTCACCTCGGGCCACCCGGCCCTGGGCGGGTCGCCCCTCGCCCGGCGCGCGGTCATCTGCTGCCCGACATCCCTGGTCGGCAACTGGGAGGCGGAGGCCGTCAAGTTCCTGCGCGGCCGCCTGCGCGTGCTCGCGCTGTGCGAGGCGTCCCGGGATGAGGCGGCGATGGCGCTCACCCGGTTTCTGTCGCCGCGCGGGGAGCAGGTAAGAGGAGGAGGAAGAGGGAAAGGGGAAGGGTGCGCGCCGCGCGCCGCGCCCCCAACTCACCTCCTCCTCTCCTCCCGCTCCCCGCTCCTAGGTCCTCATCGTGTCGTACGAAACCTTCCGCGTGCACGCCCCCAAATTCTCCGCCCCCGGCTCGTGCGACCTGCTCATCTGCGACGAGGCGCACCGCCTCAAAAACGCCGACACCCTCACCTCGCGCGCCCTGGGCGCGCTGCCGTGCGCGGCGCGCGTGCTGCTGTCGGGCACGCCGCTGCAGAACCGGTTGGACGAGTTTCACGCGATGGTCGATTTCGCGAACCCCGGCGTGCTCGGCGACGCGGCGACGTTCCGGCGCCGGTTCGAGGCCCCCATCCTCGCCGGCCGCGAGCCCGGCGCGGCGCCCGAAGTCGCGGCCTTGGGGAGCGAGCGCGCGGGAGAACTCTCCGCGGTCGTGAACCAATTCATCCTGCGCCGCACAAACGCGCTCCTCTCGGCCCACCTCCCGCCCAAGGTCGTGTCGGTCGTCTGCTGCCGCCTGTCCCCGCTGCAGCGGTCGCTGTACGCCCACTTTCTGTCGTCGGTCGCCGCGACGCGGCTGCTGGGCGGGTCGGGGCCCGGCAAAGGGACCGCGCGCGTTCTGTCGGCCATCACCGCCCTGCGCAAGCTGTGCAACCACCCCAAGCTCATCTGGGACGTGCTGCAGGCGCGCGCGTCGGCGGCCCGGCTTGGGGGCGGGGGGGGGGGGGGGGGCGAGGCGGCGGCGGGCGACGGTTTTGCGGGGTGCGACGCGCGCTTCCCCCCCGACGCCTTTGCGCGCGCCCCCGCCGGCCCCGGCCCGGGCGGCAGATCCGCGTTCGGCCGCGGCGCCGCTTCCGGCACCCTCCCCCCCGGCTGGGAGGACCTGAGCGGCAAGTTTGGCTTTGCCGCCGCCCTCCTCGCCGCCCTGCACCGCCGCGGCAACGAGCGCATCGTCATCGTGTCCAACGCGACCCAAACGCTCGACCTGTTTGGCCAGCTGTGCCGCCAGCGCAACTACCCGTGCATCCGGCTCGACGGGTCGACGTCGGTCACCAAGCGCACCCGCCTCGTCGCCCAATTCAACGACCAAACGCGGCGCGAATTCGTGTTTCTCCTCTCCTCCAAAGCCGGCGGGTGCGGGCTCAACCTGGTGGGGGCGAATCGGCTGATGCTCTTCGACCCCGCGTGGAACCCGGCCGACGACAAGCAGGCCGCCGCGCGCGTGTGGCGCGACGGCCAGACGCGCCGGGTGTACGTGTACCGCCTGCTGGCGACGGGGACGCTGGACGAAAAGATTTGGCAGCGGCAGTGCGCAAAGGAAGGGTTGAAATGTGTCGTCGACGGCGCGGCGGGCGCGGCGACCGCGCTCGGCGACGCGGGCGCGGACGCGCCGCCGGCCGACGCCGCGCTCATGTCCGCGGAGGAGCTCAAGGACTTGTTCACGCTGCGGGCGGACGTGGCGTCCGACACGCTGGATGCGCTCGACGCGGCGGAAGACCGCGACGGCGCCGGGGTCGGCGCGCGCGGCGCGGCCGACCCCGCCACCACCTCCACCACCTCTTCCGCCGACCGCCCCCAAGACGGCAAGCCGCCCGAGGAGGACGTGGCCCGCTACGCGCGCCACTCGAGACCGTTCACCGTGCCCGACCAGGCGCTCGTCGAGGCCGCGGTCGCGTGCCCGGACACCGTATCGTTTGTCTTTTGCCTGCAGGTGGACGGCAAGCGGGTGGACGATGATGACGGTGGTGTGGGGGTGGGGGCGGGGTGCGCGGCGGCCGCGGCGCCTCCGGCGCGCGCGCCGCCGGCCGCCGCCGCCCCCGCGCCGCCGTCGCGGCTGGCCGCCGCCCCGCTCGCGGACGCGACCAACGCGCCACCCGCGGCCAAGCGGGTCAAGGCGGCGACGCCGGTGGTCGCCGGCCGCGGCCGCGGGCGCGGGCGCGGGCGCGGCCCTGCCGCCGGCCGCGCGCGCCCGCGCGACCCCTCGCCGCCCGGCGCCGACACCGAGGGCGACGACTCGTCCGAGGGCGCGTCCGACATGAACGCGTCGTCCGTGGACGACCCGGCGTCGTCGTCCGGGGGGGAGACCGAGGGCGAGGCGTCCGAGAGCGACGGCGGCGCGCCGCCGACGCAGCCGGCCGCGACGCAGCCTTCTGCCGCCAAGCTGACCGCGTCGTCGGTCGAGGTCGCGGCGTCGGACGATGACGAGGAGGGCGGCGGCGGCGCCTCTTCCCCTTCCCCGCCCCCCCGCCGCCCGCCCGCCGCGGCGACCGCGCCCTTGGCCCCCCGCCCGCCCCCCGTCGTCCGCGGTCCCCCGCCCGCCGCCTCCGCGCCCGTCGCGGACGGCGGGCCGGGGTCGCCCCTGCTGTCGTTCGGGGGGGACGACGACTTTGTGGACTAGGGGGGGCGAGGGGGGGGGGCGGCGGTTGGCCGGCTCCGACCGCCTCGGTATCTTGCCCTCTCGTGAGGGCAAGGCGCCTCTTGTGAGTCTCGAGTTTTTTCTACTCATGTCGGGGTGGTGGGGGAGCGGTTGGCCGCGCGCGCGCGCGAGCGACCGTGAAGCCGCCGCTCGCACGACGCCGGCGCCGACCGCCAACGCACGCCCCCGCCCCGTCGCACGACCCGTGCCTTCATCGCTCTCAGTGTGCTGCCTTCCACGCCCAAAATCAGCGCCACAATCACTCCCTCTCGAGCGCCGCCGCGCTGCGCAACACCTCCCCAACCCCCACCTCCCCCGGGTACGCCTGCAGCAGCTTGACGTTGCCCGCAAAGTCGCCGGCGAGCAGCTGGCTTCGAGCGGCCAGCACCATGGCGACGCACAGCCTGCGCAGCGCGGCGGGGCGGGCGGGGCCGGGGTGCGCGAGGAGTCCGTCCCACACCCTGACCAAATCGGGCAGCGCGAATTCTTGGGTGAGCAGCGTCGTCGTCCACCGAAACCCGAAAAAAGCGGGGTCGACACGGTTGAGGTCGAACAGGTGGTGCGCGAGTGCGGGGTCGGCGGACCGGATGTCGGCGGCCAAATCCGCGAGCGCGCGTTTCACCCCTGTGGACGAGTCGTCCAGTGCGGCGATGAAGTTGTCCATGAAATCGGCCATGAGGGCGACGAGGCACCAAAAGGCGTCGGCTTCAGCGGCGGGAGGGGACGAGGGGTCGGTCGCGCCGTCGCCGTCTTGGCTCTCAGGATCGCTAGCACACGCGTGGTACAGGGGCGCCAGCAACTCGTTCATGCCCTGCACGTAGCCGATGCCCGCGTTGGTCTTGGCGAAAACGAGAAGGGCGCGCCTCAACGCGGCGCGCGCCTCGCGACCGCGCGCCCCTGCTCCCCCGAAGCAGTCGAGCGAAGGGTGAGTGCGCATCACGTCGCGCTCGATCTGGGCGAGCAGTTCGGCGTCGGCAAAGTGGGTGGCCCAAGAAGAAGAAGGGTCGGACGAGAGCGGGTGGTCGCCGTCGTCGGGCCGGGCCGCCGGCGGGCCGTCGCGCGCGAAATCCGCGCAGAATTGGGCGTACGACGCGCGCTTGGACGCCAGGACGGCTGGCCAGTCGGCGACGGTGGGGGGGAGGTAGCCGAGCAGGAGCTGAAAATAAGAGAGAAGAAAGGGATGGTCATCGATCCCAGGCCCACCTCCCATCCCCCGCCACACATCCTCCCTCTCTTATCTACCTTCCACGCTGCCGCCCGCACGCCGGGCGCGTCGGGCAGCCCGCGCCGCGCGAGCGCCCGCAGGTTGGCCATGTCCACGGCGCCGCCGCCGCCGCCCGCTATGTTGGCGGCGAAGCGGGCGGCCCGAGTGGAATATGGAGGGGAGGAGGGCGGGTCGGGCGGGGGTGGGTGCGGCGTGGGCGGCGCGTCCATCGCGGGCGACGGTCCGTTCGATCGGCCGTCAGGCGAGCATGGAGGTGGCGATGCCGAGAGGCGCCAGGAGAGGTGGCGGGGTGACTGGAGCGGTGTGTGGGCCGTGCGGCCGAGCCGTCGACACTCTGCGCCGGCAGTCCGGCCCAATCCGTCACTCCCGATGGCGACGCCGGCGCCGCCGGGAATTGGCACGCGGCCCGGCCTGCGGCTCGCGGGCGGCGGCCGCCCGCGGCGCGCTCTGCGCCGCGGCCCTGCGCCAAGGCCGGCCGCGCCGCCCTCGGGTGTGTGGCGGGCTGGGCAAGGGCCCGACGGGGCGGCGTGTGGTCGCGATTGGTGAGCCGCGGCCCCACCAGCCCCCTCTCTTTTCTACGCCAGCTGACGCACACGCCCTGTACCTCCTCGGCGCCGCGCGCGCCCCTCCCCCACCCCGCCTGGCCTCCCTGCTCGCCGTGCTGGCGGCCCAGGGGGGAGAGTTGGTGTCTCCCGGGGACAGGCGGGGCCTGCACCCGTACGTCGTGCCGTTGTCGGTCGACGCCGCGGGAGCCGTCACCGGCCTCCTGCGCCGCCCCTCCGACGCGGGCGCCAAAACGTTGGCCGTCGTGCGCGCGCACGGGAGGGGGGCACCTCGGCTGGACCTCGTCGCGCGGTCGGTGGACGAATTTCTGGCGACCGTGCTGACCGAGGAGGCCGCCGCCGCCCCTCCTTCCGCCCCCCTGGCCGCCGCCGCGGGCGCCGCGGCCGACGGCCTGGCCGCGCCGCCGCCCGCGACCGCCGCCCGCGCCTCGATCGACGCCGCCCTCGTCAAAGCGCGCGCGCTGACCCCCGCGCTCGCGGAGCGCCTCGTCGCCGCCCACTTCTCCCGCGGCGACGACATGTCGGCCCTCATCACCGTCGACTGGTACTCACGGCGCGACCACTTTCCGGGGTGGGGGCGGCCGTACGACCACGCGGCGTCAGTTCTGGCCGACCGCTCCCGGTCCGAGGAAGCGCGCGACGCCGCGCGCGTCGCGCTGCGCATGCCCTGGTGGACGCTGCAGCGCCCGTTTGCCGCCGTGGCGGCCGCGGCGGGGCTGGCGGGCGACGCGGGCAGCGTGCGCGCGGCGCTCGCGGCGGCAGACGCGGGCGCGGGCGGGCTGCCGCCGACGGAACTCAGGTCCGACGCCCAGCGCACGCTCGATGCCGCGGGGGCTGCGTTGGACGATGCTGTGGCGGCGGGCGAAGGGGAGGGCGGCGCAGACTGGGGCCGCGCGGCGGCCGCGGCAGCCGCGCTCCTGCGCGACGCGGGGCTGGCCGACGCCGCGGACTTTGTCGGGGGGGCGGCGAGCGAGTGAGGGCGCGGGGGGTGGGTGGGGCGCGGGTGTGAGGCCCGGCGCTCTGCGCGCGGCGGCGCGCGGCCGCCACCACTCTCCGCCGCCGCGCGCGCCTTGCCCCGCCCGCGATGGACCCCGCGGGTGAGTTGTTATCCTCCCCTTCTGCCAGCGTGCCCCGCCGCGGGCGCCGCAGCTCCCAACCCTCCCCCTTCTCCCCTTCAGCCGAGGGCGGCGGCGGCCCCGGCGATGACGCCGCCCGCCGCTCCACCCGCGCCCGCGTCGTGTCCTCCCGCATGGCGGTCGTGTCCGAGGCCGACCTGGCGGCCGCGGCGGCGGCGCGGCTCGACGCGCTCGAAGCCGATGAAGGCATCGCGGCCGACGACGCCGGCGGCGCTGCGTCGGACGACGAGTTTGTGCCGGACGAGGACGACGACGACATGGGCGTGCCCGCGGCGGGCGCCGGCCGCCGCCGCGGCCCGCCACCCCCCCGGCGCCGCCGCGGCGACGGCATCGCGGGCACCACGCGCGGCGCGCGCGCCGAGCGGCGTGGCCCCAAGCCTCTGTTGCAGCTGGTGGAGGAGGCGGGCCTGGGGCGCGGGGAGGGACCTGATTGGGTCACCGCCGCGATGGGCCCGCCGACCTCCGCCGCCCCGCGCCGCTGGTGCGCGGTGTGCGGCTACCTGGCCAAGTACACGTGTGTGCGGTGCCGCGCGCGGTACTGCGGGCGGCGGTGCGGCACGGTGCACGCGGAAACGCGGTGCCTCAAGATGGTTGGGTAGAGAGAAGGGCGGTGGTTGCGTCCCGCCGCCGCCCACGAGTCGGCCCTGTATTCACACTGTTGCCACGTTGAGAGCCGGGGGCGCGGGGAGGCGGCAGCGGCCTCAAAACGAAACGAAAAGCTCTCACACACACACACCCCACTCCTCTCCTCTCCCCTCGCGCACTACACCGCGGCCGCCAGCGTGAAGTCGTACTCGATGGTGGGCACGACGGCCGCCATGAATTTGAGAAAGAGGATCAGGTAGCGGTCGACCGAAGGGCGGACGCCGGGCGGACCCGCCGCCGCCGTGTCCGCCAGCTTCTTCACCACCGCCGCGTGCCGGCACGGGTGCACCGTGGCCGCCGCCCCCGCGCCGTGGGGCCAGGCGTCGACGGTGACCGTCTTGCGGGCGTGTTCGGAGGAGACGTCGTCGAGCGCGGCGCGCGGCGGGAGCGGCCCCCGGTCCTCGCCGTAGGGGGCCAGCCACAGGCGCGGCACTTGGTAGTACTTGTCGTACGTCACCCGCAGATCGTACGTGCGCGTGGCGAGCAGGGCGGGGGATGGAGGGGGAGGAGGAAGGGTTGCCGGGTCGGCCGCGGCGGCGCGGGTGACGATCTCCAGGTCCTCCAGGCCGGGCAGGATGTCATCCTCGGCGTCCTCGACCTCGTCCTGCGGCGGCGCCTCGGCGTCAGTGTCCTCCTCGAGCGCGACCGCGTCGGCGCGCGCCGCGGCGTCGGGCCGCGGCGCGACCCAGCCGCCGTCGCCGTCGCCGTCGGCCCCGGCCTCGAACAGGTCTTCTCCATAGTCGGTCACGGCCGCGGCGCGGCGGCGGGAGGGGACTGAGGGAAGAGGGGGGCGTGGGCTGGTGGCCGCGCGGCAACCCTCCCTTCCTCCCCGCTCCCCTCCTCCACCCTCCCCACCATTGCGCGTGATTAGGTATTGCTTGTCCTTGGGCAGGTAGGGCTTGGCTTTGGCGGGGTCGCCGCCCTCCCTGGGGTGGAGGCGGGGAGGCGGGGTCGGCGCTCGGCGCGGGACTCGGCCTCCGCCCTCCCACCCACCACCCTCCCACGCACCACGCCCACGTGGGGCATGCCCGAACCAGGAAGTCGCCCGCGAGCACGAATTCGGCGGGGGTCAGGACCTGGGGAGAGGAGGGGGGGGCGTCGGGTCATTGGGGCGCGCCGACCACGCCACGGCCACGCCGGGCGCGCGCCCGCGCCCCGACAGTGGGCCGCATGTCCACACGTCCGCCGCCACTCACCCCGCGCTCGTCAAAGGCCGAGGTCGTCCGCGCGGGCAGCACCGCCTCCGCGACGCCCTTGACCGCGGAGTGCAGCGCGTGCCGCAGGCCGCCGCTCATGGCGGGGCGGGGAGGCGGGCGGCGGGGGAGGGAGACGGGTGGGAGTGCGGTCCCTCTCTCGTCACACGGCGACCGCCGCCGCGTCGGCCGCCGCCTCCCTGCTCACGCCCGCGAGCGCGGCGTGCGCCCCTCCGAGACTCTCCAACACCTCCCGCCAAGCGTCCGCGCCCGCGGCAGCGGCTGGGGGGGGGGCGGCGACGACCAGCCACGCGCCGGCGCGCACCTCGGCGGACAGCTGGCGCCGGCCCCACGCCGCGCGCCCGGCGTACACGCGGGCGGCAGAAGCGTCGCCGGCGGCGTGCGCCAGGGCGGCGGCGAGGGGGGCACCGTCGGAGGGGGTGGCCGCGACGCCGACGGCGGCGGCGAGAGGGGGGCGACGAGGGGACGGAGGCGCGCGCCGCCGCCTGCGCCCCTGCCTGGGCGCGGCGGGCGCGGCCGGCGCCAAGCCCGAGGCCTCCCCCGGCGGCGCCACGCACGTCAGGCCCGGCACGGGCCCGCCCCAGCGCAGCGGCGTGTCGCCCAGCGCGGCGAGCGCGCCCGGCGGCACCGCGGGAGGGCGGCCCGCCGGGCGGGGCGGCATCTCAGACCGCGCCCAGTGCGTGGCGAGCGCGGTGGCGGAGGCCGACGGGCCGCGCAGCGCCGGCGCGTCGCCCTCTCCCTCGTCTCCTCCGCCGCCCGCCGCCCACGCCTCCTCGCCGTCGGTCTCGTCGTCGTCCATGGACAGAACGACGGCATACCCCATGACGGCGTCGTCCGCGCCGTCGCCGGCGGGGAGGGGGGTGACGCGCAGCGCGACGCGCGGGGCGGGGGAGGGGGGGGTGGTTGTGGCGCCGCCCCCGCCACTCCTCGCGCCTTGGCCCGCCAGCCGGCGCAGCGCCACGTCAAACGTGGCGGCACCGCCGGCCGCGGCGGCGGCGAGCGACGCCGCGCGCTCGCCGGGCAGGGGCTCCCCGAGCACGACCCCGGCCGGCCCCGGCCCGCGCGGCGCGGTCGCGGGCGGCGCCTCGGTAAGCAGGACGACGGTGCGGGCAAAGGGGCCGGTGAGGAGGGGGTGGGCGACGAGGAGGGCGCCGCGGGCGGGGGTCCGCGCGAGGCGGGCGGTCGACGGCGGGGGCGGCGCGCCGTCTGCCGGCGCCCCCGCCAGGCCGTGCCGGCGCGCCACGGCCGCCACGCCGGTCAGGTAGCGCAGCGCGGCAAAGCCGACGTCGATGGCGGGCAGGGCGTCGGGCGGCGGCGGCCGGCCGCGGCGGCGCGGCGGCGGCGCGCGGAGCGCGGCGCGCACGGCGTCGACCGCGCCGCCGCCGCCGCCGCGCCCCGGCACGAAGAACGACCCGCCCCCGAGGAACGCGGCCACCGCGCGCCGCGCGGGGTCGGGCAGGCCGGGGTGCGGCGTGAGCAGGGCGCGCGCGCTCGGGGCGGCGTCGAAAAGAGCGGCCCTGGAATGATTAGGGTTGTGGTTAGGGTTGGAGAGCAGGGCGCGATCGGGCGCCGCGCCCGGGTCGCGCTCCCACCGGCGTGCGTCTCGCCGGGACCGGCCATCGAAGGAGCGCCGGCCGGCGGCCGGCGCCGCACCGCGCGGGCCGCGCGCGCGGCACCGATCGCCCCACCGCGCTCTCACTCGCGCAGCAGCCGGCGCGCCAGCGCGCGGCCGACCGCGTCCAGCGCCGCCCCAGCGGAGCGGCGCGCGCCGCGCGGCATGGGTGGAGGAGAAAGGGAATAGTGATAGAGTTCGGAGCTACAGAGCAGAGCCACGCCCACACGCCCCCTCGCTAGACCACCGTGTCAAACGAGAGCGAGGCCAGCAAGTGCCGCAACTCGCGGCGGTCGGCAAACCAGTCGGCAAACGAGCGCGGCGCGCCGCCGCCGCGCGGTCCGCGCTCGCGCTCGCCGTCGCCGCGGCCGCCGCCGGCCGCCGGTTCGGCGCGGAACGCGAGAAAGGCGATCGCGTAGAAATAGCGTTGGAGGTAGTGCAGGCCCAGGCGGCGCGCGGCGGCTGCGGACGCGGGGGTGCGCGCGGGGGCGACCCCGCCGCCGCCGCCTCCCTCCTCCGCCGCCACCTTGCAGCGCACGATGTCGTCCCGCAAGTCACCCACCGACGCGCACGCGTCCACGGCGGCGTCGGCGGCGGCCTTGGCGGAGCGGCCGCGGGGGAGCGCGCGGACGAGGTTGAGGATCGCGCGGTACTGCCCCAGCGCCGCCGCCCGCCCCGGCGCGCCCGGGGCGGACGCGGGCGCCAGGGCGGCCGGCGGCGGCGGCCAGGCGCCGGCGGCGGGCGAGCCCGGCGCGCGCGGGCCGCGCGCGGGCCGCCCCGCCGCCGCGGCCGCGAGCCACCCGCCCGCGCTCGGCGACGACCCAAAGTCGGGCGTGTCGGCGCCGGACGACGCGTCCGTCCAGCCAGACCCGGAGGCGCCGCCGCCGGGGGCGAGGGCGCCGGCGAGGACGACCGCCGCGAACCGCGCGGAGGACCCCGTCGCGCCGCGCGCGACGACCACGTGCACCGCCGCCCCGCCCGCCGCGCCCCGCCCCGCGTCCGCCTGCGCGGCCAGCGCGTCCACGTCGGCGGCTTGGGGCGTGCGGTCGCGGGAGAGGGGGACGCGCGCGTAGAGGAGGCGGAAGCCGGCGGCGCGCAGGCCGGCCGCGACGCCGCGCGGCGTGGCGAGGCCGGCCGCCGCGTCGCGCGCGGCGCCGGCGCGGGCCCAGGTCGCGACGGCGGCGCCGGGGGCGATGGGGGCGGCGGCGTCCAGCTCGATGGTGACGTCCTCGGTGGCGGACGGCGGGAGGGGAGGGGGGGGCGACGCGCCGCTCGTGCGCGGCGGGCCGAGGCCGCCGCCACTCCCGCCCGAGCCCCGCCCCGGCACCGGCAGCGGTGGCGTGGCGGCCGCGGCGGCGGCGGAGGGCGGCGGCGGCGCCTCCACATGCAGCAGGAGCCTCCCCCCCCGCGCCGCGGCTTCCGCCGCCGCCTCCTCCATCAGCCGCGCCTCGAGCTCCTCCAGCCGCCCCGCGCGCACGCCCGCATGGTGCAGGGCGGCGGCCGGGCGGGCGCGCTCCCGGCGGGAGGCGGGGGCGCCGGACACGTAGAGGGTGAGCTCCTCCCGCAGATCCGTCACGACCGCCGTGCGCGCCCCGCCCGGCCCCGCGCCCAGGGACGTGAGCAGGACCTCGAGTTCGGCGTAGGTGGGGGATCCGATGGTCGTGACGGGCGCGCCGTCGGCCGACCGCGCGTCGAGCGGCGCGCCCGGCGCGCGCGCGGCCTTGAGAATCGACCCGCGCGTCAGCGTCGACCCGCACCGCGCCCCGAGCACGGCGGCCGCGTCCGCGTCCGTCGCCGCGCCCGGCGCGCCCGGCGGGGACGCGCCCGGGGGCGCGCCGCGGGGCGAGGGCGGCGGCGCGGGCGCGCGCGCGACGGGGGTCAGCGCGGCCGCGGGGTTGGCGCGGATCGAGTCCATCGCGCCCGTCACGTCGGGGCGGGCGGCGAGCCAGGCGGCGAACGACTTTCGCGGGGCGGGAGACGCGGGAGGGGGGAGAGGGGAGCCGTCGGCGCCCCCTCCGACCGCTTCCAGCGCGCGCGCTCGCGGGTCGCGCAAATAGCTCGCCAGCGCGATCAGCACGCAGTACCGCTCCAGGTACGTGGCCCCCCGCGTGAACGCGGCGTGGCGCGCATGCAGCTCGGGCCGGTAGAAGCGAAATGTGCGGCGCGGCTTGCGGTAGCGCGCGATGGCGCGGCGGAGCGAGACGACGCCGTCGCAGCGGTCGACCTCGCCGTCGGCGTCCGCCTTGGCCGCCGCGCCGTCGTCCAGGAGCACGGTCAGGCGGCGCACGCCTTCATAGTCGCCGGCGGCGAGGGCGGCGGCTTCGGCCGGGGGGGGGGCACCGTCCGGTGGTTCGGACGCGTCGCCGTCGGCTGCGGCCGCGTCGGGCGGCGCGCCACCGACGTCGCCACCGGGCGCCCTGCCCCCCGGCTCGTCGTCCGCCGACCAGGGCGGGGCTGGGGGGGCGCCCCGGGACCCGGACTCGCCCCCGATCGCGTAGCCACGCGGGGAGCGGCCGTCGTCGCGCGCGGCCGCGCCGCGCGCGCCGCGCGGGGAGCCCAGGTCGGCCCACGAGGACAGAGGGTATGGCGGCAGGGCGTCGTCCATGCTTCCCAGCCCGCTCAGCCCCAGCGCGGGCACGACGCCCGCGGCGGGCGTCGCGGGCGGGACTCCCACCCCACCCCCGTTGAGCAACCGCCGCGCGAGGCACGCGACCGCCATGCCCATCGTCGTCCTACCACCTCCCATCTGGCACGTGATGACGACCGGCGCGCCCGGGCCGGCCGCCGCGACGGCGGCGAGCAGGGCGTCGACGGCGGCGGGGCGCGGCGTCGCGCCGTCGGTCAAGGGGAGGCGAACGTACCTCAAGCCGGGCCACGCGTCGGCCGCCACCGCCTCGAAGACGTCGCGCGGCGTCGCCACCGCCGCCGGCCCGTCCACTAGCTCCCAGCAGTCGGCGACGCGCCCCGACCGGCGCGCGGCGTCGACGGCGCCCGGGTCGCCGCCGTCGGCGCTCCCTCTCGCCTCCTCCTCGCGCGCCACGAGCAGCCGCCCGCCGTGCGCGCCGGCTTCGGCCAGAGCGTCGGCTTTGAGGCGGGCCTCCATGGCTTCCAGGCGGCGGGGGGAGATGCCGACGTACTCGCGCATGTTTTTAAACGGGCGCCCGGCTTCCCTTAAGACATGCGGCCGGCCGTTGACGTGCAGGCAGACTTCTTCCCGCATGTTGACCCAGAGAATCGGGGAGGACGGGTCGAGGCCGCCCGCGGCGGCCGACACCGCGGCGAGCACGGCCCGCACGCCCGCGCGCGTCGGCGTGCCGCCGCCAAACACCGCCGCGCCCGGCGCGCCCCGAAAGTTGGGCGCGCCCGGCGCGAGCAGCGGCAGGCCGGGCGTCTGGCAGCCGGGGTAGTGGTCGTCCTTGAGGATGGTGGCGGGCCCGAGGACGCCGCCCGCGCGCGCGGCGACGAGCGCGGCGGCGGCGTCGAGGTCGTCGCCCGCCTCGTCGTCGCTGTCGCCCGCGAGGCGAGCGCGCCGGTCGGGCGACGCGCCGGCCACGGCCCCCGAGCCGTCGGTGTGCAGCTCCAGGGCAGCGAGCGGGTTGCGGCGCAGCAGGCGCGCGAGGACCGACCGCAGCTCGGGCCGCGCGCGCGTCCACGCCGCGAACGCGACGTGCGCGCCCGACTCGGGGTCGGCCCCAGGGCCAGCCAGGTAGGCGGCAAACATGATGAGCGCGCAGTAGCGCTCGAGGTATTCGAGCGCGACGTCGAGCAGCGCGGACCGCTTGTCGTCGTCCGGGTCGGCGGCGAGCCGCGCGCGGTACCCCGCGATCGCCTCCCTCAGATTCTGCATCGCCCCCCCGGCGTCCAGCACGGCGTCCAGGCACGCCTTGGCGGCGTCGCCGCCGGGCAGGGCGCGCAGGAGGGAGCGGACGACGCCGTAGCGCCCAGCGAGGAGCGCCGCGTCGGCGCCGGGGGGGGTGGGGCGGGTCGTGGCGGCGGCGGCGCACCACCAGGGGGGGAGGCCGGGGGCCGGGGTCAAAGGTAGGGTCAAGCCGGCAGCGCTCGCGCGGCGGAGGAGGACGAGCGAGGCGATCGCCATACCCGTCGTCGTGCGGCCGCGCCCCATCTGGCAGTTGAACACGAGCGCCGCCCCGTGCGGCGGCCGCCACGCGCGCGCCAGCAGGGCGGCAAAGTCGGCGTCTTTGGGCGCTTTTTCGTCCGTCACGGGGACGCGCACGTAGTCGACCGCGTAGCCGTCGTCGGCGAGCTCGGCGAAGAGTTCCGACGGCGTCTGCACGTCCGCCTCGGTCACCGCCTCCCACTCGTCCATGACCTGGAGGGATGAGAGGAGGGTGTTGGCGTGGTGGCGAGGGTTTGGGGGGTCGGGGTCGAGGCCGCCGCCCGGCCTCCCCGTCTCTCCCCAGCGCCTTGCCTGAAAGTCGGCCGCCTCGTGCGCGACGAGCACGCACCCGTCGTAGTTGGCTGCCTCCCGCAGGACGTCTGCCTTGAGGCGAGCCTCCATGTCCTCCACGCGCGTGCGGTCGATGCCTGCGGGAGGCGCGGGGCGCGAGGGCGCGCGGTCGGACGCGCTCGCGTCGACCCAGGAACCCGCCCCACGATCCGAAACCACGCCCCACCCCTCCCCTCTACCCCACCAGTGTACTCCAGGTTGGCAAAGGGCGCTGCGGCCTCGCGAACGACGTAGGGCGCGCCATTCACATACACGACCGGCTCCTCCCTCAAATTGTGCCACAGCACCCGCCTCCCGCCCCCGCCGCCCGCACCGAGCGCGTCGAGCGCGGCGCGCGCGCCGGCGGCGGTCGGGATGGCGAGTCCATACACGGGCAGCCCGGGCACCTGCCTAAAATTGGGCGCCCCGGGCAGCAGCGGCGTGAGGCGCGAGTTTTGGCACCCGGGAAAGTGGTCCGACTTGAGCAGAGTCGCCGCGGTGAGCACGTCGCCCGCGCGCGCGGCGACGACCGCATCGCCCGGCGGGAGGGGGGGGAGGGGGGGGGCGTCCCGGCCGTCGTCCGACGGGTCAGCGGCCATGGTGTCGGCCGGGCCCGATGGCGGGCGGGCCGAGAGTGTGGGGGCGGGGCTGGCGCCGGCGCTCGGCACACCCGCCGGCGGGGCGCAGTCCGCCGCCGCCTCGATGGAGGTGGACGTGCCGCCGCCCGATGATGCGTTAGAGTCGCTGGAGCAGGCCGAGGTGTGGCGAGGAGGGCGGCAGGGGGGTGCGGCCGCGGCATCGACGCTGCCGGCGCCGACCCCGACCCCGCCCTCCTCTTCAGGCCGCCCTGCGCGCGCTGCACGCGTCCTTGGAGCCGCTGCTGGGGGCGGACCTGGCCAAGCTGGACGCGCACGTAAGGGAGACGAGAGGAAGAGAGAAAAGGAGGGGGGGCGCCGGCTTGCCCGCCGCGGCCCACCTCCCGCCCCCCACGACCTTGTAGCCCGACGCCGTGCACCGCGCCCGCACTTTCCAGGCGCTGGCCGCCGCCGCCGCCGCGTGCGTGCGCGCGGTCGTCGGCGCCGGTGGCGCAGCGCCGACCGACGGCGGTATCGGGGCCGAGCTGGCCGCCGTCGCGCGCCAGGCGCGCGCGCTGGGGCGGCTGGAGCTGGCGCTCGTGGACGGCAAGCGGCGGCGCAGCTAGAAGGAGGGAGAGAGAGCAGAGGAGGAGGGGTCGGTGTTTTGGTCGCGTTTCGGTCTGCCACCGATCCCCCCGCCGCCCCCCTTCTCCTTTGGGACACACGAACGGGATCGGCGGGTTGCAACCGGGATCGCGGCCGCCCCCCATGAAAACAGGCGGGCGGGTGGGGCAAGTGCGCAGAGCGTGGGCCGAGCGCGGGGCCGGCGCGGCGGCAGGCGCGGCGCCCCGCTCTCCTGCCGAAACGAAACAGACTCTCTCTCCTCTCTCTCTCCGGACGCTGGGTCGGTGGTGGCACGCCACGGCGGCGCCCAGGGCGCGTCACGAGAGGAAGCCGAGCTTCTCCCCGTTTTTCTTGGCCAGGCGGATCAAGCCTTGCACCTGCTTGTTGTCGACGCCGATCGACTTGCAAAACTCTTTGATGACTAAAGGGTGGGAGGGGGGTGGCGTGGGTGGGTGGGCGCGAAAGAGCGGCCGGCAGCGCCCGCGGCGGCGCCGGCGCCGGCGGCCGGCGCGCGCCGCGCGCCGCCCGCGCGCCCTCGCCCCTCCTCCATCCTCCCTCACCCTGGGAGTGCGCCGAGATGGCCTTGCCGCGCAGCTGGTTGAACTCCTTCTGCCCAATCGCGGTCCGCACGACTTTCACCAGGGGGGAGAACGGGCCGTCTGACGCGTTGTTGCCCATCGCGACCGCGGCGCGCGCGCGGCCGCGGGCTGGGTGGGTGGTGGTGGAGGGCAATGGCGTGGTTGGAGGCTCCGATGCGGGTGGCGGCGGGCGGGCGGGCAGCGCGGGCGGTCGGTGCGCCGGCCGCGCGCCGCACGCCAGGGCGGACGCTGTGGCCGCCTCCGCGCCCAACCGCCGCCCCATCCGGTCCATCACCTCCTTCCCTCTCACCTGGGGCGGCAATGCGGGCAAACGACGCCAACTGGGCCCGGGAGCTGGCCGCAAACGACGGCCGAGCCCCGACCGCCGCCGCCGGCGCGCGTCCCGCGGCCGCCGGCCGGCGGGGGGAGGGGCGCACCGCCAGCATCGGAGGCGCGGGAAAAGGGGGCGCGGAGAGTGAGGGAGAGAGGGGGGGAGGTCGTCGGAGTGGAGGGGAGAGAGAGAGGCTTGGGCGCTGAGCGGCCAGGGAGCAGCCGGCTGCGGCGGGTTTGTTGCGGACGCCAGGGCCCCCCGCAGCGAGTGGCGGGTGCCTGGTTGCCGGTGGCGGCGAGGAGAGAGAGGGGCCGGCGGCCGCGCGTCGTCGGCCGGCCGAGAGAAAAATGAATCGCCCCTCACACGCGCTGCGCCCTCCCGGGCGCGCCCAACGGCCGACCGCGAGTACGGCCTCCCCAAAAATTGTGCGTAGCGCGCGCGGCCGGGGCGGAGCCCGCCAACCGCTGCACACCCCTCCTCCTTCCCCTTCTCCTTCAGTCGCCCCCCCCAGCTCCTCCTCCCTTGCCCGCGGGCTCGATGGAGGCGACGAGCCCCGCCGAGCGCAGCCCTTCGCAGTAGCGCTCCGCGTCGGGCTGCCCGCACGCGACGACGGTCGCCTTGCCGTGCGCGTGCGCTTCCGCCATGCAGGCGACGGCGTCGTCCAGGGCGAGGCCGTCGACGACCTGCAGCGTGGAGAGGGGAGGTGGTGGTGGGCGTTTGGAGGGGGTGTGTCTTTCGAGTTTTGTTTTTTTTCTGGCTCTCCGCCGGCCGCTCCCATCCGCCGTCCCGCCCACTCCCCCTCTCCTCCTGACCTTGAGCAGGACGCGCACGACGTACTCCCGGCGGTTGACGTCGTCGTTGTGCAGCAGGACGCGGTACGGGCGGGGAGGCCGCGGGCGCGTCTGTTTCGCGACGTCCGACCCCGGCGTGCGCACGGGGGCGTCGGCCACGCCGCCCGGGGTCGCGGCGCGGGCGAGGGAGCCGGCTGGAGGAGGGAGGGAGGAAGGGTGGTGGCGTGAGCACGCGTGGTGGCGGCGGTTGGGGCGTGCGCCGCGTCGAGGGCGCGGCTTGACACATCCAGCCATCGCGCCGGCGGTGGTGGCGGCCCGCCGGCGCCCGGCGACGCCCGCCCACCCCACGCCTCGCACGCGGCCGCCATCGCCGCGCCCCACGCACCCGGCCGGCCCGCGCCCCGCGGGCGCCCAGGCTTGGCGGCGAGCACGAGCGTGCCGCCAGAGGGAAGGGTGGGCGCAGGGCGGGCGGTGGGCGACGGCGCGGCGCGTGGCGCGCCCACGCTCCCGGGCGCGGCCGCGGGCCGCAGCCGGGAGCGCGCCGCGGCGTGTTGCAGCTGCATGAAGGCGGTGCGAGAGGCGGCGGCGGTCGTGGGTCAAGGGCGGAGTGAGGAGAGAGAGGCGCGCGCGCTCTCCCGCCCCCATCTCCACCTCGTCCCGACCCCGCGAAACAGCGAGATTGCAGAGCAGGAACCCCCACACCCCACCCCATCTCAACCCATCACTCGTCGCCGTCCTCGTCCGCGTCGGCCGCGATGTTGAAGTAGCGCAGCTCGTACGCGCCGCGGTCCCCGGGCGCCGCGACGACGCGCAGCCAGTCGCGCACCGCGTGCTTTTTCAAAAACTTCTTCGTGAGGTACTTGAGGTACCGCTTGGACAGGGCGGCGTCGGGCGTGGCCACGACCGTGATCTTGGTGCGGTCTTTCGAAACCGTCACCGCGTCCCCCAGCACGCCCGCCTTGCCGCCGACCTTGATGCGGTCGGTCAGGAATTTCTCGAGGGCGGGGAGTTCGAGGATTTTGTCGTCCACGGGGCGCGCGCAGTCGAGCACGAAGGTGGAAGGCTTCTTGGCCGCCTTCTTGGCGCCCCGGGTGGCGGTCGCGGGGGCCATGGTGGGTGGGTGGGGTGGCGGCGGTGCTGTGGAGGGGGGGTGGGGGGTGGGGGCGTCGGCGACGGGCCGCGAGCGGGCGGCCGGGGCCGCCGCCGCCGCGGGGGGGCGGGATCGGGCGCCTGCAGCCTCTTTTCCCCGCGGCTGATCGCGGCGCGCGACCGCGCCGCGTCAGGCGCAGGGAGGCCGGGCGCCGGGCGGGCGGGAGGCCGCGCCGGCGCGGCGGCCGGCGCGCGGCCACGGCCGCAGCCGCCGGAGCCGCCTGCCGCCGCCCGCGCCCGGCGGGCGGGTTGGCGGCGGCGACGGCTGCGTTCAGCGCCACGAGATGGGCGCACCTGGTGGGCGGGCGCCGCGGAAGTGGCGTGCGTCGGCGTCGCGCAGCCCACTCTCTCCCGCGGCGCTCCCGCCGCGGCGCCCGCCCCCGCCTCCTCTCGCCATGCTCGACTCTGTCCGGCGCCTCATCGAGGCGCGCATGGAGTCGTCCGCGTCCCGGGACGCGTGGTGGGCGGCGTACGCGCGCCGGGTGGACGCGGCGCGGGTGGCCATGTGCGTGAATGGTGGAGAGGTGGAGAGGTGGAAGTCGTGAGGGAGAGGCGGGGACGCCGCGGCGCCCAGGCGCGGCCGCCGCGGCGGTCGCCGCGCGACGATGCGTCCACCGCCGCCGCCGCCGCCGCCGCCGCCGCCCACCACCTCTCTCATTTGCAGAAAACGTCAATGGGCGCTGCCGACCAAGCTGACGCACAAGACCGACCTGTCCGAGGCGCGGTTTGCGACGGCGCACGACCCGGCGCTGCGCGCGCTGCGGCGGCCGACGCTGGACGAGGAGCAGTGAGAGGGAGGGAGGGGTGGGGCGCATTTGGGGGAGGGGGGAGGGGCGGCGGGAGGGGTGCAAACGGCGCGACAAGCGAACGTCGCCGCGCGCGTCCAGTGGCCACCCGGCCGCTTTCTGCCCATCCAAGCACCCACATCGGCGTGTGGGGGGGGGGGTGCACTTTCGGGGACGGCGTCGCCCGCGGGGAACCGGTCGAGCAGGCGGCACGCACCGCGCTCGATCGCCGCAGCGCGCGACTCCAGCCGCGCCGCAGAGAAGGTTCGACACCCAGCCGCGGCGGGCACACGTGAAACTGGTCGCGTTGCGCCAGGCGGGGCGCACGGTGGCGGTCGTCGCGCCGACCGCACACGTGCGCCCGGACTCGAGCCGCGACGCCTTACAGCAAGCCGGGCCCTCTCCCGGCCAGACTTGGGCGCCCGCGCGCACCCGAATCAAAACCGCAGGGGGGGGGGGGGGGGGGGGGCGCGGCGCGCGCGGG
>Ga0315273_10000499_pt1 | contig 41619 bp, 49 predicted proteins | sample YL17G02_0_MG_FD_205753 | JGI IMG/M metagenome (GOLD analysis project Ga0315273, IMG submission 205753) | Sediment microbial communities from Yellowstone Lake, YNP, Wyoming, USA - YL17G02_0 | ecosystem: Environmental > Aquatic > Freshwater > Lake > Sediment | place: USA: Wyoming | collected...
CAAGGATGCAAGCCCAGTCATATTCACATTTATTAGAGATGGCATTCCAATTTATGACAGGGGAACATTTATGCCATGGAAAGCTTTATTGAGAATGGGGAAACTTAAACCTTCTCCAGAAGCCATTGACTTGTTTATGAAAAGCGCTGACAAGACTACTGAAATGGCAGAAAGAAGATTAGTGGATGCAATGATTGATGTTTATTATGGAGCTTTAAATCCAAGCCAGGCACTAATTATGCTTAGCGGGCATGCTCCTCCAACACATAAGGAAACTCCAAGACTAATGGAAGAAATTTTTGTGACCAAGGAGAAAATGCTTAAGAAATCAGACATCGCTGTTCTTGAAAAATCAGTTAAAATGTTCAAGGAATTTGAGCATGATCCTAAATACAAGGTTTCTGGAAAAGAGATTGATGAGTTGCTTAAGGACCTGGATAAGTATCTTAAAAGATTAGAGGGATTAAGAAAGCAGATTGAGAAAAGATATGAAGAAAGGACTATTGAGCAGGCATATAATGATGTTCTTGAGTTAGTGAAAAAGATTGTTGGAAACTTGCCTGTGGAAAAAATACCTGGTGATTTTGAAAAGAATTTTGTTAAAAAAGGAAAATTCACAAGCCAGCACCTGAAAATGCTTAAGGAAGTTATTGAAGCAAGAACTGAATTCAAAAAAGGAAAAGCAAGTGCAAAAAAGATTGATGATGCAAGGAAAAATGCAACAATTCTTATTAATGAACTTCTTGAATTCACGCAAAGATGCGAGTTAGTTTCCTCAACTAAAGGGCAGATGATGCTGAAGTACAAGGACGGGGTTGCTAAATTATTAAATGCAAATGGATTGAGCTTCCTGATTCTTGGAAATGAGATTAAGAAAATAACTGACAAAGTTGAAAAATGCACAATGAATGAAATGGAAAAAGCAACTGAGGCTCAGAAAACAAAAGGTGATGTTCAAATTAATCCAAAAGTCTTTGCTTTATTGAAAAAAGAGCTTGGTGATTTTGAGATTGTTCTTTAAAGTTGTTTCTTTTAAGTAGTTACATAATAACAAGTTTTATAAATAAACTTGATTAGATTTAAACATGAGAAAGACACTTGCAGCATTGGTATTAGGAATAGGATTGCCATTCTTAGCTGGAAGCTGCGAACCTGGTGCAAAGCCAGAAACTCAGCTTGAAAGAAGGTTGACAGAACCGACTCCTGGACTTTCAAAACAAGAACTTGGAATTATCAAGGAAGCAACAGATAAGATAAATGCAAGGTATCAAGCACAGAAAATAATTTTTATAGAAGATAATTCAATTATTGGAGCAGGAAAATCTCCTGGATTATGCAGAAAGAATCAAGATAACTTGCCAAAGGATTTTGATTATGATAACTTTGGTAATTTTTATCTGGTTTTACTTCATGATTACAGAAGCCATGAAGAAGATTTTGAAAAAGAAAAGGATAAACCATTAAACAAAAGATGGCATGTTCCATATACAAATCCAATGATTACTACAATAGTGCATGAAATAGGGCATATTTATTGGCAGATGCTTAGCCAAGAAGAAAAAGAAAGATTAGCAAAAGTTTTCTGGGAAGTGGACAAGACTCTTCCAGAGGACATGAAAAAGAAATTAGAAGGGCATGCTTCATATTATTCTTATTTTTACTGGATTTCTCCAGAAGCAGAATTGAATGATGCTGTTCATTTTTCAAATGAACAGTTTGCAGAGACATTTAATTATCTTGTTTTAGAGCATGATTACATGAACAAAGACAAAGGATTCATGAAGAAATTAGAAGCTGTAAAAGAAGCTATGAAAAGATTTGAAAAGAAGCAAGGGCCTATAGTTTATTCTTGCTAATGCTGAAAGAGATGCATAAATCAATCCAAGAAGTATTCCTCCAAGAATATCTGTTGGATAATGCATGCCATTATGTAATCTTGAAAGAACCATTAATACTGAAAACGCAATCCCTGAAATCCAAATCCACTTTTTTCTATAATAAAAGCAGAGTATTGCAGCAACTGCTACAGTGCTTGACATATGAGATGAAGGAAAAGAGGAATCTGTGTTTAAATGTCCAATAGGAATGATTTCATCTGGAAATGCAATATAAGGACGGGTTCTTTCCATGCCAACATAAGGAGAAATAATTTTAAGGAGTATTTCACCAATCAAGAAGTATAAGATTATAGCGACGATTAAAGCAATAATAACTTTTTTGTATTTTTTATCAAATTTAAATATAACAAGCATAAGAATTCCAAGAAGAATCACTAAAAATAATCTTGAACTTATTAAATAACTAATACTGTCAAGAATTGTTCCTCTTGCAAATTCATTCATTGCCTTTACAATAACAAACTCAAGCATAAATGAGTTAGGTTTGATATATTATTAAATGTAATTATCACCTTTTTTTGATTAAGGACGTGTATAGGTGTTGCAATAGCCTCTCAATGCTATGAAGAGTTATCTTAATAAATAAGTCAATAGATAAACCATAAAAAGCCAGATTAATCTATTATTTCATGAAATACTTGTTTGTATTAGGGAGAAATGTTGAATTATCTGCTGAAGAAGTAAAAAGCTTTCTTAACAGGACAAATAATAAAATAAAGAACTTTAAGCAGAATGAAAATGCTGTTCTTGTAGAAACTGAAAAAGAATTAGATAAAAATGCAATTGACAGGCTTGGGGGAGTCATTGCAATAGGAGAAACAGCTGATATTCACAAAGAAGAATTATATCTTGGAACAAGCAACAAGCTGAATTATGTTATATGGGATTATTCTGACAAGACTGACAAGGTAAGAGAGCATCTTAAGAGAAGATTTAAGCTTGAAAGATTAAAGGCAACAGAGAAAAAGCTTGGAAGAATGATTGAACTGCAAGGCGGGAAAACTGCATCTACTCTTTCAACAAGAAATCTTGATGAGCAGTTTTTTACTTTTGATGATGAATTCGGAAGGATAATCCAGGTATGTGATTATGAGAAACTTGAAAAAAGAGACATGCAAAAACCAGTAAGAAGAAGCGAGTTATCTATTTCTCCAAGATTAGCAAAAATCATGATTAATTTATCAGAGGTAAAGAAAGGAAAGCTTGTTGATGGTTTTTGCGGAATTGGAGCAATCCTTGCTGAGGCATTATTGCAGGGAATTCCAGTAATTGGAATTGACAAAGATAAAGATGCATTAGATGGAGCAAAAAAGAATCTTGAATGGCAGGGAGCTTTAAGTGAACAATATAGATTAATTAAGGCAGATTCAAGAACAGTTGGAATAGGCTCAGCAGAAGTCATGGTTTCAGAGCCAGAACTTGGAGAAATTCTTAGAAGGCCTCCAACAAAAGAAAAAGCCAACGAGACATTCACGCAGTTTGAAAGATTAATGATTTCAGTGATAAACAACTTAAAGAAAAATATTTCTGGAAGATTTGTATTCAGCATGCCTTATATTAAGGTAGACAAAGGAAGAGCATCATGCAATGCAGAAGAGATTGCAGAAAGAACAGGATTAAACCTTGTTTTAAAGATTCCAGAATTCAGGGAAAACCAAATTGTTGGCAGAGAGATTGTTGTTTTAGAATAATTAATAAATATATAATTCTTATTTGAGTAAGAAGAAAGAGGCCGAGATGACAAACCAATACAACAATAACACAATCTTTGAATACAATTATGGCAAGAAAATAAGATTCATTGTTTATCTTTTAATTGCAACCATTTTGATTGTTGGATTCTCAGCATATTATTATTTCTTTTTGAGCAAGATGGATAATTTCTTTGTCAATACCATCAACATGGTTATAAGCCATGTAGCAAGCAATATTGCAGACACAGGCAGTTATTTAGGAGCATTTTACACAACTGCAATTGGAGGAATATTTTTTATACCTGTTCCAATAGAACTTACATTCCTTGCATCATTAAGAGCAGGGATTCCCGCAATTCTGCTTATTTTTATTTATATGATTGGACTTATTCTTGCATATACTTTGAATTATAAAATCGGAGAGATATTTTCAGAGCTGTCAAAGAAGCTAATAACACCTAAAAAATTCTACAAAATAAAGGTTTCAGTAAACAAGTATGGAGTGATTACAATATTCCTGTTTAATCTGCTTCCTCTTCCAGCACAGCCCTTGTCTGCTATTTTAGGAGTTTTCAGATATAACAAAGCAAAATTCTATCTTTCATTTATCGCAGGAACATTGCTTAAATTTATTGTAATGGCTGTGGCATATTTTTATATACTATAACATCATAATTTAATAAGAATAAAATGTTTGAAACAAAAATAGATATTGTGTCAAGCAGGACAAAAAAGATTGAGAATACTGGAAGATATAGTTCTTATATGGGGAAGAAAGTTTATTCAAAGACAGGGGAATTAGTAGGAAGTGTTTATGATATTGTTATAAAAAATGACTGCATGGCTGGGGTTTTGTACAAGGGAAATTCAAGAGTTTTCATGGGAAAGGAATTCTTTAAGTCAGACACTGCTGATGCAATAATGCTAAAGATTGAGCCTGTCACAGGATTAATTGGAAAGCAGGTTTTTGATTCAACTGGAAAAAGAGTTGGGAAGGTTGTTGAATTGAAAAGAAAAAGCACTGCGAACTCCTATGAGGAATTAAGAGTTAAGAAAGCATTTTATCTGAGCTCAGTTTTTATTCCAAAGAAATTAATTGCAGTTGCAAAGAAGAATATTATTCTTAGAGAACCATGGCAAAAAAAGAAATAATAACAAGTGATGATATTCTAGGAAAAGAGGCAATAGACCCTGATGGAAGCGTTTTAGGTGTTGTTACAAAAGTGCATATTGACAATCATGACAGGAAAGTTGTTGGAATAACAATTGACATGGGGTTTACAAAGCCTGACTTGTATGTTGGAATAAATAATATAAGAAATTTTGGAGAAGATGCAATTCTTTTGAAAACAGTTCCTGCTCCAAAATTCAAGGGAATCAATGTCTTGACACCAGAAGGAAAGAAAATCGGAAAGGTTGTTGATATTGTAATGAAAAATTCCCATGTAGAAGAGTTTGTTGTTTCAAAATACAGATTTATAGGAAAGAAAATTGGGATAAAATACTCTGATATCAAAGAAATTGGAGACAGCATAATTCTTAAGGAAGGATATAAGACTAAGGATAAAGTCAAGAAGGAATAAAATAGCCTTGTGCAAGCACTCGGATATAATCTTTATTTATTAATTATAAACTCCATACTGCATTAAGCAACTATTGCATAAATAATTTAATCTTACCCTAAAAAGAGGTGATAATTTTTTAATAAATCCAAAAAATAGTGATAACAAAGATTTAAAAATCTTTTTCTTTTGATATTACCTCGATGGAAAATATTGTACTGGGAGATATGGAATTAATGCTGCAGGATCCTGCAGATGGCTCATATGACTTAGAAGATTATATGCTGTTGTCAAGAAGAAATCCTGGAAAGGATGTAATGGTAAATATTCCCTTCTTAGGAAAAGTAGCTGTTGTAGTAGGAAACCCTCCATTAGCTGGAAAAGAAGTTAGGGTAAAAGGCACTTTGCTTAATTATTGGATAGAAAATGATTCTGAATCTGGAAGAATGCTTTACACAGAATTTGCAGGAAGTGATTTTGCAAAAGTAAGAGAATTCAGAAAGCCATTTAATCAGACAAGAAGAGTTGAAAATGAAAGAGAACTCGCCAAGTTTTACCACTGGCTTTTAAGCGGAATGAAATACCAGGAGCTTATTTTTGGAGCAAAGAAAAATCAGCAGTTTGATTCTATAGAAGGAATACAGGCTCCAGACAGGAAAAGCTGGGTTTTGCTATAAGTCAGAAACTTTATAGACAAAAATCAAAGATTTTTAGCTATAAAACTTACAAGATAAGTTTTATAAACTAATTTTATTGGTAGTTATTATGACAATCGGCAGAGTGATACAATTCAGAAGAGGAAGAAAAACAGTTCATGAAAGGCATTTTCTTATAGAAATTAAAGGAGTTGACAGCAGAGAAAAAGCTGAAAAATATGCTGGAAAAGATGTAGAATGGAAATCACCTGCTGGAAAAATAATCAAAGGAAAGATTGCAGCTGCTCATGGAGGACATGGAGTTGTAAGAGCTATATTTGAAAAAGGGCTTCCAGGACAGGCAATTACAACTGAGGTAAAAATAGCTTAAAATGGCAGTAATAAGACGAGCTTCAGCATATTCAAAGAAGCATGTAGTTCCATATACAAGAGTCAGCAGATTAAAAGGAAGATCATACATAAAGACTGTTCCTCCTCAGAAAATTGTAAAATTCATAATGGGCAAGGAGAATATTTATCCTCATATTCTTACAGTAATTGCTCTTAGCAGGGCTCAGATAAGAGACTCTGCATTAGAAGCATGCAGGCAATTCATAAACAAAAAGATGGACATTGCTCTGCCTGGGCAGTATTTTTTTAAGGTTGTTCCATTCCCTCATCATATTCAAAGAGAAAACAAGATGTTGAGCATGGCAGGAGCAGACAGACTTTCAACTGGAATGCAATTATCATTTGGAAGAGCAATAGGAAAAGCTGCAATAGTTGACAAAGGAAGCCAGGTATTCAAATTTGAAGTTCCAAATGAAAAAGGTATTGAAGTTGCAAGAAAGTTAATTGAACAAATACGTTCAAAAATACCTGTAAGGCTAAGAGTCTTGTATGAAAAGAGAAAATAATATTGTTACTACTTCTAAGATACGTCATAGAGAAAAGTTTATAAAGTCTAAAGGTTCTAAAAAGGGATGACAGCAACTGATACAATGAATAAATATCAATGGAGTGCATTAGCTACATCTGTAGAGGATGGAGATTTAATTAGAGCTGCACTTGAAGAGCAAGTTTATAGTTTTGGGTGGAACAGAGACGAAGCTGAAGGAGTAATTGAAGGCGCACTTGCTTCTGAAGATGGAATTAAGAAAGCAGTTGAGATTTATGCTGGAAAATACCAAGATGCATTAGGCAGCATGAGGGCAATAGATTTGTTCATTGCTTATGGGCCTGCATTAAAAGATTTCTTAGGAGAAAATAGTTCAGAATACCGAAGAGCAAGAGAAACATTTGAAGCTAATGCTGCTGAAAATTATGGCAATATTTTTAAATCTGTTAAAAAAGCTCAAGTGCAAATAAAAAATGCTAGGGCTCTTGGCTTATCAGACAGCGAAGTTGATTCTGCTAAAAACACCCTTAAAAGATATGGTAAGGTAATGGCTATCCTTGCAACACTTGAACAAAACAAATTAGAAGCATTAAGACCTCAAGTTAGAACAAGAGCTACAAAAAGAACTCTTAAAGAAATCTTAGAGGAATAATTCTAAAATGAAATTAAAAATAACTGATGAAACTATAGGGTGGGGTATAGCCCTTGCAATGGCAGCTATTATTGGAGTTGTTGGTATAGCAACAAATATTAAGGATACTGATAAAAAAAATATTGAAAAGATTGTGATTGATGAATCAGAGAATACTAAAAAAGTATTTACTATCAGAGGAAAAGAGTATTCTTTAGAATACAACAAGGATGGAAATCCTATGCTTGTTCCATATCAATTAAAACCAGAAGCTGAAAGTGATGGATATAGGGGGAAATAAAATGACAACTTATCATGTGCCAAGAATAGGAGCAAGTTTCAAAGAACTTGGGGAAAGAAGTGCATCAGAACAAAGAAGATGGTGGAATAATTATTGGGGGAAACAATTAACAGTAGAAGAAGATAAATTGGTTTTTAGAAGTCAATCAGGACAATATGATGCTGATAAAAACAGAGTGAAAATGGAAAGAGATAGGCAAACTCAACCTCTTAACCCCTTATTTGAAATAATTGATGAAGCTAATAGAGAAACACTTAAAGAGACTAAAAAAAGAATTGAACTTAACTAATTATATCTTTTACTAATCCAATCATTACATCCAAGAATTCCTGGGTTCTATCCTGCCATTCATCTATTTCCACACCTTTAAGCTCAGTCACTTCTCCGTGTGTTATTTTCTTATGAAGTATCAGCAAATCCCTGTACCATTCAACATATTTTTTATTAAGCATTCCTGCAGAAACAAAAGTTTCATCTAAGTCTACTGGAATGTGTTCAGGACTAGGAGGCGAGACATTTGCAGAAATAAGAGCTGCCTGAGAAGCATCAACCATGCTCCAATATAATCCTTCAATTGCATTTACTTCAGCTGCCTTGCTTCTTTGAAGATGCAATGGAGCTCTTTGAAGAGCATTATAAACTGCTTCTGGAGTTGGCTTGATTTCTCCATTAATCAAAAGGAATTTCAATGGCTCAAAAAATCCAGCTAAGTCAATCAGAGATTCTCCGTATCTAAGGACATTTATAACTACTGGGTCTCCTCTCATTAAATCTCTCCACCATGTGCTTAACTTAATTGTGTTAATATGAAGCCCTTTTTGATAAGGATTTGCCCTTAATATTTTATCAAGTTCTTCCCTGTACCATGCAACAAGCTCTGTATCCCATTTTATTGAAACATCGTCAATAAGTATTATGATATCGATGTCTGAACCAGGAACATTTGTTTGTTTTACAGTTGAACCAAAAAGAATTATTGATTTTATTGACTTCTCAAACTTTTTATACACCTTGAGTGCAAAGTCCATTGCAATTTCAGACTCTTTTTTTAGCTGAAGTGTAGGAATGTCTTGTTCTCTTATCTTTTTCACTTTTTTAGAAGTTTTTTTATGTTTCGCCATCTTTTTTTATCCTTATAATAAGGAATTTTAGTTTTTAAATTTACTGATTGAAAGTAATTACTCCATTGGCTTTCCGCTCATTCTGCTTCCTTTTGCTCCTGGCCTTTGCCCGCCTAATTCAACAGGGAGAGCTGAAAATCCAGCTCCAAAAGTCTCGTAATTAATCTGAGGAAGCATTTCTCCAAAACCGCCTGAATATCCCTGGTATAATCCTGAAGCTTGATTCCAGTAAGGCTGTTCTCCTTGAGCGAACATTGGAGAGCCAAGAGCTTCCAAGGCAATAGGAAAAGGAGAAGTTCCAAATTGCTGGGCAAAACCTCCAGCCTCGACAATTTTCTTTCCTTTGTATCCTTTTTTTTCAAGCCTTTCCAAAATTTCTTTTACAGGAACATTGCCCATTCCAGGAGGAAGGTGTGAATCACTGTATCCAAAATTATCAGTCAAATGAACATGCTTTACATATTTTGCAATTTGCTCAACTTCTTTTAAGATGTCTTTTTCAGTATATCCTTTTTTTCTTGCAATATTAAGATGCCCAACATCAAGAGTCACTCCAATTAATTTGTCAGCCTGTGACTCTGCTGTTGATTTTGAATAGCCTTTTTTCACTGCTGCATTAACAAATTCTTCCCTTGATCTTTTTATAAGATTCTCTAATTCTGCGCTGTGGGAAAAAGCCATGCCTGGAAATAAATTCTCTATGTTTATTGTCGGAGCCTTGTCCTTGTATTTATCATATGCATGAAATGCAACATTTCCAAAAGTCTTGGCTGATTTGTCCAGTGCAAACTCTTCTATAGGTGCATAAATTTGAGGCTCGACTGTTCTTAGTTCAGTCATTAAAAGCTGGATTGCTTCAGATTGTCCAGTCAGAGTTCTGTTTTTCTCAAGTGCTTTTCTATATTTTTCTGAAATGTCTTGTAGCTTTGCTTTGTCTTCGTCTGTTCCAAATTTATAGGCTTTGTTGAACATGCTATTCAGAGCCATACGAGCGTCTCTTAGATATGCATCTGCATTTAATATATGCCCATATGCCATTCTCTGACTTGAGTTTAAATTACTCAGAGATATTTCTTTTTTTTGCAAAAGAGGAAGAACATCCATTATCTGAGCCTCGTTTTTCCTGATGATTTCATCTGCATCTTCTTTATGATGAGCTAATTGAGAAAGACTATTGTCCCAATCTGTTTCATTTAATGCTTCTAACTCATCTCTCGGAGACAAAACACTTTTTATTTCTTTTTTTCCTGGATAATATTTTTCTTCCTCTGAAAGAACAGTTGTTATTTTTCCTGTTTCCCTGTTTACCACATACAAAGATGTTTCTCTTTTTCCTTCAGGAGTCATTTGATATTCTGCTCCTGGGATTTTTCCTGCTCCATGAATTGTAATTGACATGCCGCCTTTTTCATTCATTGGAGCTGTCCTGTCAACAACTTCCATAAGCTGTTTTTCTGCAACTTGCCTTGATGATTCATTCCAGCCATGCTCGTCAATTCCAGAAGCCTCAATAATAGGGGCATGAACAGAAATATCTGCTCCTGTAAGCTTTGCCATTCTGTTTATTTCCTTGAAATGCTGTTTTGGAATCTGGTCAAAAACTTCCGGGCTTAATGCTCCTACTTCAATAGGAATTATTCCCTGATTAAGAAGCATATTAACCTGAGCTATTTGATTTGCAGTGTCTGGCTTTGTTGGAGCTCCAAGTTGGGAAGGAGAAACCCTATATCCAGTAAAAACATCTCCATAACCAGGCTCTAATGCAGAATAACCTCCCTGATACAGATTATTAACAGAATATTCACCCTTTTTTGCCATATTTTAATTAGTGAAAAGTTATTTATATACCTTATGACTATTGTCTCTATAAGACAGAAAAAAGATGGTGAAATTACACATTTACTTATTCAGGCACGGACAGACATTCTATAACAAGAATGGCTGGTTTACTGGATGGAAAGAATCCAAGCTTTCTCCAGAAGGAAGAAGACATGCTGAGATAATTGCAAAAAAATTAAAAAACAAGAAATTTGAAGTTGCATTTCAGACTCATTTGTCAAGGAGCAAGGACACATTAAAGCCTGTTTTAAAAAATCATCCAGAATGCAGGAAAGTAATAACAGATGACAGGATGATTGAAAGAAATTATGGGATTTATTCTGGTATGTCACATGATTCATTTCTAAAAAAATATGGAGAAGAAAGATACAAGGAAGTTCATAGAGGATGGGATGCTAAAATCCCAAAAGGAGAAAATTTCAAGCAAGTTGAAAAAAGAGTAAAGCCATTTATTAAATATTTAATTGATTTCATGAAGAGAAACAAAGTAAGTGTTGCACTTTCTTCTCATGGAAACTCAATAAGGCTTTTCAGGAAGTTGTGGGAAAAGGCTTCGATAAAAGATACTGTGGGCTGGTTTATTCCTTATGACAAAGTATATGATTATGTTATTGAGGTTTAAGATTAGCCTCATGCAACAAGCACTCGGATACAATATTTATTTATTAAGATAACAAGCCTAGAGAAGATGATAATTATATTACAGCATTGTTCAACTTGATTATATAATAACTCTATCCAAAAAGGGGTGATAATTCAGTTATGCTTAGGCTTGTATTTTCTTCCTATTTCTTCTTTTTCTTTTTTTCCAGGCTCAAAATCTCCTGAAGGACGAATTGCCTCATAATCTTCTTTTTCAGATATCAATTCTTGGACAGGAGAAAAAGCAAATCTTCTTCCCATATGAAAAGGTTCTTGCTGAAGAGAAGAAATATCCATTCTCTCAGTTCTTATTAAAACAGGAGCTTCAGCATTACCTATCTCTGCGACGGTATATTTTTCAGTCACTCCCTCTTCTAAAAGGGCGTAATCTTTTTTTTCTTGTTTTTTTTCTTGTCGTGATTCAGATAATTTCCAGTCTATGCCAGGAGTTTCTGGAGCCTCTGCAATTTTTTCAAGAACCGGTGTAGCACTTGCAGCAGGCATTGAGAATCTCGCAAAGTTCTCCTTTTCGATTTGTTCATCAGAAACATCTTGTTCAAGTGATTTTTCCTGCTCCTTGACTTCTTCTTTGATTTCTTTTTTTTCTGCTTTAACTTCTGGTTTTTTCTTCAGAGCTAATGACTGCGTCGATTTGCTCTTTTCTTTCTTTATTTTTGTTTTTTTCTGTTTTTTTGATTTTACTGGCATGTAAAAATGAGCAAATAGAAATTATTAAAAGTATCGGAATTCTGAATAGGATATGAAAAAGGTGACATTTATTCTTGGGGGAGTTTTGATTACAGTAGGAATAATTATTGCATTAAAATCTCTTTCAATTACAGGTTATGCTGTAGGAAACATCAGCCAGGGAATTGGCTCTATTCTTGGATTAATATTAATTGTTATAGGAATGTTAGTTTATCTTGTATCAATATTTGATTTTGATTAAGAATAAGATGGTATATAAAAAGAACCAAGTTTCTTCTTATGACATCTCCTTTAAACTAGCCCAAGTTATCTAGCTATAACTTGGCATGCCGTGAGCTTTCTTATAGATATCAAAAAGATTGAATGTTACGTCAGTTGCAAATTTGGCAGCTGCTGGCCTTAAATGTTCTTTTTCAAACCAATTATCTGGCTGAACTTTGCTGATTTCCTCTTTTTTTCCTTCTTCTTTCTTTTTCTCTGGAGATTTGTTATAAAATCCTAAAAGAGCAAGTATCGGGTTGCTTTCTTCTGAAGCTTTTTCTTCCTTTGCTTTCTTTTCCATTTCCTTTTCTTCAAGGAAGAAATTAATCTCTTCTTGCAATTGACTCAAGCTTTCATCTGTCACTCCTTCAATAAGCCTTAAAACATCTGTTGCATCTGATTTTTCAAATTCCTGCTTGAATTTTTTTATCTCATCGTCATTTAATGCATAGCCCTTGAAAGTTACTTCTGCTTTTCCTATGAATTTTCCCTGAATTGGAACTGCAGTAAATGTAAAATCAATTAAAATGCAGGAATTGTATGCTCTTCTTGCCTGATTTTTAAGCTGTTTTGGAAGAACTTCTTCTGCATTTACAGGAGCTTTTCCAAGAAGAGTTAATTCAAGAATAGTTCTGTTAAAGGTTTTAACAAGAGCTGCATTTTTTGACATTCCTGATTCTAATTGCTGGGCTGTAAGAAGATATGGCTTTGCCCATCTTGAATAAAGCTTTAAGGAATTAACCTGGCTTCTCAAATAAGTTTTTTCAAGCTCATATCTTTTGCTTAGCTCTGATTCTGACTGCTCAACCCAGGCATTGAATTCCTGTATTCTTGGTATTACAATTCTTTTAATTCTATCATCCAAGTCTAAATTGGCTGCCTCTTTTACTGTCTCTGAAGCAAGGAATGCATCAATTAATGTGACAAATCCTCCTTGAAGAGTCATGGCTTTTATGCTTGAATTTCCCTTGTTAATATCAACCTTGTCCATCCATATCTGCTTCAAGCTTAATCTTGCTGCTTTTCTCATGGATTCGTCCTTGGACTTTAATTCCTCGTATGATTTTAATCTTAATCTGAAATCTTTTAAGTCATAAACAATATTCAAAACACTTCTTAAAACTGTATTGACGTTTCCCAAGATGCTTGATGCTTGCTGCTGCATTCTTGATGCTCTGTCTGCAAGCTCTACAAACTGGGTTGAGCCAGGAGTTGCTGTAAAATTATCAATCAGTTTTTCTGGGGCTAATTTGAAATCATTCATTAAATCCAAAACAAAATAATAAATTGGTTCAAGGCTTTCTGCATAGGATTCATAGACAAGCTTATGCTCTGCTTCAGCTTTTGGTTTTGCTTTTTCTGCTGCTTTTGAAATTCCTTCTGTTTTTATGAGTTCCTTAAATTCCAAAAGTTCTTTAGCATTATCCACTTTAAGATATTTGTCTGGATTAATCGCTGCAATTATCTGATCTATCTTTGCCATCTTTTACTAAATAGTATATATATGGGTGTTTAAAAAATGTTTCGTACAACAACTAAATTTAAAAATCTATAAGACATGGGTTTATTATGGGATGGTTTTTCAATAAGGGGAATGATGTTCTGGACTTAAGCGAGAGATATAGAAAACAGCAAGAAAGGCTTAAGGAACTTAAAAAAGAATCCACAGATTCTCCAAGCTCAAACAATAGCCCTGCTGCAGGTGCTTTTGGAATTTTTGGCATGAGTTCAAGCACAACTACAACTTCCACTGGTTCAGATTCAGGATATGCTGAAGGTTCTGGTGCAGATGAAAAAAGAAGAAAGCTTGCAAAGAGGCTTATGGACATAACTGACAAGATTGAGGATTTAAGCAATCAAATTTATCACATACAGCAGAGACTTGAAGTAATTGAAAAAAAGCTGAATCCTAGTTCTTATTAAATATCTCTGAAAATATTGCCATATCCGCCTAAAAAATGTGAGATTGCACCGCCAGCAAAAAATCCTATTCCACTGCCAAGAATTGCTCCTGTAGCATCAATTGAATATTGGATTATTTTTGGTGAATTGCTAAGAAATTCAGAGTAATTGTTTAGTTCTTCCCCTGCAATAACCCCTCCAATTGCTCCTGCAACTAATCCTGTAACAACCCCAAAAAAAGTGAATTTAAACACTCTTCCTACCTCACCCATTCCATTATCAACTTTGTCTTTTAGATTTTTCATGGAATTAATTAAAATGTGGTATATTTAAGATTTTTGATTCAAAAAAGATATAAATTTAATTAGAAAGGTTTATATATCAATTGATATACATAAGAATATGTTGAAAACAAAAAATCCTTTTATTCGTTCACCTACTTTGAATACAGTTCTTATGATAGAAAGAACAATTGAAGAGCATTCAGGGGAGTTTAACAAGAGGCAATTATGGGAAAAACTTCCGAGGAAAGTAATGTGGCAAACTTACTTGGTTGTATTAGATTATCTAGAAAGCATAAATAAAATTGCTTTTGACAGAAACGAGACAATTGCCTACATCTGGAATCCTGGATTAGCTAAAATGCTTTCAAAAAGAAAGGAAATAAGATTATGATAAAACCCTCAAAAGTTAAATTTATCTCAGAAATATTAGAAGAAGATTTTAATTCCTTGGATGAATCAGATATTCTTAAAAAATCAATCAAGAGAGCTATAAGAGACTTGCAACAAAATGCTTTTTTTGGTATTCAAATTCCTAAAAGATTATTTCCTGCAGTTTATATTGAGAGGTATAATATTACTAATCTGTGGAAATATGACCTGCCAAATGGATGGAGGCTGTTATATACTATAACCGTGGAAAATCAGGTTCAGATAATTTCTGCTATACTGGAATGGTTTAACCACAAAGCTTATGAAAAGAGGTTTAATTATTAAATAATGGACTTAGACAAAAAAATAAGAGGATATGCATTAAAGAATGCAATTGCATATGATGGAAAAGCCCAGCAGGGAAGTGTTGTTTCTGCTTTGTTTCATGAAGGATTGAAAAAAGAAGACATGAAGACATATGGAAAGAAAATTTCTGAAATTGTCAAGGAAGTCAATAAATTATCATTAGAAGAGCAAAAAAAAGAATTTGAAAAATTGGAAAAAGTTGTAAGTGAAAGAAAAGAAAGAGAAGGATTGCCTGAACTGCCAGATGTTCCAAAAACAGGAGTTGTCATGAGATTTGCTCCTGCTCCTACTGGGCCATTGCACTTGGGGCATATAATATCCAATATGATTTCTTCAATGTATGTCAAGAAATATGGAGGCAGGTTTTATGTGAGGATTGAAGATACCAACCCTGAAAGCATTATGATAGAAGCTTATGAGCAGATAAAGAAAGATTGCGACTGGCTTTTCGGAAATGTCAAGGAATATATTATTCAATCAGACAGATTAAAAATTTATTATGAATATGCTGAAAAATTAATAAAAAAAGAAAAGGCATATGTCTGCACTTGTTCAGCTGAAGAATTCAAGGAAATTGCAATAAAAGGAAAAGAATGCCCCTGCAGGAATTTAAGTGTCAAGGAGAATTTGGAAAGATGGGAAAAAATGCTGGATAAAAAAGGGTTTAAAGAAGGAGGAGCTGTTTTAAGATTCAAATCTTCAATGGATGACCCAAATCCTGCAATGAGAGATTTTCCATTAGCAAGAATTAATCTTAAGGAACATCCAAGGCAAAAGAAAAAATACAGAGTCTGGCCATTAATGAATCTTTCTGTAAGCGTTGATGACATTGAATACAAGATGACTCATGTAATAAGAGGAAAAGACCACATGGATAATGCAAAGAGGCAGAAAATGATTTATGAAACTCTTGGCTTAGGCAAGAAATTTCCATGGACATTTTTCATGGGAAGAATAAAATTCACTGACTTGGTATTGTCAAAAAGAAAAATTACAAAAGCAATTTCAGCTGGAGAGTATTCTGGATGGGAAGATGAAAGGCTTCCTACTGTTGCTTCTTTAAGAAAAAGAGGATACAAGCCAGAGGCTTTTGAAAAACTTGCAGAGCATAGAGGTTTAAATGATGTTGACAAAGTCATGGACAGCAAGGACTTATTCAGGCTTTTGGATGAGTTTAATAGATAATAATAAGCTTTAAATAAATGGATTTCTAATTAATTATGAAAGGAGGATAAAATATGCTAAAAGACAAGAGAGGTTTGTCTGCTATTGTGCTTACAATCATAATGGTTGGACTTGTTTTAGTTGCTGTTTCAATTGTTTGGGCAGTAATACTTAATGTTCTTGAAGGACAATCTGAATCACTTGATATCAGCCAAAAATGCGTTGGGATTGTCATAAAACCAACAGGTGTTGATTGTGATGGTGCAGAATGCCAAGTTGTTCTTGAAAGAGGATTTGGTTCAAGCGGAGACCCTGTAGAGGGTGTTGGGATAACATTAAGCACTGCTACTGAAAGCGATACTGAAGTTATAGAATCTGGAAATGTTGCTGCTACAAAAACAGTGACATTAAACACAACATTAATGGCTACAGATGCTGATGTTAGGATTTACTTCACTCAAGAAGGAGAAAACAGATTCTGTTCTCAGTTATCTAGTTATCCTTAATTTTTTATTTTTTTATAATTCTTTTTTTCTGATTTTTAATACATAGACTTCGTCATTTTTCCTGACTTTTGGAAGCTTGATGCCGATTTCATCTCCTTTTTTAGCAGAGATTACAGGATTTCTTTTCATTTCCATGTAATCTACCTTGGAGTTTAGAATTCCAGTGGTTTTTCCTGTGACAATTATTTTATCTCCGACATTTAAATCAGAAACCAGTTTTATTGTTGCTACTTGGATTTTATCAAAGTAGTGAGTTACTTTTCCAACAAAGTGTTTCATTACATCTGAAGCACTGTTCTCTACTCTTGCGAAGTCATCTGCAGTTGGCATTTTGATATAAAAACCAGAAGAAAACCCCCTGTTATATGCTGTTTTAAGAAGCTCGATTCCTGCTTTTATTTTTTCAGGAGTTAATTTCTCATCAAGGGCTTTTCTATAAACACGAGTTACTATATCAACATAACGAGGATCTCTGTTTCTTCCTTCAATTTTAAAGCTTGTAATCCCAGATTGCTTCATTTTTTCAATAAATGGAAGAGTGCACAAGTCTTTTGCAGACATTACCTTGTCATTGTCTAATTCAAGTTCATAGCCTTCTTGCTTGTCTCGAATAATGTAGCTTCTTCTGCATGGGTGAAGACATTCTCCTCTATTTGCAGATTTTCCAAACAAGAATTGAGAAGTAAAGCATCTTCCAGAAACTGCAACACACATTGCTCCATGAGCAAAACATTCAACATCTATAATTTTTGAGATTTTCTTTATTTGATTAAGGTTTAATTCACGTGCGAGAATTATTCTTTCTGCTCCAAGTTTTTTGTAGAATTCAGCAGAACTCGAGTTTGAAACAGAAGCTTGTGTTGAAACATGAAAGGGAATTTTGTATTTCCTGCATAATTCAATGACAGACAAATCCCAGCAGATTATTGCATCCACTTTATTTTTAACTTTTTTAATTATTTTTTCTATTTTTGAAAGCTCAGAATCATAGATAATTGTGTTTAATGTCAGGTATTTTTTAATGCCTTTTTCATTGCATAACTTGTTTATTAATTGCAAATCAAGAAGGGAGAAATTCTCTGCTCCTGCTCTCATTGAAAATTCCTTTAATCCAAAGTAAACTGCATCTGCTCCTGCATTTATAGCTGCAACTAGCATTGGAAAATTTCCAGCAGGCGCTAAAAGTTCGTATTTTTTCATGGAAAACCGAGAATAGTTAGATTTAAAAAGTAATTGGTATGGGAAATATTATGATAGCTAAAGTTTGGGGGTTTCCCCACAACTAATACAGAAGATTTCTCTAGCTACGCATGCGAGGACACCAAATGGTTTCCTTCGCTTAACCTTCCTTTTGAATTAGTGCTCAGGGCTGATAAGAACTTTTTTATACCTTATTCAATTAAATTAAACATAGGGATCAGGCTTGACACAATCATAGGGAGATTGAATGTCAAAGAAGCTTGTTTCCCTAATGGCGAATGTAGTATAATGGTAGTACGTGCGACTGTGGCTCGCAAGAAGAGAGTTCGATTCTCTCCTTTCGCCCTGAAAAGGCAAAGGAAAATCGACTCTGCGCTTGCCTCACAAGGTTCAGCAAAGAGAGTTCGATTCTCTCCTTTCGCCCTTACGACAAATGACTGCGTCGATTTGGAGTCAGAAAGAACGACTCGACTTAAAAAAAGAGGCAATAAAATGAACAGACAAAAAAATAAAATTTTTAGCTCATTCGTCTTGGAGGAGGAAGTCCAATGAAAGAATTAGTCAAAGGATTCAAGGATTACTTAGGAGAAGAAGCTGAAAAAAAGGCTGCTATTAGGAATGCTATAGAAAATCTTTTCAAGAGATATGGATTCAAGCCAGTGGAAACACCAATAATTGAATATGAAGAATTTGTAAGAGGAGAGAATTCCAATGATGAAGCTGTTTCAGATATCTTTAAACTGCAGGACAAAGGAAAAAGAAATTTGGCTTTGAGATATGAGTTTACATTTCAGTTAAAAAGATTAATGCAAAATCAAAAACTTCCTTTTAAAAGATATCAGATTGGAGAAGTGTTCAGGGATGAGCCTGTTTCTGGGAATAGAGTCAGGCAGTTCACCCAATGCGATGTAGATGTTGTTGGCAGCACAGTAAAAGATGAAGCAGAACTTCTTGTAATAGTAAAAAGCCTTTTTACTAGCTTGGGAATCGAACCAATTATATTGATTAATAATAGAAAATTGCTAAACGAAATTCTAGACAGCCAAAAAATAAAAGAAAATGACAGACTGCAGGTATTAAGAGAAATTGACAAGTACGACAAGCTCCCTGAAAAAGAAATCAAAGATAATCTGAAAAAGTTTAATGCAGAAAAAATGCTTGATTTGCTCAAGCAAGGACAGAGTTTTTTCAAGAAATTTGAATCATACAAAGAATTGATTACATTAATGACTTACTGCAAAGCTTATGGAATAAAAGTTTTATTTTCTCCTACATTAATGAGGGGGCTTTCATATTATAATGGGAATATTTTTGAGATAAGAGTAAAAGGAGTAAAAGAAAGTTTGGCAGGAGGAGGAAGCTACATGTTTAATGGAGTTCAATCCACAGGAATTTCATTTGGATTGGACAGGATTCTCCCCATAGTTAAATTAAAAGACAAACTAAACAGGTATCTTATAGTTTCTTTAAACCAGGATATTCAATCAATTAAATTAGCACAAAAACTAAGAAAAGAAGGAAAGATAGTGAATATGTTTTATGGAAAACCCAGCAAAGCACTGGAATATGCAAATTCTTATAATTTAAATAAAGTAATATTTGTTGGAGCAAAAGAAATCAAGAAAAAAATATTCAAAGTCAAGGACATGAAGACTGGCAAAGAGATAAAATTGACTTCTGATAAGGAAAAGAAATAATCCTAAAGATTCAGAGAGTCTCTGATTTTAATAAGAAGCTCTTTGGTTAATTTGCTTGTGGGTTTCTCAAGAACTGGAAGACTTAGATGCATTGAATCTATAATCTCCTTGGATTGTTTTTTTGTTTTTCCTAGATTAACTAAGGCATACATGATTGAATTTTTTATTTTTCCTTTTCTGTTAATTATGTCAATCAGGAATTTTTCTGATTTGTTTAATTGTTTTTTATGGAAAGTAACAAGCCAGGAATTAACCCTTGGCACAGGAGAAAAGCTTTTCTTGTCAACTTCCATAATTGGAGTGATATCATAAAAAAGATTTGCAATAAACCCAATCTTTCCATCTTGGTTGATTAATTTTTCCTTAAATATTTCTCCAACAATCAGAGTAATGTCCTTGATGTCATCTTTTATTGCCTTTAGCATTAAATCTCCTGACAAGAAATACGGAATATTAGAAACTATTTTATTATAAGTCCTCCAATCATATTTCATAGCATCATCATATACTATCCTTAGATTTTTATGCTTGAAATTGTCAAGATATTTTTTCAATGATAAATCAACTTCAAAAGCCAGAACAAATTTGGAATTTTCAGCTAAAAGGCTTGTTAATTCACCTTTTCCAGCACCGATTTCAATTATCTTATCATTAGCAGAGATATTTGATATCTCTATCTCCTTTTTTAACACTTTCTCGTCTATTAAAAAGTGCTGTCCTATTTCTGGGTTTGCTTCATTGGTTTCCATTATTCAACATCAATTTCCATTTTCCAGGAGTTTGTTCCTGTAGATGAAATAGTTTTATTTGTAACTTTTAGTTCTCTTTCAAATAAAGGGCAGTTTAACACAAAAGTTTCAAATTCCCCGCCTTCTCCTGCAGCATGAATCTTGTATTTTTCTTTAAGGGTTTTTGCATCATCAATAAATTTATTATCAATTAATCTTCCAAGCCATGATTTATCAAGAGGATATGCAAATACCCCTGTTATTATAACCTTGAATTTATTATTTATCAGTTCTTGCAGATATTTAATTTCATCTTTATGCCATAATGGATTGAGGCATTGTAATCCTAAGTTGTCGCAGATTTTTTGGATTCTTGAAGACTGATAAACAGAATGAATAGCTCCTGTTACAATTGCATTAATCTTGTATTCCTGCTTTGCTTTTTTTATTGCCTGTTCTAAATCTTTTAATTCTTTTTCTTTTTCTCCTTTTGTTTTGCAGGCAATAAGAGGAAGATTCATAGTTTCAGCTTGCTTGCAGGTTTTTTCAATGCTTGGGGTATGAAACATGTAAGATTCTGGATTTTCAGAAATAAGAGTAATTAAACAAGCTAGTTCATGTCCTTGTTTTTTAGCAAGATATGCTGAATAACAAGAGTCTTTTCCGCCTGAAAATAATATCCCGCAACGCATGATTAAAAGATAATTAATGGGTTTTTAAGGCTATTCTCCAATTAATTCCTCGCCTAAAGGATTTTCAAAATCCTTATTGATTTGCTGGATTCTTTTTCTTTTTTTATTGTCTAATTCCTGCATTTCTCTTTCAAGCTCTTTTTTAATCTCTTCTATTGGGTCAGGGTTATGCTTTAGAAAAATATGCTTAAGCCATATATCTATTTCCTCGAAATGGTTATTTTGAGTTAGCCAGACTTTTTTTTGATTATCCAAATGAAGCAATGGTGCAAAAGAGATTATTCTTTCATCCCTGTCATTTCCAATAAATTCAGTGTAAGTTATTTTCTTGTTTTGAGTGTTGTCATTAAAATAAAGAACCAGCTTGGTGTATAACTCATTTATTTTGTCTTTTATGCTGAATTTTCTTTTTGGCAGTGAAAAGCCTGTTTCTCTTAAAGCGCTTCGGTTTACTATTTCTTTTTTTATTCTTCTGTTTTCTGTATTTATTGCCTGGTCCAATGCACTTATGAGCTCCTGGAGAGTTACTTTCTTGAATCTTGGAATTGGAGAATGTGGAAAGAGCTCTGGAATTTCTTCATCAAGTTCTATTCTTTCAAGCTGGTGAGGAGCTGAAGTTTCTTTTTTTCCAAAGAGTATTTCGTCAATGCTTTTGATGTATTTGTTTAGGAGAATCTCAGATTTTATTCTTAACAAAAAAGATGCAGCCAATAATATCTTGCTTGATACCAAAAAATCTGCTTCTTCAAGCTCTTTTATTTTTTCAAGATACCCATCTGTCAAGATAGTTAGATTAATATCCCAGGGATCTAATTGCTCAGTGTTGATTAAATCATAAATAATGTCCTGCCACCCTATTTCCTTGCTGAATAATAGGTCGTGAATTTGTTCCTGCTTGATAGAAGGTTTAGCCTCTTCTTCCATAAATAACACAGGGATTAATGGTTTTTAAGTTTGGTGTTAAATTATAATATAAAAACTTTTAAAGACAAAACCATGTCGTTTAACATGAAAAGATATTCCTGCCCAGAGTTGGATCCCAATAAAATAACCTTATTTACAATAATTGATTTATGGGAAATACAGAATAAATTTCCTTATGAGCAAGATGAGCATGCAAATGGATTTGCACTGGCTTATCCTGAAAATAGCTGCAGTCTTGTGAAAACATTTGGGTTTAAAGTAGCTTCTATTCCTGAGATGGAAGCCTTACTTGGAAGAGAAAGTGGGGGTTATTATTTTTACTGTTTTAAAACCAAGCCAAGGCCAATAAATGCAGAATTGTTAGATTCTCAAAGATTATTAGGGGATGGTTCTTTTACCAAACCATCTGATGAAGCAGTTCTTGGGGAAATTATTGGGTGGGGATGGAATCCTGCAATGCATTACCCTCTTGTAGTCGACCAAGCAAAATATTTTACATATAAGGAATGCAGAGAGGAAGCTGAGAAAGCAGCCAAAGAAATGAGTTTAGTTTTAACAGAGATTATGCATCCTAGTTTAAAGAGAAAACTAGATTGTGATGCAAGGGATAATTATTCTCATTCAAGATTATTTTCAACACCTGAAGCTCTTTTGTTACATTTAAAAAAACGAAAAGAAAAACATAAAAGGGAAGTATCAGATGATAATCTTCATGGTTTTGCTACGTAGTGCTCAAAAGAGATTTAGTCACTACACATGCAAAAACAGGAAAGAATTTGTTTAAAAAGGTTGATTGTCACTTTACAAATAATAACGCTTGTCATTATTGAGAGGTAACATAACCGAAACATTTAAATATAATGCGATGTTAGATAATATATCACCTCTTTTTACCCAGGATAGAGGTTTTGGGTAACTTTTTGATGCCTGAAACATCTATCCCAGGGTTATAATCATTTAAGAAAATTAAATAAAATGTGTGGGCTTATTAATGTTTTGACATTGCCCAACTCATATTCTATATAACATACTGCAATAATTAAATTTATAAACTATTTTTCTTTGATATAAATAGGTTAAAAAGATGGGAAAAAAATTAGGCATCATTCTGGCGGTTCTTTTGATACTTCTAGGTCTAAATTATTTCTTTGGCTTTGCTGATTTTTTAATTACTTCAAGTTTTGCGGTTTTTGTTACAATTGTGCTAATTGGGATAATGGTTGTGATTAACCTACACGAAGGCTGGATTAGATGGTTTTTTGTTTTTGGTCTTTTGATTATGGCTGTTCCGGTCCTGGGTGGTGGCTTTAATCCTAGTCTTAATCCTCCAATTAATATTCTAGGGTTGACAATAGATCTTGCTGGATTATTTTTTCTTGCCTTAGGAATTACCCTTCTTATATATCATATTAAACATAAGCCATGGGTTGACCCGTATAAAAGTGTCTATGATGCACCCTATATTTTACAAAGATAAAATAGGTTAAAAAGATGGGGAAAAAATTAAACTACGCCTTAGCGATTCTTTTGTTAATTGTTGGTATAAATTATCTCTTTGGCTTTGTTGATTTCCTGCTTTCTCCAGTGGCAGTGGCTGCCTTAGCATTTTTTATTATTGGGATAGGAACTGTTTTTATTGGAGGAGAAGATTTGGGGCCGATAATCGGGATAGTCTTCATACTTTTAGGGATAATTTTTGCAGTGGCATTATTTAGCGGAGATACTAACCTATACAATATTGGTCCTCCTGGCAGTACTGGAGAATGGGGTTCTATTGATCTTCTGGGCGCATCTATAAATATTGCAGGATTTGCTTTTATTATCCTAGGAATTGTTCTTGTTATATACACTATTAAAAAGAAATATAGAGAAAGCTCTCTTTCTTACTAACACTCATTTTCTCACAAAATAAGTTATTATTATTGCTACAAGAATTATATTCAAAAGCAAGAACATAATCAGGATAAATTCAGGGCTTAAATCCTCTAATTCAAACATGCTGAATACAGATTTTCCATGTATAGACAATATTTCTGTATCAGTCTCTTTTTCCAGAATTTGTTCTGCACTTGTAGTTACTTTATTATCCTTGTCATAATCTAATTCAATCTCTAATTCAGAATTAGAATCCGGCTTTGTCTCTGTCTTTGCATTTAATTTTATTTCAAGCTCATATTCATCCTTGCTTAGCTCTTCAGGGATAATAAAAGAAATTTCCCTTGTTCTTTTGTCATCATTATTCAAGTCAAAAGTCATTGTTTTTTCAAAATCAAATTCATCAATATTCAGTTCTATTTCAATATCTGAATCAAGTTCAAGAGGATAAAGATTTTCAATTTCAATCTTGATTGTCATTTCTTTCCCAGGCAATACTTTGATATCATCTCCATCTTCAAGGTTATTGTAAGATTTTTCTCCTACATCAATATCTAAATTGCTGATTCTTATTGCATCAACTGGCTTGATATAAAAATTGATATTCCTTTCAAAGTCATTATCCTTGAAAGTGATTGTTCCTGCTTCTACAATCTCATCGGATATAATACTCATAATATTCCCAAAGATAGTTATTGTAGCTGCTCCCTGGCTTGGAAGAGAGACTAATTTAGGAGAAACATCCAAGTCAAATCCAGGATTAAATGCTGCTGAAATTGCAAGATTATCCAAGTCACCCAAGCCATTGTTTTTTATTAGGAAAGTCTCAAATATTTCTCCTGTCAAAGGATCTTCAATAGTTATATTGCTTGCATCTAAGCTAAATTGGTTTTGCTCTTTTCCTTGAATTCCGTAAGTACTAAAATGAGCTACATCAAACTCAAGAATCTTGGTTGAAGAATCATATTTGATATTTGAGCAAATTGAAGATGGACAAATAGAATCTGCTTCTGAATTAAAGTCTTCATTGTAATAAATAACAGGATTTCCTGCTATATTTAGGTTATAGAATATTACATGAGCTGGGATTCCTTTTAATACTTCCAGGAATTCATCATCTAATGAAGCATAAGAGGTGTCTAAAATTACTGTGTTGACAAAATCAACTGTGTCTGACAAGTCTACTGGTTCTTGGAATATTATTTTTACTTTTCCTGCTTTTTCAAGGATTAAATAAATAGAGTTTAGTTCTGATGCATTTAATTTGCTTGTGTCTCCATCAAGTCCATCAAATACAGGAACATCTGAAACAACAACATCAAAGATTGTTTCATTAGTCAAATAACCATCTGATGCAACAACATTTATGTCATATTCAACAATGGTTTCATTTGCAGAGAAAGTGAATTTATTTCCATCTCCTAATTTTTCTCCTTTAAGATACCATGAAACATCGAATATGTCATCCTTGTCTAAGTCAGAGGCATTGACTTGCAATAATAAGTCTGAATTTTCTGGAATGTAATACTTGCTTCTTCCTAATCTTTCAATCATTGGAGCTCTATTAAGATTAGTTACATTTATTGTCATGATTTTTGAAACACTAAACTCTCCATCTGAAACACTTACATTAACATCATAGACACCAGCATCTTCATAAGTAATATCCCACATTCCAGATTCATCAAACAAGTCAGAGTATGTTAATGAAAGATTATTGTCATCATTGCTGACTGAATTATTGTTATCTACATCAAATGCATAATCTGAGATATTTAACACTGAATTTTCACTTATTGTTATTTCATCAGCAATTATTTCAGGTGCCCTGTTTGTGTTTGCAATTTCAATTTCAACTTCTTTTGAATCTGTGTATTCTCCATCTGACACACTTACTAAGAGAGTATAATTTCCAGAAACATCATAATCTATATCAAATTGCCCTGTTGAATTAATAAAACCATCAGAATTTATTGTTAGATTATTATCATCATTAGTAACTGCATTTTCATTGTCTGGGTCTGAGTAAGATGGATTGAATATTATTGTTCCTCCTTCTTTTCCTGTTATTTTTTCTATTTCTCCAAGCATAGGAGCACGATTAGTGTTTTCAATTGTCAATGCAATTGTTTTTGTTGTCTGCTTTATTCCATCATCTGCAGTGATTTCAATGTCATAGACTCCGCTGCTGTCAAAGTCTATCAAGGAATTGTTTTCAATTGGAGAATCAATGCTTATTGAAATTTCATCTCCATCAATATCATAGATTTCAGGGGAAATATCCAGAGTTTCATTCTCCCTTACACTTATTTTATTAGTCATTATTACAGGAACATGTTCTGTAAGTATGCTCGCGCTTGCAGTTTGGTAAGTATCTAAATAAGTTATTCCGACTAATACATCATAAATCACTTTATTTCTATTAAGATTATTAAAAGTTAATGTAAAAGTGTTTAACCCTGGTTCAAGAGTTATTTCCTGGATATTTGAATATTCAACATTATTCTCTTGAATTAATTGATAATCTAAATCAGCCGCTGTTGTTGTATTAAAATTATTTAATAAAATTACTATGATTTCAGCAGAGGATGCAGCAATTTCTGGTGCAATTAAATTAATCTCTATGGTTGAGACAATAAAATTAAATTCTTTATAAGTTATAGACTCATTTAAGTCACTTCCTTTGTAAAAATCTAATCTGTAATTATAGGTTCCTTCTTTTTGCGGAGCCTCGAATCCAATATCAAATATTCCTGTATCTGCAGTTATTTGTTTAGCATTAAGAATATTGCCACTTTCATCTCTGATTGCCAAATATCCTTCTGTTGGAGAAATCTGAATATTTTTTAATTCAGCGCTAATGTTTATTTGTTGTTCTGGCAAGATAATTCCTGGTTGATGTATAGATTCAATTAATATAGGTGAATAGGGAGCATATTCTATTTTGTATTTTACTGTTTTGTATAATCTAAACTTACCCTCTGTGCAGTTTATAACTTGAACTGGGTTTATTCTGGCCAATACACTCAAAGAATTACCATTATATGCCTTTGAAAAATCTATCCCAGCTTCTTGTGAATCCTCATAACAACTTCTGTTAATAAGATTATATCCGTCAAATTCTGGCAAATCAGAGACAGTAATATCTACTGGATTGCTTAATTCAGTCAGATTAAATCCAGTAATGATTGCTTCCATTGGGAATTTTTCTTCTAGCACTCTAAAAGGAAGAACCAGTTCAAATAAATCAAGAGCATTCATGGTGGAATCAGTTTCAATCAATGAAAAATTATCATGGTTTACAATCTCATAAGAATTAATATCAAATTCTAAATTCTTTTCATAAATCCCTGAATCTTGAGTCAATCTTATTGATTCTTCTTGGATATTTGCAACAGATAATGAATCAGTATCAAAATCATTTTGATAATCCTTGCAATAACTTGAAAGAGATGCTGAAGGTGCGTTTAATGTACGTGTAGGCATGCCATAAAGCATATAAGACATCAAAGTCAAACCAATTAGTTCATTTCTGTCATTTGTATTCCAATAATAATTATTTCTTGCCTGCCTATATGCTTCCCCTAAAGTATCATTTCTTCCTATATTACATACAAAAGCTTTTACAAACATATCACTTGAATAAGACATCGGAGCAATTAAGGGGGAGGTATTAATTGATGCTGCAAAAGAATTTTCATATGGAATGTATAATCCTGCATACGGAGAGTTCAAAACAATAAGATTATCATTTCTTTTAAGAATGCTTGATATTCCTTCAAAATCATCTGCATCTGTATTTTCAATCTCAGTCATTGAAGGAAATTTACGCAATGGATTAAATACTAAAAGATTATCATTATTATTATCTAATGCAGAGGATATTTCAGAAAATGGTGGATTGTAAAGATTAACAAAATCAGAAAAGATTTTCTTGAGAATGTCATAACTATCTTCTCTTTGAACTGAAGGATTGCTTACTCCTCCAGAATAAATCCCTTTTTCAAGATTAATATCTCCTGTATCTTGCATTTGAGTAGTCATTTCTGCTGGATAATCCCCTACAATTCTTGCAGTTGCTGCTGATTCAAAGTTTTGAGTAATGGCGCTTGCCATTCCTATGAGTAAGAAAAGCATGCAGACTGCTAAGATTAATTTAGTTTTCATTTTGATTCTCCTTGTTTTCTTGAATCATCTCCTTGCAAGTCTTAATAATTGCTTCTTTGTATCCTTCAAGAGATTTGCCTTTGAGTGGAAGATTAAGGATTTCAATAATTGACTTAAGGATGATAATTACAGATAAATAATTTTCATCTTTGCTAAGATAAGTCAAAAATTCTTGGAATGAAGGCATTTCTGCTAGATCATCAATAATAAAAGTACTCCCGATTTCGTTATAAACTCCTCTTAAGATTTTAGCTAAATAATTCTCTTTAGTTAAATCAACTAATTTATTTATAATCTGTAAACTAATCCATATGCATGTTTCAGCAGGTATAGACGGCCGAACTGCTTCAATTCTTACTGCATATTTTTGTCCTGGCAATTTTAATCTTCTATCAGACATATATTTTTTATAAAATTCTTCTTCAAATAATTTGTAATCTTTTTTTTCAATAATTCTCATTTTATTAATCCCGCGGTTTTATCGGCTATGTCATTTAAGACATTGGTATTTAGTTTTGGTAAATCATTAGAATATTTAGCATATTCATCTGCTAGATCTAATATCTGGGGGCCTTTTTTGTAGTTAGATAAAGTGTTTTTGAAGATAGTGTATTTTTCTGGAGAATTTATCTTAGCAAATGCAACATCATGAGCAAGCAAATCAAAACTTCCTTTTTCATACAAACCTGGAACACCATATTCAATTAAATAATATCTATTCAATACATTATCTGCTGTTTTAATCTCGTCCACACTCTTCAAAGTATAACCACTCACTCTGCTTTTTGCTAAGTTATCTGCCAAGAACTCATCAAACTGCTCCAAAACTTCTTTATCAAGCATACTATTTATTTCAGGGGATAAACTCTCGAATATCTTCGCATGCGCCATTTCATGAGGAATAAGTACTTTTTTTACATCCTGGATATTCGCAGTTTTTGAAATTCTTATTGTTTCTCCATCAAAACTAGCTGGTGCGCCATCAAGCAACTCATCTGAAGCATCAACATATTTTATTTCTTTCACTGCATTATCCCCAAGTTGTAGAGCTTCGTCAGCTTTCCCAACAGTATGCAACAAATCTGCCTGCACTTCCTTGGCAAGATGAGGAGCAAAATTATCTAAACTGCCGACTCTTTTTGCTCCCTGGCTGGCAAGAACTTCATCAGCTGCCCCCCAATTGAGATTTTTTGCAATATTATCCCAACTATCACCAAAATAAGTTCCTATTTTTTTCATAGAAGAACCAAAAGAGTCAATAGCTTCAAGCCCACCTTTTTTTAAGAGTCTCCCAAAAGCAAGGAAACTTTCATCTCCATACTTAAGCAAGAATTTCTCTCCAATATCTCCAGCTATTGAAGTAAATTTTTTAATAGCAGTTCTAACAATTCCTGAAGGTAAAAGAGGGATTACTAATGCTACTGTTGAAGCTCCACAAGCAATAACATTCCCAACAATTCCACATTGGAAAGCAGCATCAACACCATCAACAAAAGTATCAACTCCAAAGAAACTGGCTGCGATAGAGCCAATTATTAAACCAGTATCCACAAAAGTTATCCATTCTGATTGAAGATTTTTGTATTTATCATTTTCTACAATTACCTTAAAAGTTTGAATAATATCTGGGTTAGTTGTCTGAAGAATGACTGCATAATTTCTTCCATCCCAAGGATTGACATCAATAAAAGCAGTGTCTTCCATCTTTGCGACAAATGGGAAACAATTCAAGGCTTGATTATCTGTTCCAAAAACAAATAAGGTTTTTCCATTGAAATTATCCCATAATTGTTTCTCGTTGCATGTTACTTCAGTATCTTGTTTTATCTTAACATCTAATGCAAGATCTTTATCCTGAAGGACATCACCTAATTCATTTATCTGAGACATTAACGAAGAAGACATCCCTGAAGTAACAATGAAAACTACATCCTTTCCTTTTGACTCCTGTCCCATCCAATCAGTTTTTACAAATAATTTATCAAACTCAGCAAAGGTTTTGCCTGTCCTCTGGACATAAGGAATATCAGTAATAATCTTGTCAACTTTCGTGTTCGGGAATAATTCCTCAGGCAACCATGGCAAGAAAGAATACCAATTAAGCATTGGAAGACTTCTTCTAAAACTCGGAATAACATAATCATCACCCAAGAGAATAATATTATCACATTTCCCGTTGCATTTATCTTTGATAAAATTAGCAACTTGCAGGGAATAATCATTGACTTTTTGCGGAGTTGGAGTTGATGCTGAGACAAATTCTGCTGGGATTACACTAATAAGTAAGATAAAAGCCATGAAACATGCAATTATGGGGAATTTCATTGTTTTCATTTTGAAAATGGTTTTTTTGATAATGATATTTTAATTACAATGAAGCTGAATACCTTAATGAATAAATCATACAAAAACCATCCAGTGTTATTTGAGCCTTCGTTTAAAATTATTCCTTCATTGAACAAACTTACAAGTGCAAAAATAATAAACAAATAAAGATATATCTTGGATTTTTTTTCTGAATTGTATAATGGCGGGATAAATAATGCAAAAATGAAAACCAGATTTGCTACAAAAGAGATTATGGATAAGATATTATCCACTCGTACTCCAGGGAATAGAATAGATAATACTAAAACACTCATCACTAATGCCATAATAATCCCTAATTTCTTCACTTTTGTTTTTCCAATATATTTGTTTTTCATTTTATTTTTTTAAGTTTTTTAATCCTTTTATTAAGAAGATTATTATCATTAATGGGATAAGCGGCAAGATTATACCCTCTCCAAAATATAAAGAAAGTATTATTAGTGCAACCAACTCAAGGGATAACAAGACTATCTCTGCTATAAACGCCCATTGTTTAAGTTTAGATATTTTATACGCAAAGAATATTCCAAGTATAGAGATTATAATAAGCCACGAATTAGCTGTAAAATATTCAGCAAAATCATGTGGTGCTATGTCCATGACAAAAGTCATGGCAAAGAGTCCAACTAGAATAATCCCAAAATAAAAGTATAATACCCAGGATAATGTTCTTACGTGGAGTTTATTCTGTGTTTTCATTTTGTTCTCTCATCATCATAAATTTTGATTATAAACAATTCAGGGGATTCTAATTCATATCGAACATATTCATCTAATGAATAAAATGAATTTTCATCTAATAATAAAATTACTTGCATTATTTCAAATCCTTGTACTCTTTGTCCTACAATCTTTTTTAGATTTTCAACTTCTTTTTTTATTTCTTGTTCAGTTACAGAAGTTCGAACTTTATGAACTACGGTAGTAGGATCATTCGGAACTCCAAATAATGTTCCGATATAATATCCTTCATTATTAATTGCCCCCATTTCTAAAATCCCTGTATCAACTAGTTCTGATTCTGATAGCGCATCCTCTGCTTCAATCCATTTGTCTAGGTTTAAATCAGATCTTAAAGATTGAAGATAGGCATCACTAAAGTTAGCTCCAGTTAATTTAATTCTCCCTATAGATGCAAATTCATCCATAAGATAGAAATCACTAATAATTCCCTGTTTTACTACCCCAATATCAGTTATCTTTAACTTTCCATTTTCTAATACAAGATCCATTCCCAGGGCGATGAATTCAGAGTTCCGGCTAGGATATCCTAATTGGAGATTACTTTCTTGGAGGTATCCATCTATTTTTTCAGAGTTTTCTTGATATTTTGGGATATCGAGATTGACACATTTTGAACCTCCCATGAAATTATTAGAGTCATCATAAACATCAACTTTTACACCAATCTTTTCATTGACTATCTTAATCATGCTGAGATTACTCTGAGAATTATAAACTCCAATTTCTCCTTTTTTTAATAAATGATACTGATCAGAAGTAAATCCTGTGATATACCCATGAGGTTTGCAATCGAGATATTCATAAATTTTGACAATTGGAGTAATATTATAAACTCCACTTTTCCACGTAGAACTAATTGCCTTTACCTCTAGAATGTTTGAATCTAACCTTGCTTCTGATATTTTAACGTCTATTGGGAAGGCTTCATTTATCTCAAATTCTCTAAGATCAATGTAATAATGCCCGAGAGGAATTCCGCCTTTTATAAAAAAGAAAATAACCAGAGTTACTACTATCGCTAGAACTATCTTAATTATTAGTTTTGTTTTACCTGATAGCATAAGCTCCTCCGTCATATTCTGTTGGTTTTGTCCATAGATTATTTGTAAGATAATCTGAAACATCATAAACTATTCCATTCTGAGATTCTGCTGTGGAATAAGCCTGTTTTAGCATGGCATTAACTTCATCTTTATCTGGATATCTTTCAAGCAATTTTTTCCTATCTGTGATTATTACTGTTGACGGATTTGTGATTATTCTTACTTTTCCTTGCTGTCCATTGTTAATTCCGAGATTATAAGGATTCTTATTTGCTGTTCCGATTACTTCAAATAAGCAATCTTTATCTGATGTTATTGTGAAACTATTCTGGCAATTAATTAGAGTAAACAAAGAAGTATCATACGACAAAGTAATTGTTTCTGTTCCATAATAAAGAAGCCTTAATTTGACAATATCTCCTTTTTGCTTATTTACAGTTGTACTTAGCCCAGCATATTCAATTTGTGCTTTTGTTTTTGGAGCTGTATTTTGGCAAGTTGATTTTCCAGGCATACAGATGCTAGTTCCAGTGCAATCAGCAATATGTTTCAAGTCCAGGCATCCATCTGCGTTTGTATCTAAGCATTGAACAAGTTCAGTTCCTGAACATAAATAACTTCCAGAGATTAAACATAGATTGGTGCATGTTTTTGGCTTGCAGATTCCAGGATAACCTGAACTAAAATTGCAATATTCTCCGGGACAATCTGTTTGGTAGTTACATATTTTATATACTTTTAAGTTTTGAACTTTGCTGTCAAGATAACCAGAACCACATTTTTCATATACCCCAATTACTAACTTATGAGTATTAGAGCTCCATACAGAACCCAAACCATTGCATGCATCAACTGATGAGGGGATTGGAGCATAAAGGGTAAAACTCACATATTCACTTTGCCCTGAGTTTAATGTCACATTCTTGGCAACATAATAGTTATTTGCAGGACAGCAAGATTCTGTTGGGATTGATGATTGTATTCCAAATTCTGATGCTTCAGCTGTGAATGCTTTTCCTTCCCAAGTATCTGGAACAATTCCAGCTTCGACACTTAAAGTTTTGGAGTATGTTCCTTTATTTTCTATTTTTACTTGCACTGTAACTTGCTGTCCTTGTTTTACATTTGTAGGAGCACTTGTTATCTGGGTTATTGTTAAATTACCATAACAGTCACTAGAGCAAGTTATTGGATTTTCTCCAATTTCAGTGCTACAGATATGGTCCCCGCATCCTTTACAATTTCCACTTGAACAGACATATCCGCTTTGACAAACATTTCCGCATCCTCCACAATTATTTTTATCATTTTGCAAATCAAATCCTTCATCACTGCTTCCATCACAATCATCATCATGGGAATTGCATATCTCTGTTGCACCAGGATAAATATTTTTGTTATTGTCATTGCAGTCAATTAAGCCGCAGACTCCGCCATAAGTGCTGTAATCATCTCCGTCAACATCTGGGCATGAGACTGTCAATAAGTTAGAGGATTTTTTCTCTTGTCCACTGTAATAAGCATATGCAGCAAATTCAGGGTCTCCATTTATATCATCAAAGTATTCAGATACCCAATTAGTTGTTATAAGATTATTTGAGAAATATTTTGAGGATGGATTATTAACTGCTTTTTCATCTTTGAATCCAGCATCATCTTCATAGATTTCAAATCCAACTAAATCAGAAGATTTACAGTGACTTCCTTGAACAGTTATCCCTACATTCTCGTCTATTAAAGCATTAGTCTTATCCCAGGAAACAGAAGAAATTGTACATGGGTATTCTGTGCATATAGAATCATAAATTCCATTTTGATTACAAAATTCTTCACTAGTACAGTAATCAATGTATTTCCAGCAATAAATATTTTCAAAGGAAGAACATTTTGTTGGATTATTATTTGAACAATCAGAAAGTCCATAAAACCAATCCCAATAGCCACAACTTCCTGCATTTCCTGAATAATCACTGCATGTTTTTGGAATACATTCATGATTAGAGCATTTTTCACCATAACCACATTGTGAATCTAAGTTACATTCATAACATTCAGAGCCTCCAGTTGTACATCCATAATCGCATTCTTCAACAGTCTGATATGTTGTGTCAGAAGTTTTATCACATTTACCAGTACTTGAAACGCAAAAACCATTTGTGACAGTTTTATATCTTTTTAAATCTCCAGCAATGCACTGAATTGAACTCCATGAGCCAGGATTATCATAATCATCACAATCCTTATCAAGAGTATCAAAAGTAGAACAACTAGAAGTTTGTCCATACTTCCATGACTCATCTCCATCACAATAATAATTAGTAAAGGAAGAGCATGTCCCGCTTGTCTTTATGTCTCCTGAAGAATATGCTCCTTCTATAATCCAAGGGGTTACAAGAATATAAAATTTCTCATTATTTGAATTTGTTTTAGAAAAGCTACATTTTTCATCTGCATTTCCATCCTTAATACTAGAGCATTTGAAATTTAGATCCTCATCATAAATATGTATATCTAAATCATCCCCATCATCCTTGTCATTAATCATCTCAAATATAAGTGTTCCTTGGATAGAAGTTGTTGTGTAATACCAATTATCTGCCCCTTCTGTATAGAAACTTTCCCATTCAGTTGTCCCAAATTGCAAGTAATAAGCATCATCAGGAGTTGTTCCTCCCCATTGAGGGGAATACTCTGTTTTTGTGGAATAATTATCAGCAGAAACCAAACCTGCCAGAATTACAATTAAGACAAACACGACAGAAATCTCTAAGCACCTCTTTGTTCCTAAGGTAAGTAGTTGTTTTGAACCCATTAAGGGGGTTTTGGGATGGAACAAAAAGTCAATTATCCCTATATTTAAGATGTAGTTGAATAGCGAGTTTTCTTAATAAACCTTTGGTTTAAATAATTCTTATAATTTAGCCTGCGCAAGCACAGGTTATGGATATTTTATTTATTAATGAAAAATCCTGAACAGCATTGTTCAACTTATCTGCAGTTAGCTGCCCAACTTATTGCAATACTATCTTATAACTTGCTCAAAAAGAGGTGATAATTATTTCTTAGTTTCAAATTCAGAATAATGGCATTTTCCGCAGTATTTTCTGTTTGTAGCATTCATTAAGAATATTCCTGGCCCGCATCTTGGGCAGAACCTCTCCCTTGTTATTTTATCTCCAACAATCTTGTATTTCAAATATTTCTTGCTTGTTTTCTTGTTCTTTTTTGTTTTTTTTCCTTTTTTTTCACTTTTTGGCATTATTTTTTCTCCTGTGCTGAAACTTCAGCAGGTTTTGGGGCAAGAGACTTTGCTTCAATTTCTTTTTCTTTCTTTGACATAAGTTCAATCTTGTCTCTTTCTTCTTTTGTTGAATAAATATTAGCCCTTACCTTGAATTCTTTTACTCCAAAATTTCCCTTTATATCCAAAACTTTGACTGCTGTGGAAGGAACTGAGTATTTCTCTGAAAGAAATTTTGCAACTTCTAATCTGCTTGGAGGAACATTTGCCTTTACTGTTCCCTGAACTTCTTTTCTTTTAAATAAGGGATTGTGCACTTCATGAAGAATTTTTAGTTCCATTTTATCGTGTCTTTATTGCGTAATTTCCTTTTTGCTTTAAATTTAATTTTTGAGCGATTTCTGATTTTTCTGGATTTAATATGACAATTCTTCCTTTGTATCCTTCTGTTAATTCCTTAGAATCACATTTAGTGCATTTGTCTCCTGATTCAACAATTGTGTTGCATATTTTGCATGCCTTAGATTTTGCCATTTTATTGTTTCTTCCTGTTAAATTTATTTAATAGCAGAAAAAATCTCATTTTTTCTTTTTTCCTCCCTTAGGGGCTTTTTCTTCTGATTTTAATGCTTTTGCTTCTGCTTTTTGTTTTCTAATTTGATCTTCCTTAATCCACTCTAATTTTCCAAGTCCTGGCTGTCTCATAGTTAATCCAATTTTTGGCTCATCTCCTTTATGGCTTATTGCAACAACTCGTGCCATGCACAAGTCTCCTGTTTTAAGGCTTCTTTTTGAAGATTTTCCTGTTAAAGTATTTGTTTTTGCAAAACTGACATAATCATCCATTGTTTGTGAAATGTGAATCATTCCTCTCATTACTCCCATGTCTATGAATGCTCCAAAATTGGTTATTTCTGCAATTGTTCCAAAAATTAATTCCTGAAGTTCTGGCTTCCATGCAAGAACCTTAAATCTTGAATTGTAAAATACAGCTCCATCCCCGGGAATAATAACTCCCTCGCCAATTCCCAAGATTTCCACTACTGAAATAACTCTTCCGATTTCCTTGTCATAGAAATCTGAATAAGTTTCTTTTAGCTGTTTTTCAACAGCTTCTACAGTAGGCAAACCAAACAATTTCGGCGCTACTCTCACATAATCTTCAACTTCAGTTAGATAGAACATTTTACCTTGAAAAATATAGCAAAGATTGGTTTAAAAAGGTTTTCTGTTGAGAATTTAGATGATTTCAAGCTTCTTTTCAGCTCTTACAACAAGCTTTTGGTTTTTAATCCTAGACTTGAGTTCTTTGTCCATTGTTGCAATTATTGAGTCTTGATTCTCCTTGGCAAACATTGCAATCCCTGCATCAACATTCTTGGTTTTGAGAACAACCTTGGACAAGCTTGGAATATCAACAATCCTTAATGCAAGAGCTGCTTCATCTCTAAATTTAAGCTTTTTTTTGGATTTGGCAATGGCTTTTAGTTCTTCAATCACCTGCACTGGAACTAATATAGTTAATCCTAAGAATTTTATCTCTTCTATAAAATCAATATTACTCCTGATTGCCATTAAGATAAAACTTGTATCCAAAAGACATTTCTTTGCCATATTCTTAAGAAGATATTAAGGTTTAAATAATCTTTTTTATTAATAATAATAGGAATTACATGAGACAAAAAATTAAAATTTTTAGCGCATTCATCTTGCAGGAGCAATCTGAATGAAGGAGAGGGAAAATATATTAAGAATTCTTGAAGAGACAAAAGAATCAATAAAAATAGATAATGCTGCAAGAATAAAAGAATTAAGCAACCAGACAACAAACACTGCTTCTTTGACACAAGACCCAGATAATATTGCAGTTGCAGTTATGATTTATTCAATAAGCAAGATAATGGAAAGAAAAGATTACAGGAATTTGAAAGGCTGGGAAAATTTTTACAGGATTATTACAACTTCATTGGACAGAGCAATTGAAGATGTAAGAAAAGAAGATGAAAAAGGTTTTAGAAGTGATTTTGAAATGATTAGAAAAGCAATAAACAAGCTTTCTGGAAAATTAAAAAAATATATTGAGGAAGTTTTTAGGAGTGCTGAAATCAACAAAGCTTCAAGATTATATGAGCATGGTATTTCCCTGGAGCAGACTGCAAAGCTTCTTGGAGTTACAATGTATGAGCTGGCAGAATATGCAGGAAGAACAGGAATTTCAGATGTTCCAATTTCAAGAACACTCGACGCCAAATCAAGAATTAAATTAGCAATGGAAATGTTTGAAAAATAAAATGGAAGAAAATAAATTTTCATGCATTCTAATAATGGAAGAGTTTTATTAGAATGGAAGGAGTAATAATCTTTGATGCAAGCACATTGATTAGCTTGTCTATGAATGGGCTTTTAGGAGAGTTAAAGAAACTTAAGGAAGCTTTTAATGGAAAATTTATTGTGACTAAGGAAGTAAAAGAAGAAGTTGTTGACAATCCAATAAATGTAAAAAGATTTGAGTTAGAAGCATTAAGAGTCATTAAGCTCATGAAAGAAGGGGTTATTGAATTGCCGGATTCTCTTGGAATAAAAAATCAGGAAGTAGAGGCTGGCAAGAACAAGATAATGAATATTGCTAACAGCATGTTTGCAGGAAACAAAAAACCAATTCATATAATCCACGACGGAGAAGCTTCCTGCCTTGCATTAAGCAGAATTCTTCTGGAAAAGAAAATTCCGCATGTAATTGCAATAGACGAAAGAACAACAAGGATGCTTGGAGAAAAGCCAGAAAACTTAAAAGAACTGCTGACCAAAAAATTAAGCACAAATGTAACATTGCAAAGCAAGGATTTCAAGTATTTCAGAGGATTTAGGTTCATTCGTTCAACTGAATTAATGTATGTTGCATGGAAAAAAGGGCTGCTTGAATTAGACAATGGCAAAACTGTTTTAGACGCTGTTTTGTGGGCATTGAAGTTCAAGGGCTGTGCTATTTCTGGGGATGAAATCCAAGAAATAAAGGCAATAAAATAGTTTAAAAATAAGTGTTTTCTAAGAATAATAAGGATGCGTAGTTCACTGGCAGTAATATCTGGCTCCAGCCCAGAAGAAGAGGGTTCGATTCCCTCCGCGTCCATTTTATGAAAAATAAATGGAAATATGGAATTTCACTTTTAGTTGTGATGCTGATTCTTACAGGGATAACTCTTTATATTCATTACACTCCAAAATCTGTGAATACTAATGGAGGAACTCCAATGCCTGAGATTGTTTATGAGCCTGCAACAGAAGCAGATTTCTTGAGATTTGAGGATATTGTAAGGCAGAATGAAATAATCCAAAAACTTCCTGAAAATGCAAAAATATCCCTGAGTTTCTACAATTTTAATAATGGCGAGAGAGAATGGGATGGTGATTATTTATTGACAAAGGGAAATGTTGAAAAAATAAAAGATGACAATGTTGATATAAAAATGATAATGCATTCAAAATATCTTTCAAAACTTGATGCAAATAATTTCTGTTTTATAATTAATGATGCAAAAAGACATGGAGATTTTGCAAGTGAGCTATTAATATCAAAGACAAGTGCCTTATGGAAATACAAAAGCGTCATGTCTTACAAAGGCTGTCTTGGATTGTAATTTATAATCCATAAAAAGAATCATGAGTTAAAATCCTTAATATTCCTGCATATTTTTCATTAATAGGAATTTCCAAGAGCTTTGAAAAAGGCTTGCTTGGTTTTACAGCGAGAGTAAAAGGCTTTACTTTTTTTATTTCAATAATCCTGTTATTCTTGTCTAACCATATTGCATAAAATGGAAAAAACACAAAAAAAGAATGAATTGCCTGAGAGGAATCTTTGAATTCAAACAACAAAGGCATTGTTTTGCTTGTTTTGAACATTAATCCGCTTAGTTTTTGAAAAGAATTGCACTTTCTTGCAAGAATTTCAATATTTTTATTTTTAATTTTAATCTTAATTTCTTGTTTCATAGCGTTTAAAAGGCAATTTTTAGTATATAAATATATAACAAAAATGTTTAAGAACACATGGGGCTTAATTTATTCATGAAAAAAGCAGGTGTTGTGGCAATTTTTGTAATACTTTTGCTGACTTTTTTTATTGCTCAGAGAATCAGCAATAATCCCGATGCAAACATTAATGGAAATGTTATTGATGAAGAAGAAAAAGGCAATTATACAGTGCAAGTCAGCGATGAAGTTATGGAAGAAACAGAAAAAGGCAATGATGTAAGAGTTTATATTCAATTCAAGGATTCTGCTGTAGGCAAGAGAGGGATTGCTTCTGATGTCAAAGAAGATATTGAAGATTCTATAAATGTAAAGCACGAGTTCAATGACAAAGTATCTGCAGTTATTTCTGAAGAAGAACTTGAGTCATTAATGAATAATCCAAATATTGAATCAATTGAGGTTGTAGGGACAAGACAGATAGTGCTTCAAAATTCAGTCGGCATGATTTCTGCTAATGAGACTTGGAATGTGCAACTAAGCAATGCAAATATCACTGGAGCAGGGCAGACAATATGCATTATCGATACTGGAGTAAATTACAGCCATTCTAGTTTAGGGGGATGCTTTGGGACAGGATGCAAAGTTGTCGGAGGGATAGACTATTGTGCAGACAATATTAATTGCACAACAACAGACAATGACCCAATGGATGTTCATTATCATGGAACTCATGTTTCTGGAATTGCAGCTGCAAACGGAAGCATAAAAGGAGTTGCTCCTGGAGCAAATCTTGTTGTAATAAAAGCTGCGAATTCATCAGGTACTTTCTGGGATGATGACATTGAAAAAGGAATAGAATGGTGTGTTAATAATGCCACAATATTCAATATCTCTGTAATAAGCATGAGTCTTGGAGGAGGATTATCCACCAGCTATTGCAATAATGACCCATTAAATACTTCTATAAACAATGCAGTCGCACATAATATTTCAGTTGTTATTGCATCTGGAAATGACGGCAGCACTTCACAAATTTCTGCTCCTGCATGCCATCAAAATGCAACTCCTGTTGGAGCTATTGCAAAAGATGATTCAACATTCTGGTATAACAGGAATTCATTAGTACTATTAATTGCTCCTGGAAGAGAAATAAATTCTACTGTTCCTTCGGGATATGGAGCATTAAGCGGAACATCAATGGCAACACCGCATGTTGCTGGAGCAATTGCATTAATCAGCCAGTTCAGAGTATTAGAAGGCAGTTCAAAATATACCCCAAGCCAAATGGAAGATGCATTAAATGATTCAGGAGATGTAAAACATGATTCTGGCTCTGGATTAGATTATTCAAGAATAGATATTTACAGCACATTAATAGCAATAGATAATTCTTCCCCTGAAATAACCATGAACTCTCCTTCAAATGATACTCTTAGTGCATTGCAAAATCAGATATTTAATTGCAGTGCAATAGATGCATTGCAGTTATACAATTTAACTGCGTATGTTTGGAATTCTTCTGGAAACTTGATTAATCAAACAACAGTTAATGCAACAAATAATAGTTTAAAATTATCATTAAATCTTACATTAGCAAATGGAACTTACAAATGGAACTGCCGTTCATATGATTCAAAGGGGAATAATGATTATGGAAGCTCTTCAAATTATACTTTAAAAATAGGGGCAATGTCTCTTTCAATTAATTCTCCAAGTGACAGCGTTTACACTGAGAATACTTCTGTAAATTTCAATTGCAGTGCACAAGATAGTATAGCTAATCTTGCAAACATGACATTTTACTTGTGGAATTCAACAAATGGACTTGTATATAATTATACAAAGAATATCTCTGGAATCTCAAATAGCTCCTTATTCAACTATTCTTTTGTATATGAAAGAGCATACAAATGGAATTGCAGAGTAGATGACAGTGATTCAAACACTCTAACAGGAACCAACAGAACAATTACATATGATAATATTAATCCTGTTGTGACATTAATCAGCCCAGCAGATGAAGGAGACGAGGATGCTGGAACTATTAATTTTGAATATAATGTCAGTGACTTGAATAGTATTGATAATTGCAGTTTATTTATTGATGATGGAGTAGAAGATGAAGATAATAGCATCACTAGAAATCATACTGAAACAATGAGTGCCAGCCTTTCATCTGGGA
>Ga0315273_10000500_pt1 | contig 41590 bp, 21 predicted proteins | sample YL17G02_0_MG_FD_205753 | JGI IMG/M metagenome (GOLD analysis project Ga0315273, IMG submission 205753) | Sediment microbial communities from Yellowstone Lake, YNP, Wyoming, USA - YL17G02_0 | ecosystem: Environmental > Aquatic > Freshwater > Lake > Sediment | place: USA: Wyoming | collected...
GTCGACGTTCCGCACGTGCGGGAACAGCACGCGCACGGCGAGGCCGTCGAGCAGGGCAGCCCGCACATTGCGCTCCCAGTACGACTCGCGCATGGCCGCCGAACCGGGGTCGCGGTCGTACTGGCGGCGGATCGACATCGGTGACCAGAACCGCAGATTGAGCCCGGCGGGAAGCGACGTGGCGGCGAGGCTCGTGTAGACATTGCCGGCGATGATCGCACGGTCGACCGACGGATCGGCACGCAGTTCGTCCAAGAACGGATGGATCTCGATCTTGTGCACCAGCGCCGTACCGTTCCACGTGAGCAGCGCGGCGAGCAGGGTGGCGACCGATGCCGCACGCCACGGAGCGCGTGGCGTGCCGCCGCGTGTACGCGTCGGCGCAGGTGCCGCGCCCCCGAGGCGCTCCACGAACGCCACGTCCACTACGATCGCAAGACTCCACCCGATTCCGATCAGCGGACCATACAGGTAGTAGTGATAGGTGTGGTGTTGCAGCAGTAGCACCGGGGCGATCCACAGCGCGAACAGCGTCCAGGCCACGATCCAGCCCCGGGCGCGCAGCGCACGCACCGCACAGCCGCCGAGCGCCACCGCCGCGACAGCGATCGCGAGCGGGACGGCGCCCGGGTCCAGAACGTCGCTGAACGAGCGCACGGTGGCGAGCAGGAAATTCACGCTCCAGGCGAGATAGGTCGACAGGTTCGCCAGAACGTGCGGTCCGAGTCCGGCACGGTAGGCGGCGCCCGCGCCATGACCCGTCGTGAGCCCGATCACGTCGAACCCGACCATGCCGAGCACGAAGGCGATGGCGACCCCTGCCAGCGACCACATCACAGGATCGTTCACGCGCGCGCGGCGGTCTTGAAGCTGGGCTGCGAGCATCACCACCGGCAGGCCAATTGCCGTTTCGCGCGCGCACAGCGCGAACCCGTAGAGCGGCACCGCGAGCCAGCGGCGCCGGCCGCTTGTGCGTTCGGCGAGCAGTGCGAGCAGCGCGAACACGGCCGAATGAATTGTGCTGCCGGCGGAGATCCAGTAGAGGGCGGTGAACAGCGACGGATGGACCGCGACGAATGCGGCGCCCACCATCGCGGCGGGGAGCGAGACCCAGGCGCGCAAGTAACGGTAGGCGAGCACGGTGGCAAGCTGGTGCGCGAGGAGACTCGCCACGTGGTAGCCGAACGGCCTGAGACCGGAGACCACGCGCATCACGTCAAAGTAGAGCTGGTTGGAGATCAGCCGCCACGGGCCGCTCAGGCGCGGCAGCAGCCCGCGCGCGCGCGACAGGCCTTCGAAATCATCCTGGCTGAAGAAATACCCGAGCGCGCCATGGAACGCTACGGCGGCGGCGGCGGCCAGAGCCAGACCCGCCAGCACGTCGGCATAGGGCAGCCCGTGCGAGGGGTCCAACGGCGATCGCGTGATCGCGGGCGCGGCATCCCGCCTGGAGCGGTTCATGGCCGCACCATAACAGCGCCATGCGCTGGTGCGCAGGCGGTCGGGTGCGAGGCGGGCTGCCGGGTAACACGGAGCCCGCCTTCACCCGTCGCCTAGAACTGATGCTCTTCGGTCGAGCCCTTGAGTGCCGCGGTCGAGGTCTGGCCGGCGCTGATGACCTGGGCCAGTTCGTCGAAATAGCCAGTCCCGACGAATGTCTGGTGTTTCACGGCCGAGTAACCGTGGGTCTTCTGCAGCTCGAACTCGCGATCCTGAAGCTTCGCGTAGGACGTCATCGCCTGACTCTTATAGCCGAGTGCGAGCTCGAACATCCCGAGATTGAGAGCGTGGAAACCCGCGAGCGTGACGAACTGGAACGCGTAGCCCATCGCGCCCAGTTCCTGCTGAAACGTGGCGATGGCATCGGCCCCGAGGTGCTTCGACCAGTTGAACGACGGCGAACAGTTGTAGGCGAGCAGCTTGCCCGGAAACTTCGCGCGCACGCTGTCGGAAAACCGCCGGGCTTCTTCGAGATCGGGCATCGATGTCTCGCACCAGATGAGATCCGCGTAGGGGGCGTAGGCGAGTCCGCGCGCGATCGCCGCATCGATTCCGCCACGGTAGCCGAAGAAACCCTCCGCGGTGCGCTCCCCAGTGAGGAACGGGCGGTCGCGCTCGTCGATATCGCTCGTCAGTAGTTGCGCGCTGTTCGCGTCGGTGCGGGCGATCAACACGGTCGGCACGTCGAGCAAGTCGGCCGCGAGGCGCGCCGCCGCGAGCTTCTGCACGAATTCACGGGTCGGCACCAGGACTTTGCCGCCCATGTGGCCGCATTTCTTCGCAGAGGCGAGTTGGTCCTCGAAGTGCACGCCGGCGGCACCGGCTTCGATCATCGACTTCATCAGCTCGAATGCGTTGAGATCTCCGCCGAATCCGGCTTCCGCGTCGGCGACGATCGGAACGAACCAGTCGAACGGCTTGCCGTTGCCGTCGCTGCCGCCGGTTCCGTTGGCGGAAAGATGTCCGATCTGATCGGCGCGCATCAGCGCCTGATTGATGCGCCTGACGACATTGGGAACGCTGTCGACCGGATACAAGCTCTGGTCAGGGTACATCTGGCCTGCGGTGTTCGCGTCGGCGGCCACCTGCCAGCCCGACAGATAGATGCCCTCGAGCCCGGCCGCAACCATTTGGACGGCCTGGTTGCCGGTGAGCGCGCCGAGCGCGCGGACCGGCGGGTGGGTGTGGAACGCATTCCACAGGCGGCCGGCGCCATGGCGTGCGAGCGTATGCTCGACGTGCAGCGTGCCGCGCAGGCGCACGACATCCTCAGGCGGGTAGTGCCGATCAATGCCCGTCCAGCGTGGATCGCTGTTCCACGACTTGCGGATCTCGTCTGCGGATCGCGCTCTCGACATGTTGTCCTTTCGATCGAACGGCGGGTATTGAGATCCCGCACGGGTTGGAGGTCGTGTTGTGGCCGGGTCCCGTTCACACGGGATCGAACTGCTCTTTGAAAATCATTTCCTCGCTCATTCGCCGGGCCTCGCACAGCGAGCGCTCGGCGGCTGGGTCGCCACGCTGCGGCAGCTCAGCGATCAGCTGTTCTAGTTGCGCGTCGAAGCAGCGCCGGATGAACTCGGGCGTGTGTGGAATCGCGCGACCGGCTTCATCCAATACCGGCCTGGCAACGTGGTGACGCATGCGCTGGGCGATCATCAGTCGGTAGATGCGATCGGTGGCGAGGTCTTCCATGTATCCATCGAGCAAGCTCGCGCCGCGTCCCTGGAGCACGCCGTTGCGGTAGCGCACCACCGTGCGAACCGCCGCGAGTGTGCCTTGGACCGTCCGGGCTCCGACACCTTCGATCGCGGGGCGCAGGTCGGGATAGCGCTCGGTGAGCGCGGGACGCGCCGGGATCTGATTGGGAGCGGGAAACTGGGCGACCGCGATCGCGTTCTGATCCGGATGCCCGGTCCAGGCACCATCCATGAGGCAGCGGGCTTCGTTGCGCTTGTCCTGTTCGAGTACCGCGAGGGCCCGCGCATTGAGCGTCGGATCCTCGCGGCTCGGATAGAGCGCGGTCATGCCGCCGATCGCCAGCGCTCCGCGCCGGTGGCAGATGTCGACGAGCAGCGTGCGCAGGTTCTGAAAAAACGGCACATCGTGCGGAATCGTGTTGCGATCGGGAAGCACCCAGCGCGACTCGGCGAGTTGGTAGTGGATCAGGCTCGCCATGTAGTCCCAGCGCCCGAGGTTGAGACCCACGATGTGCTCGCGCAGATTCCATAGGAACTCCTCCATCTGGAACGCGAGCGCGTGAGACTCGACGAGCGCCATGCAGCGGATCGAGTTGGGGTCCCAGCCGCGCCCGCGCGCGAGCGCGTGAAACACGTCACGCCACCACAGCGCTTCATCCGCCGACTCGGATTTGGGGATGTAGAAGGACAGCGGGTGGCGCAGCGTCGCGGGGTCGATCTGAAAGGCGAGCAGCGCAAGGTCGAACAGCGATGCCGAGGTCGCTTCGCCCACGATCACTCCAACCTGGCCGAGGTGGAGGCCGCGCACGCGGGTCCAGATCACGGTCGCCGAGGGCGCGATCCCGACGGTCCGCTCACGCTTGCGGTCCAGGTAAGTGAGTTCGCCGCGCAGTGCCGCAAGAACGTTGGAAATCCCGAGCATCAGGTTCGGCCAGGTGTTGGCCATGGAATCCTCCAAGTCGAGCATGACGCCGGGAGCGCCGGAATTGAGCATCTTCACGACCAACTCGGCGTCATCGGCGGGGCCGGTCATCTGGTTGCGCTGATCGGCACACCACGCCGGGACTTGGATCTGCCACTCGCGGGTCGTCGCCTCGGAAGGAGGAAGGTGCGCTGGAGCGCATCCCGCGAGCGCGGCATCCACGGCTGAACGTCGAGCGAGCACCAGTGCGGCGCGCCGCGGTGCGAACTCGCGGTGGAGCGGAGCAAAGAACTCCATGAACCCGGCTGGAAGGTCCCCTCCCGGATCGAAGTTCGGCGGAGTGCTGTTGCTGCGCGCGTCGATCAGCGTCATTGGACCGCTCCATCCCCGGTGCGGGCCGTGCGCAGGTCTGCGCGGCCGCGCTTCAAGAGTCCCGAACATTGCCCGGGCCTGGTATCGAGTTCCTACGGCGGTTATCGGCGGGAGCGAGGGCGGGTCTTGAGAGGTGCCGCCTGTCATGGGAGACACGGGATCCCCGATGCGCATGCCTACGCCGTCGTCGTTTCGTCCACACTCGTGCACTCTGCGAAACGGGTTCGCGATTTGCAGTGTGCATGCAGATCGCATGAATAGAGGTCAAAAGCGATATCGCCGTTGCGTGGTTCGGCCCGGCGAATCGGCGCCGCGCGCAGCGAAAGCTCCCACGATCACGGTGAGAAGCCCCATTTGCGGAGCCCTCCGCCGACATTCAGGCCGAAAACACAGTGATTTACCGCCGGAAGGCGCGTGGCACGGAAGGTGCGAAATCACTCAAGCAAAGGCGTGCGCACCTTTGCCGGCGGGGGCCGGGTTCTGAAGATGCGATTTGCACGCGACGCAGGTTGGGAGCCCACGAGTGTGGGGTTCCCATTCCCGCACACTCGAACAGGAGAATTCGAACACCATGAACTACATCCAAGTTCGTCGCGGTTTCAAGGTTCTTGCGCTTACTGCTGTGTTGGGCTACGCGGTCGTCGGTCTTTCACAGTGCCGGATGGTTGAAGACAACGTGACCGGAATCAAACTGAATTCGCCGGAGAGCGTCAATGGGCGCTCGGAGTGCGTCAAGGACTGCAATGAGAAGTACAAGGACGCCTCGCGTGCCGAGTACACGCGCTTGAAGGAAGCCAACCGGGCCTGCGGTAAAGACAAGAAGTGCCTGAAGGACGAGAAGGCGACCCACAAGGCGAACAAGAAGGCGATCAAGGACGCCAAGGATGACTGCAAGCGTGGTTGCTACAACGAAGGCGGGGGTGGCGGCGGACGCTAAGCCGACCGAAGATGGCTGCACCGACGCCCGGCTCAATCGAGCCGGGCGTCGTTCTTTTGGTGCGCCCGGCAGGTGAACCTGGTGGGCGTGAGGCCGGAGTCGGGGTGTTGCTTCGATTTGTGCCGGGTCGAATCCCCCAAAAGATTGCAGCGCGGGTCGCAATGTCGTGCTCGGGTAAAACTTGTGTAGTTGCGACATCCAAGAATCATGTGATAATGCCGCCTCAGGCTGCCGAACCACTAGGGAAGTTTTGGCGTGTCCGTTTCGGGTGGAGGCCGCTTTCATGGCAAGGGTCCATGGGCTGCCTCGATTCCTTCTAATGCGCAGAAAGGGGTCCGAGTTGAAGCTTCAGCGACTTTGCATCGGTTCATTTCGCCATCGAAGCGCCGGTATTTGCTCCCCGCCGCGTTTCGCGGCCGTTGTTCTGGGCGCGCTTGCGTGCCTTGCGGCTCCGGTGTGGGCCGCGGCTACATTCTACGTGGATGTGAACAACCCCAACGCGAATGACTCAGGGCCAGGCACCGAAGCGATCCCCTACCGCAGCATCCACACCGCGGCGCGAATTCGCGGCGGTCCTGGAACGACGATCGAGGTGAAGCCTGGAACGTATCGGGAGCAGGTGACCGTGGAGAAGTCCGGCACTGCCGCCCAGCCGTTCGTGATCAGGGCACTGGGAACCCCGGTGATTCTCGAAGGATCCGACGATTTCGGTACGGCGCTGTGGGCGCAGGGGCCGGGCAGCTCGTGGGTTGCGGCCAGCCTCGACTCAGCGCCGCACCAGGTGTTTGCCGACGGCGCGCGTCTTGTCGCGACACCGGCCCCGGCCGTTTCAATGGCCAATGGAACCTATCGCTTCATCGAGGGCGAGGGGCTGTACGTCAACGTCGGCGGAAATCCGGGCAACCACGCGGCAAAGATCGGCCGACGCACCCACGGTTTCCGGCTCAGCGGCGATAGCTACGTGACAATTCAGGGATTTCAGGTGACGCGCACCGAGGATCACGGGATCTACATTCTCGACTCCGCCCAGCACATCACGATTCGCAACAATGTGGTGACGTTTCCCGCCGCGCACGGCATCTCGATGCAGGACGGCAACGACTTCATCATCGAAGGCAACATCGTTTCCGATTGCGCGGACCACGGCATCAACCTGCTGAGCGGTGTGACTGCCTCGACGATCCAGGACAACGAATCCTTCCGCAACGCCCGCGTGTTCGAGCGCGCCGCGAGCGGGATACAGGTGTTCGCTTCATCGAACAACCTCTTCCAGAGGAACCGGGTTCACGACAACGAAGACACCGGCATCGAGTACGTCACGGGATCGAATAATAATGTGTCGCTCCAGAACATCTCATGGAACAACGGCGATCATGGATTCGACCATATTCAGTCGACGGGTACGCTGCAGATCGGTGATGTCGCCTACGGCAACATGAACGACGGCATCTCGGTGGAAGGTGGCTCGACCGGGACACATAACTACGATTGCATCTCGGTGAACAACGGGCTCACGACCGGACGCTTCGATGTTTTCGTCGATCCTGCTTCGACCACCGGCTACGAGTCGAACTTCAACCTGATCTGGAACGCAAACGGGCAGAACCCGATCAAGTTCAGCAATGTCCAGTACGCCTCGCTCGCCGCATACGCCGTGGCAACTGGCCACGAGGTCGATTCGTTCCAATCCGATCCACGCTTCGTGAATCCGGCTACCGGAGACTTTCACATCCGGTCGGGCTCCAAGGCCATCGATTCAGCGATCTCGTCGATTGCGGGCTGGCCGCTGAAGGACGCCTCAGGACATTCGCGCGTCAACGATCCGGTTGCGCCCAACACCGGCGTGGGACCCGTCACGTTCGCCGACCGCGGCGCGCTGGAGTTCGTGCGCGAAGGGACAGTTGGGGTAGGTGACCTCGTGGCCTCGCAGATCTCGCTCGGCCCGGCCTACCCGAATCCGGCGCGCAGCTCGGTGGCGTTCACGCTCCAACTGTCGCGACCGAGCCGCGTCGACTGGTACGTCACCGACGTACTCGGCCGCATTGTGTACGAACAGGCTCAGAGCCTGCTCGCCGGCAACAATCAGATCCGGTGGTCCACGGTCAACGCGAACGGCACGGTCGTCCCCGCGGGTATCTATCTCGTCCGTGTCGACGCGAACGGTGAATCTCTGGCCCGGCGGTTCGCGGTCGTACACTAAGGATTTCGCAGGCGAGTTTCTGAAGACGGGCCGCTGCACGCGGCCCGTCTTTCCTGTGCCGATTGCATCATGAGCAATCCCCGGCCTAGCATGCCGGATGGACACACTGGCCGCCGATCTCTCGCTGTTTGCCGCGCGTGCGCTCGATGCCATCCAGCGCGAGTATCCGAGCCACATCGTGCATCTGCTCCGCGGCGACGACGACGCGCGACCTCCGCGTGAACTCACGCCAGTGTTCTTCGGTAGCTTCGACTGGCATTCTGCTGTCCACGGGCACTGGTGCCTCGCACGTTGCCTGCGCAGCGGTCTGCAAGGCGACGTCGCTGATCGCGCGGCGGCGGCACTGGACCACTCGCTGGAATCCGCCAAGCTCGCGCGCGAGGCGCACTACGTCGCCGGCCCCGGCCGCGAAGGATTCGAGCGCCCCTACGGACTTGCGTGGGTGCTGCAACTCGCAGCCGAGTTGCGCGAGTGGGCGAGCCCGCGGGCGTTTGGCTGGCACGACGCCCTGCGCCCGCTCGAGCGAGTGGCAATCGAGCGGCTCTCGGCGTGGTTGCCACGACTGCGCTGGCCGATCCGCTCGGGCGAGCACTCGCAGAGCGCCTTCGCGCTCGGGCTTGCCCTCGACTGGGCACAGGTCGCGGGTGATCTCGTGGCGCGCGATCTGATCGTGTCACGTGCACGCGAGCTCTACCGCACCGATGTCGATGCGCCGGTGGCCTATGAGCCTTCCGGACACGACTTCCTCTCGCCCGTGCTCGCCGAGGCGGATCTGATGCGCCGCGTGCTCGAGCCCACGGAATTCGCAGCGTGGTTCGAGCGCTTCCTGCCACGGCTCGACCAGGAACCCGCACGGCGCTGGCTGATGCCGGTCGCGACCCCGGATCGCGCCGACGGGAAGCTCGCGCACCTGGACGGGCTCAACCTGAGCCGCGCCTGGATGCTCGAGGGCATCGCCCGCGCGCTTCCTCGGGCGCATCGGGACGTCGCGGAGCTCGATGCGGCGTGCGCGCGGCACCGCGAGGCCGGACTTGCGGCTGCCCTCGAAACCCAGCACTACGCCGGCACGCACTGGCTCGGGAGCTTCGCGGTTTACCTGCTGACCCATCGCGGTCTCGAGCGCCCGGCGTAGCCAGACAGGTCGAGGCCGACTCGCCGCTCGACGTGGCTGAGCGCCTGCGGGCGATCGCCGCGCGACGGCACCCGTTTTCGGTGCGCAGCGGGCATTCGCCGCTGGCGATCCTTCACCGTTTGACGTTAGACTAGAAACCATGATCAGCCAGCCAGTCTCTCCCAATCGCCGCCTTCCCAGGCCTGTCGCTCATAACGTCATGCTCGCAATCATGTTAACCGTTCTGGCCTGGTCTCAAGCGCCCGCGGATCCGGCGCCCGAGGCTGCGGCACCTGCGCCTGGCAAGCTTGCGCCGTCTCTGGCGCGCCTCATAGCGACGCAGCCGGACGAGCGGGTCGTCACCTGGGTTTCGTTCACCGATCGCGCGGGCGCCGAGCACAACCCCGCGGCACGTGCCTCGCTTCGCCCGCTGGTGTCCGAGCGATCCCTCGAGCGCCGGCTGCGCCGCGGCATGGTCACGGGTCTTACGGCCTCCGATCTACCGGTGCATGAGCCCTATGTCCGTGCGCTGGTCGCGCGCGGGGCACGCCTGCGTGGCACAAGCCGCTGGCTCAACGCGGCGAGCGTCGAGATGCCCGCGCGCCTTGCCGCCGAGCTGTCGCACCTGCCGTTCGTGGCGCACGTGGAGATCGTACCGAGTGCCACGCGCATCGCACCCGTGGATGAGCCGGGGCCGCTGCGTGGCGGGGATGCGATCGGACCGCGCGCCGCCGAGCGGTCGAGTGCGGCTCCCGGTGCCACCGCGATGCTCGCGCCGGGCGATACGGCCTACTACGGTCCGACATTCAGGCAGCTCGCAATGATGCAGGTTCCTCAGCTCCACGCGCAGGGGCTCTCGGGTGCCGGTGTGCTGGTGTGCATGTTGGACGCGGGTTTCCGCACCATCCACACCGCCTACACGAACCTGAACGTGCTCGCACGCCGCGATTTCATTCATGGCGACACGAACGTGGACGATGAGTCCGGCCAGGATGTGGCGGGGCAGGGATCGCATGGAACGGCGACGCTCGGATGTGTCGCCGGGTCCAAGCCAGGGGAATATTCGGGCGTGGCGTTCGGTGTCACGGTCGCACTCGGCAAGACCGAGGACATACCGACCGAGCGGCCGATCGAGATGGACTACTGGCAGTTCGGCGCCGAATGGGCCGACAGTCTGGGCGCCGACGTGATTTCGTCGAGCCTCGGCTATTCGACCTTCGACAGCGGTTATCCCTCCTACACGAACGCCGATATGGACGGCCGGACCACGGTCGTGGCGCGCGCCGCGATCGAAGCGGCGCGGCGCGGGATCACGGTCTTGAACTCCGCGGGCAACGGCGGTGTCAGTACCGGGCCGACGATCATCTCGCCCGGGGACGCCGACTCGATCATCACGGTGGGGGCGGTGGATTCGATGAACATCGTGGCGAGCTTCTCCTCGCGCGGGCCAACCGCGGACGGTCGGATCAAGCCCGATGTCGTCGCGTGCGGGCGCAGCGTGTGGCTGCTGGGCTTCAATGACGCCACCGCCTACGGCAGCGGGTCCGGAACGTCGTTCTCATGCCCGCTCACCGCCGGTGTGGTGGCGCTGTTGCTCGAATCGCACCCTAACTGGGGGCCGTTCGAAGTGCGCGAGGCGCTGCGCGAGACCGCGCTCAATCACGCGAATCCGGACAATGCGATCGGCTGGGGCCTCGTGCAGGCGGTCGCCGCGAACAATTGGGTGCCGAGCACGAGCGGGGTATCGGCGCGTGGCCCAGTGGCATCGCTCTCGCTCGCCGTGGGTCCGAATCCGCTGCGCGCAGGAGCGTCGCTCGCGATCCGCTTCGCGGCGCCTGCGGGATCGCATGCGACCGTCCAAGTCCTCGACCTCGCCGGACGCCGCCAGGCGGCGCTCTATTCGGGAGCGGGAGCGGGTGCCCGCACGACGCGCTGGGATGGCCGCAACGCACGCGGCGAAAGAGTACCGGCGGGTGTCTACTGGGTGCGTCTCGCCGCGGCAGGAACGCGCGGCGCAGAGTCACGAGCGATGCGGGTCGTGTTGCTGCCGTAGCTGCACAGCTACATCCCTTGCGGCATGCGTGAACGCTTTCCGCATCCGGCACCGGCGAGTCACTTCGCCGTGATCACGACGGCCGTGCGTTGCAAGGTTTGGAACCCCCGGACGAAAGATACGCAAACCCCCTGAACATCCGCATGCTTGACGCCGGCTGATCACGCATCGTGACCCGTGTCGCACAGAATATTCATCGCATGTGTCGCGGGCGCCGGACGGCTCGGAGGTTGCGCAGGGATGCGCCGCCCATGCTCTGGTGGGTTCCACGTTTCGTGCCGGTGCGAACCGGCAGAGCTTCGTATTACATCCATGTTTCGGAATACCTCGCACCGAAGCAGAGCCTGGAGTCTCGCATGAAGCGCATTGTACTGAGCATCGCGTGCATCGGCTTGTTCGCCAGCGTCGTCAACGTCCACGCAGCCGATGAGATCCACTGGACCTTTACCGGCCCCACTTCCGTATCGTTCGACTGGCGCGGCTCAGAAACCGTCATCCGCTACGGCCTCACCCCGGCGTTCGGGGATTCCGCGGCTGCGACGACCCCGGCGCCGCTCCCGTTCTCCTCCGCCGGCCCGTTCCGCGAAGCGCGCATTTCAGGACTGCGGCCGGATACGCTCTATCACTACGCGATCGGAGGCGGGGCTCGCCACACGTTCCGTACCGCGCGGCGCGCCGGAGCGTCGGACTTCACCGTGATGGTCGAGGGGGATATCGGTACGACCGCGCGCTATCCGCGCGTCGGGGTCGTGCAGCAGATGATCGCGGTTGAGCGCCCGGCATTTGCGCTGCTGGTCGGCGATCTGACCTACGCCAACGCGCACGGGCAGGTTGCGGTCGACAACCATTTCAACGACGTCATGGTGTGGTCCCAGGACGCGGCCTACATGCCGATCTGGGGCAACCATGAATGGGATAGTGGCGACGATTTGCGCAACTACAAAGGGCGGTTCGATCTGCCGAATCCGCGCACTTCGCCTGGATCGCCGTCGGTGTCGTGCTGCAGCGAAGACTGGTACTGGTTCGATTACGGCAACGTGCGCTTCGTCGCCTACCCGGAACCGTTCAGCGGCGCCTGGCGCGACTGGTACGGACGCGCCGGCGCCATCATGGATTCAGCCGAGGCCGATCCGAACATCACATTCATCGTCACGTTCGGACACCGCCCGGCCTATTCAACCGGGCACCACCCAGGCGACACGACTCTGAAGAAGTACTTGGACCAGCTCGGCCAGACGCATTCCAAGTACAAGCTCAACCTGAACGGTCACAGCCACAACTACGAGCGCTCCTACCCCCAGAGCGGCGTCGTCCACATCACCGCGGGCATGGGCGGTTCGACTGCAGAAGCTGATCCCAGCGGCAGCTGCCTGTGGTTCGGAGGCTGTCCCGCGCCGTCCTGGTCCGCATTCCGTGCGTACCGCCACGGCCCGGTGCGACTATCCTTCAGCGCAAGCGCCATCAAGATCGAAGCGATCTGCGGTCCGATCGGCGACAATCGCAGCAACCCGGTCGATATCCAATGCACGCCGGGCAGCGTCTTCGACAGCGCAATCATCGGTACGGGGGTCGCCAACCTCCCGCCCAACGGTGACATCACCGCGCCGATCGGCGACGTGACGATTTCCGAGGGGGAAGCTCTGACGTTTGCGGGTGCTGCCTCCGATCCCGATGGCGATGCACCGTTCACCTACCGGTGGACGTTCGATGGAGGCGCCCGCGATACAACGGCCAGGGATCCGGGTGTGGTGCGTTTCGACCGGGCCGGAAACTACCAGGTCGAGCTTACGGTCACCGACAGCCGCGGTTTGTCGGATCCCACGCCGGGCCAGCTCACGGTGTTCGTTGGAACGTCGAACCAGGCGCCGGTGTCGTTGATCTTTTCGCCCCCTTTCAACGTCGTGATCCGGCCCGGCGAGAGCATCAACTTCCAGGGGTTCGCGGCAGATCCGGATGGCAACGCCCCGCTCAGCTACGTGTGGAACTTCGGCGGCGCGCTGCCGAATGCGACGGTCGAGGATCCGGGGCCACGCGTGTTCACGACGGAGGGCACCTACCGCATCAGCTTCACCACGACTGACGCGCTCGGTCTTGCCGATCCGACCCCCGCGACCCTTACCGTGACGGTCTCCAATGGATCGAACCTGATGCCGGTCGCGGTGCTCGAGATGTCGCCGTCCTCCGGGATCGCTCCGCTGACCGTCACGGCCGACGGGCGTGCGTCCACCGATCCCGACGGTACGATTGCGGAGTATCAGTTCGACTTGGGCGACGGCACGGTGCTGGGACCGGGACCGCTCGGCGTGACGTCGCACACCTATGCCGCCGGCAATTGGAACGCGCGTCTCACCGTGTACGACGATCGCGGCGGGACCTACACCGTGACGACGCCGGTGCTGGTGGCGGCCGCGGTTCCCGGAAACCTCGTGACCAATGGATCGGTGGAGACGGGTCTTACGGGATGGCGTTCCTATGGCGCGTCCACGCTTGCGCGGGTTCCCGGAGGTTTCGTGGGGGGCTATGCGATGCGGGTGAGCGGGGGATCCTCGACGGCGGTGTTCGGCGTGAACGACAGTCCGAACTGGGTGACGAGTGTTCCCGCCACGCACATCGGAACGCCGTTCCGCTTCAGCGCATGGGTTCGCTCGCCCGGCAGCCGGGGCAAGGCGCGAATCCAGGTGCGTGAATACACCGGAGCGACGCTGATCGGGGCGCCCAGAATGTCGGCTGGAATCGTGTTGCGCAAGACGTGGCAGCGGATCACGCTCGACGTCTCTCCACAGGTCGCAGGATCGACGCTCGACCTCCAGATCCTCGATGAGCCTGCCGTCCCCGCCGAAACGCTGCTCGTCGACAACGTCGCGATCCAGGCGAATCCCGGACTCGTCGCGCCCGCTCCCGCGACGCTGGCGGCGTTTGGGGATGCACTGCCCGCCGACGTCGTGCTCGCTCCCAATCCGGTGCGCGGTGGCAGTGCGCTCTCATTCACGCTCGCGCAGGGCGGACCCGCGCGGGTTCAAGTGCTGGACGTCTCCGGGCGCCTGTTGCGCACGCTGATGGACGAGCGGAACGCTGCCGCGGGGCGTCAGCGCGTGTGGTTCGATGGGGCCGGACCGGACGGCAACCCGCTCGCCTCGGGCCTCTACTTCTACCGCGTCGTGACCGCCGCCGGGACGACGACGCGCAGGTTTGCGATTCTGAAGTGAGCTCGTGAAGGATCAGCTCGGGGCCGCCCACGGCAAGGTCGGCCGAACCCGCGAGTTGCTCGCCCGTGGCGGGAGCGCCGGCATATCTCGAGGCGATGGAGTCCAAGTAAACGCACGAAGGCCCGCGGAAGATCTCCGCGGGCCTTTGTGCGATGCATCCAGCGCGGCGGCTACGCGGTCATGATGACCAGGTGCTTCACCTTCCGGAATTCCTTCAGATCGAGAATATGCAGCTCGACCTGTCCGTTCTCGATCTTGATCTCGTAGCTCGAGATCGGCTGCGGGCTCAGCACCTGGACCTTGGTGGCCGGCGCGCGCACCACGGTTTCCAGATCGGTGTCGAGTGCTGTGAACTGCCCGTTGTCGAACTGTCCCGAAAGCTGGAGCGTCTTGCCCAGCCCGAGCACGCCGCCTTTGGCGACGATCACGCCCGATGAGGAAAGTTCTTTCTTGGTGCCGACGATGTAGTAGATCGTTCCCAGCTCGAGGCGCTTCTCTTCGATGTTCTGCTGATCCTGTGCCACCGTGGTCTCGAGTCCCTGAACGGTTGTTTCCAGCCCTGCGACCTGCGTCTGCAGTGAATCGACCTGGCCGGTGAGCACCGCGATGTGCTCCTGCTTCTCCGCCACGGTCTGCTTCAGATTCTTGATCAGCCGCTGCAGGCCCGCGGCCTTCGTTCCGCTTTTCGCGAGACTGCTCTCCAGCTCGCTGATCTTCGTCTTCGTCCGCTGAATGCTGGCGTTGAGGAGCGCGATGCTCTCCATTGCCTCGGCGCGACTCGGCTGTGACAGCCGCTGTTCCGCTATCAGTCCTTCCTGACGGAGTTGCACGGCGCCGTCGGCCTGCGTAATGGCGTTCAGGCTGTCCTGGATCTCGGCAATCGCGTTGAAGGCTTCGGCGTAGTGGGAGCGTGAAGTTTCTTCGGCGACCTTCACGTCAACGTAGTTGGCCGAGGTGATCTGATACTTCTGGTACAGCACGGCGACGGCGACGGCGAGCACGGCAATGACCGCGTACATGGCGATCGTTACGGGTTTGCGCATGGTTCCCTCCTTGGCAATACGACTGTGCGGCCCGAACGGGGCCCGGGGCCCGGATCATGAAGAACTTGGGATTCTCGACCGACACGATCGAAGATCGACGATCGGTGCGCGGAGAGGTCCCGGCGACTTTCGCTGCAGCCAGTGGAACACGATTCGGGACGAATCGTGTCATCAACCGCTGAGCTTTTACAGATTCCTGATCTTGACGATCACAGAGATCCGACAAAGTTTTGGAAAGACACTCCCCGATCAAGTGCTTGACGGCGTTCAGCCCTGGCCGACTATCGAACGTTTCGCAGGACCGGTACCACCATGATCGTCGCAGCAAGCGCCATGGCGAGCGCCGCGTATCCGAGACCGATCGCGAGCCGCTGCCCCGCAGCAATCGCGTCGTAGCCCGGCACCGGATGGCGCCAGCGCTGGACCAGCGTCCACACTCCGGCGAGCATGACGAGGAACAGGATCGGTGAGCGCAGCACGACGAGCGCGGCGATGCCGATCGCATAGCCCACGATCCAGAAGCCGCGTGAGAACACACCGGCGATGCGACCACCATCGAGCGGCGAAACCGGGATCAGATTGAAGAGATTGAGCATCGCGCCGACGTGGCCCAGCGCCACGAGGAGCGGCGAATGCACGAAGAGGCCCGCGCCCAGCGCGGCCCACGCCCCGAGCGATCCGAGGATTGGACCGCCGATCGCGACCCGGGCTTCGACCGCCGCGTCACGCGGCCGCCCCTGCATCGCGATGAACGCTCCGACGAACGGAATGAACACCGGAGCGCCGGCGGGAATGCCTTCGCGATGCAGCACGATCGCGTGTCCCAGCTCGTGGATGAAGATGAGCACGACGAATCCGGCGGCGAACTGCCATCCCCACTGCGTCGCATACACGCCGATCGAAAGCGCCATGGTCGCCAGCGTCTGGAGTTTGAGCACACTCGCGAGTACGCCGAGAAACTTGAGCTTCCCGGCGAGGAACAGCAGAACTCCGGCGGCCCCGGTGACCGCGGTGTTGCGAGTGCGGTGGGGACCCGGCGGTCCTGGCTTCGCAGTCGGCACCGTTCGAGGCGCATGTCGCAGACTGTCGTAGACCGCTCTCAAGTTTTCGGCGTGCGCCGCGTGCGGATCGCGCGCAGGACGCGGGGCGCCTTCGGAACCAGGTGGCTGCGAAGCTCCGCCGTGGTTCACGTAATCGCAGGTGCCGGCGGATTGGCCAGCGTCAGCGGCCGGGGGATCGACCAGGCCTGGTACAACGCGATGCCGAGGAACACCACGTCCATGATGCCGAAGTTGGTGGAGATCACCTTCACGAACAGATCGAGCGTTGGCGGCGGAAAAGCAATCCGGAAGCTGTCATGCTGTACGGCCAACTGCTGGTTGATGAACGTCATGTTCACGAGATAGGTCGCGGCCGCGAAGCTCACCAACGCCACGCCCACACACAGACCCTGCATGCCCGCCGAACGTTTTCCGCCCGCGAACTTGACCGCACCCCATCCGACCAGGTATCCGATCGCAACCGCGATGAGTCCAAAGCCGATGTGGGTGACGACGGTGAAACCCCACCACGACAAGGCGCCCGCAATGCCGCCCAGAACCGCTCCGAGTACCGCCAGCGGATAGGGAACATCGCTCGACATCTGCTCGACCGCGTTGCGAACCTCCTCACGCAAAGTCTCGTAGCACGACCGGCAGAACACCCTGTCGGCGGCGGGCACTCGATCCGCGGGGCTCAGTGTGCGCGTGCAGCGATCACAGGTTTCCGGTGCAGCGGAAGCGACTGTGGACTCGTCAGGTGTTTCGTTCATCGGAGCTCCGTCAAGATCATCGCTGCCGCCACAGAGCGGTCGCGGCAGCGGCAGCGGTCATCATGGTTACGCGACGGCGGGACCGTAGGAGGGGAGTATGCGCATGTCAACGCGCATCTACTCGACTCGCCAGGCCCGAAGCTCCCGCACCGACGACGACATCATGAATCACAGGATCATCGCGGATTCTCATCCACCCGTCGATTGAGGTACGCTGTGCGTTGTCATGCGTGAAGGAGCGCACCGTGAACGTCCTCGTACTCAACTGCGGCAGTTCGTCCCTCAAGTTTCAGGTCGTCGCCACCGATGCGGCCGCGATGGCGGCCGACCTCGATCGCGTGATCGCGCGCGGCGTGGTCGAACGGATCGGCAGCGAGGCGCTGCTCACGCTGGCCGCCGCCGACATGACTCCCATACGTCTCGCCGAGCCGCTGCGCGATCATCGTGCCGCGCTCGACGCCGTAATGCGCTGGCTCGTCAGTGGTGACGTGCCAGGAATCGACTCGCCGGCCGACGTGCATGCCATCGGCCACCGCGTGGTCCACGGCGGCGAGAAACTGACCCGGGCTACGCTGCTCGACGACGCGACGATCCGCACGATCGAAGCGTGCATCGATCTGGCGCCGCTGCATAACCCGGCGAACCTGCGCGGGATCGCCGCCGCGCGCGCGACGTTTGGCACGGGGGTGCCTCAGGTCGCTGTCTTCGACACGGCGTTTCACTCCACGATGCCCGAGACGTCCTTCCTGTACGCGATCCCGTATCCGATGTACGTGCGCCATCGCGTGCGGCGCTACGGTTTCCACGGGACGTCTCATCGTTACGTCGCATGGCGCTATCGCAAGCTCACGGGTGTGGCGCGCGATGCGGTGCATGTCGTCAGCATGCACCTCGGCAACGGCGCTTCGGCGTGCGCGATCAAGCACGGCGTGTCCCTCGACACGACGATGGGCATGACCCCGCTCGAAGGCCTGGTCATGGGCACGCGCTCGGGCGATGTCGACCCCGGCGTCTTCGAGTTCTTGCACCACAAGGAAGGTCTGTCGCTCGCGGAACTCGATACGATGCTCAACAAGCAGTCGGGCCTGCTCGGGGTGTCGGGGCTGACGAGCGACATGCGCGACCTGCTCGCCGAAGAGGCCGCGTACGGCGACCGTCGCGCGCGCCTGGCGATCGATCTGTTCTGCCTGCGGGCGCGCAAGGCGATCGGCGCGATGCTGGCGCGGATGAACGGCGCCGACGCGATCCTGTTCACCGGCGGCATCGGCGAAAATGCGGCGGGAGTGAGGGCGCGTATCCTCGAGGGGATGGAGTGGTGCGGTGTGGCGCTCGATCCGGTGCGGAACGCAGCGATGGTGGGCGGTCAGGAGGGTGAGATCGGCTCCGCCGACTCGCGGATGCGGCTGTTCATCATTCCGACCAACGAGGAGCTGATCATCGCGCGCGACGCGGTACGCTGCGTCACCGGACAAGCTGCACCGTAGCGTCCGAGCCGCCCGCGGAGGCGTACGCGGTGCGTTCCCAACACTGTTCGCCGCACAATCTTCACCAAACGCGTGCGATCGTCCGCCACGCCTCGTCTTTCCCCGCATTCATGCGGAGCCGGTAGATCCCCGGGCGTACCGGAGCGCCGTCGCCGTCACGTCCATCCCATGCCACCGACTGCGCGCCTGCGGCAAACGGGACGTGATCGATCAGCGTCCGGACCCTGCGACCCGCGAGGTCGACCACCACGGCCGAGATGGTCGCCGGGGAGCGCAGCGCAAACTGAAACCCGACGCGGCTCTCGAACGGATTGGGTGACGCCTGGAGCCGCCCCAGCACGACGTCCTCATCCACGGACTCCGACGCCGGAGCGGTGTGGATCTCCAGCACGTCGTGGAAGCAGCCGACGGTTTCCGCCGCTGCGGAGATGTCGATGCGGGGGAAGTCACCGCCACCCGGAATGCGGCCGCTCTCGTAGTGATAGGCAACGCCGCCGGCCTCGACGTCGAGCACAAGCTCGTGCGTGACGGCGAACTCACCGCCGACGCGATACAGTCCGCTGCCCGTCCAGCGCCCGGGCACACCCGCGACCATCCAGTTGATGTCGGCGAGGGCGTAGCTGTTGAACAGCGGACCCCGGGCCACCTCGACCAGCCGGAATGTTCCCGACGTGGGGGCTGCGATTTCGGGGCACGCGCACGGCGCGTGACATCCCCACAGGCGTTGGCTCGGACTGTGGAGCTCGTAGAGCACCCCGGCGGTCGTTGCCCCCCACGCGGCACCAGGCAACGCGGCGAACAACAGCAGGATGATGAGTGCACGGCGGCGAAGCCTCATGACGACCCTCCTTGCCGATTCCTCCGCGCGCGGCCCGGCGGCGCAAGAGAATCCTAGGACGGTTCCAGCGAGAGCGGTAGCCCGAATTTCGAGTCTGGATTTCGAGGGCCGACGGCGGTGTGCGATGGTTCGAGCCCAGAACTGAGCAAGCCAGTCGCTATTGGGCGGTTACGGTCACCGTCGAGGAGTACTGGCTGAGCGATGAGGTCGAGGTCGGCGTCTGAACGCGCAGATATAGCGTCAGCGTGCCGGCCGCGGCCAGGCTCGAGCTGATGGTGAAGTTGGTGTCGTAGGCCGAAATGTCGGTCCAGGGCCCGGAGGCCGAGGTGATGGACCACTGCGCGCGTACCTGGTCGGCGCCGTTGGAGCTGGCCGACAGCGTCCAGGTGTTCGCCCCGGCCGTAAGGGTCGAGATCTTTGCCACGATGGTTTCGGGTTCGGTGCCATCGTTGGTGATCACGCTGGACTGCGCCGTAAGCCAGGTGTTCGGCGGCTGTGTCCCAAACGCAAATACGTTGTTGCTCACCGCCACGCTCAGCAGGTTGCCGACCTGAAAATCCCCGGTGCCGGCTTGGCCCGTGATCTGGGTCGAGGTTGCGGTCCGGGTCCCGACCGTGGTCGATGACCAGGAGCCGCCACTGTAGCGGCGGACCACGAAGTTGCTGGTGCTCGAGCCCGCATCCACGTCGCCCGAGACGAAGTTGAAGGTCGCGCTGTAGTTGGTGAAGGCCAGGTTCACGTCCTTCGACACGGTCCAATAGCGGTTGACGCTCTTTGCCGGATTGACGTCGGAGCTCGTGATGTTCGCGTGGTCGCCGGACGTAGTGCTGGCGGTGAAGTTGCCGGTGACCGACACGCTCGCGAACACAACGTCGAGCTTCGCGTAGTTGCTCGCATCGCCAATTTCAAAGGTCCTCGCCACATTCGAGCCGGTCGCCACATTCTTCTGCAGGTTTCCGACCACGTGACCACTGGTGCGCGAGACCGCCCCGGTGGAGGTGATGGCGACCGTGTTTCCCCCGGTGCTGATGTTGCCGCTGGTTAAGGTCAGTGTGCCGCTCACGTTGAAGGTGGTACCGACGGTAACCACTCCGCTCGCCTTGTTGACCGTCACGTTGTTGAAGGTTGTCGTCGCAGTCCCTCCGATCGCCTGATCGGCCGTGCCAGACAGCCTGATCGTGCTGCTGGTCGTCGTGAAAGTGCCGCTGTTGCTGAGATTCCCCTTGATGTCGTGGATGAAGGCGCCCGCGGTGAAGGACGCGGTCGAGCCGATGGAGAAGTCGCCGCCCACGGTCATGGCCACGGCGGCCGTCGCCGCGGCGGTTCCCGACAGCGTGAAGTTGCCGTTGATCGTGCTCACGCCGGTCAGGGTCTTGGTTCCGCTGCCGCTCAGGATCAGATGATGATAGGTCACGGCCTTTATCGTCTGGGCGATCCCGTCATAGTTCACCGTGTTGGGGTTGGCGGTGGCGGTGAGCGTGGTGATGCCCGATGTGCCGCTGATACTGAGGGTGGCTGTGTTGGTCAAGCCGCCCGCCCCGGACAGCGCAGTACCCACCGTCAGGGTACCGTTGTTGGTGACGGTTCCGGTGACCGTGAGGTTCGGGATCGAGACTGAATTGGCGCCGCCAATGGTCTTGGACGCGCCGGAGAACGTGTAGACGCCGGTGCCCGCGTTGAACGTACCGTCGTCCTGCAGGCTGCCGGCGAGGGTGACCGCCTCGTTGACGGAGGTGTTGCTCCACGTCCCGCCATTGTTGATCGTCACGTTGCCGGTAAACGTCTTGGTCGCGGTCGTTGAGCTGAATGAGAGCGTGCCGCTCACGCTCGTGGCCCCCGTCACTGCCAGCGTGAATCCCGCCACGGTGAACGCGGTTCCCGAACCGACCGTAAGAATCCCGCCGATCGTAGTGGCGACTGCAGTGGTGGCCGTGCACGTACCCGAGAGCGTGAGGTCGCCGTTGATCGTGCTGACGCTGGTCAGCGTCTTGATGCCGCTGCCGCTCAGGATCAGATGATGATAGGTCACGGCCTTCACGGTCTGGGCGGCGCCGCTGTAGTTCACCGTGTTGGGGTTGGCGGTGGCGGTGAGCGTGGTGATGCCCGATGTGTTGCCGATGTTCAGGGTGGCTGTGTTGGTCAAGCCGCCCGCCCCGGACAGCGCTGTGCCCACCGTCAGCGTGCCGCTATTGGTGACGGTTCCGGTGACCGTGAGGTTCGGGATCGAGACGGCATTGGCGCCGCTGATGGTCTTCGCCGCTCCGGAGAACGTGTAGACGCCGGTGCCCGCGTTGAACGTGCCGTCGTTTTGCAGGCTGCCGGCGAGGGCGACCGCCGCGTTGACGGAGGTGTTGTCCCAGGTTCCACCACTGTTGATCGTAACGTTGCCGGTAAAGGTCTTGGTTCCGGTCGTGGAGGTGATCGAGAGCGTGCCGCTCACGCTCGTGGCACCCGTGACCGTGAGGGCAAAGGCGCCCACGGCGAAGGTCCCGGTCGTGACCGTGAGTGTGCCGCCGAAGATCGTGGTTCCGGTAAGGGTGACGCCGCCCGCGGTGTTGTTGACGGCGATTTTGTTGTAGGTCGTGTAAGTGCCCACGGTTTGCGCTGCGCCACCGTTGAAGTTGATGGTGCCGGTGGCGCTGGTGGTCAGGGTGCCGCCGCTTGCGAAGTTGCCACCGACATTGACCGTGCTCGCTCCGGTGGACGTGAACTTGGCCTGTGCAGCAGTTCCGCTAAACGTGATTGCGCCCGTCGTGGTGATGGTCCCGGTGCTCACCGTTACCGCACAGTCCCTGCCGGCGGTTGCACTTCCGGGAATGGCAATGCTCGCCGCGCTCAGCGTGCCGGCGCCCACGCTGATCGTGGAGGTGCCGGCCGTCGGCGAGGTCATGGTGATCGCGCCGCTCACCGTGAGAGCAATTCCTGAGTTGATGATGATGCCGTTGGTGCCTGCGGCGTTGGCGGCGAGCGTGATGGTGGCAGCCCCGGCAGCGGCAGCGACGGTGATGGTGTGGGAACTCGCGATCGTCACATTGTCGCCAGCAACCGGGGCGACTCCACCCACCCAGCTGGTTCCAGTGCCCCAGTTGCCGCTTGCCGCCGAGGTGATGTTGGCGGCCCACGCGCTCGGCGTGGCCGCCACGGCGAGCAGGGCGCAGCCGAGAAACACAAGCCGGGGGCTGCTCGGGCCGCGCAAGGGCAATCCAAACTCCGTTTCGCCCCGCCGTCTTGCGGAGTGGCTGAACCACGTCGCGCCGGGCTATGAGACGGGCGGACGCCAGCATGGCAGCGGGGCCATCGCGCCGCGGTACCACGCCCATTGCTGTGTGAGAGAGATTCTTGTCGCCAGAGGGTTCATCGAACAGACCCCGGTTGCGGGCGTTATCGGCACCGCGACCCGACCGACTGCAGCGGAAAGATCACGCCAGGATCTCTCCGGTGGCGCGCGGGTCGGAGGGCTCGTTCCGGGCGAGCGAGGGCGTGAGGGTGGTGCGGCCCAGATTCGGGTGTCGATTGGGTCGCCGGCCTCAATCCGCTCGATTTCAGGCCGATTCGAGGCCGCGAACTGGCTGCCAGCGTTGCGGCAACGCCCGCCGTGCCTGCGGCACGCCCCGTGCGTCTTACCGACTTGTCAAGACATATTCGCCGCGCCCTGTTCCTATCGAGGAGTTCATACATGCATGTGTCGTCGTCGTTGCCGAAGCACCGTTTGCTGGCGAGCTGCCTTGTGTTCGCGATCGCTGCGACGCTTGCGCTTACCGCGTCTCGTGCGATGGCTGCCACCTACTACGTGGATGCGGCAAGCACCAAGGCAACGGATGTGGGAACGGGAGCGGGCTCGAGCACTACGCCCTACAAGACGATTCAGGCGGCGGTGACCGCGCGTGCCATCGCCGGCAACACCATCATCGTCAAGCCGGCCATCTATCGCGAAACGGTGACCGTGAGTCAGTTGGGCACGTCGAGCAAACTGATCATCCTCCAGGCGAGTGCCGCCGGGGTCATCGTGAGCGGCGCCGACGACTTCTCCGCGACCAGCAAGTGGACACTGGTCTCGGGCAACGTCTACCTGGCGTCGAGCGTCACGTGGCAGCCGCTGCAGGCGTTCGCCAGCGGGGCGAGGCTCGATTCGTCGTCCGTCGCACCGGCAGCGCTACCCGCGAACTCGTTCCGCTACGTCAGCGGGACCGGATTGTACGTGAATGCCGGCGGCGGCAACCCGGGCCTCAAGAGCTGCGAAGTCGGCCGGCGCGCGCTCGGCATCGACGTGATCGGCGCCTACGCGAAGATCGATGGGTTCCAGGTGACCAAGGTCGAGGACCGCGGTGTGCACCTGCATTCCGGCGCAAACTTCGTGACGGTGCAGAACTGCATCGTGACGTTTGCGAATGCGTATGGCCTTCACGTCGATGGTTGCACGAGTGTCGTGGTCCTGAAGAACACGGCCGGCGACAACCGGGACCACGGCATTTCGATCACCGGCAGCCCGGGATGCAAGGTCCAGAACAACGAAACCTACAGGAACGCACGGCCGTCATCGCGTGCCGCCAACGGTATCAATGTCCACAGTTCGCCGGGCAGCACGGTGGAAAACAACCTGTGCCACGACAATCAGGACTCCGGGATCCAGTTCTACAACGGCGCCAACAACTGCATCTCGCGCAACAATGTCTCGTGGAACAACGGCGACCATGGCTATGATCACCTGTTGAGCACGGGCGTCATGCACATCCACGACGTTGCGTACGGCAACTTCAAGGATGGATTCTCGATCGAGGGCAGCTCGTCGGGCTGCAGCATGTACAACTGCATCGCCGCGAACAATGGCCTGACCACGAACGAATACGATCTGTGGCTCGACCCCGCGTCGTCGGTCGGGTTCGTGTCGGACTACAACATCTTCTGGAACGGGACGAGCCAAAACCCGTTCAAGATCGGTACCACGCCGCATGCGACGTTGGCGTCATACCAGGCGGCCTCGGGCCAGGACGCTCATTCACGGCAGTCGAACCCGCTGTTCATTCTGCCGTCCGCCGGCAACTTCCACCTGATGTCGAACTCGCCCGCGATCGATGCGGCCCGTGCGGGTGTGCTGAACTGGCCCTCGACGGATGCCGCCGCTGGTGCACGCTTTGATGATACGGTGACGCCGAACACCGGCATCGGCACGCCGACCTATGCGGACATGGGTGCGTACGAATACCGCCCCTCGGGCAATCGCCCGGTGGCCTCGCTCCGCCTCACGCCGACCAAGGGCGAGTCGCCGTTGACCGTGTCCGCTGACGCGTCGCTGTCGTCGGATAACAAGGGTGCGGTCATCGCCTACTCGTTCGATTTCGGCGATGGCACGATCGTCGGACCACAGACATCGGCGCTGGCAACCCACGTATTCGGCGCGGGCAACTGGCCGGTGCGGGTCACCGTCGCCGATGCCGTGGGCCAGATCGGGACGGCGACTGCAATCGACAGCGTTGCGCTGGGTGATGTGAAGCCGGTCGTGGTTGCGCCCGCATCCGTCACCGCGTTCAGAGGACAGGCGCTTCAGCTGGACGTGACGGCGTCGGATTCCGACAGTCCGTCGATCACCGCGCTCACGGCGAATCTGTCGGGCCTGCCCGCCGGGAACAACGCAGTGTTCACCTCGAACGCCACCCATACCGTGGGTACCCTGACCTGGACCCCGACCGCGAGCGACGTGCGCGCCGCTCCCTACAACGTGACGTTCACCGCATCCAACGCCAAGAGCGGCTCTGCGGTGACCGCGATCGTCGTGCAACAGCCGAACTCGGTTCCCGTCGCGGTGCTGAGCGCGACACCGCAGAGTGGTGCGCCGCCGATGGAGGTCACTGCCTCGGCCGCCGGCTCGTTCGACCCTGATGGCACGGTGGTGAGTTATCAATTCGACTTTGGCGATGGTGCGATCGTCGGCCCGCAGGCATCGCCGACCGCGATCCACACCTATGCGCTCGGCAACTGGCAGGTGCGCGTCACCGTGGTCGACGATCGCGGCGCTTCGGTGACTTCGTCGCCGGTGATGGTGCAAGTGATCGGCCTCGGCCCGAACGTCGTGACCAACAACTCGTTCGAAACCGGCACGAGCGGGTGGGTGGCCTACGGCGCCGACACGCTGTATCGGGTTGCCGGTGGCCAGAGCGGCAACTTCGCGCTCGAAATGCGCGAGGCGTCCTCGGACATGGCGTTGTTCGGTTTGAACGACGCACCGAACTGGATCCTGAACGCCGGTGGGGTCGGGACGCGCTATCGCTTCACGGCATGGGTGCGGTCGGCAGCACATCGCGGCCTCGCGAAGCTTCGGTTGCGGGAGTTCAATGGTCTGGTTCAGGTCGGCTCGGTGCGCCTGTCGCCGGGCACGGTGCTGTCGCCGAGCTGGCAGCCGATCACGTTGGAATACAACACCCTTGCGGGCGGATCGACCCTCGACTTCGACGTGGTCGACGATCCGGCCGCGCCGGGCGAAACCTTTCAGGTCGACAACATCGCCATCCAGCAGACCTCCCTGTCCCTGCCCGTGATCACGATGCCGGCCACGGTGACGGGCGCGGAAGATACTCCGATCACGTTCGTGGTCACGGTATCGGATCCCGACGGCGATCCGATCACTGGCCTCGCCGCCGACTTCTCAGGGTTGCCGGCCGGCCATGGCGCAACCTTCGTCACCAACGCGAGCAAGACCCAGGGCACGTTCACATGGACGCCGACGTTCGCCAACGGTCGTGCCGCGATGTATCCGGTGAACTTCATCGCGACCAGCGGCATCTCGGGAGCCGCCTCGGGGACCGTGCCGATCGTGGTCACCAACGTGGATCGCGCGCCGGCCATTACAGCACCGGCGGCGCTGACCGTGACCGAGGGCACGTTGCTGACGATCACCCTCAACGCCGCAGACGCGGACGCCGACACGATCACCACACTCACCGCGAATCTCACGGGTCTTCCGGCGGGGAACCACGCGGTGTTCACGTCCAACGCCAATCACACGGCGGGCACGCTGACGTGGACGCCGGCCCATGCGGACTCGGGCGTCTACACCGTCAGCTTCACCGCTGCGAACGCGTTGAGTCGCACGAGTGCCACGATCATCACCGTCCGCTACGTCGATCGCGCCCCGATCGTGGCGGCGCCCACGACCGTAACTGGGACGGAAGGTAATCCGATTGTGTTCCCGATCACGGCATCGGATCCGGATGGCGAGCCACTGACGGCGCTGACGGCGAACCTGGCGGGACTCCCGGCCGGTCACAACGCCGTGTTCACATCCAATCCCAGTCACTCGGCGGGCACCTACGCCTGGACCCCGACCTTCGCCGATTCCGGCACCTACACGGTCACGTTCAGCGTATCGAACGCTCTCGGCAGCACGTCGACCAGCGTCATTCACGTCACCAATGTCGATCGCGCCCCGCTGGTGACGGCTCCGGCGATCGCGAATGCAATTGACGGTGGCGGGTTGACCCTCGATATCACGGCCTCCGATCCCGATGGCGATGCGATCACAATGCTCTCCGCCGATCTGACCGGCTTGCCGACGGTGAACAATGCGGTGTTCACGCCGAATGCCGCCAGGACCGCCGGTACGTTGACCTGGACGCCGAGCGTGAGCGATGTGCGCCCGACGCCCTACGACGTGGTGTTCACCGCCGCGAACGCCCTGAGTGGCGCCTCGAGCACGGCGATCACCGTGCGTCACCCGAATGCGATGCCGACGGCGGTGATGACGGCAACGCCTCAGACCGGCGGCGAGCCGCTGGTCGTGACCGTGAACGCCTCGACGTCGTTCGACTCCGACGGTGCGTTGGTGAGTTACCAGTTCGACTTCGGCGACGGCACGATCGTCGGACCGCAGGCTTCGCCGATTGCGGTCCACTCGTACGGCCTCGGCAACTGGAATGCGCGCGTGATGGTGGTCGACGATCGTGGCGGCGCGGCGACGTCATCGCCGGTCATGATGCAGGTGCTCGGTCTCGGCGCAAATCTGGTGAACAACCCGTCGTTCGAGACCAACACGACGGGCTGGGGTGTCTATGGCGCCGACACGTTGCTCCGCGTCGCCGCTGGACAGAGTGGCAGCTTCGCGCTCGAGATGCGCGGCGCATCGACCAGCACCTCGCTATTCGGCTGCAACGACTCTCCCAATTGGGTGACGAGCGCGGGACCGGCGGGCACACGCTATCGCTTCACGGCGTGGGTGCGTTCGGCCGCACATCATGGCAAGGCCAAGCTCAGGCTGCGTGAGTTCAGCGGTGCGGTGCAGAACGGTCCAACCCAGCTGACTGCGGGGGTCACCCTCACACCGAGCTGGCAATCGATCGCGTTTGACTACACCACGCTCGTCAACGGCGCGAGCCTCGACTTCAACATCGTTGATGCTCCGATCGCGACCGGGGAAGTCTTCCAGGTCGACAACATCTCGATCCAGCGGGCCTCGCTGGCGCTGCCGGTCGTCACCGCGCCAGCCTCGGTTGCAGGGGCGGAGAACGCGACGATCACGTTCACGGTTACGGCGGCGGATCCGAGCAGCGATCCGATCACCGGTCTGACCGCGGACGTCACGAGCCTGCCTGCGGGCCACGGCGCGACGTTCGTCACCAATGCCAACAACACCCAGGGCACGTTCACGTGGACGCCGTCCTATGCCGCCGCACGCGTCGCGCCCTATGCCGTGACGTTCTTCGCGACGAGCGGCGCGTCGGGAACCGGATCGACGAGCGTGCCGATCGTGATCGCGAACGTGGATCCGGCTCCGATCGTCGTGGCGCCCGCGACGTTCACCGTGTCCGAGAATGACCTGGTCACCTTCGCCATCACCGCGGTCGATCCCGACGGAGATGCGATCGCGACGTTGTCCGCCGATCTGTCGGCCTTGCCGGCGGGGAGCAACGCCTCATTCGTGGCCAATGGCAACCACAGCGGTGGCACGCTCACCTGGAATCCGACCTATGCCGATTCCGGCACGTACGCCGTGGTGTTCACGGCCGCGAACTCCCGCAGCAGCTCGGTGACCACCACCCTCCATGTCAGCAACGTGGATCGTGCACCGGTGGTAATTGCCCCTGCGACCGCGACTGTCTCCGAGAGCGGGCTGCTCACCGTGGACGTCACTGCGGCCGATCCGGACGGCGATGCGATCGCCACGCTCACCGCCGATCTCGCGGTGCTTCCGGCGGGGAGCAACGCCCTGTTCACGTCCAACGCCGATCACAGCGGCGGCACGTTGGCCTGGACGACGACCTTTGCCAGTGCAGGTGACTACGCGCTGGTGTTTACCGCCGCGAACGCGCGCAGCGTCTCGGTGACGACTGCCATCCACGTCGACAATGTGGATCGGGCACCCGTGGTCGTCGCGCCCGTGAGCGCGACGGTGCTGGAGGGCACGTTGCTGACCCTCGAGATCACCTCGTCCGACCCGGACGGCGATGCCATCGTGCGCTCCGCCGACTTGTCCGGACTGCCGCTCGGAAGCGATGCCGCGTTCACACTCAACGCGGGCGGCGGCACGTTCACGTGGACGCCGTCCTACGCCGATTCCGGCACCTATACGCTGGTCTTCACCGCGGCCAACACCAGCACCAGTTCTGAGACCACGACCGTTCACGTCGACAACGTCGATCGCGCTCCGGTGGTGGCGGTTCCCACGACCACGAGCGTGACCGAGGGCCAACTGCTGACACTCGAGATCACCGCCTCCGATCCGGATGCCGATGCCATCACGGCATTCTCTGTCGATCTGTCGGGGCTACCCGTGGGAAGCGACGCCGCGTTCATGCCGCGCGCCGACCAGACCGGGGGAACACTGACCTGGACGCCGACCGCCGCCGATGCACCGGGATCCTATGCCGTGGCGTTCCGCGCCGAGAATGCGCTGGTCCGGGATGGAGTCACGACGATCCAGGTCGAGCGCTTCAACCATTCGCCGCTGGTCGAGGTCCTGGCGAGTGCGAGCGGGCCCGAAGGCGCTCTGCTCACGCTCAGCGTGACGGCATCCGATCCGGATGGCGACACGATTACTGCACTGGACGCCGATCTGTCGGGTCTCCCGAGTGGAAACGATGCGGTGTTCACGCCCAATGCCAACCTCAGCGGTGGCACGTTCAGCTGGACGCCAAGCCACACCGACGCTCCGAATGCCTACGCGGTGACATTCACCGCGCGGACTGGAGCGGGCGTCGCTGCGGCGGATCGCGCCAGTGCGGTCACGACGATCGATGTCAGCAACGTGGACCGCTCACCGACCGTGGTCGCCGCGGCGACCGTGTTCGCGGCAGAGGGTAGCCCCGTCACCATCGAAGTCGCCGCGGCCGATGCCGATGGCGATGCGATCACCTTGCTGAGCGCGGACCTCACCGGGCTGCCGTCGGGGAACGACGCGCAGTTCGTTACCAACCTCAACAACACCTCTGGCACACTGACCTGGACCCCGACCGAGAGCGATGGCGCTGGCCCGTTCATGATCACGTTCACGGCTGGGAACGCGCTGACCGCCTCGGCTCAGACGACGGTGCTGCGTGGTCGCCGGCCGCTGGTGACCGTCACGCCGTCGGTGACCGTGAACGAGAACCAGCAACTCTCCCTCGTCGTCACCGCATCGGATCCGGATGGCGACGCGATCGACTCGCTCACCGCAGATCTTGCGGGCGTGCCGGCCGGCGATGCCCTGTTCTCAGTCGACGCAGACCACACCTCGGCCACGCTCAGCTGGACGCCGACGTTCGCTGATGGCCGCATGCAGCCTTACGACGTAACCTTCCGGGCGGCGAACGCGCTATCGGGCTCGAGTGCCGCAGCGATCACCGTCTCCAACGTCGATCGCGCGCCGGTGGTGACGGTGCAGGCGGACGCGAGCCGGAACGAAAACCAGAACATCCACTTCACCGTGACCGCCTCGGACCCCGACGGCGATCCGATCGCAGCACTGAGCGCGAATCTGTCGGCACTGCCGGCGGGAAGCAGCGCCACGTTCGTCTCAGGCGGCGCTGCGAGTGGCACGTTCGACTGGACCCCGGTGGTCGGGATGGGACGCGTGGCACCGTATCTCGTGACCTTCACGGCCGCCAACGCCCTGTCAGACTCCGCGAGCACGTCGATTACCGTGAATGCGCTTCCGCTGGCGGCCCTGGCGATTGCTTCGTCATCGGGTGTGGCGCCGATCAGCTTCACCGCGAACGCTGGCGGTTCCACCGATAGCGATGGCCCAATCGTCTCCTATACATTCAACTTCGGCGACGGCACGATCGTGGGTCCGCAGGCGTCGCCCGCCGTGGCGCACACCTACGGCAGCGCGGGCACGTTCACCGTGACCGTGGTGGTCACCGACGACCATGGCGCGAGCGCAACCGCGTCGCGGGTGGTGAGCGTGGTCGCGAATCTGTGCGGCAATCCCGGCTTCGACAACACGGCCTCAGGATGGGGCGCGAGTGGCAGCTCGACGGTCACGCGCGTGAGCGGCGGGCGCAGCGGCGGCTTCTGCCTCAACGTCCAGGGCCCGGCGACCACCTCATCGTTCGGAACGACGGACAGCCCGAACTGGGTCACGGCCACGCCCGCCGTGGGCACCAAGTACCGCTTCACCGCATGGGTGCGCTCGGATGCGAGCCACGGCAGCATGAAGATCAAGGTTCGGGAGTATCTGGCCGGCGTGCTGCAAGGCACGGCGGGTCTCTCGCTCCCGACGGTGCTTTCGCCGACATGGCAGCAGGTGGTGTTTGAGTTCACGTGCATCCGGGTCGCCTCGACGCTCGACTTCGAGGTCAACGACACCCCGGTCGCGACGGGTGAGAGCTTCCAGGTCGACGATGTCACCATCTCGATCGTGACCGCGAGCCCTGCCGCGATCATGAGTCAGGTCGCGACGCCGGCCGATCCTACGCTCGGCTTCTCGTCCGTGGTCATGCCGAATCCCATTCGCATCGAGGGCCAACTCACGTTCACGACGACCCGGGCCGGCATGGTCCGCGTCGAGTTCTTCGACGTGAACGGCCGGATCGTACAAACGCCGCTGGACGCGTTCATGAGCCCCGGGCGTCACGGTGTGCCGATCCGAGTACGTGGTGTGATGCCGGCGGGGGTCTACTTCTACCGGCTCCATGCTGCTGAGGGAGTGCGCAGCGGGCGACTCGTGGTCATCGATTGATCGCAGGCACATAACCCGCAGCGGATCGGACCCGGGTGCCGCCGGGGCGCAGGTCAGGGCGGGGTACCTCGCGGGGTACCTCGCGCATTTCAGAGTGTACGGTAGTACTGTGCTTCCATGACGCGCACTGCCGCCATGGGTCCGAAGTCTGTTGGAGCGCCCGTGGTCCCGATCATGCGGCCCGATGCGGCGCGCTTCAGGTTCCCTCCCGACTTTCTGTGGGGGGCGTCCACGTCGGCCCATCAGGTCGAAGGCGGCAACACCAACAACGACTGGGCGGCCTGGGAAGAGGCGGGCCGTGTGCACGTGCCGGCGGGTCTCGCGTGCGATCACTACCACCGGTTTCACGAGGACTTCGATCTCGCGAGAAACCTGTTCCACAACGCCCATCGCTTTTCGCTGGAGTGGAGCCGCATCGAGCCCGAAGAAGGACGTTTCTCGGACGAAGCGCTGCAGCACTACCGGGAGGTTCTGGAGGCGTTACGGGCGCGCCGCATCGAGCCGGTGGTGACGATTCATCACTACACCATCCCTCGTTGGCTGGCCGAGAAGGGTGGCTGGGACAATGGCGAGATCGAGCAGTACTTCATCCGTTACGTGAAGCGAGTGGTGGTGGCCTACGGGGATCTCGTGCGCTGGTGGATCACGCTCAACGAGCCCGTCGTCCAGGTGTTCAAGGGGTGGCTGATCGGACAGTGGCCGCCGGGCCGCGTCGGCGACTATCCGCGTGCATTTCAGGCTATCCGTCACATGCTGAGGGCGCATGTTCTCGCATATCACGCGATCCACGAGCACAGGCCCGATGCGATGGTAAGTGTTGCCAAGCATTGTCTGGCGCTCACGCCGAATCATCCGCACAATCCGTTCGACGTGATCTCGACGTGGAGCCGCGACTTTCTGTTCAACAATCTGTTCATCGAAGCCCTGCACACCGGGTGGCTCGCGCTTCCCGGGCAGTTCTTCGAGCGGCTGCCGTTCGGACGCACGCTCGATTTCATCGGGATCAACTACTACACGCGCGATTTCGTGCGGAACACCGGCCTCACGCTGCCGGGGATCGTCGGCCTGTCGGGCACACTCGAGAACGAACGCAAGATCGGCAAGCGCAACGGCCTCGGGTGGGAGGTGTACCCCGAAGGGCTCGGTCACTTCCTGCGCGTGTTCCGCCGCTACAAGCTGCCGCTGCTCATCACCGAGAATGGCGTGCCGACCAACGACGAAGACGATCGCTGGGGTTTCATCCACCTGCACCTGTGGCAGGTGATGCGTGCGATGTCCGCGGGCATTCCGGTGGTCGGCTACCTCTACTGGTCGCTGCTCGACAACTACGAGTGGGCCGACGGTTACAACCCCAAGTTCGGGCTGATCGGGGTCAAGTTCGCGACCCAGGATCGGATCGTGCGTCCCAGCGCCCGCTGGCTCGCGGACGTGATCGAAAAGCGCTCATTGTAGGGCAGTCCCGGCGGGGTCGATCCCGCGACCCGCGAATACTCCTTTTCACGGGCTTCTCGCCGAGCGTAAGATTGTGTGCGAATACTCACACATGGGCCCGTTTCGAGCGCGCCGGGGAGCCCTCCCGATACGTCGCGATTGTGGCGCGTGCACAGCTGAAGCGGTTCACCCGGAAAGGTTGCCCTCGTCTTGCGAAAGTCCTCCGCGCTCCTGGTTGCCACGAGCCTGATAATGTCACTGGTTGCAGGTGTAGCGCGATCGAGCGTCATCCTTTCGGAGCTGTGCGATCCGCAGAACAACTACACGACCGATCGATTTATCGAGATCTACAACACCGGCCCGAGCACCGTAGACCTCACCGGCTGGTCGCTGATCGCGGTCGGGAACAACGCGGACGTCGAGACCTGGTTGCTCTCGGGCGCGATCGCTCCGGGGCAGGCAAAGGTGGCCGGCAGCGCGATCACGACGACCGTGTTCACCGTGCACTTCCCGAGTGCTCATTGGTCGGCGTCGGGCAACGTGACGTGGAATGGAAACGCTGGCGACGGGGCGAAACTGCTCGACCACGGTGCCGTCATCGACCGGGTCGTGGCGACCGTCGATGGGACGTTCAAAGATCGCGACTACGTGCGCAACGCGAACATCACCGAACCCGATTCGGTCTACACGCCTGCCCAGTGGAGCTCGACACCGGTCACGCTCGCGACCGATGCCAGCCCCGGGACCCACAACGGGTCGCCGCCGAGTACCGGCCCAGTGATTTCGAGCATCGTGACCGACCCCCTTTCCCCGACGGCGGGTGTGGCCGTGCACGTGCAGGCGAGCGTGGTCGACACTTCGGGTCCGATCGCTGCCGTCACGCTGTCATGGGGAACGGCATCTGCTTCACTATCCAACTCGATTGCGATGAATCTGCTCTCGGGGAGCACGTACCAGACGATCAGTCAGATCCCCGGGCAGAACGCCGGCATCACCGTTTACTACAAGGTGCAGGCGGACGGGGCATCCGCAACGTCCATTTCCTCGATCCGCAGCTATGTGATTCCGGGCAACGCGGGCGCGCCGACGATCCTGTCGGTGGGGGAGATGAGCGACTCGACCCTGCTGGTGTTCTTCAGCGAGTCGGTCGAAGAAACGAGCGCCGAGACTCCGGCGAACTACGTGGTCGGAGCCTTGAGCGGGGTCGCGGCGGTGCGCGATCCGGTCCAGCCGTCGCAGGTGCTCGTGACCATTCGGAACATCGCCGCAGGAACACGCACCCTGACGGTGAACAACGTTGCCGATCTCGATGGTGCGGTCGCTTCAGGGATCACGCGCACGTTCAACTACGTCGACGTGAGCATTCCGGTGGGTTATTACGACAACATGGCCGGCCTGAAGGGTTCGGCGCTGCGGATCGCGCTCCACAACCGCATCAAGAATCACACAGCACAGAGCTACGCCTTCGCGTACACGGCGTTCCAAACCACCGACGTCAAACCCAATGGCAAGGTGTGGGATGTGTACTCGGACATTCCGGGCGGCACGCCGCCCTATGAATACAACTTCGGCGACAATGGCCAGGGCGCGACCGAAGGACTTGGCTATAACCGCGAGCACTCGTGGCCCCAGTCCTGGTTCAACGGTGCAGCACCCATGCACGATGACCTGTGGCTACTCTATCCCACCGACGCCAAGGTCAACGGCTACCGTGACAACGATCCGTATGGCGAAGTCACGAACCCGACCACCACGTCGCTCAACGGCAGCAAGGTCGGATTGAACGTGAGCCCCGGCTTCGGCGGTACCGTGTTCGAACCCATCAACCCATTCAAGGGTGATCTCGCCCGCAGCCAGTTCTATATCTCGACCCGCTATTACAATGAGGACGCGGGTTGGGCCGGAAGCCCGTCCACCAACGGCGCTGATCTGCTGCCATGGTCGGCGCAGCTCTTCATGAAGTGGAGCACGAACGATCCTGTGAGCTGGAAGGAACGGATGCGCAACGGAGCGATCTGGGTGATCCAGAACAATCGCAATCCGTTCGTGGACCATCCTGAGTTCGTCGCGATGATCTACGATTCCAACGCGGTGCTCGCCGTGAACGAAACACCCGTGCGCCGGATTCAGCTTCGTCAGAACCTGCCGAATCCCTTCGGCACGCGCACCTCGATCGGGTTCGATCTCGTGCGACGCGAACAGGTCGCGCTGCGCGTCTACGACGTCACCGGCCGTCGTGTGCGGACGCTGGTCAGCGGAAGCCTGGAGTCGGGCAGCCACCATGTGGAATGGGATGGTCGCGACGATCGCGGCGGGTTGTTGGAGGCGGGGCTCTATTTCTGTCGCCTCGACGCAGGCTCAGTGAGCGAGACGCTTCGGATGGTGTTCGCGCGATGAGAGTTGAGACTCGCCGGTGGTGCCCACAGTGATGGCCCCGGCCCCGGCGCTGGACGCTGCGTTCGCGGGCTCGCCGAGCAGGTTCGCGATCGTGACCGCGCGCAGCCCCGACTGCGCGGCGCAGCCGAGAATGATGCCCAGCGCGGCGACGGTCTGCGTGCGGTCGGCTTCGCCGAACGGGCTGCCGTCGTGAAGGATCAGGATCGAGCCCCCGCACAGGCGCGGCAGCACGCGTGCCACGATCCGATCGACGCCGGGGCGGTGGGGGTCTTCAGGATAGACGTCGCCCAGCACCGGCTCGCAGCCGAGACTGCGGACGAAGCGCGCCTGACCCGGAGTCATGAAACCAAATGGCGGGCGGTAATGTGCGGGCGGGCACCCGGTGATCGCGACGATTGTGGCAACCGAGCGCTCGATCTCGCGACGCAGGAGCGGCGGCGGGAGCAGCGGAAGCGGCCAGTGCGTGTCGCCGTGCGCGGCCAATTCGTGGCCCGCGGCCGCGACCTGACGCGCGATGGCGGGCAGGCGTTCCATGTTGCCGGCGAGGGTGAAGAATGTTGCGCGGGCGCGGTGGTGTTCCAGCACGTCGAGAATCGCCGGCGTGGCCCGTGCGCCTGGACCATCATCGAACGTGAGCGCGAACCGATCGGGCACATCGTCGACCCGGCACAGCAGATGGCCGCGCGCCCAATGCGAAAACTGCGCGTTGTGCAGGAGCGACATGCTCAGGCCCCCCGGACCCGGGTGCGGGGCGCGCGCGGGCGTCGAGGGCCGGCCAGGCGCGCGCGCGCGACGGCGATCCGGGCGTGGAGCGCAGGATGGGTCCGCCGCAGCCGCGTGACGCGCCACCGATCGCTGGCCTGTGTGAGCCAGCCAGCGTGCCACCAGGCACACAGACCAGTGAATGGCAGCAGCGCGAGGATCGCGCCAACTTCAATGGGTTGGAACCCAAACTCACGTGTGAGCACCCACGCCCAGCCGATATAGGCCGCGGGAAACAGCACCAGTCCGGCAGTGATTCGAGCGAATCCGAGATGGTTGGGATCGCGCGCCCAGCGTCGCGCGATCCACTCCGTTACCGCCCACGGCAGCACATGCGCGGTTGCGCCGAGCGCGGCGATCGGAACGCCGAGTGTCCCGAGTGCGATCCGCGCCGCGAGCGTGCGCCGCGGCGGATCGGCGAGCGCGCCGCGAACGTGTAGCGCCTGGCCGGCGCGCTCGAGTATCCGGCTCGCACGCCGCAGCGCGCGAAAGCGCTCGGGCTCGAGGCGAACGAGCGCATGGAGCCGCCGCGCGAGCGCGCGCAGGCGCGCGAACTGTGCCGCCGCGTGCTCGAATCCCACCGCAGTCTCCACTCCGGTGATCACCGCGCCGATCTCGCCCAAGCCCGCATCGACGATCCGGCGGCTCAGTTCGCGTCGCATGTGCTCGGTCAGATCGCGCACGGCGCGCTCGGGGTCGATGGTGGCGAGGGTCGCATACGGTGTGAGATCGAGCGGACGGCCCAAGTCCAGCACGACCGCGCTGCGCGCGCGGAGGCGGTCGGCGTAGTGGATTCCCACCGGCACCACGGCGAGCGGGAGGCGATGGCGCGCGTGATACCCGAGTGCGATTCGCGCCCCGCCGGTCCTGAGCGGACCGAGGCTCCGATCGCCCGCACTCTCGCCTTCGGGAAATACGGCGATCGCTTCGCCCCGGTCGAATCGTTCGCTCGTGCGCCGCGACAGGTCGGCGTTGGCGGGTGAGGGCAGGTGGGGCAGGGCGCTACGTGCCACGCGCAGGGATCCAAACCAATCGAGCAACCAACCCCGCGGCCATGGGCGATAAAGAGTGTCCTGGGCAAGGAAACGAAGCGGACGCGCCAGCGCGGCATCGAGCACGACCACATCCAGCCAGATGGCCGGGTGATTCGCGAGCACCAGCGTGGCGCCGGTCCTTGGGAAGCGTTCGCGATGAAGCACCGTACACCGGCCAACGTACGCGTGAAACGCCAGCCAGGTTACCGCCGCGGCGCCGGCATCGAGGGCCGCGCTCGCAACCCGCCGCGTCCACCGCGTCCATCGAGATCCGGGCAGCGCTGACGTTCCGTCATTCGGCATGACGTTTTGTCGGGCCGGCGATTCGCCGAGGGCGACCGTGCCTCGCAGCGGCGGCGGCCTCGAATGGGCGACAGGCTCGTTCATTGGGACGCTCTTCACCTCGCAGGACGCGCGGATCACTGATCGACGTGTTCGCGCCGCCCGGAACTCCATCCACGTCAAGGCACGTCTCGTGCCTTGTTTGACCAGACGAAGGGAGGATCATTCGATGGTCACCCTGCTCCACAAGCCATGGTTCGCCGACCGGCCGGTGCTCAAACGCTCGCGCCAAATTGCCGGCACGTTTTCGGCATATGGCATCAGCGCGATCGCCCAGCAGTCGGGGCTCAATCGGTTCGCGTGGGACCGCCGCCCGCCGGTGGCGCCGCCGCATTCTCAGGCCGAACGCCTGCGGCTCGCGCTCGGTGAGCTGGGAGCGACCTTCACCAAGCTCGGCCAGATGCTCAGTACCCGCGGTGATCTGGTGCCGGTCGAGTTCACGCGCGAGCTGGCCAAGCTCCAGGACGCCGCACCCCCGGTCGCGCTCGAGGACGTGCGGCGCACCATCGAGCTGAGTCTTGGCGCTCCACCCGAAGCAGTGTTCGCGAGCTTCGACGCCGAACCAATCGCCTCGGCGTCGATCGGACAGGTGCACGGTGCGGTGCTTCCCGACGGCACGCCGGTGGTGGTCAAAGTACGCCGGCCCGGCGTGCTGGAGCAGGTCGAGATCGACCTGCGCATCGTCGAGCGGATCGCCGCCTGGACCGCCGCCCATGGCACGCTCGGCGAGTTCGACCTGCGGCCGCTGGTCGAAGAGTTCGCATACACCATTCGCAACGAGCTGGACCACGTGCGCGAAGGTCAGAATGCCGACCGCTTGCGCCGCCTGTTCGGCGATGACGCGGGCGTGCTGATCCCCCGCGTCCATTGGGACTACACCACCACGTCCGTGCTCACGCTCGACCGTGTGCACGGTACCAAGATCAGCGACCTCGACGCGCTCGATGCGCTCGGTATTTCGCGGCGCGCGATCGCCAAGAACGCGGTGCGGATCTTCCTGCGCGAGGTGCTCGAGTTCGGCTTCTTTCACGCCGATCCGCATCCGGGTAATTTTTTCGTTCAACCCGACGCCTCGATCGCGATCGTCGACTTCGGCATGGTGGGTCGGGTGAGCGAGTCGCTGCGCGACCATCTGCTGCGGGCGGGCCTCGCTGCCCGCGATCTCGACGCCGAGGCGCTCGCCGAGGAACTCTACGCCCTCGGCGTGGCAGGCCGGCGCGCCAACCGGATCGCGCTGCGGCGCGACCTCGATCACCTGATCGGGCGCTACGGCGCCTTCACAGTGCGCGAGCTGAGCGCGACCACGGTGGTCGAGGAGCTGACGTCGCTGGCGTTTCGCCATCGCCTGCAGCTGCCGAGTGAGCTCGCGCTGCTGCTGCGGGTCGTATCGATGAGTGAAGGGATGGGGCTGACCCTCGATCCCGACTTCCGCTATCTCGAGTTTGCGAGCCCGATCTTCAAGCGCCGCTGGGCCGAGACCCACTCGCTGCGGGCCACCGCAGCGCGGCTCGGGCGCGCCGCGGTGGAGGCCGCAGAGCTGTCGACCGAGCTGCCGCGGCGCGCGAGCCGGCTCGTGGGGCGGCTCGAGCGCGGCGAGCTCGAAATGAATATCCGCCACGAGGGACTCGATCGTTTCACCCGCGCCTTCCAGAGCATGACCAACCGGCTCGCGCTGGCGATGATCCTGTCGGCCTCGGTGGTCGCGCTGAGCGTGGCGCTCGGCGTTCACGGACTCGCCGGAATCGAGCACTACATGCGCTGGCTGTTCGGCTTCGGGTTCGCATTCTCGCTCGCGTTCGGAGTATGGCTGCTCACCAGCATCTGGCGCTCGCGGCACTAGGCGTGGCGAATTCGGCGCGCCGGTTCATCGGGGCGCGGCTGTCAGCCTCTGACAGATTGGCCGTTCGTCCTGACGTTGCTGGCAGTCGTCCAGGCGCCGGCGGCGCGCGGCGTGGCTGGCCGCATCCTGCAAGTCGTGTGATGGGCTTGCGTTCCATGCGGTCGTGCGGCGCCCGGCCGCACGCGTGAAATGGCACAGTCCATGCCCTTCGATCTCGGTGCCTCGCGTTCGGCACATCGGATACAGAACCGAAGGGCGGGGCCCGCGAACCGGCGCGCCCCCGACTCGCGTTGGACCACCAGGGCGTTGTGGAGGGACGTCATGAGAGCGCTGGTTCCTGAACGCGGCCTCGCTGGAATCCGCCGCGAAGTGGACCGCCTCTTCGAGCGGCTGTGGGAGCCTGATGGACTCGAGGTGACCATGGCCGGAGATTGGATTCCAAAGCTTGAGGTGTCGGAGGCCAAGGATGCGGTCACGGCCCGCGTCGAGGTCCCGGGCATCGAGCCCAAGGATATCCAGGTCGCGCTCGAAGGACAGCTCTTGACCATCAAGGGCGAGAAGAAGCAGGCGCAGGAGGAGAAGGACCGGGACGAGCGGTACTACCGGATGGAGCGGGCATATGGAGCGTTCGCGCGCACCATTAGGCTTCCCGCCCCGGTGGACCCCAAGAAGGTGAAGGCCACCTTCAAGAACGGGGTCCTGACGGTGACGATGCCGAAGGCTCCGGTCGAGAGCGGGAATCTGATCCCGGTGACGATCGAATAGTCTTCGCACGGCGGCGCCGCGAGTGAAGCCCGCGTGGCTCCGCCCGCTCGCCGCCGGATAGCCGAGGCAGGTCTCATGAGGGGTGGAGCGTTGCGGCAACGCGGCTCCACCCCGCCTCGTAGGACAGAACATGGGAGGACACGATGCGACTCGGCGAGTGGGCTCGGCGTCGTGCCGCGCGCGAAAGCTCCGGCACCGCAATCGACGATTTCCTGGCGGGAGCGTCCACCACGGATGTCGTGGCCAAGAGGGGGCTGCCGCTCGCCGCCGCCGAGGGGATCCGCAGTTTCTATGAACTCATCGACCGCGGGCCCCGCGTCTGCAGCGGAACTTCGTGCCGCTTCGCGCCGGGATCGAACGCACTGTGCGAACGCCTTGCGACGCTCGTCGGGGGCGAGATGGCGCAGGTGCGATGCCTCGGGCACTGCTATGCGGCGCCCGCGTTCATGAGCGGGAAGCGCGTGTTCGCGCACGGCGTCGAAATTGCGCCCGAGGCGTGGATCGAGAGTTGGGGCGAGGGCGCGGAGCTCCATGAGGACGTGGTCGCGATCCCGCGCCGCAGTCTCGCGCCAACCCCCGTGATCCTCAGGAACCTGGTGCATGCCGAACCCGCGCAGCACGCGGCCTGGGACGTTCGCGGGCGGCTTCATGAATACCAGCTTCCGCAGGGTTCGGAGATTCTCGACGCGATCGAGCGCACGCGGCTGCGTGGACGCGGCGGCGCAGCATTTCCGACTGCCGCGAAATGGCGGGCCGCCCGCGACACAGCGGCCCGCGAGCGCTGCGTCGTGGCCAACGGCGACGAAGGCGATCCGGGATCGTACGTGGATCGGCTGCTGCTCGAAGAGGATCCGCACGCGGTGCTGGCCGGGGTCGTGGCGTGTGCGCGCACCATTGGCGCAGGGCGCGCCTACATCTACATACGCGCCGAGTATCCTCGGGCGCGCGAGGTCGTCGAGCGCGCGGTGCGCTCGGCGCACAGCGCGGGATGTCTGGAAGGGATCGACGTGCAGGTCACCTCCGGCGCCGGCTCCTACGTGTGTGGCGAGGAGACGGCACTTCTCAATTCGATGGAAGGTCTGCGCGGCGCGCCGCGCATCAAGCCGCCCTATCCGGCCGAGTCAGGGCTGTGGGGCATGCCTACGGTCGTTCAGAACATCGAGACGCTGGCCGCCGTCCCGTGGATCGCCCGGACCGGACGCCCCGCGGGCACCAAGGTGGTGTGCGTCGCGGGCGCGGTCGCTCGTCCATGCGCTGTCGAAATGGAACTCGGGACCACCCTGCGCCGCGTACTCGTAGAGGGCGCCGGCGGCCCCGCGTCGGACCGCGGGTGGAAGATGGCGCTGGTCGGAGGGCCGTTGGGCCGCGTGCTCCCTGAACACCTGTTCGATGCACCGCTCGACTACGATGCGCTTCCCGGATTCGGGCACGGCGGCGTCGTGGTCTTCGACCATTCGGTCACCGTGCGCGCCCTGGCCGAGCACCTGTTCGAGTTTGGCCGCGCCGAGTCGTGCGGCAGTTGCGCTCCGTGTCGCATTGGCACTGCGAGGCTCGCCGACCTGCGTGACCGCGCGTCGCTCGAGCGGCTGCTCGAAACGCTCGAACTCGGGAGCCTGTGCGGTTTCGGGCCAGGTGTGGCGAGACCGATCCGCGACCTGCTCCAGCATTTCGGCGAGGAGGTGTTCCCGTGATCCT
>Ga0315273_10000501_pt1 | contig 41583 bp, 41 predicted proteins | sample YL17G02_0_MG_FD_205753 | JGI IMG/M metagenome (GOLD analysis project Ga0315273, IMG submission 205753) | Sediment microbial communities from Yellowstone Lake, YNP, Wyoming, USA - YL17G02_0 | ecosystem: Environmental > Aquatic > Freshwater > Lake > Sediment | place: USA: Wyoming | collected...
TGCGCGTATATCTTGTATAATCTCTTGTGAGTTGAAAGCCATGAGGTTTCTCCTGAAGTGGTTTATCCAAACTCACTTTACCAGAGAGACGCATGACTTTCAACTCAAATGAAACGCACCCATTTGAATTTCGCAGTACAAATTGTTCGACAAAATTTATTTTGTCCCCAGCGAAAGGATTCAGGAAAAGAGAGAAATGGGCAAGCTCCCTGGTTGATAACTTCCTATCCCTTCAACATCTCCTCCAGCCTTTTTTTTATCTCTGGCCATTCTGTATCCAAAATACTATAAAAAACTGAATCACGAACGCGTCCATCGGGCAGGATCAGGTGATTACGCAGCACACCCTCCTTCTCCGCGCCGATGCGCTCGATCGCCTTCTGCGAACGCTCATTACGCAGGTCTGTCTTTAACTGCACCCGGATGCAGCCAAGTGTTTCAAAGGCATGCCGTATCAAAAGATACTTACATTCGGTGTTCACCGCCGTGCGCTGAAATTCAAGGCCATACCATGTTCCGCCGACCTCAAGTCCGCGGTCTTTCGGCATGATGTTCAAATAACGTGTCGCCCCGGCCACCCTCCCCGAGGCAAGATGGATCGCTACAAAAGGCAGGTCGGTTCCCCTTTCGGCACGCCCCAGCATATCGCGCACCCAATTAGCCATATCCTCCTCGGTGTTTATATCGCCGTATAACATAAACTGCCAAAAATCCTGGCCCAAGCCGATCTGGGCCAACCCGTGAATATGCGCTTCGGTCAATGGCTCCAAACGAACATGCCTGCCTTCAAGAACAACAGGTTTTACATCCATCATTTCAACCATTCCTTTTCAGTTTTATCCTGCGACGGCAAATAAGGCATCTGCGGTCTGTCCACGCCCAGGAACTCCGCAAGCGCTGCGCGCATCGCAGTGCGATCATCCCAGGGATATTCCGTTCTGCCAAAACACATGGATTGCTCATGACCCTTCCCGCACGAGAGGACGATGTCACCTTGGCGCGCAAGACGGATCGCCAGCTTGATGGCTTCGCCTCTATCCGGGACGCGCCAAAACGTCTCGCCCTCGCGTCCTCCCCTGGACCTCGCGCCTGCCGCCATTTCGTCCAGGATTCCATTTAGCGACTCTGTGCGCGGGTCTTCGGCCGTCAGCACAGAAAAATCGGCCAGCTCCGCCGACGTTTCAGCCATCATGCGGCGTTTCTCTTTATCGCGCAGACCTGCTGAACCAAAGACGGCAATCACTCGTCCCCTCACCCCCATCCTCTCTTCCTGGGGGATGGAGGAGAGCATCTCACGTGCGGCTTCAAGGGTAACCTTCAACGCGTTCGGGGTGTGAGCAAAATCAACGACCGCAGTGAAATTCTGTCCCAGGTCAATGAGTTCCATGCGTCCCGGAATTCCATCAAGTGCAGCAATTCCCTGCGCGGCAATCTCAGGCTTGATACCCAAGCCAAATACCGCAGCCGTGAACGCTGCCAGGCAATTCGAAACATTATATGCTCCAACCAGCTTACTTGAAATGACTACACGAAAATCTCCATTCGTGGCAATAAATCGGATGCCGGCTGGAGTGTATTGAATATCCTCCGCACGGATGTTCGCGTTCTTCCCCAAGCCATAATTGAGTTTATTTACATTGATAAAGTCATTTAGAAAATCAAAGGATTTGAGGTCATCACGGTTGATCACAGCCAGGCGCGGATTGCCTTGCGGTTTGTCAACTGTCCGCTCAAGGCTGGAAAAGAGTCGCGCCTTAGCCGCGCGATAGTTTTCGTAATTACCGTGCTCATCCATGTGCTCGTGTGTAATGTTCGTAACCACACCGATATCGAATTCACAGGCATCCACACGATATTGCGCCCAGCCATGCGACGTGGTTTCAAGCACAACATGGGTTAATCCCGCGGCGGCCATTCTCGCAAGATAGTTTTGCACATCATGCGCGTCAGGTGTGGTAACGTGAAAACCCGTATCCAGCACTTCATCCCCGATCACCGCGTTCACCGTTGAGATCATCCCGGCCTTGAGTCCTGCCGCGACGAGAATTTTATAGAGAAGATTGCACGTGGTGGTCTTGCCGTCCGTGCCGGTGACGCCAATCACCGTCAGCTTGCGGGCAGGCCAATCGTAAAACGCGGCAGCCAGCCAGGTCAGAGCTTGACGCGGGTTCTCAAGTCCAATGTAGGTCGGATCTTCAATCCGACCTACTTCCCCCACAACCGCGGCCGCGCCGTTGTCAATTGCTTTTTGGATGTAATCATGCCCGTCGGCAGACCCGCCTTGCATGGCAACGAATAAATATCCGGGCTTGACCGCGCGGCTGTCAATCGCAATACCTGCGATGGGAATATCAGGAATGTTCGACGGACGGTTAAAGGGAAGTTCGGAAAATATTTTTTGAAGCGATGTCAATGTTTGTTCCGTGTTCATTTATTAAATACAAAGAGGGTTTGGGCTATTGTACGCCAAAACCCTCTGTACAAACTTCCGAAATCTATCGGTCTACTTCAAGGTCTGGCGCAGCCCTTCGAGCTTGCCGGCCACGGAACCATCGAGAACCTTATCGCCAACTTTGATGACCAGGCCGCCAAGAATGGATGGGTCCACGCGGAAGGCCACAGCCGCGGCGCCAACCATATCGAGAACGCTCTTCTTGATCGTTTCCTGTTCCTTATCGTTGAGCGGCAAAGCGCTGGTGACTTCAGCAGAATCGCCTTTGAAATCAGCATTGTCGAGAACAACAACTTTGCCGGATTTCACACCGGAGAAAAAGTCATCGATCAATGCAAGCTGCTTCTTCTCATCGAGGGCTTCGCCAACGAGCTTATTAGCCGCGGCAATTGCGAGAGCGGCTACCTGACCGCGCAGATCGCCAAGGATGCGATTGCGTTGAGCTTCTGCATCGGCCAAAGCGGCTTCGCGCGCCCTGGCAGCTTCGGCTTCAGCGGCGGCCTTCACATCTTTTCCAGCGGAGGCGGCGCGTTCGGTGGCTTCACGAATGACCTTGCCAGCCTCGGCTTGCGCATCGGCAATGATTCTGGCGGCCTCTTTTTCAGCATTGGCACGCGCTTCGGCGGCAATGCGGGCATCTTCCAGGCTTTGCGCAATCTTATTCCTACGGTTTTCCAGCATCTTCAAGATCGGCTTGTAGGCCCAGGCATATAGCAAAATAGCAAGGACCGTGAAGTTGAAGACCTGGAAAAGAAAGAATCCCAGGTTAATTCCAAGTTTTTCCATGAAATGTCTCCTGCAATAGATTACGCGGCGAAGATGATGATCAACGCCACAGCCAGGGCATAGATGGCGACCGCTTCAGCGAAGGCCATGCCCAGGATCATGTTGGTCTGGATAATGGGGGCGGCATCCGGGTTGCGGCCCATGGCCTGCACACCGCCCGCGGCGGCCAGACCGACACCAACACCGGCGCCGATCGCACCAAACATGGCCAAACCAGCGCCAAGTAATTTCAAGCCTGCAACGAAAGCAACTGGATCATTCATCGTACTAACTCCTTAATTATTTTGTTGTTTTAGTGATGTTCGTCGCCGTGGTGGCTCACCGTGGCGCCGCTGATGAATATGGTGGAAAGCAGGAAAAACACATAGGCCTGGATGATGCCGAAGAAGACCTCGAGCAGGTACAGGCCAGCCGGAACCCCCACTGCTGTCAACGCTCCAACAATCGATAACAGCAAAGCACCGGCGAAGATATTTCCGAACAACCGGAAGCCAAACGAGAGGATCTTGGCAAACTCCAGGACAACTTCTAACAGGCCAACGACAAAGTTGATGGCGCCAAACGGCCCGCCGTTGACCAACTGCTTGAACTGGAAAAACTTCTCAAAGTAACCCAGCCCAAGTGCCCAGACCCCATAAACCTGCGTCGCAAACACGGCAATGAAAGCCAGCGCAAAGGGGAAGTTGATATCGGTCGCCGAGCCGCGCAGGAAAGGAACAACTTCATAGTATTTGTCTTCGTGGATCTCGGTCGCGCCAACAACATGGCTCTCTTCACCGGCTGCTTCGGCATGCCCGCCTTCAGCAGGTGAGGCTGTTTCAGCAAGAGAAGCATTCTTGATATCCTGGCCTTTATCAATCGTGTACAAAGTATCAGAAATTAGTGGAACAGCCTTGAAGCCATACTTTGTGCCGTGGGCTTCCTTCATATACCCAATGCTTTCAAATCCCGGTACCAGTTTGACCATGTTGGCCATGAAGACCAATAGGAAGATGGTGGCCGGAATGATAAATATCCGCTTGCCCCATTTGCCCGAAACGCCTTCGACCGAGTTCCATAAGAACTCGACGATGGCTTCGAAAGCATTGTAAAAGCCGGATGGCACCAATTTGCCGCTCTTGCCAAACCGGTAAGCTCCAAAGGCCAGCAGGATTAACAGTACGTCGGCGATCAGCGTGGCCGCGATGGTGTTCGTGATCGGGAAATTTCCGATGAATAGGCCGGTCGGTTCAGCTGGTAACACTACCAAGGGACTGATGGGCTTGAGAATGGACGGGCCAATAAAAGCCGCATAAATCCCCAGCGCCACCAGTCCGAGAATTAACCAACGCTTGACCGGAACACGCTTCTCATTTTGTACTATGTCACTCACTTAGAAGTCCTCCTTTTCATCATCCGGTATATTTACTTTGCGCCCGGTGTAGGGCGACATAGAAGATTGCATGTCGCGGATAGTACGCATCGCCATCCAGAAAGTAAGGAGGAGCGAGAGCGGTACCGAACCGACGATTAATACAATTGTAAATAGCGGCTTGCTGTCCAGAACCTTGTCCAGCCATAGTCCGCCAGCCAATGCCGCAACGACGATCAACAGGGTAATACAACCAACTTGAGCTCCCAAAGCCGTCGAGGCGGCAAGGGGAATTTTCGGGCGATTGGAGGTATCCGGCTGGCTCATCGGTTGCGGATTATATCATAAGACAACAATGGGAAGCCTAAAACAGATTCATTGCCGCCGTTTCAGACCAGCCAAACCACGGAGCAAACACTGTACCGATCAGGATCACACCAAGCACCAAAACAACCAGTGCAATCGCGTACGGACGAGTCAACGGGACGGGGTGCTTCTCTTCATCTTCATTCGGCATACGATAGAGATACACATATTTCATTACATTCAGGTAGTAATATACGCCAACGATGGAATTCAGGATGCCAACGATGACCAGCCAAACGTAGCCCGATTGCGCACCTGCAGCAAAGACAAAGATCTTCGCCACGAAACCACCGAAAGGCGGCATGCCAGCCAGCGACAAAAATGCGGCTAACATCATCAGTGCCAACCCGGGGTTGCGGCGGCTGAGACCCGAATAATCCTTGATATTGTCAGAGCAGATGGTGCGGGAGACGGCCATGACAATACCGAAAGCCAGAAGATTAGTGGCAATATATGCGGCGAGATAAAAGATAACACTGGCCGCGCCAAGCGGAGAGAATGCCACAACACCGATCAAGGCATAACCAGCATGTGAAATGGATGAGTATGCAAGCAGGCGTTTGATATTGGTTTGCGGCAAGGCCAGCAAGTTACCCACCGTCATGGTGACAGCGGCAAGGACAGCAAAGACCATTGTCCACGCGGGGGCGAATCCGGGGAATGCGATAAAGAACAAGCGGACGACAACAGCAAAGCCTGCGGCCTTCGATGCAGTTGAAAGGAAACCAGCGACAGGCGTCGGCGAGCCTTCATATACATCAGGAGCCCAGAAGTGAAAGGGTACAAGCGAGACTTTGAAACCTAAACCAACTATAAGCAGGAAGATCACGCCCAGAACCGTCAAAAGTGATATCTGGCCTGTGGCGAACATCCCAGCCAGCTTATATGTACTGGTTGTGCCTGTGAAACCAAAGAGCAATGAGAAGCCATATAACATAACCGCCGAAGTCATCGCTCCGAAGAGCATATATTTTAAACCCGCTTCAGTGGAACGGTCGTCTGCAACAATGAAGCCCGCGAGAACATAGAGCGGAATGGAGGTGGTCTCAATTGCCAGATAAAGCATAACCAGATCAGCGGAAGTCGCCATCAGGTCCATGCCAAGAACGGAGGCGAGCAGCAGTAAATAGGCTTCGCCGCGATGTCCAGCCTTCTCATGATCCATCAATAGCAAAGCAGTTGCGGCGGCCGCGAACATGAAAAGCATCTTGAAGAAGAAGCCCAGCCAGTCGAAGCGCAGCATCCCGCCAAAAACTGTCTCGGGCACGCCGGGACAGGCAAACAGCAAACTGATGAGCATGGCCGCGAGCAATCCGCCCGCAGTCAGCCAGCCCACATTGCGACGTTTTTCTTCCTTCCAGAACGGCTCAACGATCAGAATGATCACGGCAAGAATAAGGATAAGAGTTTCAGGGAGGATGGAAAGGAACATTGTTTGTGTAAACATTAAACACCTCCCAGCAGGCGCAGGATATTATCCACGCCGGTTGAAACAAGCGGAACCATCAGACTTGGAAACAAACCAATCAGTATCATCAAGGCACATAATGTAACAATTGCCACCTTGTCCAGCATGGTGATATCGGTCATGTGGCCTTCGAGTTTTTCAGGCATGGGAGCGAAGAAGACCTGGCGGATATTGCGCATGATGTAGGCCGCGGTGATGACAATGGAGATGCTGGCGATAACCGCCACCAGCCATTGTACGCCCCAGACACCCATGAAGATCGGAAATTCAGCCACGAAGCCGGAGAAGCCGGGCATACCCATGGAAACGAGGCCGCCAATAATAAAGCCGATTGTAGCAAAAGGCATGATTTTCGCCATGCCGCCGAGTTCGGGGATTTGCCGAGTGTGCGAACGGTCGTAGATCATGCCTGTGATGGCAAAGAAGAGAGCCGTCATAATACCGTGCGAGAACATCTGCACGCCCGCGCCTGTGAGACCAGTACGGTTTAGTGTGGAGAAACCGAGCATGACCAGTCCCATGTGCGAAACGGAGGAGAACCCAATCATGTACTTCAAGTCCATTTGTACAAAGGCAATGTATGCGCCGTAAACCACAGCGATACCTGAGAAGGTCATGATCAACCATGACCAGTGCTGCGCACCTTGAGGCAAAAGCATAATGCCCACGCGTAACGCGGCGAACGCACCAAGTTTCATCAACACGCCTGCATGGAACATGGAAACAGCTGTCGGCGCGGCCACGTGACCATCCGGAGACCAGTTATGGAAGGGCCAGATACCGCCCAACACTGCAAAGCCAAAGAAGACCGGCAGGAACCACAGATTTTGGAAGGCGCTGGAAAAACCGGCTTTTTCCAGTTGCAACATATCGAAGGTATAAATACCGGTCGCGCGTCCTGCCGTCCAATACATAACCAGCACTCCGACCAGAGAGACCACTGAACCGATGAACAGGTACAGGGTCAGCTTCATGGCCGCGTATTCACGAGTCTGCACCCAACCCCAGATAGAGATGAGCAGGTACATGGGGAATACGGCGATCTCATAAAAGAATAGCAGCATGAACAGGTCGAGCGAGACGAAGACACCGAGCACACCCGAAGCGAGCAGGAACAGGAAGGCGAAGAATTCGCGCGGCCTGTCCTGAATGCCTGCGGAGAGATGCTGGTGCTCATCGTAGGCACCCCACGAAATCAACACGCCGGTAAACATGACCACGCCCGTCAGCAGGACAAGCGGCGCGCTAATACCGTCCACGCCGAAGTGCAGGCTGATACCTAATGCAGGCAACCAGTTATAACGTTCAACAAATTGGTAACCTGCCAAACCTTTATCGTAGTTGAAATAAACCCACAGGGAAAGAAGCAAGGCGAAGGTTGCGGCCGCGAGCGCGGTGGCGCGGACCTCAGTTTTTCGCTGGGCAGGCATCATCAAGATGATGAGCGCCGCCGCTATCGGGGTAAACGTAATAATACTCAGGATGGGAAAATTCATAATCGCCTCATCTGTCATTGCGAGGGCGGTGCTCGTCCGTCCCGAAGCAATCACCATATCAATGAAGGGGATTGCTTCGGGCAAAATGCGCCCTCGCAATGACGGGTATGTCTTAGAACAATGCAATCACTGCTTTGTTGATCACGTTCAAAATCCAGACAGGCCACACACCGATGACAAGAATAAGCGCCATCAACGGAGCCATTACCAGAACTTCGCGCGTGTTTATTTCAGTCAGCTTATGTTCGCCATGCGCCCAGTGTTCATTCAACGGGCCGTGCAAAACCTTCTTGATGCCCTTCAAAATGTAAGCGCCTGTAAAGAGCAAGCCAAGCATCGAGATAACGGTGTAAGGCGTAAGTACGGGATACGCGCCCCGCACCACAAGAAACTCAGAGACGAAACCGTTCAATACGGGCAAACCAAGCGAAGCCATACTGGTGAAGATCAAGATGCCGCCATAGACCGGGACAAGTGGGAACAAGCCGCCGAATTCTTCGAGATTACGAGTGTGGGTACGTTCATAAATAACGCCGACGAGGAAGAACATGCCGGCGGCGGAAAGTCCGTGATTGAACATCTGGAGGACTGCGCCGTTCATGGCGATGTGCGCGTCGGCCGTTCCGGACGCCAGGCCTGCCGCGGCGATACCGAGCACTACGAAGCCCATGTGGTTGACCGAGGAATACGCCACCAGCCGTTTGAAGTCCGTTTGACCGTAGGCACCGAATGCGCCGAAGACGATGGCCGCAGTTGCCAGGGCAGCCAGTGCGCCTGCAAACATCTTTGCTTCCAACGGATAGAGCGGAAGCACAAGGCGGATAAATCCATACGCGCCCAACTTCAACAGCACACCCGCCAGCAGCATTGATCCGGCAGTCGGGGCTTCGGTGTGAGCGTCAGGCAGCCACGTGTGGAAAGGCCATAAGGGGACTTTGATGGCGAAGGCAATTACAAATGCCCAGAACGCAATCATCTTGACAGTGTGGACAGGCATGCCGAGCAGCATCGATCCCGAATTGAGATTGTTCCAGTTTTGAGATATCGTGACCAGATCAAAGGTCCCGAAGAGAACGCCGAGCATTTGAACTGCCAGCAGGAGTCCCAGCGATCCGCCCATGGTATAGATCATAAACTTGAGCGAAGCATAATCCCTGTTGGCACTGCCCCACTGATTGATGAGGAAATACATCGGGACGAGACCGATTTCCCAAAAAACGAAGAAGATCAGCAGGTCAAGCGACATGAAGACGCCGAGCATACCCGTCTCGAGGAAGAGGAACAGCATCATGTACGGCTGGACGCGATCTTTGATGCTGAACGAAGCCAGGATGGCAAGCGGTGTGAGCAGTGTGGTCAACAGAACCATCGTCAGCGAAATGCCATCTACGCCAATGTGCAGGGACGAGTGAATGGCTTCGTACCAAATGTAGGACTCCTGAAATTGGAAACCAGTCTTATCTGGGTTGAAGCCTGACCAAAGCACCAACGTCAACACAAACGGAATGAGGCTTGCGCCAAGCGCGAACCAGCGCAGAAGTTTATGTTCATCCTTTGGAAGGAAGAGCATGATCACGGCCGAAACAGCGGGAAAAAACAAAATGAGCGAGAGAATATGAGTAGCGATGAAGTTCATCATTTACTCCTTAAGCCAGCAGTAGATAGTAGAGCGCAACGCCAATGACGATAAAGACCACCAGCGCGAGCATGAGATACTGCTGGATGCGTCCCGTTTGGATCGGGCGAAGATTTTTGCCTGTCCATTGGACAACTTCCGCAGAGCCATCGCCAAAGAAGCGATTGACAACCGGTACATCGAAGTAGTTGCGAATCAATGAGCCGAGGAAATCTGTGACCCTGCCAAAGACGTGCAGGATGCCGTCTATCACGCCCTTGTCCATCCACTTGGAGACAAAGGTTTCAGAGAACCAGTAAGCAGATTTGATAAAGAGGAAATCATAGGCTTCGTCAAAGTACCACTTGTTCTTGAGAACACCGATCTGCAGTTTATCGTCCGCAACCGACTTGACGTTTCGATAGGCCAGCCAGCCAAAGAACAGGCCGCCAAGTGCAACACCAAGCGATGTAAGTAGAGGCACAATACTAAACTCTAAAACTTCGGGCATTTCAGCCAACGTGCCACCGACAAATTCATGGAACCAGTTTGGCACGAGTCCGCCAAGGACTGGGAAATGTTCGGGGATGCCGACCCAACCATATGTCACAGCAAAGAACGAAAGAACGACCAGCGGAGCGGTCATCGTCCAGTGAGTTTCCTGTGCGTGTTCGGCCTCCTTCGTGCGCGACTCGCCGAGGAAGGTCAATGTAATTTGGCGCATGGTGTAAAAGGCAGTCATGAAAGCCGCGATGGCTAACGTGGCAAAAACGGCCGTGTGACCATTGACAAATGCGTCCGCGAGAATTTCATCCTTTGACCAAAAGCCTGCCGTGATGATCGGGAAGCCGGAAAGAGCAAAGCCGCCGATCAGGAAAGTCCAGAATGTGATCGGCATTTTCCTACGCAAGCCGCCCATGTTGAACATATCCTGCGGGTCAACTTTGTGATTGCCAGTGTGATAGACACCATGCTCCATGCCGTGGATGACCGAGCCGGAGCCAAGGAAGAGTAAGGCCTTGAAGAAGGCATGTGTGATGAGGTGGAATACAGCCGCCACATAAGCGCCGATGCCAAGCGCTGCGATCATGAAACCAAGTTGCGAGATGGTGGAATAAGCCAGCACGCGCTTGATGTCGTTTTGCGCGACCGCAATCGTTGCCGCAAATAATGCCGTGAACGCACCGATGAAGGCAACAAACGTCATCGTCTTCGGATCGAGGCTGAGCAGCGGGAACATGCGGATGACTGCATACACGCCCGCTGAAACCATCGTCGCGGCATGGATCATCGCACTGACCGGCGTCGGACCTTCCATCGCGTCCGGCAGCCAGACATGCAGAGGCCACTGAGCAGATTTGCCGATCGTGCCGATAAAGAGCAGGAGCGCGATCAAGCCCGCCGCAGAAAGACCAAGCACGCCGCTCGGTACGGTTGCGAGAGTATGCAAAACTTCTTCACGGAAAATTTCGCGGAAGGAAAGCGTGCCCGTCGCGCTATAAAGGAAGGCAATGCCAAGTAACATGAACACATCACCGATGCGTGTGGTCATGAAGGCTTTGACAGCTGCATTGCGCGCCGACTCTTTTGCGTACCAGAAGCCGATCAACAGGTATGAGCACAAGCCCATGATTTCCCAACCTACGAAGAGTGTTAGCAAGTTGTCGGAAACCACAAGTGTGAACATACCGAAGGCGAACAGGCCAATGAACGCAAAGAAACGCGAGTACATCGGCTCAATCGAAGGAACAGTATGCCCATGCACGGTCGCGCCGTGAGGCGGCAGGCCCATATGGTCATGGTCGCCTGCGGGTTGACCATAGTTGTGATAGCCGATGCTATAAATGAAGATCATCAGCACTGTCCATGCCACAAAGAACAAGACCGCGGCTGAGAGCGGATCAATCAGCACGCCAATCCTCAACCATGTGTCACCTGTTGGGATCCACGGAATTGAAGATTCAAACGGATGCTGTCCGAGATGTTCCACGCCAAGCGCACGGAAGAACACGATCATGCTTCCAAGCCACGAAAGTAACGCCGCGCCGACAGCCACACTGTGACTCAACGCTTTGTTCTTATTCGTAAAAAGCACGATCAGGAAGAACGCAAGGACGGGCGGGAGCGGAATTAACCAGATAAGTGTTTCAGTCGTCATATCGTTTGTCCCTACCACTTCATCAAATCAATATCGTTTGCAACAACTGTATTACGGCGGCGATAGACGGAAATAATAAGGGCCAGACCCACAGCCACTTCCGCCGCGGCCACCGCGAAGACAATGATCGCAAACACCTGTCCGGCCATCTGCGCCAAATCACCATAACGCCAGAAAGCGACAAGATTTACATTCACAGCGTTAAGCATAAGCTCAACACCGAGCAGGATCGCAACCGCGTTGCGGCGTGAAAGCACACCGAAAAGGCCAATGCTGAAAAGCCCAGCCGAGAGAATGAGATACCAGGAAAGTGGGATCATCGCGGCCTCCTATTTACGATTAAACGCGAGATAAACCGCGCCGACCAATGCCGCCATCAACAAGACGGATGCAACTTCAAATGGCAGGACGAATGCATCGGGTGAGACCAACGCTTCACCCAGGCGGCCTATCGCATCGAAACCGGACGGGAGGTCTGCCGCGGTCCTCGAAAAGCCGCTCCAACTCTGAAGCAGGAAGAACAGCCCGCCGAAAGTTACCACCGCCAGCAACGCGCCCACCCACCAATTCTTGTTCAACTGCGGACTCTGGTCGCGCATATCCTTGCGAGTCAACATGACCGCGAAGATAAATAAGATGGCGATGGCGCCGATATACACAACAACCTGCACTACCGCCAGAAAACCCGCATTCAGCAGTGTATAAATAATCGCCACGCCAAACAGCGTGGACACCAGCCATAACGCGGCATGGATGAGATTATGAGACGTCACCACCATCAAGGCTGAGCCAAGTGTGACGAAACCAACAACGAGGAAAATAATTTGCTGTGCTGTCATATCGAATCATCCCATTTAATGATGGGCCTCCGCGACGCCTTCGACTGCGCCCAAAGAGTGCTTTGACCCCTCCACCTTTTCGCGTTCCCTGCGGCTATAAGTCCGCGCGATCTCCAGGGCGGTCCACGCAAGCAGGACGTTCGACAGGAACATGCCTGAGATGTAGAGCCAGGTCGACCCGTCGCGCAGAAGCACATTGAGCAGCGCAGTCATCATCAAAAGCACAAATGAAAGCGGAGTCAGGAACTTCCAATTGAAAGCCAGCATGTGGTCAATACGAATACGCAGCATCGTGTACTTGACCCACATGATGATCCAATAGCCGATCATGGCCTTGGCTATCAGCGTAAATATATTGATGAATGGATTGTTAAGCCACATCAATGCAGGGATTTTCTCCAATCCAAAAAGACCATAGCCACCAAAGAACAGGATGGACCAAAAGCCGCCAAACGTGAAAGCATGCAGAAGTTCACCGGCATAGAACATTCCGAACTTCATACCCGAATACTCGATGTTGTAACCAGAGACCAACTCCGATTCCCCCTCCGCCAAATCGAACGGCGCGCGGCCAAGCTCGGCGATGGCGGCAATCAGGAAGATCAACGCGCCAAGCGGGGAAAGTAAAACAAACGGAATGGGATACTGGGCCTGAATGATGGAGTTCATACCCATTGAACCTGACAAAACAGTTGGGATGAGCAGCATGGCCAACATCGGGACTTCAAATGAAATCATGACGGCCACCTGGCGGAACGCACCGACCATCGCGAACTTGTTGTTCGACGACCAGCCCGCCATGATAATGGAAAGAGTGCCGATCGCGCCGGCCGCGATCAGGAACAGGATGCCGACGTTCAAGTCCACGCCGAGGATGACGGGAGCCAACGGCACCGCAGCCCATAGAATTAAGACCGACATCATCGAGAGCATCGGCGCTATGTTGTACACGACCTTGTCTGCGCCTGTGGGGGTAATATCTTCTTTGATGAGCAGTTTGATGATGTCAGCAAACGGCTGGATCAAACCGAACGGACCAAGCCGGTTCGGGCCTATGCGATCCTGGAAGCGCGCCACAACTTTGCGCTCGATCCAGACCAAAAAGATATCCAGCACCATCAACACGGCGATGAGCAGGAACACGCCAAGAAACGCGATCAGCACGCGCGCTCCTACTTCAGGCATGCCCCAACCGGTTAAGATCTCCATCGACCAGTCGGCGGCTACCTTAAGAGGGTCATTCCAAAAATTCATAAGTCGCTCCTAATTTCCCTCACCCAACCCTCTCCCATAGGGAGAGGGAGCGAGGGGTATTACACAAAGAAAAGGCTGAGAGGAAAAATCCCGTCAGCCTTCTCTAAATTTACAGCTGAATTAAGCCCATTCCAACATTCCCTTGCGCCAGGCATAGACAAGTCCGGCAATGAGGATCAGGATAAAGACAATACCTTCCATAACAGCGAACACACCGAGGCCGGCCAGCTTAACCGCCCACGGAAAGAGGAACACGGTCTCCACATCGAAGACGAGAAATACCAAAGCGAAAATATAATACTGAGCCTTGAACTGCACCCAGCTGTCGCCCACAGTCTCAATACCGCATTCGTAAGTTGACTGCTTAATGGAATTAGGCTTCTTTGGGCCAAGGATCGCGGCAACCCCGATCGCGCCTACTGGAATGATCAGCCCAACAATAAAAAATAAACCAACATAAAGCCATTCATTCATCTTAAACTCCGTTGTAAAAAATCTTATGAGCGGTAAAATTGTACCATAGAGAGAAAAGTATCCTCATGATAGCATGTCAATTATTTGGGTGATATTCGTCATGTATTTCCCCGCGAATTTACCTGCCTCGCTTCACACGCCCCCACAGGAATTTCAAAATATCATCTGCAAAAGGGAAACCCAGAATGCCGGCCACGATGGAGCCAACTCCTCCGGCGGTGCGCGCAGTATCCGCTTTGAGACCGAGGAAAGTCGTCGCTTCAATTTGGACCTGTTGGGCTGACAGCACTTTTTGGGTTTCTTCGCCGTTTAGCTTGTTCACAAACCGCAGGGACAGCCACACCGTGCCGCGATAATTTCCCGCCTCCTGCGGACGAATGCTCCAGTAAAACGTAACTGATTGGCCGGGTAAAAGAGGCTCGCTAATTAGATCAGATGGCGTAATGAGCGGCCCAGCCATATCAAAGCGCGCCTCGGCAATCACATTATGCGTGTCATACAGATTAGGAATCTCAACTGTATTTCCTGTAACAAGATTACCTTCCATTTGTGCAGTAGGCGTTATATTGCCGAGATCATCCACTTCAAGGGTTAAACGAACAACATCCGTATCACCCAAGCGGATCTCAGGTGGGTATTCAAGCGTTAATCGCCGAGTTTCGTTAATAGCCGAAGAGATCGCATTCTCAGGTATCGGCAAAACAGATTGTGTCAACGCAGGGATAATGGCAGGCGCGACAACTACTTGCGTTTGTTCCGGAGCCGAGGGCACGGGAGCAGGGCCAGCTGCACCATATCCACAAGCGAGGCTGAGCGCGAACAATGCCATGCTCGCGAGGAACAGATAAAGATTTCGGGTGGAGAAAGGCTTGTCGCTCACAAAACAGGCCAAAGGTCCGGAATGAACGATTGCGGCGTTGGTAGAGTCATCTCAGAGGGCAAGACCGGTTGAACGCGCGTCTCGCGCCTCGTAGGCCAGAATCCCCAGATCAATAGAGACAGGGATACGATTAAGAGGATGACTGCGAGAGAAAGTCGAAGCGATTTCATCTCTTCACCATGCTCTACCAGCCTTCGGGTATTTCCAACTTGCCGGAGATCAAATCGGTGTATTCGGCGCGAATACGCGCGTCAACTTCGGGAGAAAAGAGAGCCGTGCTATCGTGCGAAAGAATATCGCGCACGCGTAACATGGCGCGCGCTTGCGTGTCCAGTGAGCCGTTCTTTTGCCATTGCATGCGAGTATCGCGATCTGAAAGTTTGGTAAGCAGGGCTACATCCTTCATGCGCTTCATGGTATGAGGCTCAACGATGAAAGAGCCAGCCGGTCCAATCTTTTTGATCACATCCAGCCCGAGGTTCTCCTCACTAAATTCAACACCGCGTTTGAGGCGCTTTAACATTTGGGCGATCTCGTCGTCAATAACTGTTTTGGCAAAATCAAAGACCTTCAACGCTTCAAGCAGACCACCCATATTTAACATATCCATTCCGGCAAGCACACCCGCGGTGGTGGACATGCCGGTTTCGTAGCCCGATTGAGCGTCATTAATTTTTGAGTTCGTCAGGCCGATGTAACCACCACAAGGCACATTATAGTAGTGCGCCATTTGGGCGTGAGCCACATGCAGGATCGCACATTCGATGCCTCCGGATGCATACGCGCCGGTGCGCATATCTGCGACAGTTGGCAGGGTTGCATAGATGAGGGGTGTGCCTTCATGTGTCATTTGCATGAGCACTGCCGCAGCCAAAAATTCAGCATTGCCCTGCGCGACCGTTCCCGCTATTGACATCGGTGACGTCAGCCCGGCATTTGGCACAATCGTGGGATACACCGGCAGTCCCTGCTCAGCAAAAAAGACGATGGCTTCCGTGGAAAGATTATCCATGGTCAGCGGCGAGACGACAGGACAATAATGATGCGTAATGAAGGGACGTTCGCGATAGGCTTCGTCACTTCCCGCAATCAGACTGCCCAATCGCAATACCATTTTTGCATCATCCAGGTCTTTGCTGGAGATGCGGACTGGTTTTAGACAATACTTTAATGCCGGATAAAGACGCGCTAACGTAAATTGATCATCCGGAGCGTCATCTGTCAATACTGAGACTGAAAAAATATCATATCCGGGAAGTTCATTGATAAGATGGGCGATGCGGGCGATATCGTCAGAACGCGAACGCCGCTCCTGGCCTGTGACCGGGTCAAGGATATTGGGCGCTGAACTACCTGTAACAATTACCGGGCTGTCCTGGGGGATCGTGCGATCATACTTAGGATCACGACCGTGAAAAGTAAATGTCGGCGGCATCATTCTGCGATATTTCTTAACAACGGCGCGCGGAAATTTAACGATGGTTTTTTCCGAGTCCACGATGCAGCCGTGACTCGCAAATATTGCTCGTGCCTTTTCATATCGCACGAGCAAACCGACATCTTCAAGGATCTCCAGCGATGCGTCGTGGATTCTTTCGACTTGTTCCTGTGTAAGTAACGTTGCAAACGACATGAGTTACATCCTTATCAACTGTCATTGCGAGGGCGAAGCCCGAAGCAATCCCCTCGCTATTGGGAGACTGCTTCGCCGCTCCGCGGCTCGCAGTGACATTATTCGACCAGCGACCTTTTTATCTTCTTCCTGTCCATCTTTCGCTTCGGTAAAAACTTTCGCGCCAGTTTCTTACTTTCCTTCACCAGCGGATTGGATTGCGCCTGCGAAAAAATGTTGTCCAGTTCAAAGAACTGATCATCGCGATATTCCAAGCGTTCCACGCGCAGGGTCGCCGCGAGTTCCTTGATCTCTTTGACGGAAAACATCTTCAAGCCCGAGCGCGTCACCTTGAGCGAAGCCGCCGCGATCGCAAAGCGGATCGTCTCCTCCAATCCCCAGCCTTTGAGATGACCATAAATGAATCCCGATGAAAACGTCGCGCCCGCGCCCGAACCGTCCACAGCCTTTACCTTCGGCGCGTACACGCGGATGATCTCATCGCCCTGCACCGCCATGCAACCCTGCCGCGCCATCGTGACAATGGCGGTTTTGATTCCCGCCTTCAATAATTTTTTCGCGACGGAAAGCATGGCGCCTTTCCTGCCGATCTGCGCGTCGTCGGTCACTGCCTGGCAGATGGTGGCGCGGCTGACATATTTCTCCATGATCTCCGCGTCATTGTGTCCATGCTCAAGGTTGAGAAAAACGGGAACGCCCAATCGTCTCGCTTCGTTCATCGCGCGGATGATGTGATCGCCGTCGTACCAATCCACATATAACAATCTCGCGTCCTTTAGCATGGACAAATCCGCCATATCGAGCGTGGAAAGAATTTCAGGTGACCTCTGCCAGAAGTACGTGCGCGCGCCTGTTTTATCCGAGATGTTCACTTCCAGCGGCGTTTTGTATTTATTCGTAAAACGCACCTTGCCCAGCACGCCGAGATTTTGCAAGGTGTCTTCGATGTGATGGCCGAGCAGGTCGTCACCAACGGATGTGCCAATCATACCCGTCTGCACATTCCACTGGCGCAGGTTACAGGCAATGATCGCCGCGTCGTCATATACGTATTCGCTGACCTGATGCACGAGCGCACCGGTATTATGTTTTGGGAGTTTGTCCAATGCCATGATGTAGACCGGCGTCAACATGCCGAAGCCTACGTAGGCGGGAGGAGTGGATTTTATATTGGGCATTGATATTTACCTGTCACTGCGAGGAGGTCGTTCTCCCCGACGAAGCAGTCTCCTCATAACCAAGGAGATTGCTTCGCTCGAAGAACACTCACTCGCAATGACAATTACGCGCGCAGTTTCTCGCCTTTCGGGTCGAGTAAAACGGTGGCTGTCATCTCGCCTTGGTGGCGACCCTCTATCAATTCGAACTCGAAGCGGTCGCCGGGCTTCGCCAGTTCCAGCGGAAGGTACCCGTAGAGGATATTCTTCTTCAATGTATATCCGTATCCGCCGCTTCGTATGCGCGAGATGAGTTTTCCGTTGAAATAAACCGCCTCGCCGCCGTAGATTTGCGTGAACTCGTCGCCATCCAAAACGAAGGTGCAAAGTTTTCGTTTCAGGCCGTCCTTCTTCGCCTTGATCAGTGCTTTCTTGCCGACAAAATCCTTCTTCTCAAGATCAACGCAGAAGCCGAGGCCGCCCTCGTATGGATTTTCCAATTGCGTGACATCGGCGGTGTAATAGCGATAACCTTTCTCGAGGCGCAGGGCATCAAGGACTTTGTACCCGCCGACTTCCATATCGAATTCTTTTCCAGCCTCTATGAGCATATCCCAAACCATCGTGGCGTTTTCATTCGGGACATAAAGTTCCCAGCCCAACTCGCCGATATAACTGACGCGTTGCGCCATCACCTTCGTGCCGTTGATGGTAATCCACTTCGCGGCGAGATAGGGGAAGGCTTTGTTGGTGATGTTGTCCTTTGTAAGTTTCTTCAGCACCAGCCGTGCCTTTGGTCCCCACAACGCGAGACAAGCCCAATCGGTTGTGATGTCGCGGAATTCAACATCGCCATCTTTCTTGTCGGTGTGCATTTGCAACCAGGCAAGATCATTACCGATGAAGCCCGAGCCAGTAATGACCCAGAACAGATTCTTATCGAGGCGCGTTATGGTCAGGTCTGCTTCTACGCCACCGTTCGTGTTGAGAAATTGTGTGTACGTCGCCGTGCCGACAGGTTTATCCATGTTCCCATCCGCGACGCGCTGTAACAACTTCAACGCGCCCTTGCCGCTGACTTCGATCTTGCCGAACGATGTCAGGTCAAAAAGAGCGGCGCGTTCGCGCGCGGCTTCATGTTCCTTGCGGAGGCGTTCAAAATATGGAGGCTTGTTCCAGCCCCACTGGCGTTGATCCTCTCCCATGCGACGCGAAGGTTTGCCTGGGTCAAAGTAATTGACGCGCTCCCAACCGAATTTTTCGCCAAAGACCGCGCCGAGTTCCAGCAGGCGATAATGCACAGGGCTGACGCGATGCGGGCGCGCCCATTCGGTTTCATCGTTCGGGAATTTCAAACGATAGTAATACTTCACGCTCTCGCGCGTCCGCTCGCAGGCGTATTCGGGATTCGAGAAGTAGTTGCCAAAGCGCGTTGCCTTGTAAGCGTAAACATCCATCGTCGGTTCGCCGCCAATGATCCATTCCGCCATCAATTTGCCAACACCACCCGCGCCGCCATAGCCATTGAGCGAAAATCCCGCCGCCATCCACATACCGCGCACGCCCGCCATCGGCCCAAGAATGGGCTGGCAGTCAGGCGTGTACGCGCCAGGATGACAAACCAATGTGATGATGCCCGCCTGGTCAAGGAACGGCAAACGACGAATCGCGCCTTCAAGTAATTGCTCGAAGCGATCCATGTCTGAGGGCAAAGTTGTTCCGCCGTGTTCCCACGGCACGCCATCAATCCAGCGCGCCAAAGGATTTGGCTCGTAACCGCCAATCACAAGCCCGCCCTGCTCCTGCCGCATATAAACCAAATTCTCGGGGTCGCGCAAGCACGGCGTCTTTGCATTGAACTCGTGACCAGGCACAGCCTTCAACGCGATGTGTTGATGATCCACTGGAGTTGTCGGGAAATATAGACCCGCCATCGCGGCGATGCGCGGCGCCCACAACCCCGCGGCATTGATGACCAACTCGGTCTTTATGGACCCTTTATCTGTTACGACCTCTTTGACCCCGCCCTTCGCTGACAGTTTGATTCCCATCACGCGCGTGTTGGTATATACCGTCACGCCGAGTTCCTTCGCGAACTTGACCATGCTGGTCGTGACCGTGTATGGATCGAGTTGCCCGTCGCGCGGCAGATAGATCGCGCCATAAAGATCTTTATTCGTGATCTGCGGCATGTTCTTCACCGCCTCATCGGGACCGATGACTTCACATTCCAGCCCCAGCGCTTTCGCGCGGCTGACGCTTCGCTCCAAATCCTTGAGCGATTCTCGGGTCGACGCGACGCGCAGACTCCCAACGTGATCGAACAATCCCAACTCGCTGTATAATTCGATGCTGTACATGCGGAACTTCAACATGGTTTGCGATGTGGCGAACTGCGTCACCAAGCCTGCTGCATGAGAAGACTCCCCGCTTGCAATCTCGCCTTTTTCCAAAAGCACCACATCCAGCCAACCCATCTTCGCCAGATGATAAGCAATGTTCGCGCCAACAATCCCGCCTCCGATAATGACAACCTGAGCCTGATCTTTCATCGCGCAATTCCGCCTTTCTATAGTTGATGTAAGTGGTGAAAAGGGTGGGAATGGATAACAAAATACATTCAATTATCCATCACAAACTTGCGATTTTCCAATTGTAATCCAGAAAATACTGGAGCTATAACTGCTCAAATCAGCGCTGGATATTTCATTGTTTCGGGAATGGTGACATCCAATAATTTGAGGACAGTCGGCGCGATCTGTAGCTGTGAGATGGTCTCTCCTGAATCGCCTCTTCCTTTGACGTTTGGCTGAATCCAGAACAACGGAACTTCGCGTTGCTCTGGCGTGGTCCCGCCGTGCGCGCCATCCCGGTTGATGCCATGATCGCCGGTGACCATGATGGTGTAACCGCGCTCCATCCACTCCATAATATATGGAGCCAGCCACTTATCCTGATGGATGGCATGATTGCGATATTCACTTGAGTCTGAACCATAGGTCTCGCCGTGATAGTCCATGCCCATTGGATGAAGCAAAAGATAATCGGGAGCGAATTTGCGGATCAAATATGCGGCAGTTGCAAAGAGTTCCACATCGGGATATTCATCCTCAGTGTAAAAGCGGCCATGTTGAATGAAAAGTGAATTATCGTCCACTTCTTTATCATCAATGCGGTCATACGGCACGCGGTTATACAACTCTGAAACCCAATAATTCGCCGCGGCCGCAGTGACTTTGCCTGCGCCCACGACAGATTGAAAGATATTCGGTTTCGATGAACGCCGTACAATGGAATTTGCGACAATGCCATGCTCGCTCGAAGGCAGCCCCGTGTGAACGGTCTCATACATCGGGCGCGACATGCTCGGTAACTCGCCAGTCACTTTATACAGGCTGGCAAGTTTTGCTTCCACAAGATGACCCAGAAAGCCCATATTCGCGACCGCGGTGTCATAGCGCAAGGCATCTGATAGGATGAGAATGACTTTATTCATTTGAAATTATCCTTAAAGACCTGACTGTCTCACACGCATCGAAATTTTCCTCGACACCGCGTGGGCGGGAACCACTTTTAATCAGGCTCTCGCGGAGACATGTCAAGTCTTCCAGACTTCCGAAGTTTCAAAAACTTCGGAAGTCTCAACTAATGGTTCAACACCAACACCGCTTCACGCGAGCATATCGGCCACGCGCTTCCTTGTGAAAATTATATACCCATCTGGATTAAATTGGCAAACAATATTATTTTTAGGGGAGACTTCTCAAGGACTCCTTAGCATGGACATTTTCAAATATGGATCAAATTTAGTTTATGAATCATGTCCGCCTACGGAGCAGGCTTGACATCCACGCCCGCTAATATTTCGGATACACTGCAATATCAAGAAATTTCCCGAAATTATATTCATTCTGCAGCTGCCTGGCTCCGAAATAAATCGGGTTGCTCAGCGCCAGTGATTGGTCATCATCGCCGATCACATCAAAGCGGATCCATCCTGATTGATATTTTTCAGGATTCAATACAAATTCAATCTCAGCGCGCCCTGCTTCGAGGCGTATTTCCTGTACCAGATTTCCGTTTGCCACAATACACGCCCTGCCCGTTGCGGTTGCACCTGATGCTCTGGCATAGCACCGTACCCGATCAGAGGGGGAAGGGATTTCATCACCCATTTGGAACTTTGCCCCATCGCATTCGGCCCAGAATTCAATGCTTGGTCCCATGGTAGTGTAAGCACGCCCGGCGCGCAGTCCTTCCAGGATGGCTTGCCCTGAAAGTTCATGGGCGTACACGTAAGTTGACGGCTGTCCAAGGCGCGCTGCCCGGCTTCGATCATTGGACGGCTCGGGCGTATGAAAATCACTGCCGCCAATCCCCGTTACACGCAGCCCCGCATTCAGCCAGGCACTCCACATGCGGCGGGTCAGGGGATTGCTCTTGTAATTATCGAAGAAGGTCGGATCGTTAATGAGTTCGATACAATGGAAGCAGCTTACATCCGTGAGGGCGTCGCGCCACTCCCAGGGTGCTAACAGCGGGTGATTAATCGAAAGCACCAGGTCTGCCTGAATGAGTCTCTGGATCAAGTTTTCCAGATCGTCATGTTTCAGGCTGGATGGGTTTCGGGTGAGTTTCATCATGTCCAGCCACGGTTGAAAGATCTCCCGCGTTTCGGCAGCGTTCCCTTCCATGCCAAAGACATTAAAATGCCCCTCGGTCAGAGTTACTTCGACTCCCGGCAAAACCATTGAAGGTAGTCCAGCATCGAGGAAATCCATGGCGCGAAGATTATTGTGGTCGGTGACCGTTAGGAAATCCAGTTTTTCATTAACCGCCGTAAGGCGAAGATCAGGTGGAGAATAGAATCCATCAGAACAGGTGGTATGAGCATGAAAATCGGAACAATACCAGCCAGGCTGAGGGTTAAAAGCTTTTGTCAGAGAGTGAATCATGGAGGAAATCCTTTCAAAAAAGATGGCTATGATAGTTTTACCAGTGCGCCCTTTTCGCGGGCCGCCCGGTTTTGGGTATGAGGAGAAAATACCGCCCCAGCAATAATCGAAATAAGGATAAGGAAAAAACTAACCGCATAAACCGACACGGGATTTTTCACATATAACAAGCCGGCAAGCACAGGCGCCAGTATTGTGGCAATGGAAATCATCGCTTCGGTCAATCCATAAGCCAGTCCCACTCGTAGATAATTATATACTAAACAGCAAGGTCTCGCAATTTGCCAAAAAAAATCATGGGGCAGCTTTGACATCCGCACCTACAGCGGCGCCCCAGCCCGTGGTAATCAGTTCCCTTGCAAAGTTAAGTTGTTCAAGAGATGGGAAAACTGCACCGGATGTATCGGGCAGTTTGGCGACTAAATCTGCGGGGACAATACCGCGCGCGCGCAAATCGGTCTCGCGGATCGGATGGCAATAACCTTTCATCCTAAGCAATTGACCTTCATCCGAGTACAGGTATTCCATCCACAATATGGCAGACTCCAGGTGCGGTGCGTAAGCGCTGATAGCCTGCACGTTCATACCAGCAAGCTGACCAGTTTTTGGAATGACCATTTCCGCACTTGGGTTGCCAGCAAAAGCATCCATTGCGTTAAGCGCATTGTAGTCCCAGGTGATGCGGATGGGAGTCTCGCCTCTGGCCACGAGTTCATTGTTTGAAGCCACCGGAACGAGATTGCCAACCTGATTTAATTGGGCAAAGAATTCCAAGCCTGCCTGAGCATCATCAAGCGATCCGCCATTGGCAAGTGCCGCAGCATGAACAGCCTGAATCGCCTGATCGTAAACGCGCGGGTTGCCAGAGAGCGCGACCTGGCCAGCATATTTGGGATCAAGCAGGTCAGCCCAATCCTGCGGCAAGCTGGGTTGAACACGGGTATTAACGAGGAATGCCATAACGCCATAGTAATCGCCATACCAGTAGCCGTCGGCATTTTTCATTGTATCTGGAATGGTGTTCCAAGTGGACACTTTATAAGGCATGAACAAATTTTTATTCGGCTCGCCAAATGAGAAGCTAACATCAACGACATCGGGAGCCTGTGACCCCTTGTTGTCCATGTTGGCTTTGATGGCATCAATTTTATCGCCTGAGCCAGCATCAGAGTTCAATTCATTTATTTTGATGTCATACTTGTCTGAGAAAGCCGAGAGAATCTCGCCGTAATTACACCAATCTTTTTGAAAACCAATAACGTTCAATTCGCCCTTATATCTGGAGCCACAAGCTGTAAATACAGTGGTTATGATAATCAACAAAACAAATAATTGGGAGGTGACTTTATTGGTATGCATCTTTTCTTGATTCTCCCATCCTTTGACTGATTTCCTCTCCCCGAAAATAGAGAGAGGAAATCAGCCTGTTACGATCAAATCTTATTCAACCGGAATTTCCTTGTAAACCTTGTCCACGTCAATGCCCTGGCGCTTGCGATAGGCACTGAAGCCGAAGTAGATTGCCGCGGCCAGCACATACATAATGATCATGAACAACATCGAGGTGCTGTTCTGCCAGCCGATGCCGTACAGGTAACCCGGATCCCAGAACCAGACTACCAACAGCCAATCGAGGAAGGCAAAGAACACCAATCCTGCTCCGACCATTACCGGGAGCTTATCGCCTGCAATTACTTTGCGGCCGACAAAGACCACCACGTAAACCAGCAATGCGACATTCAACACGCTTAATACCGTGATTAACGCGATCATCGCCTTTGTCAAACCTGTCTGATCACCCCATACCGCAAAGACCTGCCCGGCATAGGTATACATGAGGAACATCAGGTAGCCTGCTGTGACCGTGAAAAGAAACATCACGATCCAACTCAACCAGGGTGGCAGGACGTAACGGGCAATCGGAGAGCCTTCGAAGATTTCCTTCTGGCGCCACGGTAACAAGATAGCGGCCAGTGTCGTCCCGAAGAAGGTAATGGCAATGACCAGCGTGGCGTCAAGAACGATTGATTTGAAGCTGAATATGTCATAAGCATAGAGATAGGAGATTATGACAGACGGGATCACCATCAACAACAACGCATTAACGGGTGTCTTTGTGCCCGGAGCGATCTTTGAAACCCACTCTGGCAACATGCGGTCAAGGGCGGCGGCGAAGATCACGCGCGTCGACGAGAGGAAGACCGTCCCCGACCAGCCGAACCACCACATTCCGACCAGCAAGATCACCAATATTTGCAATGGCCGGCTCGAAGTCAGGAACGTGGCGAACTGCACCGGATATGGCCAGACCGGAATCGGGACATCCGTGCCATAGAACAGATTGCTCCAGAAAGCGCCATTGGCATTAATGTAGAAGTCCCAGCCCATGGTCTTGTTGATCAGGGCAAAGAAGACCAACGCCAACCCGGCAGTGATGATAATCGCCCACGCCATACCCCAGAAATTGCGCTTGTAATCTGAGGCGCCGCGCACTTCACCATACAGCGTCGAGCCCCAGTTGGGCCACAGGTTGAAGAAGACCATCATTGGGATCATGGCCATACTCGCTCCCAGGGCAATCGTCCCCAGTGAGCCGAAGGAAGCCCCAGCCGCCTGGCCAGCCGCGATGGTCGCGGCGTAGTAGTCCATCTGTGGCAAACCGTAAAGCACCGGCAAATTAGCATTCAGCCCGGCGATGAATGCCTCTTTATTTCCAAACAATAGCATTCCGAAGACGATCGCGAGACCGGCCGCGCCCAGATAGAAGCAAACTTTCTGCACACGTGCGTACCACTTCATACCAATCGCGATGTAAACGAAGACAACAGCACACACGATCAACATTCCGACCAACATGCCTTCGCTCGTACCTGTGAACCAAAGCGCTGTGTCCGGCGCGCCAAGCAGGGCGGCCATCGGAGTTAGGAACTCATAGGTCAGTATCTGGCCGTAGAGAGGTACCCAGAGCCAGAGAATAAACCACCAACCAGTAACGCTGAGCACAAAACCCACCCCGCGCCCAAGGATGCGACTCTGCCAAACGTAATCGCCGCCCGCACGCGGCATGGCAGAGATCAGGCTGGCATAGACAATCACCTCGAAGATGGTGAATGCGCCGCCGACAACGACGGCTGTCCCCAAGCTGCCTCCAAAGTACCAGCAGTACGAAAAGATGAACAAACCCAGGGTAACAAGGTTGATGGAGAACGTGGCGTAAATGAAGGCGTCAAAAATGGACCAGGCTCTTACCAACCCGCTTGCTTTGCGAACGAACAGAGAGACATCGCTACTCATCAGGATCTCCTTTGTAATTTTTTTTGCTCGCCTCCCAATAAAGGGAGGCCAATGGAATAACCTTCAATCGAGTCTGTTTACGAACTTTCGATACTACTTAGTCTTCAATAGGCTGCCTCCTTTGTTCATTGCCATATTACAAATACCATAAACGCAGACATGCCTGCCCCTGCGGGTCACCCCGTGGTCAAAACGTAGTTGCCAACTTTTTGTGGTTTAAGGTCAACGATCGCGCCATGCAACATTCCCTGCTCGTACATGCTCCCAGGGTTAATGCAAAGGGTCTTTTTATATTTACGCGCTCCCTTGCCCTCATGGATGTGGCCGTGCAAACCCAGCAATGGCTGGTATTTATCGAGTACAGCCAGCACTGATTTACTGCCTACCGATACCAGCGAGCGGCCTGCATACGCGGGACGCAGGTCCTTGGTCAGTTCGGGAGCTTCGTCGAGTCCGCTTCCGTATGGCGGCGCGTGGAAATTAAAGATTGCATTTGACGGATTCTTTGCCTTGCTGATGACTGCCTCGAGCCGCGACAACAGAGCCTCCTCCGGCTCTTCGCGGTGTGTATCCCAGGGAGTCGGGTTCGACCACCCAGAACTGATCATTTCGTGTTGCTCGTCAAGTTCGACAACCTGCCCCTCTACGCTTCGTACCAGCCTGGATGCCGAGATGACCGAGTCAATCTCGAATACGTCATCATTGCCTGGGCAAACATAACAACGAATCCCCGTGCCATCCAGTTTCTGGTCGGCATATTCCATCCAGCGCACGAGAATTTTTGTAACCTGTTCCAGAAAAAGTTCATCGGATTTACCCGGTGTGGAAAAGATGTCCTCCACTTCATCGGGATTTGTTATATAAGGATAGTAACCGCGGTTCTGAATGGTTAAAGCCATTTTATCCACTTCTTCCTTCCCATTCAGCATGCTCTCCTGTTCCAGCAGGGTAACTTTGTACTTATCATTCCCCTGGGCAATGATCGGAACAATGGCCTTGCCGGTCATATCGCCCCCAAGAATAAGAACATCTGCCTTGTAAAACTTTCCGGCGCTGATAAATTTCTTCCAGCAAATATCGGAGCCGTGCACATCGGTGGCAAAGAAAAGTTTCATGGACATTCCTTATTGTTGCTCAAGACGCCGTCCTCGGCGCCGAGGAGTCATCTCGAGCATTGGTTGGTTAAGTTGGCATTTTTCGCAAAATTTCCCCGCGTTTCAGAACTTGCTCCAGCAAATATCTGATCCATGAATGTCTGTGGCAAAAAAATAGTTTTGTCAACGGATGAATCCTTTAACGATTGGATTTTTATCACTTTCTGCAATTATACACTTGCTAGCTGCAAACTGGAAAACGGATTTTCAGGACAAGCTTTGATCAATGCAAACGCATTAATAGCCAATACACACCCGCGGAGACCAACGCACTAGCCGGAATGGTGATAAACCAGGCAGTGACGATCTCCTCCGCCACACTCCAGCGTACCTTTGCAAAACTTTCTGAAGAACCTACGCCGATGATCGCCGAACTGACGACTTGGGACGTGCTGACCGGTAACCCGAAGACAGAAGCGGTTAGGATCACAAAGCCGGAAGTCAATTGTGTAGCAAAACTATGCACCGGGCGGATCTTGTAAAACTTTCCACCCAGCGTGCGGATCAGCCGCCAGCCTCCCAGCGCCGTGCCAAGTGCGATCGCTCCGGCGCTCAACGCAATCACCCAGGTCGGGACGCGGAATTCCGAAATATACCCACCGATCACCAGACTGAGCGTGATGATGCCCATCGTTTTCTGAGCGTCATTCGTTCCGTGACTGAACGCCATCCCCAAAGCAGTAACGAACTGACTGTTTTTAAAAAACTTATTGATCTCCGGTGTCGCATCTCTTGCCAAAAAGTAGATCAGGCGTGTGACAATAAACCCAAAAGCAAATCCGATCAGCGGTGAAGCGAACAGGGCGATTAATACTTTCCCAAGCCCGTTTAATTTGATGGCTCCAAAGCCTGCGCCCACGATCACCGCGCCGATCATGCCTCCGATTAACGCGTGCGATGAACTGCTGGGGATTCCCAAAAACCATGTGAGCAAATTCCACGCAATCGCCCCAACCAGGCAGGCAATGATCACATCCAAATTAAGAGCATTGGATTGCGCAACTTCTTCGCCGATCGTAGTAGCAACCGCCACCCCAAATAAAAATGGACCTAAAAATTCGGCAACCGCCGTGAGAGCCAGCGCCGAGCGCGGACTGAACGCACGCGAGGCGATCATCGTGGCTACAATGTTACTGGAATCGTGTATGCCATTCAGGAAGTCAAACACCAACGCCAGCCCGATAACAATATAAAGTTGCAGAGACATCCGGCCTCGTTATGTTTTCTTTACGACGATATCGGCAATCACATTCGCGGCCTCATCCCCACGGTCAGCGGCATTGGACAAATGCCGATAGACTTCGCGCATCTTCAGCATTTCGACCACATGATGCACATCTTCCGGCCCGCTGAACAGGCTTGCAATGGCCTCACGATAGACAGCTTCCACCCGGTTCTCGAGCGCCTTGGCACGTTGGGCATGTTCAATCGCCACGCGGGGATTCTTCTGGAGGCGCATCACAGCCTGATGGATTTCCCAACCCGCATCCTTCAACAGGGTTGTCATCCGTATCATGTAAGGCGTCGGGCTGACATTCAGGATGCGCATCTCAACAACGGTGGTATCCGCGTAGTCAATCATGTCGTCAATCGAACGCGAGAGCGAGAAGATATCCTCGCGGTCAAACGGCGTGACAAAAGTACGGTTCAACTCGTCGATCAGGATGCGGCGCACTTCATCCGCCTCTTTCTCCTTCATGGACAACTGCTCGGCGATATCGGGTCCCGGCGTCTCAATATATTTCGCCAGCAGTTTTAACCCTTCATGCGTTATGGAGGCCTGGTCAACGATAAGCTTGTTGAAAATCTCTTCACGACGTTTGAAAAAACTAAACATATAACCTCGAACTTGATCTGGGGAATTTTGCATGCAGGTTCCCGCATGCCTCGCAATAATACCACTACTATATTGAAAATTCTGCATTTTCACTTTTTAAAATATTTGACAATTTATGTCAATAATGTATAATACGACCAATCACTTTATAAAGAAAGGAAAATTTTATGGAGATCAAGGTATCAACCGAAAATGGTCGCGTTCAAGTTACGATCATGCATATTGACGGCGATATTGATTCGGCCACCTCTAATTTATTCCAAACAAAAGCTGAAGAGTTGATCAAGAGTGGCGCACGCTACATTCTAGTTGACTTAGCTCATTGTCCCTATATGAGCAGCGCGAGCTTACGCGCCTTGCACCAGGTCTTTAAAGAATTAAACGCCATCCATCCAGATGCCACGCTAAGTGAAGATGAGATAAAGAAAGGCATCAACGCTGGCACTTATAAATCTCCCTATCTGAAACTGCTAAATGTCTCAAATGAAACTAAAATGGTATTTAAGACAAGCGGCTTTGACATGTTCCTGGAATTCTATGACGATATGAAAAAGGCCATCGCGGCTTTCTAAGTTGTAAACAGAATATACCAGAAGTAAAATAAGAGCGTGTCTAATTGCACGCTCTTATTTTTTATGATCGCATCCTTGACCAAACTTTTGGCGATGAAACCAAAGGAAGCAACCTGCAACGGGGTGTATAATTCCACCGGTAGTAAACGAGGTGAAATATGACAGTGACCGATATTCTCAATTCAATTAAATTTGTAGTCAATCCCGATGGACGTCAATCTGCCGTCGTGGTGGACTTGGATGTTTGGGAGCAAATCGTCACACTTCTTGAGGACGCTGAAGACGCAGAAGAGATGAAGCAGGCGCGCGCCGTTAAAGAAGAGACAATTCCCTGGAAAATCGCAAAGAAAGAGTTGAAACTGGGGGAGTAACCATGTATCAAATTGACCTTCGCAGACAGGCATACAAAGACCTGGAATCCATCCCTTCCGATTACGCACGATTGATTTCTAAACACATTGACTCGCTTGAAGAAAATCCGCGTCCGCCTGACTCGAAAAAACTAAAGGGCAACGCGGGTTATTCGTTGCGAGTCGGCACGTATCGCGTACTTTATGACATTGATGATAAATCCAAAATTGTAATCATTTATCGCATCAAACACCGCCGCGAGGCATATCGGTAAACCCAGACTTCCGAAGTCTCGGAGACTTCGGAAGTCTGAGCGAAGGCAACCCTGAAAGTATTCCTCAGTTCCACCTACGTTGACTTGATCGAACATCGCAAAGCCGCACATGACGCGGTGTATAATTACCATGAGGTGAAACATGATTAATCCCACCCCGAATAAAGTTTTAGACATTCTCCGCAAATTGCCACCAAAAGATCGCTTGTGGGTAATTTCGCTTGCTTTACCAGAACTTGAAAAAAATTTGAGCGCAAAACCACAACCACTTAAATCCCTGCGTGGACTTTGGAAAGATCTGCGCCCATCTATTTCTGCGGAGGAAATTGACGCCGCACGCAAGGAAATGTGGAAGGATTTCCCGCGTGAGGATATGGCATGATCCTTGCCGTTGCAGATACCCACGCGCTTATCTGGTATCTATTTGAGGACGAACGACTTTCGCGTCCTGCTAAACAATTCATAAACAATGCTACAAAGGCTGGCGAGCAGATTGGATTCTCAGCAATCAGCATTGTTGAAATTGTTTATCTGATCGAAAAAGCCAAAATCAACCCTGATACTTTGACCCGCCTGCTTGAAGCCACGTCAGCCGCAGATTCTGCTCTTGTGGAAATCCCCGTGACAGGACAGATCGCAAACAAAATGCGTTCCGTTTCGCGAGAATCCATTCCCGACATGCCTGACCGCATCATTGCCGCGACTGGACTGAGTTTGAATATCCCGATCATCAGCCGAGATGGGAAAATCAAGGTCAGCAAAATCAAAACCATCTGGTAAATGACCGCCCTGCCCGACGATAAAACGTCGGGCTTTTGCAAGAGACATTCACATGAAAGTCTTTCTCAGTTCCACCTACATTGACCTGGTCGAACATCGCAAAGCCGCGCAATATCAAAATCTATCCTATAGACTTCAATCAAAGGAAGTTTTCTAATGTCCAAACATGGTGAAGTCCTTGTTGCAATTATTGATGACCTATTAGACTTTGCACGCTTGCGAAAAGAACATTGGTATCGAATTCCTGTAAAAAGCGTTGAAAAATGGCTTGGGGATAGTTTTCCGCCCGAATGGATTGCGTTTTATCAAACAAAAAACTTCGGCGACGAAGGCAACGCAATAAATTATGTTGCTAAAGTAAAAGACGTTCAAAAAGTTCGTCGCCATGAATTATTTCCAAAAGAGCCAATGGACTACAGATCCGGTTTGTTCTATTACAAAATTTCTGTTGGAAAACTCCAACCACATCCAAGACCAATTATTAGCCGAAAGAAAAGGCAAATTCATTTCATCCCAACGACCATTGAAAAATTTAAAACAGCAGAAGAAATTAACGATTTGTTTGATGATAGCAATCTTGAAGATTTGCTCTGGATAGAATTGAAAAAAGAAGAAATATTAGCCGAACGGCAATTATTCATTAAAGTTGGCGATAAAAGATATGCTCTTGATTTTGCCATTGAGTGTAAAGACGGGAAAATTAATATCGAAACTGATGGGAACTACCATCACACAAATCCTGAAGATGTACAAAAAGATAAACACCGCGCCAATGATCTGGCGACCAAAAAATGGGGCTTTTTGCGGTTTACAACTGAAGATATTCATGAAAGAATGCTGTACTGTGTTGACAAAATAAAACAAACCATTGACGGTTATGGCGGATTAAAAGTCGGCAGATTCAAATCTAGAAAAATGAGTGACCCAAAAGAAATTTTTCAGCCATCCTTTTTTGACTTTATGGAAGAATAGTTTTTGCCATGCCTAAAAAACACACAAGATGATACACAGCGAATTAAGGAATAACCAACACCATGAAAGTCTTCCTCAGTTCCACCTACATTGACTTGGTCAAACACCGCAAAGCCGCACATGACGAATACCAATGTGACAGTCACTTTGAAAATATAAAGCGGAAACAAAAGGGTAAATTATGAAAAGCAAATCTACACCTAAACTTAATATGCTTAACCGTTCTATAGCGGTTATCAAACCCAAGCAGCCTTTTCTGGTTTGGATACACTCCATACCTGACTTGAAATTAGATGATCTGACTTTGGAGGAAATTCGCTCCGGCGATTCAACCGCTTTCCTGCTCCCTGAATGTGACACGCTGGAAGAGGCTCAGGCTTACGTTGATAAAATCCATAAAACGATTTTTCAAGTTGAACTCGAAGGCTGGTGGACAGACCCTGCCGACTGGCCCCAAAAAATGACAATCAAGATGTTCCATGAATGGTTTGATATTGAGTTGAACTCGATGCTCATTGACACGGTTAACGAAGATTACCTTGTGATGGAATATTAATCCCAAAAAGGTGTTTCATGAAAGTCTTCCTCAGCTCCACCTACCTTGACCTGATCGAACATCGCGTAGAAGCCGCGGAAGCATTGGCGCGCCTGGGTCATCACGTCATTGGCATGGAAACTTTCAATGCCAGAACAGAAGACCCAACAACAGCAAGTCTCAAAGAAGTTGATGATTGCGAATTGTTTGTCGGAATTTACGCTCATCGTTACGGCACTTTAATTGGAAAGGCAAAGATTTCTGTCACTGAGCAAGAGTTCGATCATGCCGTAAACAAAGACAAAGAGATTTTTGCATTCTTCGTTGATGGCGATTACTCTTGGCCGCCCAAAATGGTTGATAAGGATGCTGAGAAAATCAAGAAACTTGAAGATTTCAAGATCAAAATCACCAACCATGTTACGCCTGATTTTTTCACCGACGATTTAGCCTACAAAATCGTTTCGGCTGTCAAAAGCCATATTGCTAGAACTGAGCCACCTATTCCCTATTCACCTCCCAAACCGCGCGGCTCCACCCTCCCATCCCAACCCTACTTCTTCGGACGCGCCGCCGAACTCGACATCATCAAATCTGCTCTCTCTCATGAATCCCGCACCTGGGGCGCACTCATTGACGGACCTGGCGGCATCGGCAAGACCGCCCTCGCCATCAAAGCCGCGCACGACGCGCCCGCCGAACTATTCGAGCGCAAAATCTTCATCACCGCCAAAGTGCGCGAACTGACTGCCCAGGGGGAAGCGAAACTGACCGACTTCACCCGCCCGACCTACCTCGCCATGCTGGACGAACTGGGCAAGGAGTTGGGCGCGGACGGACTCGAAAAACTCGCGCCCGATGAGCGTCCAAACGAACTGCGTCTCGCGCTGGCAGGCAAAAAGGCGTTGATCATCTTCGATAATTTGGAAACCCTGCCTGAAGAGGAGCGCACGCGCCTGTTCCAATTCCTCTCGCGCCTGCCCGAAGGCAACAAAGCCATCGTCACCTCCCGCCGCCGCACCGACGTGGACGCGCGCATCGTGCGCCTCGACCGCCTCGCCCGCGACGAAGCCCTGCAACTCATCGCCGAACTCGCCGCCAAATATCCACGCCTCGCCCGCGCCTCGCAAAAAGAGCGCGAAGACCTGTACGAGATCACGCAGGGCAACCCACTCTTCATCCGCTGGATCGCGGGACAGTTGGGGCGCGCAGGCTCGCAGTGCCGCACCATCGCCGAAGCCTGCGCCTTCATTGACAAAGCCCCCAAAGGGAACGACCCGCTCGAATACATCTTCGGCGACCTGCTGGAGACCTTCACCACCGACGAGACGAAAGTCCTCGCCGCGCTGACGTATTTCAGTCTGCCCGCCAAACTCAAGTGGCTCGCGGACATGACCAACCTGCGCGAACGCGCCGCCGAGACCGCGCTGGAAGACCTGACCGACCGCTCCATCCTGACCTCCGACCTGTCTGCCCAAACCTACTTTTTACCCCCGCTGACCGCGAAATTCATCCGCACCCGCCGCCCGGAAGCCGTGACCCAAACAGGCGACGCCCTCACCAACCGCGCCTACGCCCTCGCCATGCAATACGGCGGCAGAAGCATAGATAAAGCCTACGAAAAATTTTCTACGCTGGACGCCGAATGGGACTTGTTCGCCGCAGCCCTGCCACGCCTCATACAAGGTGATAATGACCGTTTGCAAACAATATGCCACCAACTTTATCAATTTCTCAAATTCACGGGTAAATGGGATGACCTAATTTGGCTTCACGAGCAAGCCGAAACACGCGCCCTTGCCGCCGATGACAAAGAGAACGCGGGCTGGCAAGCATATCGAGTTAGTACTACATATTACCTTCGTAACCAACCTGCCGAAATGCAGGCTTGTGCTACTCGCGTCGCTGAACACTGGCGAGATAGTACATCTCGCAACAAAGCGATTGCTATTCACATACGCGGACTTGGTCACCAATTAAATAAATATTATTCCGCCGCCATTGCCGCCTACCGCGAAGGATTAGAAATCTTCCGATCTATTTCCCCCGATAGCGATGATGTTGTTGATGTGTTGATTGACCTTGCAAAGGCAGAACATTCGGGTAATGAATATCCCGCTGCCGAGCGCGATTATCGCGAAGCCTTACGCATTGCAAAACTAATCAACCATAAAGAATTTATTGCTGAACTTACAGGCAACCTGGCGGCACTCGCCCTCGACCGCGAACAGTGGGCAGAAGCCGAGTCCCTCGCCCGCGAAGCCCTCGCACTGGCAGAAAAAGTCGGGCGGCAGGAGTTGATCGCGGGCGATTGTCACCACCTCGCCAAAGCCCTGCTCAAACAAAACCCCGTAGAGACGAAGAATTCTTCGTCTCTACAAGAAGCCTTATCCCTGTCCCACCGCGCCGTCGAGATTTTCACGCACTTGCGTGCTCGTGGTTTGCAATCAGCGCAGAAAACGCTGGGGGAGATCGAGAGAGCAAGGATGAAAGATGAAGGATGAAGGATAAAGGATAAAATATGTCATTGCGAGGGCGTGTTCTTCGCCCGAAGCAATCTCCCCGCGCCAGGAGACTGCTTCCCGAAGGTCGCAGTGACGTCCGCATCGAATGGAATGGACGCAAAATGGGCGTTCCCCTCGCACAACTCAAACCGCTGAAAACCGACAAAGAAACCAAACAAGCCATCGAAGACTGGCAATATTGGAAAGCAAGAGGTTATGAGTTTTAGAAGCAAATCTCCCGCAAGTCACGTTGACCTGCAGGAGATTTTTGTTTACCTGTGTACTTGTGTACCTTCGTATTTCTCTTTTACGCTGCAACCGCCAGTTGATAAATGGCAGGGCGATAACGCGGCTTCGGAATGGATTTCCCTCCCGCCTTTGCCGCTTCCAGCCAAACCTTCTTGGCGATCAATGCTTGAGCCAACGCTTCTTCAGGGGTTTCGCCATACGCAGAACAATATTCCAAATCGGGAATATCGGCAATATAGCCGCTGTCCTCGTCGCTGTAAAAGATATTGATGTGATAGTCTTTCATTCGTCCTCCAACTTTAAGTTATACCGCTCAATGAGATTCATAAACTGTCGAATCTGATATGGTTTTATCTGTCCGCCGACCTCTTGCAAATTGACCAATTCCTTGACTTTGGCATGAACAAAGATGTGATGGCTTCCACTCACTCGGGAAAGTTGAAATCCAAAGCCTTCCACAAGCAAACCAAAATCAGAGAACGCAATATTCTTCGAGCCGGATAAAATCTTCGCAAGAGTCTTTTGGCGTTTTGTCATAGGTGTATATATTATAATACCATGAAGCACAAAAGTAATTTAATTTCAGAAAAACTGATCACTGATGACTGATTACTAATCACTGATAACAGGAGACCAAATGACCTACCCCCCCGAACCCTTCCGCATCAAAATGACTGAGACAATTCGCCTCATTCCACCCGCCGAGAGAGAAAAGGCCCTCAAAGGTGCAGGCTATAACGTCTTCGCCCTGAAAGCCGAAGATATCTTCATTGACCTGCTGACCGATTCAGGCACTGGCGCCATGAGTTCAGAGCAATGGGCGGCCATCATGCGCGGCGACGAGTCGTACGCGGGGGCGCGCTCGTACATCCGTCTCAAAGCCGCCGTGGAGGATATCTTCGGCTTCAAGTATTTTGTCCCTACGCACCAGGGACGCGCTGCCGAGAACATTCTGGCCGCCTGCCTCGTCAAGCCGGGGGACCTGATCCCCTCAAACATGCACTTCGACACCACCGATGCCAACATCCGCGCGCGCGGCGGCCGCCCGACCAACCTGATCATTGACGAGGCCTATGATCCTGCGGATCCGCATCCGTTCAAGGGCAATATGGATATCGCCAAACTCAAAGACTTCATCGAAAAGACTGGCGTGGCGAACATCCCCTTCGGCATGATGACCGTCACCAATAATGCAGGTGGTGGACAGCCTATCTCGATGGAAAATCTCAAAGCGGTTGCAGATGTTTACCACGCCTACAAGATTCCGTTCTTTATCGACGCAGCGCGCTACGCCGAGAACTGTTTCTTCATCAAGGAGCGCGAACCCGGCTATAAGAACAAATCCGTTAAAGAGATCGCACACGAAATGTTCAGCCTGGCTGACGGTATGACCATGTCTGCCAAGAAGGACGCCATTGTCAACATCGGCGGCTTATTGTGCGTGAATGACGAGTCGCTATTCCAGCATGTCAAAAATGAATTGATTTTGCGAGAGGGCTTCCCCACCTACGGCGGACTTGCAGGCCGCGACCTTGAAGCGATGTCAGTGGGTTTGTACGAAGGGCTTGATGAGGCGTATCTCGCCTATCGTTTGGGGCAAACTGCTTATCTCGTCAAGCGCATCAACGACGCGGGCATTCCCACCATCCAGCCCGCGGGCGGTCACGCTGTTTATGTAGACGCACGAGGTGTCCTGCCGCATATCCCGCAGAGCGAATTCCCCGGCCAGGCGTTATCGGTTGAGTTGTATCGTGAAGGCGCCATCCGCGGCTGTGAGATCGGCTCGGTCATGTTTGCACACCCCGACCCCGACACGGGCAAGATCATCTACCCCAAACTCGAACTCATGCGCCTCGCGATCCCCCGAAGGACGTACACACAGAGTCACATGGACTATGTGGCTGATTCGCTGGCGAATATCAAATCCCGCGCCTCATCCATTCGCGGATATAAATTCACCTACGCGCCGGAATTGCTGAGGCACTTCACTGCAAGGTTTGAACCAGTGTAATTGTCATTGCGAGTGAGCGTAGCGAGCGAAGCAATCTCCAGTTATGCGAGGAGACTGCTTCGTTCCTCGCAGTGACATTTCATATGTATGAAGCAGGATGACTTTCAACATGCTCTCGACTTCATCGTTACAAAAACATTTCGGCTTCGACTCTTTTCACGCGGGACAGGAGGAAGCGATCCAGGCACTGCTGAACAAACAGCACACGCTCGCCATCATGCCAACAGGCGCGGGCAAATCGCTCATCTTTCAATATGCCGCCCTGCAACTTGAAGGCATCACGCTCGTCATCTCCCCGCTCATCGCGTTGATGAAAGACCAGGTGGATTCGCTCAATCGCAAAGGCATTTCCGCGACTTACATCAACAGCGCGATTCCCGCTTCAGAACAAAAAGAGAGATTGACTCTTTTGGCGCAGGGAAAATACAAACTGATCTACGTCGCGCCTGAACGTTTGCGAAGCGTGCCTTTTCTCCAATCGCTTCAAAACCTGACCTTGAGTCTGCTCGCCATTGACGAGGCTCACTGCGTCTCGGAGTGGGGACACGACTTCCGCCCCGACTATCTTCACATCGCCGAAGCGCGCCACAAGCTGAAAGATCCATTAACCGTCGCGCTGACCGCCACCGCGACCCCCAAAGTACAGGATGATATTGTTCGCCTGTTGGGATTGCCCGGATCAACGTATCGCATCGTGACAGGCTTCAATCGTCCCAATCTCATGCTCGAAGTTAAATACACAGCCGATACCGAAGCCAAATTCCGCGAGCTAAGTGGATTATTATCTCGTGGGTCGGATTGTCAATCCGACCTACCCGATGGCGCGACGCTCATTTACACAGGCACGCGACGCGACGCGGAAGAGGTGGCGGAATTCGTGCGCGTGGTTTGCAAACTAAAAGCGGAGCATTATCACGCAGGCTTACTTGCCGAGGACCGCGCGCGGATCCAGGAATCATTCATCAACGGGACGCTTCCCGTCATCGTCGCGACCAACGCCTTCGGCATGGGCATTGACCGCGCCGACGTGCGGCAGGTCATCCACTATTCGCTGACAGGTTCGCTCGAAGCGTATTATCAGGAAGCGGGCCGCGCCGGGCGCGATGGACTGCCTGCCAAGGCGATTCTGTTGTACGATCCACAGGACCGCGCCTTGCAGGAATTTTTTATTGCAAGCAGTGTCGTTTCCGCCGAAGAGTTGAAGTATCTTTATAGCGCGTTGGGGAATATGGATAACGAAATATGGATGACAACCGACGAGTTCTCGCGCCGCACCGACCTGCATCAGGTCAAGGTGAAAGTGGGACTCGCTGAACTGGAGCGCGTCGGCGCGCTGGAACATCTCGGCGATGATGGCTATCGCATGTTACTCAAGCGCGGTAAATGGAATCCGCGTGAAGTGGAAAAAGCCGTGTCGCGAAACAAGGAGCACACCAAACATCGCGAAGAACAATTGCAGCATATAGTCAACTACGCCGAGACCAATGCCTGCCGCCGCAGGATCATCCTCAAACATTTTGGCGACACTGGCAACGCCGATGCGCCTGTCTGTTGTGACAACTGCCAGTCGAAAAATGCCGCGCCCGAATCCGCTGGCGACGTGGCGCAGATGAATCACGCCGAGCGCGCCGCGCTGATCATTCTTGATACAGTCCGCAGGCTCGGCGCTCGTTTAGTTGGACGCGAGAAATTGGCGCAAATCCTCAAAGGCTCAAAGGCACAGGACATTCAGAAATTCCATTATGACAGGCACGTGTATTATGGAAAACTCGCGGCGATCAAACAAAGCCAGATCGAAGAGATGATCAGCGAAATGAGCAGGCTGGGCTATCTCAAAAAAATTGGCGGCGAATATCCGATCTTGAGCCTGACACCCAAAGGCGAAAATGCCATCAAGCAAAAATCGTCCATCGAATTGAAAATGCCAAAAGGCGTCTCTTCCACATCCATTGAAAAGAAAAAAGCGCAGTTGCAGGCAGGCGGCACAGTTGAATATACCGGGCAACTCCTCAACCAGGGGCTTACTCCCGAAAAGATTGCGCGCCAACGCGGATTGACCATGATGACCATTTACGGTCATTGTGCCAAACTCATCGAAGCGCGCAAATTGGATATTGATAAAGTGGTTTCAAAAGACGTTCAGCAGAAAATCGAAAGTGCGATCCAAAAAGTCGGCCCGACGCAATATCTTCTTCCCATCAAAACTTTGTTGCCCGAAGAAATCACCTACGAAATGATCCGATGTGTTGTATCTGCGCGCTCCATGCCCCACACGCAATCCGCAATTCCTAATTCAGAATTCATAATTCCCACTTCCCCCGACTCTATCTCATCGTATTTATCATCCTCCCATCCTCGTCCTCTCACAGGCTCATGGCAGGCGGGCTTCGCGCTCGATTTTCACAGCAGTTACAAAGGCGCGGACTGGAATCGCAGTGCCATTGGCGACCTTGTCTATCGTCTCAAATATCAATCTGATTCGTCCACGCTTCCGGCCTTGATCGAACACGCGCGAAAATTATTCGCCGCGCATCCCGAAATGGATCAATTCGATATCATCCTGCCTGTGCCTTCGTCAACGCCGCGCGAGTTCAGTCCTGTTCACGAATTTTGCAAATCATTGTCGCGCGCCGTCAACAAGCCCGCGCAGGCATCGCTCACAAAGACGCGCCAGACCAAGCTGCAAAAGGAAATGCACACTCTTCCGCAAAAGCGCGATAATGTCGCGGGCGCGTTCGCGCTAAACAGTGATATAACAGGTCAATGCGTTCTTATCGTTGACGACCTTTTCGATTCAGGCGCGACGCTCGAGGAAATCACAAAACTTCTTCTCAAATGCAAAGCCTCCCGCGTCAATGCCCTGACCTTTACCAAAACCATCCACGCTGACGCGTAAGTCGGATTGCCAATCCGACCTACAAAAAACATGACACTTTCCCAAGACTCCCTTACCCTTTTGCTTCTCTGCTCGCAACTTGGATTAAAAGACGCGGACGGACTCAAGCCATTGACTCTGCGCGAATGGAATCCGCTCGTGCGTAAACTGCAAGCCGCTTCGCTCCGCCCTGCGGATTTGCTCGATCTCCCGCAGGCAGATTTGCAAACCCGCCTCGAATTATCAACGGAACACACAATACGCATCACGCAATTGATTGAACACAGCGGCGCGCTGGCAATCGCCCTTGAACGACTCGAAAGTCTCGGCATCCACGCCCTCACCCGCGCGGATACAGATTATCCTGAAAGATACCGCCAACGCTTGAAAGACTCCGCTCCTGCGGTTTTATTTTACGCGGGAGAAAAAGCACTGCTTGGACAACCTGGAATCGCGGTGGTCGGCTCGCGTCATTTGGATGAAGCGGGACAGGACTGCGCGCGTTATATTGGCAACGCCTGCGGCATGTCGGGACTTGTCCTGTATTCGGGCGGAGCGAAAGGCGTGGATACCATCAGCATGGATTCTGCTCTCGAGGCGCGCGGATCAGCTGTCGGTGTGCTGGCGGATAGTTTGGAGAGAGCAGTCAAAAGTCGGAAAGATGCGTTGAGCCGCGGCGACCTGTGCCTGGTCACGCCATATAGTCCCAGCGCAGGATTCTCCGTCGGCGCGGCTATGGGTCGTAATCGCCTCATTTATACTTTGGCAGATTACGCCATCGTCGTCGCGTCCGACGCGGAAACAGGCGGGACATGGGCGGGCGCAACCGAAGCGTTGAAAAATGAATGGCTGCCCGTTTTTGTTTTGGAGCATGAGCAAATGCCCGAAGGAAATAAATTGCTGTTACAAAAAGGCGCGCTCGCATTTCCGCACCCCTTCAAGGAAGCGCCGACAAAATTGAACGCGTGGTTGGAAGAACAAGCAGGGAATATTCAAGCCAAACCTTCACAACCAAATCTATTTTGATATGACTCACTGGCTTGATCCTCATCCTGTGGAAATACCCGCTTCTTTCGCGGATCTTGGCTTGCCTCCGCTTATCGCGCAGACTCTCGTCCAACGCGGGATCAGCGACACTGCCGTCGCGCGCGCGTTCCTGCATCCCGACGCGCTTCCATCTACACCATATCCCAATATTGAATCCGCAGTAGAATGTATCAATCTGGCTACACGCAACAAAGAAATGATCTGCGTCTGGGGCGATTTCGACGTGGACGGACAAACATCCACT
>Ga0315273_10000502_pt1 | contig 41566 bp, 45 predicted proteins | sample YL17G02_0_MG_FD_205753 | JGI IMG/M metagenome (GOLD analysis project Ga0315273, IMG submission 205753) | Sediment microbial communities from Yellowstone Lake, YNP, Wyoming, USA - YL17G02_0 | ecosystem: Environmental > Aquatic > Freshwater > Lake > Sediment | place: USA: Wyoming | collected...
GACATTGCGCGTCTCCATTGCTTTGTACGGCTTGCGTGCTTGCCACTTCGGAGTATACTGTCCACATTGCACCCTTGTTTCTCTCGTATAAAATGATGGCCCGCCGATCTTCTAGGGTGCACCTGACGCTGGGGAGTCTGCGGCAATCTCAGGCAGTTTTCTACGCCTGAGCATTTTTCTGGCTGGACGGCTTCGCCGTCCCCGCCCCAGCGCAGGTAACGCAAACCGTTGGGCAGTTGGTTGATTACGACCAAAGGAATAAGTATATGGGAACTGTTGCGATGGGTAAAGGAGGAAGTCTCAGGTTTGAGGGTTCGCTCATCACTCAAACTGCTTATTGCCTGTATTGCGATAAGTGTGGTTCGTTCAAAATTGGAAAACGTATAACCGACAAGATGCTCATTTGGATTTCAATTCCTGCGATTATCGCCACAATGTTATTTAACACTACTCAAAATGGTGTCTTCCCTGGCGCGTGGGTACTTTGTTTTGGATCCCTGTTGTTTTTAATCAGTGTGACAGGCGTTTTTGAATTTGGATATAGGTGCAGGAAATGTGGAAACAAACATCTAAACACAAGCATGGACAATGTGTTGAATTATCCCGAAAATGATCAAACTGTTTTAGATGTACCTTATGAGACTACGATAAAATTTTTCAGTGACGATTATTAATTCGAGATTTCTTGACACAGCTTAAGGAAGAATGTTCCCAATTTTGAAACAGGCTTGCTCAAACACTATGAAGAAAAACGCGGCAGATCAACGTGTCTCCGTGTCGAAAAACTGCCCAACACAGCGTGCACCTGACGTGTGGGATTCTGCGGCATTTTCGAGCATTTTTCTGGCTTCGAGTTTTTCCTGCTCCCAAGCAGAGTCCACGCCTGCCCCACCGCCATCACAGGGCGCTTCGCGGACGCATTCCGTTAGCATTCACCATTGGGAGTTAAGATCATGGAATTGTCACAGGTGTTAAGCTGGATCGGGACTGCAACGGGGATGCTTGTCGGCCTCCCTCAACTCGTCAAGACAGTAAGGACAAAGAAGACCGGCGACCTTTCTGGGACGACGTTCATCCTTATTTTGATAACTTGTGCATGCTTGTTAGTACGAGCAATCACCATCAAAGAGCTGGCATTTATTTGTTACTATACCTTTCTCATTCTCATCAACTCACTACAACTTTTCCTGATCTGGAGGTACAAAGATCGGAAGGTATCAGCCTGATAGCAAAAAATGAAATAGGAGAATAACTCATGAATCCCCTTGCGCTTGGATTAATTACACTCGGCATCGTGCTCTTACCCTTAGGCATATTCTTCTTCACGAAAAGCAAAAAGACACCTGGGATCATATTTTCATCCCTGGGCTTGGTTGCAATCGCCACCCCGTTCGTTATCAGCTATTTTCTCGCCAGATAAATCACGTCGCGTGCGCAGAATTTTCTGAACGCGGGAACAGGTTGAGCGCGAGCGGGATCAGCATGATCAATGCCAGCCACATCCACATGATGAAGGTGCTCATCGCTTCGGGTTTCCAGGAGGCCGGGTCAATATAAATGGGCCAGTCCTGGATTGGAAGTATGGCCGCCTTCCCCACCGCCGCGATTAGCATGGACAGAGCCACTCCGACATATAAATATAGGAATTTTTTCAACGGCACATCGTCCCGCAAATACAGCCAGCCGCCAGCCGCAAGAATTAAAAAGGCCGCGAATATATATGGTTCTTCATGTTTATATTCATCAAACGTAAGAACCAGCGCAAAAGGTATTGCTCCATATAAAACAAAACACAGGAGCGTCCAATCGCCCCTGAGTCTCATGTAAAACGGATGGAATTTTGGAATCAGGCGAACCGCCAAAACTAATAGAAAGGTCGAGCCAATCAGCCCCGCCCAGAGCAAGCCCTGAAAAATGAATTGTCCAAGAAACCACGACCGCTCATACAGCCCATAGAACCGAAAGCCATTCCATTCATCCAGCCAACTGTTAAATATAATGAGACTGATGATCGGTAAAGGCAGCCCCAGATAAGGCATAAACCAACGAGGAATACCTTTGGCAAATCCAATCACGAACAGGCTTAACACCGAGAACCCAAAAAAGAGAACAAAGACGATCTGTATCCACATGGGAATGGTCACAGAATTGCCTATATAACTGAAGAGGGTCGGTAACGCGCCAAACAATAGGAACGGAGCCAGCGCGGCCAAAGTCTCATTTCGTGAGCCATGTGCAAAGTCAAAGCGAGATGCGAACTTTCCAGCCATTTTTGATTTTCTCCTCTCCCGCAGGTGTTCAACCAAGATTGCTTTCGGCAAACTGAATAATTCCCGCGAAGTCACCCTTGTGAGTTCCAATCCGCCTTTTTTAAACGCACCGTCAAGACACAAATTAAAAACAGCCTGTAATTCTTCACCATACTCTTCCCGATACTTACCTGGGAACAGGTTCAAGAGCAAACCATAAAACCAGCGAAGGAACTGCATATTCCCTCTCATGCCCCATCCTCCCTGAGTCGCAGACGCGCTTCCTTCAACATTCCCTGTAACCGGCTCATCTCCGCCTCAAACACCCGCCTTCCCAAGTCGGTCAGCATATAGGCTTTACGCGGCAAGCCCGGTCCGGCATTCTCGTCATCGTCGTCAGAGAGTCGTTCGATCAAATCCTGATCGAGCAAACGACCAATTGCTGTGTATAAAGTGCTCGTGCTTAAATTGACCCGTTCCTTGCTTAAGTCTTTCACATCTTTCAAGATGGCATATCCATGCTTCCTGCCGGGCGCGAGACTCAACAAAATATAAAACGTTGATTCTGTGAGGGGAGGATAAGATAATGGGTCAATGGACATGGGCTTATCCTAATAATCATATAACGATATATCGCAACACGACATATAGTACTCCTCATCCCTTCCGCTGTCAATGATAGAACCTGTCAGGCCGATGCGGTCAAGGCGGCATGCGAGTTGGGCTGCCTGAGGATTACGATAAGAAAGAATAGCTGGTTGGATATCCAAGCCAACCAGCATAACAGAAGCCCCCTTTCAGCAATCTGCTGGTAAGTTGTTTCTAAAAATGAATGCACATGGGCAACCCTTTGGCTGCCCATGTGTGTTTAGGAAATCTAGTGATGCTCGTGCTTTTCTGCCTCTTCAGCTTCCGCCTTGGTCTTATGGATCGTGCCATCCGGGTGATTGGGCGGAGAGTAGACCGTATAAATTTTCAACTGTGTGCTCTTGGATGTGTTAATGACGTTGTGATGGGTCCCGGCAGGGACAACGACCGCGCCGCCACTTTGGACAAGGTGTTCCTCCTTATCGCCAAAGACGAACTTCGCTTCGCCTTCTTCGATACGGAAGAATTGGTCCACATTGTCATGGACTTCGCTGCCAATCTCCTCGCCCGGTTGCAGGCACATCACCACCAACTGGGCATACTTCCCTGTAAACAGCACTTTGCGGAAGTATTTGTTCTTTACTGTTAGATCTTCGATGGGGCCGACAAATCCAGTCATAGGTTACTCCTGTATGGTAATTTGTGAACGGGGTGTCAAAATTATTGTAGCATAGTTAAGGAGGAAATCAACCTGTCAGTAAAAGATAGTTGCTGGTTGCCTGAAGGTTATGATAACCGATGATCAAAAACCCCCGAGATTTTGAAAAATCCCGGGGGTCTTATTTACGGATTGGAAATCCACAAATCAACGTTCGTCATTTCACAACGGGTCCCATAATCCTTATACGTTCCCGCGACGACAACGTAATCCAGTTCGCCTGAGCCTGTAAGGTAATCCGTGTCAAGTGTGTGACTGCTCGTAAAAGTATCGTTGACAATAACGTACGCCTTGCCTTTATTGACGATCAGCGCCACGTCCGCCTCGGCGGGATTTCCAAGCCCAACCCATCCACTGCCCGTGGTTCTGCCATAACGCGTCCATTGATTCAATTTCCACATACCCAGGTAGACCATCTCGCGGTCGACGAAAAAGAGATACGAGTCGTTTTTCATCTTGCGAAAAGCCCAGCCGCATCCCCCAGGATCTGGATTGGCGATTGCACTCTGCCATTTGAAATGCGCCTTCACTATAAAATCTTGCGGCGAGTAGCCCGTTTCGCGCTTTTCGAACGTGAGGCTGGCGTTCGCAAAGTCCATGGAGAAGTCCTCAAGGCGGTGATATTCTCCATTCGTGGAGGACAAATATCCTTTTTGAGAATAATCGTCAACCAGTTTTTGAATATCTGGCGAGACTTGCGAAGTCGGCGTCTCTGACGCCGACGCAGGAAGAGGAGGCGGCACGTTTGTGGACACGGGCGGGATAGGAGAAGATTGGGCAGGATTGAGCGCGGCTTGCGTCAATTGCAGGGCTACGGCAGTGTTCTGAAGTTCAAGCGCGGCTTTGGTGGGATCAAAAGCTGGTGAATTGTTGGGTGTCGGGCTAGATACAGTGCAAGCCAGAACAAACACGAGCGCGGTCAACAAAAGGAACATCATTCGCGGCGACCTGGATTGTGGCATCATAATATCTCCTTATCATCTCTTGCAATGATTATACTGATAATTGCTGAAATTAACCTCTGTTTTTGGCTTACAATTTATATATGACGTAAAGGAGACCTTATGCGGACTGCCGAACACCACATGCAATTTGGGATTGAAATATAAATTACAGGGTAAACCATGAAAATTTTAACAGTAGACATCGGCACAGGCACGCAGGATATTTTCCTTTACGATTCAAATCTCGACCTCGAAAACGGATTCAAACTCGTCCTGCCTTCACCTACCATGATGGTTCATCGCCGCCTCAAGCAAGCGACTCTTTCACGGACCCCAATCCTGCTGACAGGCCATCAAATGGGAGGCGGCCCTTCGGCCTGGGCAATCGAAGCCCACGCACGCGCGGGGATTCCCGTGTACATGACTCCCGACGCTGCGACCACGCTCAACGATGAACTGGATAAAGTGGAAGCCTTGGGAATTAAGATCGTTTCTGAAGATGAAACCAACGGTCTACCGTCCGCCGTCCATCGTCTGGAACTCAAGGATCTTGACTTTCCGGCAATCTCTGAAGTTTTTGGTCGTTTCGGCGTCCTATTGAATGGCCTGGCCGCAGTTGCCGTTGCAGTGTTCGATCATGGTAACGCCCCGGCGGGAGCCTCAGATCGGCAGTTTCGCTTTGATTATCTGGATGAAAGGATTCGCGCCAGAAATTCTCTTTCAGCCTTTGCGTATCCTTCGGCTGACATTCCTAAAATTATGACGCGCCTGCAGGCTGTTGCGGACTCTGCAACCAAACTAAACTGTCCGTTGGTAGTGATGGACACCGCCCCCGCGGCCATCCTGGGCGCGTGCTTTGACCCAGTGGTCGCAAAACGCGAACGCAAGATCATCATCAACGTGGGCAATTTCCACACGCTGGCATTTCGTCTCGGAGATGGAATTGAAGGCGTGTTCGAACATCACACTGGCGAGATTGACCTGCCCAAACTGGAAACCTATATCCGCGCAATAGCCGATGGCTCACTCAAACATCAAGATGTTTTCGATGACATGGGGCACGGCGCACTGATATATGGCAAACAACCCTTTGAATTCGGCAGGGATGAATTTGATATTGTCGTTACAGGCCCGCGCAGAAATCTTTTCAACCAGAAATCGCATATCGAAAATCGTAAATCGTCAGTCGTAAATCGTAAATCACTAATCCCATACTACGCTGTTCCCTTCGGTGACATGATGCTCGCGGGCTGTTTCGGCCTGCTGGCGGCTACAGCGGAAGTCATGCCTGATTTAACAGAAACAATTCAAGGTTCGTTGCGCGAAGCGGGCGCACAAGGGCACGGTGCCGCTCCATGGGAAGGTTAGAATCCATTTATAATGAAAGAGTCCATGCACTCATTTCACAGGATAAATCATGCTTACATTCCGTCAAAGAATCCAGGAATCACTGGACAACGAAATACTTCAAAAAGCATTGGATGCAAATACCGAGCGCCGATTGAAGGGACGCGCGCTTGCGTTTGAATCAATCCCTGATTGGCGTGAGAGACGTCAACGCGCGCATGCAATCCGCGCAGATGTGATCGAACATTTGGATGACTATCTCGCACAGTTCATTGCAAAGAATGAAGGAAATGGCGTGATCGTCCATCGCGCAAAGGATGCAGCGGAGGCAATTCAAGTTGTTTTGGATATTTCAAATTCTTTACCACAAAGGACACAAAGTACACAAAGGGGAAAAGACAAAACCTTAGTGCCCCTTAGTGCCCTTCGTGGTGAAAAGGTTTTAATTGCCAAATCAAAAAGTATGGTTTCGGAAGAGATTGCATTAAATCACGCCCTTGAAAAGGAAAATATCGAAGTCATCGAAACCGACCTGGGCGAATACATCGTGCAACTGCGGCATGAAAGGCCTAGTCACATCATCACGCCCGCCGCGCATTTGACGCGCGCACAAGTGGCGCAACTCTTTCACGAAAAACTTGGCATCCCTTACACGGAAGATATTCCCACCCTCACCGCCACCGCGCGCAAAGTCCTGCGCGAAGTTTTTCTCACCGCCGACATCGGCTTGAGCGGAGTCAATTTTGGCGTGGCAGAGACAGGCACAATATGTATCGTCACCAACGAAGGCAACGGGCGCATGGTCACCACGCTTCCACCCGTTCACATCGCGCTGATGGGCATGGAGCGCATCGTCCCAAACCTCGACGATCTCGCGCTCATGCTTTCGCTTCTGCCGCGTTCTGCAACGGGACAAAAACTTACTGTCTATACTCAACTGCTTCATAAGCCTCTTGAAAGTCAACAACGTCATCTCATCATTCTCGACAACGGACGCTCGCGCTTACGCAACTCTCCACTCAAGGAATCTTTATACTGCATTCGCTGTGGCGCGTGCCTGAATGCCTGTCCCGTTTTTCGCGAACTCAGCGGCCACGCCTACATCGGCAAGGACAATTCCATTGCGCCGTATCCCGGCCCGATCGGCTCAGTCCTTTCCCCCGGGTTGTTCGGCGAGAACTATACGCAACTCGCACAGGCCTCGTCCCTATGCGGCGCGTGCAAAGAAGTCTGTCCCGTTGACATTGATTTGCCGAAATTATTAACTCGAGTAAGAGCAGGGCAAGCAACAGGGAATAGTGATCAGTTATCAGTGAACAGTGGTGCTGGACTTTCCTCCCTCTCCAAACTTTTCATGCGGATATACAGCCGCATCGCGACCCACCCGCGCCTGTTCGCCATTTCGCAGAGATTCGCGGCGCTGGGAACTCGTCTCATTTCACCCACCTCAGAGATGTTCCGCATCCCGGCATTTACAGGCTGGGGTTACAGCAAGGACTTTCCACGCTTCGCGGCGCGTCCCTTCAGGGCTCGCTGGAAGAATGACAAATTGGAAGTTGGTAAATTGGTAGATGGGAAATTGGTAATTGAGTCAACAACTCAAACCCCCAATGTACCGATTCCCGACCTACCAATTCCCCTTTCCCCGATCCAGCAATTCACCCAAGAACTCAGCGCGCTAAGCGGACATGTGATTCCCACGGACAATCCAACGCAAGCCATCATTGATTTTTTGAAGTCTCGCGGATTAAACAAAATCCATCTTGAACCAAACACCCTGGATGAACCCCACCTACAAAAAGCGAACATCGCCTTCACGCGCACGCCTGACCCGGCGCTGAAAGTCGGGGTGACAAAGGCCCTTTGCGGGCTGGCAGATACCGGGTCCGTGTTGATCGTGGATGGAGAGGGAAGCCCGTTGCACGCGTCACTCCTTCCAGAAATCCACATCGTGATTTTGCGAGCATCCACTTTCCTGCCTTCGTTGAAGAACGCGACCCATTTAGCACGCGACGCAAGGGTCGCAGTCTTCATCACCGGCCCTTCGCGCACAGCCGATATCGAAATGACTCTCACCATCGGCGTACATGGGCCGAAGGAAATTCACGTGTTTGTTGTTGAAGATTAAGTGTTATTTCCGTCGTTGCCAAAGAAGAAACGACAGAATGCCCAAGACGATGACAATGGATGCGATCACGATCCATTGATTTTGAGATGCGTTGGCAGTTCTTTTAACTTCGTTGGTTTCAGTTTGTGAGATGGTGGGAGTCGGGAATGAGCAGGAAGTGTTCCATCACTACTCATCAGCTTCCAAAGGGATGGCTGGAAGCACGGCCTTTCTTTCCCGGATATCAAATTGACAGCCTGCCGTCAAAACGTGGATGGTCATCCCGCTCATTGCCACCAACTGACGACTCTTCACCTCTGCAACATTCGAATTGGACATTGACCTGCCATCAAAAACGAAAACACTATTCGCCCCGATAACATTTAACGTATCTTCTTCGATCAAGGCCGCAGTATTTTCGTCAATGCCGATACCAAGCAGAACAGGATTGGCAGATATGGAAACCAGCATTCTCCCAATGCGGTTGCGCTGGGAGAAATGCTGGTCAAACAAAACATCTTCGCGAAAACCAAGGCCGGGGACAAGGTGCGCGTTACCCTGACGCGGGGATTGTCCGCCATTTCCATAAGCAATCATGATCGCCGACATGCAAGCCGCCCCCGCACTTGTACCTGCAATAACAACCCCTCTTCGATGTGCATCCAGCAAGGCTTGATGGAATTCAGTCCCACCCAAAGTGGATGTAAGGCGCATTTGAGTGCCACCAGATATAAAGATACCAGTGGCTTCGCGTACAGCGCGCAAAGCGTCGGGGTCATTGGCGGCAGTCCGTTCTCGGATCGTGAGAATATTGGCAGGGCGTTTTAATCCCAATTTGGCTAGACCGCTTGCCTGCTCTTTCCCGGCATTCTTCAAGCCTGAGGCCGTTGCAAGAATAACGATGCTGGCTTCAAGTCCGCCAGAGAGGCGCAGGAACTGCTCCATGATCGTCCCGGAAGAATCATGATTCCCGCCAATTGCCAAAAGAGTGGTCATTTCAAGCCTCTTAAGAAAAAATCTGGATATATCATCGCGTCCGAGAATAACATAATCCAATGGGGGAGTCGAGCCATTTGGATCGAATTTTCGTTGACGGGTAAAATCTACGGTGATACAATGCACCCCGCTATGACGCCCCCATCGTCTAGTGGCCCAGGACGAAGCCCTCTCAAGGCTTAAACCGGAGTTCGAGTCTCCGTGGGGGCACACATCAAGTGATAGTTGCCTTATTCAAGGTGACTGTCACTTTTTTGGAGTAAGCATGCAAACATCATCGCGATTTTCACGCGGCTATTTGATCGCCCTCATCGCAACAGTGTTGTGGTCGTTCACCGGCATTCTCATCAGCCACTTGAGCAAAACCTATTCCCTGCCGTCCCTGGTACTGGCATTCTGGCGCGATCTGTTCGTTTCCTTCGGCATGGTGATTGGCCTGCTGGTGCTCAGCCGCACACGCTTTCAGCTTGAGCGCGTCCATTGGGGCTTTATGGTTGTATACGGCTTGACGCTCGCCATCTTTAATTCCATGTGGACGTTCTCTGTTCAATATAACGGCGCGGCAGTGGCAACTGTGATGGGCTTTAGTTCGCCTGCAATGACAGCAATATTGAGCCGCATCCTTTTCAAAGAACAGCTCAGCCTCGTCAAAGTGATTTCCATTTTAATGAGCCTGACGGGAGTTGTTCTTATTTCCGGCGCGTATGATCTTTCTGTTTGGAATCTAAACGCGGCCGGCATTATCTTCGGCTTGTTATCCGGCTTGCTATTTGCCATCTATAATCTCGAAGGAAGATCGGCTTCAGATAAATCCATTGATTCATGGACAGCCTTGCTATATAGTTTCGCCTGTGCAACATTCTTCCTGTTGATCTTCAATTGGGGAATTAATTCATTCGTGGGCAAAGCTCCACTGGCGGATCTGCTCTGGCTGGGCAACTCGCTCAGCGGCTGGGGCATTCTCTTCTTCCTCGGCGTCGCCCCATCTCTAGGCGGCTTCGGCCTGTATACGTTAAGTCTGCGTTACCTACCCACCACTGTTGCAAGTCTCATCGCCACACTTGAACCGGCATTTACCGCAGTTTGGGCTTACTTTCTTCTGAACGAGGTATTGGCCGGAATGCAGATTTTCGGAGGGTTGCTTGTGTTAATGAGTGTGCTCTTATTGCGCTTCGAGCAAAAATAAAAACCGCCGAATCCTGAATTGAACCCCTAAAACCCATTCTTTCTGATCACAGCCTTGTACCATTTTTTACACCTGACTATTTTGAATGAACGATGTTTTTGAATTCAGATTCACCAGATATGGAAAAATTACAGACCAGTAAAATTGATTAATTCAATATCTTGTTCATGTAACGCATTTTTGATGGACACCTTTGTCAGTATATCCAGTTCGACTTCGCGTTGTTGGGCATAAGAAGATACCGCCAAAAAACGATAATCCAATTACCTCTTAACTTGCGGATTGCGGGTAAAGAACCAGACACGCGTGCTCGTGTCAGGAATATTATCTTCATCAACAATGGCAAATCCGTGCCTTTTATAGAAAGGGAAGGTTTTCGGATTAACCGTTTCAAGATAACAGGGTAGTTGACTTTGATCGATCCGAGCCAACATGGGCGCAATAAGAGCACTGCCAACCCCCTGCCCCTGCCACGCAGGGTCAACGCCGAGCATCACCAAATACCAGTGCGGCTCAGGCAAAAGCCGGCGTTGAGCTTTATCTATCATCGCATAGAAGTTATTTGCACGTTTTTCAGCTTGTTTGGTATCAGGAATTGTGGATGGCGGCATGACGATTTGCGCTTCGCGCTCTGGAGTGAAATCGGTCTCGCCGGGCGGCAACCAGATGGAACAAGCGGACAGATCGGACATTGCCCAAACTTCTCCAAAACGGTGACCATAACGGCAAACAAATTCATGTCCGTATGCGATGTGATTTTTCCGCTCTCCAAGATCGGGATAAACGTAATCAAAGAGCGGATCATCGAAAAATGCCCGTCCCAGCATTTGACCAAGTGATATAAGATGTTCTTCTGCGGGATGAAAAGAAGTTGTATTCATATACAGGAATCGTATTGCATATTATTTACGCCGGCGGGCGGACAAGTGCTACATAAGATTAGATTTGCCATACATCAAAGCAGGCATGATGCGATATCCACTACGCCAGCTTTACTTTCCAGCCTCCACCATCCTGAGTGCCATCGGGCTAAAATAAGGAATCAACCAAATGAACCAGACGGCGACGCTGAATTTGTGGAAATTCGCAATCATCTTTTCTTCCTTCTTCACAAGCACAACCGTTGCCCAAACCGCGTGGATAAACATCAAGATGATTGCAAGAAGCCCCGATAGCCCATGAATATCAAAGGTTAGTCCTCCGACATATTCAAACATCAGACCAGTTCCCCATGTATCGCAAATGATGCCAAGCCCAAAGAAAATTGTATGCCATACTTTGAGTCTTCCCTGGAGTCGTTCACTCCAGACGCCGATGGAGTAAAAAAGCAGGGCTAAATTGATCATGATCGTAGCAGCAGGATTCATCAGTGATTCTCCTCCAGAATCTTATGTTATGTTTCAAATATTATACACGCCTATTGAGAAGACTTGGAATCGATGAGCGAGTCCCCAAAGGGGATGATATGGGACGCACCCTCCTATCAACATGCTGATATGTATTTGCTTCTCAGATAAACAATCCCGCCAATGCTGAATAGTTCAAGTTCGTGTAAGGCGTATCGTTTTCAAGTCGTTCCTTCCTGCCAGGCATGAACTTTGTTGACCATTCTTCTGCATCATCAGGATAAAATTTTGCGACCATATCGTAAACATTGATCTCGAGCAATTTCAGAAATAGGGGAAGCTGCTCCAGCCAGAACATGGATAGTGGGTTTTCGGTCAGGTATCCCGTCAGAAAGTTGCGCAGGAAATTTAGCCCAAACTCATCCTTGTCCGTTCCGGGGTAAAGGACCAAAACATCAAAAAGTTGAACGGCAATATCCATCACAAACCAACCGTACGCGCAGTCATCGAAATCAATCAACGTGATGATCTGCTTGTGGAAGTCCACAAAGAAGTTCCCAAAATGCAAATCGCAGTGGACGAGACCGTAGGCATCCGCTGGCCTGGGCAGGGTACGGATTTGCTCCAGCACACGGGACTGTTTTTCCTTCAACCAGAATTCGTTTTCAATTTGACGATTGAATAGATTCCCGCCAGTCTCCCACTCTGGATAACTCATCGCATTCGACGGAACGTAGCCGCGTGCTATAGCGTGCATTTTGCCGATTGACCTTCCAAGCATTTGAAACTGGACATCGCCCCACTGGTCGAGTGAAATCTCTTCAGAAAGGACGCCCTCCGCCTGTGTGAATGCTACAGCCAGCCACTCTCCCTCAGGTAACGAAATGACTTCCACCAGGTTCCCATTCTGTGAAGGTAATGGTTCAGGGGCAGAAGCACCATGTGCAGCAAGATATGCCATCCAGGCAAGGATTGACCTTTGCGCCGTCACATCGACATCATCGTTGGGCGGGGTTAGACGAAGGACAAAATTTCTGTCATTGCGTTTGAAACCATAAACATGGGCGAAATGCCCGCCACGCAAAGGTCGAAGTTCTGCTTCTGATATGCGGTATAAAGACGCGGCAATATTTAGTGGAATGTTTTTCATAGCCTGATTTTACATCTTCCCGCCCGTGCATGCCACACCGCCTTCGGCAGGTTTGCCCTCAAATTCCTGCCAAAGCAGGCGCGGTCGGTTTCCTTCCATTATGGGAGGTACCACAAACAGCCGGGGAGTTGATTTTATTGTGAAGTTCCATTACACTAAATGTGTAAAGCAGGAGATACCTATGAGCAAATTGAGAATGGAAAAACGCAGGAAAGTAATGACCTTCACGCCGGTGTACGATCTTCATACGAATATCCTTTTGGGCTATCTTGGTGACTTGACCCTGATGGGCGCGCTGATGGTAAGTGAAGGGCCGGTCGAAATCAATCGGACATTGACCCTGGCAATCGAATTCCGTGAAACCTCTGAAATACCGGCCACGCGCATGACCATCCCCGCTCGTGTGGTATGGTGTAGACAGGAGGAGCACCGGACCTATTACAATACCGGGATGGAGTTTATGGAAATGACCGAACAGAACAAAAAGGTGATCGAAGCGATTTTGGAAAAACACCAATTCAGCCGAAAAATGCCCTCATAAGACAGCGATGGTGCTGGGCCCAATATTTCGTAAGTGATTCCAAATAGCTGGTCCGCTCAACATCATATTCTTCTTGCTCCTCCAGGTGTTGCGACCGAAGGGAGTGTCATCCGGCTCGATCATCAATTCTTTTTTGACTGAGACAAAGTCAACGATGCTTGCACTGACGGTTCGTCTCGCTTTGCGGCTCACCGCGTCGAAGTGAAATCCCCTATAGCTGCCTTTGGCGCCGCCCGCCACTATAGTCCCCGAAACAAAGCGGAGTGGGCAGGCAGGTATGACACCTAAAATTCACCCCTTCGCCAAATAAAATCCAGCCCCGAATTCGGGGCTGGATTTTATTTCACCTGCTACTTTGCGTACGCGTCCAGGAATTCATCCCATGATGTTTGAAGGGCAAAATCAAGGGTCGAGCGATAATAGTTGTAATCCGCATCTTTTTCAGACGCTTTGGAAATGTGGTAAATCGTAATGCCATGCACATCTGAATAAGCATTGGTATGACCTTCCCACAACACCACGGAATTAAACGCGGTCATCACAGATTGGGACTTGGATTTGATGTTCGAGTCACTGACCTGGCGGTTGATCTCATACGCCATATCATACAGGTCTTTATCCATCGGCGCCTGCCACATGGTGCGGGTTGCCCCAAAGGCGCGGTCATACTTCTTGCGATTCGCAGCCAGGCCATTGTTCAAAGCCATCGCAAATTGATCCGCGGCAGTGAGAAGCGTGCCAAGCCGGGTATCAACAGCGACAGCAGACCAGGTCCTCTCGCCTCCCTGTACGATCGCGGATTGGGCAGACGCAACCGCGACCTGGTCAGCGGTCAAGCCTGGATTGGCGACCAATTGAGAGAGAACAACATCATATTCGATACCGTTCCAATTGACATATTCCTGTGAGGCGGCAACGGCAGTGGCGTGTCCCTGCCAAAGTTTATATACCTCAATGGATGCCATGTTACAGCCATCGAATCCGACCACATCAATGAAGCCAAGGGATGGAATGGCGGCTTTTATTTCATGGTAATCGAGCGTGTCCTGGTCGGTATCATCTAACATTACATAACCCGGGTGCCAGTTCCAGCCATGACCCCAGAAGTACAGGACATAATGATCTGCGGGGTAATTGGATTTAGACCATTTAACAAAATCAATCAGGGTTTGCGGGTCGCCAAAGTTTCGTTCACCCCAATCAGCAACCGCACTGGCTGAGTCGGCGAGCATGCCTTGTGTAACGTAAAAGAGTTTGGTCGTTTGCCAATCGCCGCGGCTGGTATCGTAACCGGGACCTCGATCTGCCAGGGCGAGAATTTTGATATCCGCATTTGAGCCGACCAGACCCAATTCTTCTTCAATGTCTTTCACAACATAGGCTTCAAGGTTATTGTCCCCCGAGATGTAAACCATCACTGTCCATTTCGCCTGCGAGGTTGGCGGCGCAGCAAAGGCTGTACCTGCAAGCATCGAGAGTAGAACGAGCAGAACGACAAACTTCACGAACGAACGAGTTGTCTTGAACATATCTTCCTCCATTGATCCTGTGGATAAATGTACACAAACCGATCTGGGTTAGATAACCATGATATTTCTCTTTGAGAACGCACCTCCTTGCTCACTAAATTTGAAATCAGTATAGCATTTTGAAAGGTCAGATGCAAGTATCATTTTCCTTCGGCCTGCCGTTTACATAATCGGTTGACTTGTCACCGAAGAAACCAGTAATCAGGTGGTATATCGCGTATAGTTCGTGCGCGAACGGAAGATAACCTCCATATCCAAGCAGAGGCATTTCAAAGACGTGCAGCCTGTCACCCCAGGCTACGTGATAGACCCATTTCGGGTACGAATAATAATTCCACATCTCCCAGAAGAAGGCGGTCAGCAAAATGCCCAGCCACAATGCAATGACGGGATGCCAATCGCCCTTCGCCGTCCATCGCGCGAGCGAACGATTCCCCAGCCAGACATTGATCGGTTCCAGAATGAAGTAGAGGGAAAACCAGATAAACGGAAAGAAAATTTTCGGCCAGATCAACATAACGATAAGCATTAGCCAGCCGAGGATGAAAAAGGCGGCTGTCGTCAGTTTATCGGTGCCAATCACCGGTCCGCGTTTGAGGCGTTTGATAAAGTCAAAACTAGCGAAGAATTCCGCGCTCCCAAATACCGCAGGGATCACGGTCGTAAAACTCAAGGTTGTCCAAAATCTGTATTGAAGGGGTGTGAAGACATCAGCACCGATGTATATCCAGTTCTGTGTGCGCAGGTTGAGCAGTTCGAAGATCCACCACACAGGCGCGGAGACCAGGAACAAGCCAACATATTTTCGCCGGTCTCGCGTGAACAAGGATGTGCCCGTTCGCCAAAAGACCAGGCCATCCATGGCGAGACAGTAACCCAACCACAACGGGAAGAAGCCCCAATGAGTGCGCGTCCCCGACAAGATCCAATTGAGAATCCAAAAGACAAGCACGAGAATCAGCCCAATCAAGCCATGCAAGGGGACTTTGTATTTTTTGTTTTTGATATTCAAGTCAGTTGTCATCCCCCAAGTTTACACTGAGAACATTAAACATGCATCACAGACATTATTTCGCACGGGAACATTTATCCTCCAGCAAGCGTCTCTCTGATACAATTTTTTGATTCGAGATATGGAGAGACCATGAACCCAAAAATCTTTTTGACCCTTGCGTGTTTGAGCATCATCCTGGCGGCCTGCGCTTCCGCAGTGACACCTACCGAACAGCCCATGGCCGGGATAGCCAACCCAGCGTCCGTGTATTGCGAAGAGAACGGCGGAAAACTTGAAATCCGCGCGGACGCCGATGGAAACCAATATGGCATCTGCATTTTCCCAGATGGGAGTGAGTGTGACGAGTGGGCATATTTCCGCGGCGAGTGCGCGCCATCTACCCCGAGCGCTGAACCGACCGAGGAAGTCGTCAACGGCTGGAAGGTTTATCAAAACGAAGAGATGGGTTTTCGTTTCCAGTACCCGGCGGATGCGACCATCCAACTGGACGACAACGGCTATATCGTCTACGTCAATGGTCCCGTTGTGGACAACAATGCCTGGCCCGTGTTGATGGTCAGCTATCCTACTGACAGGGAGGATTATCGCGTTCCCGAGGACGTCGACCTGCGTCAATGGCTGATTGACCACAACCTGTATGTTGACCAGCCGCAACTCGATGCCGTCATCGCCGGGACAACCACCATCCACACCCGTTTCCCGCGTGGACAGCAAGCTTATGCCAATGACCGCTTCTACTTCGCCCATAACGGACAGATATTTGTGATTACGATCGTCCATACTGGCGATAAAGAGGATTGGAATCTGTATAACCGTTTCCTGCAAAGTTTTGAGTTCAAATAAGCAATATAGTTTTCCATACACAGATAGCGACAAACCATAAACCCCTACTGTCCTTTCAACCGCAGGGGCTGTTATTTATTGAAGTCATACGGTCAATAGCCGTAGTGCGAGTCGCCATCCTAAATCCGCCTCTCTGCTAGGCAAACGTAGACATGAAAATTTGCAGTATACGCCCTTTCCCCTGACACGGAATCATATCCGCGCTTCATGGCAGCCTCCTATTTGACTTTTAGGTGCTTCATAAAGTCCTCCATGCGCGCCAGACCCTTCAATGTTTTATCCATGTCATATCCGTAGCCAGTCCGTATACCTTTGTGGCTCATTCCAAAGTGATTGGCGGGTACGAGCAGTACCGATTTTTCCACGCGTAGACGGTCTATGAGTGCTTGGGGTTTGATCGGCAGGTTATACGTAAAGTAAATAATCGCTCCAGCCTTTGGACGAGTGTAATTGAACAGGTCTGAACGCTTAATAAACCATGCTTCAATCGGCGGCAGGTTTATTTTTATGATCTGCTTGGTGCGTGTTAGCAGAGCCTCGCGTCGAACCGGCTCCATGGCAATGGTTGCCAGATAGTCGCTGAGCACATTTGGTGTCAGGGTCAGATAGTCGTGGTGGATCCAGAGTTGTTTAATTAATTTCGGCGGCGCCACAACCCAGCCAAGACGTAACCCCGGCATTGCAAATGCTTTTGACAAACCGGAGGTGATGACAACCTTATCGTATCGCCCCCAAAAGGTTGGCGTGGTTGGGCCATCATACTCGGCGCCGCGATAAATTTCGTCTACTACCAGCCAGGCTTTGGCTTTGCGCGCCACCTCCACAACTGCATTCATTTCTTCTTCAGTAAGCACGGCGCCAGTCGGATTATTGGGATTGGTGACCAGGATAACCTTGGTCTTCCTGGTCACCGCCTTCTTCAATTCAACTATATCGAGCGCCCAACGTTTGTCGCGTTCTGATCCATCTGGCACAAGATGGAATGCATCCGAGCCGTTGGCGTAGGTGCGTCCCAGACCCCATGCCTGCATATAGTTTGGGAGCATACATGCCAGCCGTTCCCCTTTTTCAAGCAGGCTCATCAACGTGACGTAGTTGGCTTCGGAGCCGCCATTCGTAACAGTGATGTTCTCCGGTGTACAGTTTGGGTAGAACTTTGCGATCTGTTCGCGCAGTTTCGGCGAACCATCTGAGCTGGGATACCACAGCCTTTGCGCCAGGAAGCGTGCACGCTCTACATCGCCATCAAGCAGTTCATCCAATTGTAAAGGCAGAACGCCGCTCTCTGACAGGTTGTATTCAACTGCGTTCTCGTACAAACATTGTTCGCGTTCCATTCTGAAGGTTTCAATTTTCATGATGTCCTCTGTTTCGTGGAATGATACAGGATTTATCTGTTGACTAAACTTCGAATATTGTCCCAAGTTCCCTAGCGCGTGCACGTTCATAGGTAAGTAATGCGATTGCTGTATCTTGAACACCTACGCCGGTCAAATCGCAAATTGTGATCTCTGTTTCAGAAAGGCGGCCAGGTTTTCGACCGGAGATGAGTTCGCCCAATTCGAAAATCTCATCATCCTCCTTGATCATACCGGCATCCAGCGCATGGTGCAATTCACCCACGCGGAAGCATTGTGCTTTGCTGTCACAGACCAGGCGGTCGGCTCGCCCGATCACGTCGGCATGGAGTTCCTGCTTGTGTTCGCCGTCGGACCCCATACAGGTGATGTGCATGCCCGGGCGCAGCCACTCAGCTTTCAGGTAAGGCTGACGCGAGGGCGTGGTGGTCACCACATAATCGCTTTGCAGTACCACCTCTTCAGGGCTGGCGCATTTTTCCACTTTTATCCCCAATGCCTGTTGCATTTCATCAACATACTGGTCAACTTGCTCCGGCACAATGCCATAGACCAGCAATCGTTCGAAGTCGCGCATAAGTTTTAGTCCGTGGATTTGGTAACGCGCCTGCACACCTGACCCGATCACCCCGGCGGTCTTGACGCGACTGGGCGCCAAATGTCTGGCGGCTATGGCGCCTGCAAGCCCAGTACGCAAGTCAGTGAGATAGCCATTATCCAAAAGGAGCGCTTCGAGAAAACCTGTTCTGGCATTTATAATGATCATCATTCCACTGCCATAGGGCAGGCCAATGGACGGATTATTAAAAAAGCCGGATGCGATTTTTATGGCAAAGTAGTCGCGCCCATGGAGAAAAGCAGTTTTGATATCCACCTCTCCGTGATTCTCAAGTACATCCACACGGATGATCGGGGGCAGGCTGGCTTTGCCTTCGGTCAGGCAGACGAACCCTTCCGCCACCGCGGTGACAGCTTCCTGATCCAAAGCCACACAACTACGGATCTCATTTTCCTTCAGAATAGCAACCTTCATCGTTAGCCTCCAAAAGATTGATCAGCTGGACAAATTTACATGCCAACTAAACACAACCTGTCCCATTGGGAAACGTGTACCCGAACGTAGCGAGCGGTGGTTGCCGTAAAGTACCCTAAGGGTGAAGGCGGAGGGGGGCTTCCGCCAGTTTAGCCGAGGATGTGGATTTGGCAACAAATCAAAAGAGCGGCGGATTAATCGGCGCTTAAGGGAAATTCTTCCAAATAGAGTTCGTTTGCTTCTTTGAGATTGGCAACAGCCTCTTCGACAGTTTTGCCCTGGCTGACCGTCCCCACTTCGGGACAATCTGCCACATACCAGTCATCTTCTTTATGGATTAAAGCAGTAAATGTTCGGGTCATGGTTGATCTCCTGTCTCTTGTTCAAATTATACCCCGCAAAACCTTGACCTGCGCAACCCCCACCTTCCCGCGGACGATGCCCCGCAAGGGGACGATGTACCGCTATTCTTACCGGGATATGATGGTTTATGGAGTCAATTATGGCAATATCCCGCCCTCCAAAACGATGATCGGCGGAATTGACGGGTCTGCGCGGCGCAACTGGATATGCTGCATGGCGACATCCGCCTTGAATGGACGCGAATAGATCAATTTCACCACGGGGTCAGGGAACAATTCCTCGATGTTTCCCCATCCCTCCTCTGGCATGACGATGCCAAAGATATGACCGTCTTCCCCCAGGAAGATCACTACAGGCGCGCTGACCGCTGTGCCTGCATCATTCTCACATAAAGCCCAGGCGTAGATCTGCTCCCCTTTGCCTCCCATGAATATCCATTCGCACAGACCATGGTCGCGGCTGAGATCGGGGACGGTGTTCCCGATAGGCCCCAGCATAACGCTGGAAAGGGCGCGTTCGTATTCGATCCAGCGCGGAGGCAGGGACGGGTCACGAGTTGAGGTCGGCGGAACCGTGACAGGATAGGGAATCACATCCTCTATCCGCGGCGTGGGCTCGGTGCCAATGATTTGGCAGGCCAGCACAGGCACCAACAAAAGGAGCACGAAAAACGCTATTTTGATGGGCCGTTTTTGCATTTCAGCCTCCTTTCAAGGACACTTACAGTATACGACTTTTTTTCCAGCACGGAATCGCATTCGCGCGTGAGTGCGTCGCACCCTCATCAACCTTGCCCCACCTCCCCGCGGATGTTATCCCCCAAGTGGACAATATCGCTGGCAACGGCGCGGGTGTAACATAACTTTGCCGTGGTTCATACTAAGTCTCCTCTACTTCTTTTTCTGAGCAAATCTTTTTTGGCGTTTTTGTTCTACAGCCTGCCAAAGATCAACAAAATCTTCCCAGTGCATCTTCTCACGTTCCAATTTCGCTTGTCGGATTACGTTGTTGGAAATTATGTTTAGAACCCTGTAGCCATATATACGATCAACTGTATCTAAATCTATTATGCCATCATCTATCAACAACTTTATTCTCTCAAAAAGACCCATATATCTTTCTACCGATACCCATTCTTCAACGGTTACAGGACCCTTATGACCAGATGACCATTCACCGCCTGGGCGAAGTTTCGTATGCACTTCATTGTACGGATGAAACAACTCGTCAAGTTGTAATAAAAACTCTCCACGTGCAATTTTGCGAGACGCACGCAATTGAATGCCAGCATATAATAAACCTATGGTGGTCATTAATGCTCCTACAGCAGTGGCAATACTTTCTAATTTGACATAGAAATCAAGCGAATTCATGAGATCCTCCACAATATCTTCCGTTACACTTTATCTTCCAAGTTTACAGTTTCGACAAGGGACAAGTTCATCGTAATTTTCTCCTGCAACGCGTCAAATTATTCTGTAGCTTCTAAAACCCCTTCGCCATGTACTTGCGCCACACACCGCGGAGCGTGTTGCAAATCTCTCCCAGCGTGATGTCGTCTTCAACGCATTCGATGATGATGCGAATGAGATTTTCCAACCATACCCAATAGTACATGGCATGATTGGCGTTTAGACTACTCTTCGTCGTCCAAATCGTCTTCATCATTAACAGTATCTAACAAATAAGGTTGTGCTTCTTCCCGAGTTGCTCGTACTCTTGTCGTGTTAGTTGTATTCAAGAAATCAAGAATTGGTACAGGTTGTAACTTTCGCTCAAGATAATCACTTAACTGGTCTTCGGGTATCGAAAGAATTTCCGCATCATAACCTAATCGAGTTCTTAATTTTTGCGCTAATTCAATAGCCCAGAATTGCATGCTCATCTGAATAATTTCCGTTCCAGATTTCAAGGCTGCATTAACGGTTCTCGTTGTATCTGGCATTCTGTCAACAATAATAAAAGTCTGTGAAAAATTTGCTATGCCATTTTGCTCAATTTCACTGGCATATCTTGTCAATTTATCTTTCATAATTTCTGGATTGCCTTTACCTATAAACCCAATATCAAATCTCGCCAACTTTCCTGGACGCAACCTAATTGTTGCATCACATTCTCTTTCATCAGAGCTGTCAGATAGCCAAAACACTTTTTCAAGATTAGTACTTTGAGAATTCACTACATGCTGAAAACCAAGTATGGTTAACACGGAACCCATGATTAGGCGCTCAAACAATTTGCCGTATGTGGATTTTTCTGAGCCACGAATGGTTAAAGTAGAAGCACCTATTGCAGTTGATAAACGGGTAATATCTTTCCACTCCAAAGCTCTGATATTTTGTTTTAACTCACCATCTACTACATATCCCAAGTTCATTGAAATAGGGCCGAAGTCTTCTTGGCACCTTTGAGACGCCTCCTCTACAGCGTTTTCAAAATCCTGAATATAACCTTGTCGCAATTCAGGATTACCACGCAACACATTTTGAATACTTTTTCCAGTTAAACCAATAAGCCATTGTGCTGGCCAAAACGTATCTTTTTTAGATGGAGATGTAATGACCATTTGTTCAAGCGCTAAAGCAGATAATTTTTCAGTAAAACCATCAATTTCTGCCCAACCTTTAGCAAATAGATAAATCATTGCGCCAGTTGCAATTGCAACACGGCGGCGGGTTAATGGCTCAGTTTGAGTGCGAATATTTTCGCCCTGCAAAACACCAAAAATAGCCCTGCGAGCAGCTTCTACACCAAGACGTTCTATAAATTCCTTGCCATTCGCGGTAAGAACCAGCTTTCCTTTTTCAGGAAATAATTCATCGATTATCATCTTTTTTCACCTCGAATAGGTCTGATTGTTTATGGATAGATCTTACTGATTCGCAATTTATCCACATCACTGTATTGAGATTAACATTTTTCCAAGAAATTATTTCTTTACGGATTATGTCAATATAATCATGGTTATTGTCAAACAGGACAAATTTTCTGTTCAAGCCAGACGCCGCAACACCCACTGTGCCCGAACCTGCAAAGGGATCTAAGACAACATCCCCTTTGAACGAGTAATAACGCACAATTTTTTCAGCAAGTTCCTTCGGAAATGTCGCAGGATGTTTAGAGTTTGTAGAAGGATTTATTTTCCAAACATTAGTTCGCTCGTAACCATCAGAAATTTTGGATTCTTCCACAACATCTCTATCAGGGTGATTTCGAATAAACCAGTCAATTAGCAAATCAGTATGCTTTCGATAAACTAATACATACTCAGTTACTGGAACAGCCTTATACTGCAAAGGATTTCGGTCTGCGGCAAATCGTCTTCCACGTCCCGTTGCCCATCCTGCTCCTTCGGGTTTTAACCAGATTATATCGTCAATAAAATCATAGCCCTCCTCGACAAATATCCTGTGAATGTCAAAAGGAACTGCTATCCTTCGTGAAGATTCACTGCGTGACGCACGTCGTATCAATACAGGAGAAATATTAATTGCAAAAAATCTTCCCTCTGCAAGTACTCTGTGGCATCTTCTAATAATTTGTCGCATTTTAAATAGATATTCGTCATATTCCTCATATTCTGAATATTCAGGGCGAGCATTAAAATATGGTGGCGATGTGAAAATCAAATCAACGCTTTCGGCGGGCATTTCTTCTAGCAGTTGAGCAGAATCGCCAAACCCAACAGTATTTCTCAGATTAGATAATTTGTATTCTTTTTTATTTTGGTGTAGTTCGATTACTTTGGTTTCATCTTGCTTTAATAACCGCGCTGTCAATATCTCGGGTTTCGTAGTTTTTGACGCAATAATTTCAGTGCTATAAGCGTCAATCACAACCTCACCAATCTTCGCACCACCCTTAGTACATAAAGGAACACGCCAACAATGGTATCGGTCATCAATTTCTGGTAAACCAAGTTTCATCACATTCGCAAGTTGAATCTCGGCAAGCCATTCCTTCACAATGTGTTTTGCTTGTTTCACATTTAAAACAAGGTATTTTCTTTTCTCAGAAATTAATTGTCCATTACGCTTCATATATTCACTCTCCGTTTTCAATCATAAATTATAGTATATAAACTCTCTTAAAACCCTTCCGCCACGTACTCACCCCACTCACCTCTCAGCGTATTGCAAATCTCTCCCAGCGTGACATCATTCTCCACACATTCAATAAACAACGGCATCAAATTCTCTGTTCCCTTTGCCGCCTCCGCCAACTTCCCAAGCAACTGCTCGACTACTCTCTGCTCTCTACTCTCTCGCAACTTCTTCAAGCGTTCCCGCGCCGCTAGCTCAATGGACGGATCAACTTTCAAACGTTCCAACGTGAGAACTTCTTCCACCTGAAATTGATTGACGCCCACTACGATCTGCTCTTTGCGTTCGATCTCCTGCTGTGCGGCGTAGGCGGCGTTTTGGATTTCGTTTTGCATGTAGCCGCGTTCAATGGATTGCAGTGCGCCGCCCATTTCGTCGATCTTGGCGATGTACTCGAGCGCACCTTTTTCGATCTCGTCGGTCAATTGTTCGATCAGATACGAACCCGCCAGCGGATCAACCGAATCCGCTACGCCTGATTCGTAGGCGATGATCTGTTGAGTCCGCAGCGCCACGCGGACGGACTTCTCCGTTGGAAGCCACAGGGCTTCGTCCATGCTGTTGGTGTGCAGGCTTTGCGTTCCGCCAAGCACAGCGGACAGAGCCTGAAGAGTCACACGCACCACGTTATTTTCAGGTTGTTGCGCGGTGAGCGTTGACCCAGCCGTTTGGGTATGAAAACGTAACTGCCAACTGGCGGGCTTACCCGCTTTGAATCGTTCGCGCATGATGCGTGCCCACATGCGGCGCGCGGCGCGGAACTTGGCGACCTCTTCGAGCAGGTTGTTGTGCGCGTTGAAGAAGAACGAAAGCTGACCCGCGAAATCGTCAATGTTCAAACCAGCCGCCAGCGCCGCCTCCACATACGCGATCCCATTCGCCAGCGTGAACGCCACTTCCTGCACGGCGGTCGAGCCTGCTTCGCGGATGTGATAGCCCGAGATCGAGATCGTATTCCAATTTGGAACTTCCTTGGCACAAAATGAAAAGATATCGGTGATGAGTCGCATCGAAGGCGCAGGCGGGAAAATATACGTGCCGCGCGCCACGTACTCTTTGAGAATGTCATTCTGGATCGTGCCGCGCAGTCCGCGCATGTCCGCGCCCTGGCGCTTTGCCACCGCAATGTACATCGCCAGCAAAACGCCCGCGGGCGCGTTGATGGTCATCGAAGTCGAAACCTTGTCGAGCGGGATCTGGTCGAACAACTGCATCATATCGTGAATGGACGAGATCGAAACGCCCACCTTCCCCACCTCGCCCTGCGCGATCGGATCATCCGCATCATACCCAATTTGAGTTGGCAGGTCGAAAGCGACACTCAGCCCCGTTTGACCCTGCCCCAACAAATAGCGATAGCGCTTATTGGACTCCTCCGCCGTCGAAAACCCCGCATACTGCCTCATCGTCCAAAACCGCGAACGATACATCGTCGGCTGCACTCCGCGTGTGTATGGATATTCGCCTGGGAAGCCTAATTTATTTAAAAAAGATTCATCGGACGTAGGGGCGGGGAGACCCCGCCCTTCGCCGTCAGCAGGCAACGCCACCCGCGGGATCTCGACGCCTGCTGAGGTCTCGAAACGCTCTTTCCGCTCCTTGAATTTTTCCAAAGACTTCTTGAGCGTAGTTTCTTTCCATTTTTTGTATTGATCGTTTAGGGTCATGTTAAATCCTTCATGTCATTGCGAGCCTGAGCGGAGCGAGTGGCGAAGCAATCTCCCATTCACTCGGAGATTGCTTCCTGAAGTTCGCAATGACATCATGATATATAGAGTTAATTGTACAGCTTTTTACGCGTTCCCGTGCTAGAATTCCCCCATCTCCCGTCGAGGTCATTCAATGAATCTCATTTCCCGAATCAAACAATCGTCACGTGAACTTATTCTCTTTGCCATCGCCACGCTGGCGCTTGGCATGGCATTCAGTATGATTGACGCCATTACCAATAATTTTTTCAACGCCAAATTTGCGCTGACTGGCTTCCAACGTTCCTTTTTGGAAGTTCCGCGTGAACTGCCGGGATTTTTAGTGGTCTTTATTTCAGCCGCTTTATGGTTCCTTTGCTCGCGCCGCCTGGGCGTGGTAGCAATGATTTTCAGCGCGGCCGGCGCGTTGTTGGTAGGCTTCGCCTCATCCACTTACGCGCTGGTGCCCATCTGGTTGTTTATCTCAAGCATAGGATTCCACCTGTATATGCCGCTTGCGACCACCATTGGAATGGAATTAGCGCGTGAGGGTCAGGATGGGCGCAGGCTCGGACAGATCAACTCTATCCGCAACCTCGCCGCCGTTCTGGGCAGTTTCAGTGTTGTGCTGGGATTCAAATATCTTGGATTCACTTTCCAACACACCTTCGCCATTGCCGCTGTGTTGCTGGGAATAGCCGCCGTCCTATTATTCATGATGACGCCGGAGCCAGTCATTGAAAAGCGCGGCTTTTTGCAACTGCATAAGGAATACCGTTTGTTTTACATCCTGAACATTCTCTCTGGTGCGCGCAAACAACTCTTCCTCACCTTCGCGCCCTGGGTGCTGGTCAGCGTGTTGGGGCAACCGACTCAGATCATGGCCACGCTATTCACCATCGGCGGTGTGATCGGGATTCTCTTCCAACCCTTGCTCGGCTGGGCCATTGATAAATTCGGCGAGCGGGTGATCCTGGCTTCGGAAGCGGTCATTCTCGTCTTTGTGTGTTTCGGTTACGGGTTCGCCAAATTCATCTTTCCGTTGGACACGGCCTTCCTCGTCGTTTGCGCCTGCTTCTTGGTTGATCAGATGATCTTCTCGGTCGGCATGGCACGCGCAACCTATATGAAAAAGATCGCCTTACAGCCCGACCACATCCAACCAGCGCTGACCGCCGCAGTGACCATTGACCACGTCTTCTCCATCACTGCCGCGTTGATCGGCGGTGTCATCTGGAATGCCTTTAGTTTCCAGTATATCTTTTTGATGGGAGCAGGTTTGGCAGTGATTAACTTCTTCACCGCGCTTCAGGTACGCCTGCCCCAAAAGGCTATAATTGGATAGAGACAGGTAAAATATAAGGATAAATGTCAGTTGCTCGAAAACAACGAAAATGCTACACTCATCGTATGTAACAGTAATCCAGTTTACGACATTGATTCAGGAGGTCTGGCTATGGGCAATAAAACCTTTTTGTATATTGGCGGGGGGATTCTGGCGCTCATCGGATTATGTTTATCGGGATACGGATTCATTCTGATCCTCGGCTCCACATCCGGTTCGGGGATCACTTCGTGGCTCGGATATGGAGTTGGATTCGGCATCGCGGGTTTGCTCTTCCTCGGAGGAGGGATATGGCTGATCGTAACCGCGACCAAATCCAAAGTCCAGACAGGAGGCGGAGATAATATCACCTATAAAGTGGACCTGCCTGCATCTACGAAGATCGAGCAAATGAAATGCAACAGCTGCGGCGGCAGTCTCAAAGCGGATAACATCAAAATGATCGCGGGCGCGCCGACAGTGGAATGTCCATTTTGCGGGACAACGTATCAGCTAACCGAAGAACCGAAGTGGTGAGGCAACTTACGATTTACGATTTACGATTTGGGATTTACGATTTTTGATTGGAGGCCCGTAATGAAGAGACGACTTCTAACGATCACATTCGTTCTTGTTTTGGCCCTGGGTTTGATCTCCAGTGTATCCGCGCAGGACGCACCGTATTACTTCAGCGTGGAAAAGGAAGTAGTGAACGTACTCTGGAATTCAGACGGCACACAGAGTTTGGATTACGTCTGGAATTTCGCCAATCAACCCAATGGACATTCAATCGAATTTGTGGATGTCGGAATGCCCAGTTCCAACTTCGACACAGCCACGATCACTGCGGATGTAGATGGTGTGTCTGTTTCTATTTCAGGAAGCGATTATGCAGGCAGCGGTTCCGGCTTTGCCGTTGTAATGGGTTCGCATTCCATTCCCCCGGGCGGTAAAGGCGTTGTGCATGTGTACGTTGGCAGGATATCAGGCGTCCTTTATCCCGACGATAACGATGAAGCGTATGCCAGCGCAGTTTTTAGCCCGACCTATTTCGATTCGCAATACGTGGCTGGCAACACCGATATCACGATGACTTTCCACCTGCCGCCGAACGTCCAGCCTGAGGAGCCGCGCTACCATCCGCCTGAAGGCTGGCCCGGCACACCAGAGCCGCAATCAGGGTTTGATAGCCAGGACCGTATCACCTACACATGGTCTGCTCCAAATGCAAATATGTTCAGCGAATATAAGTTTGGCGCATCTTTTCCGAAATCCTACGTGCCGGCAGATGCGATCATTACTGCGCCGCCTTTTGATTTGGCTGGTTTAATCGGTGGAATAATCGGCAGTTTGGGTCCCCTTCTTTTTTGCGGTTTCTTCGCATTCATGTTCGTTGGCATGCCTATCATTGCCGCAGTGCAAGGCCGCAACCGCAAACTGCAATACATCCCGCCGCGCATCGCCATCGAAGGTCACGGCATCAAACGCGGACTGACCGCCGTTGAAGCCGGCATTATCATGGAACAGCCGCTCGATAAAGTAATGACGATGATCCTGTTCGGCGCCGTCAAGAAGAACGCGGCCGTGGTCGCTACACGTAATCCACTGGTTGTTACGGTCAGCGATCCATTGCCGCCCGAACTGCACGAGTATGAGGTCAGTTTCCTGAAAGCCTTCAAGCAACAAGATGAAAAAGCGCGCCGCAAAGATCTGCAAAAAACAATTGTTGACCTGGTGAAAAGCGTCTCTGAAAAAATAAAAGGCTTCAGCCGCAAAGAGACGATCGAATACTACAAACGCATTATGGAAACCGCCTGGGAACAGGTCCAAAAAGCGGATACGCCCGAAGTGCAATCCGTATTCTTCGACCAGCAACTCGAATGGACCATGCTCGACCAGGATTACGATGACCGCTCACGACGCACCTTCAACCGTCCGATCTTCATGCCGATGTGGTGGGGCAACTACGACCCGTCCTATCGCGGCATGACATCGCAAGCGCGTCCTCTCTCGACCTCGGTTCCGTCCCAGCCATCAGGCCGTTCCATGCCCCAACTCCCCGGCGCGGATTTTGCCGCCTCGATGGTCACCGGCGTGCAGACGTTCTCGCAGAAAGTCATCGGCAACGTTAGCGATTTCACAAGCGGAGTCACAAATGTGACCAATCCCCCACCCAAGCCATCCAGCAGTCGCAGTGGCGGTGGCGGCGGACGTTCCTGTGCCTGTGCGTGCGCCTGTGCTGGTTGTGCCTGTGCCTGTGCGGGCGGCGGGCGCTAATTTACGATTTTAAATTGACGATTTACGATTTGTGGTAACTATGACTATTTTAGACACGTTCAAATCAATTTGGACTTCACCGTCCACCGTCAATAGTCCATCGCCGGGACTGTATCATTACGCGCGCGAGAATGAAAACGAGAAATCGCGCATCCACCTGCGCGTAGACCCTGATGGGACTGGCACACTTATCATCAATGCCAACCGTATCATGCACTTGAATCCCACCGCCGCGTTGATGGCTTATTTGATATTGGAAAAGGTGAAAGAACAGCAAGCCATCGATACCATTCAAGAAAAATATCGGGTGAGTAAATCTGAGGCACGCGCAGACTATTCATCCTTCATCCTTCATCTTTCATCCTTGTTTAGCGACGCTTGTCCCATCCACGAACTCGACCTTGAGACCGTCATGCCGTTCAGTGCGCGTCCGTCCGCGCCTTATCGCATGGACCTGGCCGTCACCTACCGCTGTAACAACGATTGCGCGCATTGCTACAACGCCCGCGAACGGGATTTTCCTGAACTGACGGCTGAACAATGGTTCAAGGTTATGGATGATCTATGGGCTTTGGGCGTGCCACATATCATCTTCACCGGCGGCGAAGCAACGTTAAGGGACGACCTGCCTGAACTGATCGCGCACGCCGAGTCAAATGGACAGATCACAGGTCTCAACACGAACGCGCGTCGCTTGTCCGATCAGCGTTATGTGCAAACACTCGTGGACGCTGGCCTCGACCACGTGCAAATTACCGTCGAATCCTGTGATGAGCAGGTCCATGATGAAATGATGCGCGCCAAAGGCGCATTCAAACAAACGGTCCAGGGTTTGAAGAACGCGCTGAACAGCAAACTCTTCGTAATGACCAATACTACAATGCTGAGGACCAACGTTCACACCATACCCGACACATTGGATTTTCTTGCAGAGATCGGTGTGCCTACCGTCGGACTGAACGCCTTGATCTATGCAGGCAACGGTTTGACGGTTGGAACAGGCTTGCACGAACGCGAACTACAACCCATCCTTGACATGGCCTTACAGAAAATATCCGCATCCGGACAACGCCTGATCTGGTATACACCCACGCAATATTGTAATTTCGACCCCACGCAAAGCGACCTCGGTGTAAAAGGGTGTACAGCTTCCTTATACAGCATGTGCATTGAATCAAACGGGAATGTCCTGCCCTGCCAATCGTATTATCACCCGCTGGGTAACATACTCACAGATGCCTGGGATTCCATCTGGAATCACGAACTATCCGTGCAATTGCGCGAGCGCAAGGGATTGCCAACCAAATGCGAAGGCTGTCCCGTCGTCTCGGAATGCGGCGGAGGTTGTCCACTACAGTTTCAGATTGAAGGTTTGCAGGTTGCAAGTTAAACCCCCTCAACTGGCAACATTTACTTTCAACTTTATACAGGAGAACCTATGAACGAACACGAGTGGATCAAAGAATTCCCTGCCGCGATCACCATTTGCGACGAAGACGGGATCATTCTCGAAATGAACGACAAAGCCGCCAAAACATTCGAATCAGACGGCGGCCGCGAACTGATCGGCACAAATATGCTTGATTGCCATCCCGAACCGGCGCGCACGAAAACCGAACGGTTACTGGCCTCGCGAGAGAAAAATGTTTACACCATCGAAAAGAACGGCATCAAGAAATTGATCTACCAAAGTCCCTGGTTCAAAGACGGCAGGTACGCAGGCTTTGTGGAACTTTCGCTTGAAATTCCTTTTGAGATGCCGCATTTCATCAGAAGCTAAGCTATGTTGATGGAAAAACAAGTTTCCTGATTTCAAAAGGAACAGAATGAATGAACTGAGTTATCTGGTAGCACTATGAGTATTCTTGATCGCGCTGAAATTTGCTACCTGCTCATTTTTCCCGACCCCGCGGAAAAAGCCTCCGAGCCGCTTCAAAAAATTAGCGGGCTGAAGGACGCACCATATTTCCAACCCGTGGATATCCGCGTCAGAACGCTGGCCGAAGGGGTTGAAGTCCAGGCGGGAGGCGCGCAGGTTTCCGTCCTGCGTCAACGTTACGATGACCGCATCCAGATTCTGGATTGCAGATTCCAATTGCCAGATGCCTTGAGCCTGAAGGCTATTCAGCAGCGTGAAAGCATCGAGAAAAATCTGAGAGAAAGGTTCCTGCCGGTGGAACATCTCACCAGCGGGATGTATGAAGAATATATTATGCTCCTGCTAGTAAGCGCGAAACCAACGCCGGATAAATTCATAGAGAAGAATTCCGCAGGGCTGGCGCGCTTTATGCGTTCGCAGCGTGAAGTATTCGACCCGCGTGAGATCGAAGATATCCTTGTCTCACGGGTACGCTATTCAAATATAAATCTCACGCTCGTGGATTGGGATGGTGCAGTCATCATCGCGCCGAACGGAGATTTTCAATCAGATATCGAGTTGCTCAAGATCGGCAATTACCAACTGCTTCGTTATCGCATGCTGGATCAATCCATTGACGTCATGCTAGATAAGATCAGCAAGACCTTCTTTGAAAATAAACGGCGTCCGCGCCCCACCAGAGGCATGATCCGCCAGATTGCCGAACACAAACTGGAAGTCATGCTCGATTTTGAACGCGCCGAACAGAACCTGCTGCTCATCGGCGATTGGTACACTGCAAAACTTTACGAAGCCATCCAAAGCGAGTTCTATCTCAAGGATTGGAAGGAAAACGTAAAGAACAAACTCGATAATCTCGAAAACATTGTGGGAACCATCAAGGATAATTTTTCGCTTTCACTGGAAAGCGTATGGGCAAGGATCGAAATGCTGGCCTGGGCGCTCATGCTCATCGGCTACATGTACCTTACCTTTGTAGATTTGGGCCTGATCAAAAAATAGGAGACCATATGAACATATTCAATCGTATCACGAATCATTTCTCCAAAGTGCAACCGCTTCCGGCTGGCACGCATCATATGCAGGCCGCGGAAGATGAAAAACCGTTTCGCATCCACGTGCGCCTACACGCCAACGGTTCGGGCATATTGATCGTCAACGCGGCCACCATCCTGCATCTCAATCCAACTGCGGCGGAATACGCCTTCCACTATATTAAAGGCACTTCCCCTGAAGAAGCCGCGGGACAAGTCTCCAAACGTTATCGCGTGGATAAGAAAATCGCGCTGGCGGATTTCAACAACTTCGCGGACCAAATCCAAACCTTGATCCATACGCCGGATTTGGATCCCGTTTCTTACCTGGACTTTGAGAGGGTCGCGCCCCATTCGGAATCTCTCAGCGCCCCACTCCGCCTCGACTGCGCGTTAACCTATCAACTGCCCGCCAACTCACAAGCCGAATACGCACCCACCAAACGCGTGGAGCGTGAATTGACCACTGAGGAGTGGCTGACCATTCTTGATATAGCATGGCAGGCCGGAATCCCACACATCACATTTACGGGCGGCGAGCCAACTTTGCGCGATGACCTGCCCGCCTTGATCGCACATGCAGAGAAGCTCGGCCAGGTTTGCGGCCTGCTGACAGATGGACTCAAACTTGCAGACAAGGAATATCTCAATATGCTTTTGGGTACGGGGCTTGACCACGTCATGATCGTCTTTCAGCCGGATAATGAACAGGCGTGGAAGGCTATCGAAACGGTCATACCTGAGGATTTGTTTGTAACGGTCCATTTATCGGTGAACAGACAAATGGTCAGGAAAGGAAGCGAGACGTTGAAGAGGCTGGCTGATCTAGGAGTCCGTAATCTGTCCCTCAGCACATCGGATAAAAGCCTGATAAACGAACTGCTGCAATTACAGAACAAGGCCAACGCCCTGGGCTTCAGCATGCATTGGGATTTACCTGTGCCGTATTCCACGGCGCATCCGGTTGCCATTGAGACCGAGGAGGACAAAGTCCCCTCTGGCGCGGGCAAAGCCTGGATGTATGTCGAACCGGACGGCGATGTGTTACCCGCGCAGGGTATGGCCGGGGATGTGTTGGGCAACCTGTTGCGTGACGATTGGGCAAAAATATACAAGCAACAGTAGTGCATGCAATCTAAAACTGCCAGGATCGCCCTGGCAGTTTTATTATTTTTGTAAGGCACACTAACATCAGCCTTATGGTATCCTTCTAAAATTCACCATGAAAAACCTAAACCTTAAAAGGATATATTTCATACGTCATGAAGCATAAGAACATTGCCATTGGACTGTTCGCTGCGGCGCTTCTTCTCACGACTTTAGCCTGCCGCGCCGTTACGAGTGCTTTCTTCCCGGCAACGAAAATTCCCGCCACATTCCCGCCCGCCACCATAGTGCCATCTGTAACGCCATCTTTAGTGCCTGCCATTCCACCGCCCGCATCCTGCCCGAATATCACAGACCAGATCATGCAGATCGCGAACGCCGCACCTGAAGAAAGCGGCACGGTAGATAACAGATCGCGCGACAATGATGCCGAAACCATCCTCGTAACGTATACCATTTCAGGCGAGAAGATCAGCGATCCCGTGTACGAAGATGTTTCATCCGACCTTCAAAATCAACAGGAGGATACCGCAACCCACCAGGACATCTGGAATTACTTCACGACCCTTATCCCGGCAGACCAGCGCCAAATCCTCGCGGAATATTCGGTGATGACAGATGGGAAGGACAACTTGCTGGCCGCCGTCTCCCAGACCTATGATGACCCTGCGCTGTGGAATCTCGAGGTGGATATTGCCGACGCAAACAACACCTATAACCTCACGTACACCCTCGTCCACGAGTTTGGCCACTTGCTTACGCTGAATCCCGATCAAGTCCCACCCAGCACAGCCATCTTCAATAATCCCGACGACGATAATATCTATTTAGAGGAAGTTTCTGCCTGCCCCGATTATTTCCCCGGCGAAGGCTGTGCTGAACCCAATTCATACATCAACGCGTTCTACGCCCAATTCTGGCCGGATATTCACGGCGAATTGCAGGATATCAATCTCGAAGAAGACGATGACGTGTATTATCAACGTCTCGACGATTTCTACATTAAATATCAGGAGCAGTTCGTCAACGATTACGCCGCCACCAACCCGGAAGAAGATATTGCCGAAGCCTGGTCTTTCTATGTGCTTGGACCAAAACCAAACGGTGATACGATTGCAGAAGAAAAGGTTTTGTTCTTCTACAATTATCCAGAATTGGTGCAACTGCGCGAACAGATCCTATCCAATTTGTGCAATTCACTTCCGCAATAAACCTGAAAGGTAAAAAAAAAATATGCAAATATTCCATCAACCCATCCCCGAATCATACTGGGTCGAACCTGATCGCTTTCTCGCGGGCGAATACCCGGGAAGTTTTGATCCTGAAACTGCCCGCCGCCGCATGGACGCGTTCCTCGAAGCCGGTATAACCACCTTCATTGACCTTACACAATCGTATGAGCTGGCTCCCTATGAAGCGATTTTAAAAGAGCAAGCGCGCGCATGTGGATTGACAGTCACATACCAACGTATTTCCATCCAGGATTATGGCTTACCCTCACGCGACACAATGACGCAAATCCTCAATACAATTGATAATGCCCTAGCGTCGGGACAAAAGATTTATGTCCATTGCTGGGGCGGCGTAGGACGCACAGGTACAACGGTTGGATGTTACCTCGTCCGGCACGGCAGGACGGGCGAACAGGCTCTCGATCAAATTTCTGAGTGGTGGCAGGATATTCCCAAGCATGTTACCCACCCACACTCACCCGAAACAGATGAGCAGCGTGAGTTCATTCGTAACTGGCGCGAGATTCCCGCGCCGTCCCATTCAAGTAACCAGAATTTTAGTGAAGAATGAACTGGCATTCGCGTTACCTGCAACAAGCCAATTGGACACGCGACCTGCGCACTTACCTGTTTGAAAAAGCAGGATTAAGGCGCGCGGAACGCGTGCTGGAAGTTGGATGCGGGACAGGCGCCGTCCTGGCCGACATCTCCGCCCGCGCTTCGCTTCACGGCCTGAACCTCGATCCTGGCGCGCTGGCCGAATGTAGAATCCACGCCCCGGCCGTTGACCTCACAACCGGTGACGCGCTGTCCCTGCCATATCAGGATGCAGCATTTGACATCACGTATTGTCACTTTCTGCTCTTATGGGTTATAGACCCATCCCAAGCATTACGAGAGATGAAAAGGGTCACGAAACCAAACGGAAGCATTTTGGCCTTTGCTGAACCAGATTACACAAATAGAATAGACAAGCCTGAAGAACTTGCGGTGCTGGGAAAGTGGCAAGTGGATGCGCTTAAACGTCAGGGCGCGGATCCATCGTTCGGGGCGCGGTTGGCGAAGTCATTTTACGAGGCAGGCATCCGGCTTATTGAAACGGGGCCAATTCAAAGTCAGGGGTTGTCGCGGGATGTTGCTGAACGCGAGCAGGAATGGGCGGTGATCGAATCTGATCTGGCGGGGTTGGTCCCAGCACAGGAAATCCAAAGAATGAAGGTTTTGGATCTGCAGTCCTGGGCCAAAAATGTACGTGTTTTGCAAGTCCCCACTTATTTTGCATGGGGTATAATTTCTTAGAAAAGACCCGGAGGCATTTTGGAAGAATTACAACCTGAGGTGCAATTACAGGCGCCTGTTGAAAATAAGATCAACTGGAAACAGTTTGCATGGGATCTAGTCGAAACAGTTGTATTGGCTGTATTACTATATAACGGGATCAATGCCATTTCTGCGCGCGTGCGGGTGGATGGATTTAGTATGCGCCCCACGCTGGATGACGGCGAATTTGTGCTGGTCAATCGCATGTCGTATCGTTTCGGCGCCATCGAGCGCGGCGACATCATTGTCTTCAACTATCCGGCAAATCCCGATCAGGAATTGATCAAGCGCGTGATCGGCCTGCCCGGCGATCAGGTAACGGTTAACAATGGTCAGGTGGCTTTGAACGGTTATATATTGAGCGAACCCTATATTGCCGACGCGCCGCAATATAACGGCACGTGGAGTGTACCCGATAATTATTTATTCGTGCTTGGCGATAATCGCAACAATTCGTCGGATTCGCATGCGTGGGGCATGCTGCCGATCGAAAATATTGTAGGCAAAGCCATTGTGATCTATTGGCCGCCAAAGATGTGGGAAATTATTCGACACGCAAATATGCTGGCGTCAATGCCATAGGAGTCTTTATGAAAAATGAGAAAGATGATTTTCCCGAGTCTGTACCCTGCAATGAATGTCCCGCCGGTGTGATGCACCCGCGCTTGATCACTTACTTTACATGGATGAACAATGAATTGATCACAGTACCAAACTTCCCGGCCTGGGTCTGCGATATGTGCGGCAAACGTGAATACGATGAACAAGCCATCTCCTGGCTGACCATGCTATTGGATCCGAACGCCGGCAAACCGACGCGCCGCATCCGCAGACCGCATCATCCCAGGCCGCAAGCTGGTACTACACGCCCCGCGCCTGAATCATAACGTATAAAGGGTTCCGACTATGGTAATGGACGCTTCTCCACGTACGTTTCGTTTTCTACCGGCAGATATTTTTACATCCGGGTATCGCGTCGTCGGCAAGGCAATGGTCACAAGCAACGGCGTAATAGGCATGTTAAATGATTCGACGCATTCCGCCATGGAAGTACACGATGCGCGCCTGGCACGCTTACACATGCCCACCAAGCTTGTGGATCATTTTGAATTGACACGCATGATGAAGTCACAGGTCTTTGCTGTTTGCATGGCACGCCGCGAAGACCTCGGCCCGCAGGCACTGGTACGCGGCGGTTATGGTGCCACAACGGAATATGGAGTCCGCCTGATCACACAGGTATTTGAGATCGAAGGGACAATGGAATTACCCGGCCGATTTGATTTCACAGCGCTGATGACAGAAGGTACACGCGAGTTCATTCCCATCTTCAACGCCACCCTCACTGCCATCCTGCTTCCCAACCTGCACGTGGAAAGTCCCGGCATGATGATCAACCGCCGCAAAATAGACCTGATGGCGCTCCTTCACCAAAGAGTAAAACCAGAGAATCAGCCATAATATTGCTTGACTGACATTAGGGCGGATGATACAATCCGCCCGCTCAAAAATCCTTGAGGTTGTTTGAGGAAAGAACGCCCCCATCGTCTAGAGGCCCAGGACGCGGCCCTTTCAAGGCCACGACCGGAGTTCGAATCTCCGTGGGGGCACTTGTTGACAAGTCCCATTTGTCCAAAAGGAAATCCCGTTCATTGTTTTGAACGGGATTTCCTTTTGCCATTGGAAGGAACGTCTCGAACCCACAGGGTGCTACGCGAGGTTTTGTCGAGAGAATTCAGCCGTTTTCGTAAACCTGCGGGACGGTTTCAACTGAAATGAAATACACCTTATTGATTCTGCCCGTGATTTCTCCATCGCCAGTCAGGGTAATCTGATGGATTGAATAAAGATCCGTCTGGCATAATGGTCTCATGAGTGATGGTTACATGATGTAATTGTTCTATTGTAACCTTGGCATTTCTTAAATTTGCGCCGCTCAAATCGGCCAGTTCCAAATCAGCATTTTCCAGAATCGCATTTTGCAAGTCTGCGCGGCTCAGGTCAGCCTCCACCAGGTGCGCATCGGTCAGGTTTACACCATGAAGATCAGCATTTGTCAAAACAGCACGGTCGAAGAAAGCTCCAATGAGACTGGAACTGGAAAAATCAATGCTCGGGAGATTTGCTCCGTAAAACCCGGTACCTTTCGCCGAAACAAAAAGCCAGATTGATCCTTCCATGTTTACGTTACTCATGTCTGCCTTATCAAGGATTACCGCTTCCAGTGTGGCTCTTCTGAAATCGGCTCTGCTGACATCAGCGCCTTCCAAATTAACAGTTTTAAGAAATGCTCTATTAAATTTAGCCAAACTAAGTTTGGATGGATTAAGTTTCACATTTAACATATTCGTATTACTGAGATTGGCTTGAACCAAAACTGCATTCTTGAGATTCGCAGAGATGATTTCACTTCCATCCAAATCAGCATTACTTAAATCGGCTTTTTCCAAATTTGCCCTAAACAGATCGGCTTTTTTCATTGACCCATCAAACAACCAGCCATGATATGCAAGTTCGATAACGGCCGTATTGGCAACTTCATTATGCGGACTGGCTATTTGCCGGATAAGTTGTCTTTTGAGCTGCTCAGTTTGTCTTTGTTCGCTCAAGTAATCAATGATGATCACGCCTATGACAATTGCAGCCAGGTTGGGTCCAAAAGAAACAAGTGCTGCCAGGAGAAAATATCCAAATTGCGACTCATTGATCACATATCCTTTCCATTGGCCGCCCAGCCAAAAGTCTGTGGAAATAAACCACACGGCAGAAACACCCATCGCCAAAAATATGACCGCAACAATAATCCGTATGATATTGGAATTACTGATTGGTATTCTCTTCCGATTCCTGTGCCAGTGAACATCTCTTTCCATCATTAGCCTCTCCCAATAGGATTGCAGTTTTGACTTAGTATAGAGCAAAGTTGATAGTAAATCAATCCCCTGATATTCCATACTTATTGTCTCAAAGTTCCTACCCAAACATCCAGTAACGAAACTCCCCGATTGCCTGATGTGGGATGACAGCCAAACGCATATACTCCTCATATCTTCACATGATATAAAGGAGCAAAACATGACAGATAAAAAGTCCCTCAACTCGTTCTCAGATGAACTTACAGGCGCGGTGGAAACAGCCTCTGCATATACTTTACTGGTAGATGCGCGCCGGCGTTACCCCGCCAGCGGAATTGCCTACGCGGCAGAGCTCGTCCTCACCGCAGACCACGTCATCACCCGCGACGAAAACATTCGCATCGGTTTACCCGACGGCAAATATCTTCCGGGGACGATCGCAGGCCGCGACCCGGGCAGTGACCTGGCCCTCCTGCGCCTCAGCGAGAAAGCCCTCAAGCCCGTCCAAATTGCAGAGTCACCCGCGCGCATAGGTCAACTTGTGCTCGCGCTGGGCCGTCCATCAGAAGCAGGCATGCAAGCCTCCTTTGGCATAGTCAACGCCATTGGTGGGCCTGCGCGTACCGTGCGCGGCGGATTGCTCGATCAATATCTGCAAACTGAGACCACATCCTATCCCGGCTTCTCCGGCGGCCCGCTTGTGGATACACAAGGCCGTCTGCTTGGCTTAAATACATCTGGCCTTACACAAGGTTCGGCGCTCACTATTCCGACAAACGTCGCCTGGGCCATTGCAGATTCACTCGCCAAACATGGCACTGTCAAACGCGGCTATCTTGGCATCCGCACGCAAGCCGTAGCGATCAACGAAGGGGCACAAAAAATGCTCAAGCGCGAACAAGTCAACGGATTGTTAATCATGTGGCTTGAAAGCGACGGCCCGGCTGAGAAAGACGGTTTGCTTGTTGGTGATATTTTGGTCAGCGTGAACGCGCACCCGGTCAGCGACCCGGATGAACTCTTTGCGGCATTGAGCAGTGATGTCGTCGGCAAACAGGTGGATGTGGCTATCTTGCGTGGTGGCCAACCCCAAAGTCAAAAAGTGACCGTAGGCGAAAGGAAGTAATTTGATCCGGGTCCTGCTCATCGCACCCATCCCCGCCATGCGCGCCGGACTACGCGCCCTCATCAACGATGCGGATATTCAGATCGCGGGCGAAGCGACCCGGCTGGACTCCATTGACCCGACCCAAATTGAGGCGGATGTGCTGATCTATGCATCAGTCTCCGCCTCTTCGCTTGACCTTCTGCCTGATTCCGTTTCATCGGCTTCTCTTCTGATCCTATGCAATGAGCCATCAAGCTTTGCGTCTGCATTGCGGTCACAAGGACGCGCCTGGGGCATCCTGCCACTGGAGGTCACGCGCGAAGAACTGCTGGCGTCCATCCACGCACTGGCAGAGGGGCTGATCGTCGGCTCGATCCCGTTGATGAAAAAACTGCTCAACAGGACCGATGAAGAAACGACATTTGACGAATTACTTTCGCCCCTAACCGACCGCGAAGTGGAGGTGCTTAATCTGCTCGCACAGGGACACCAAAACAAACAGATCGCCCTGGCATTGGGCATCAGCGACCATACAGTCAAGTTCCACGTCTCATCCATTTACAATAAACTTAACGCCACCAACCGCGCCGAAGCAATCCGCCGGGGCGTGCGCAGTGGCTTGATTTCTTTATAATTTAATTATGTACACGATAGGGGATCAACAAGAGAAAACCAACGGCGATAAAAACCTGCCCAATAAAGACCCCCAAAGCCTGCCATGGCCCGAAGTACGGTACTGCGGGTAGTGGCTGTGATCCAAGCCCGAACACATCCGCCATGCCTGCGAAAACAGCAATTACATAGCCCGTACTCACCAAACGCAAACCAATGTCCGCGGCGATGGTGCGCATTTTCCCCTTCCATAGTGCCAGCAAGGTAATATAGCCGCCAAAACAGATCATTGCCAGGCCAACCAAAAAGACCGCGATCTGCACAAAGCCTACTACTTTGCTGCGGTCCAAGCCCAGCCAGCCGGGTTTGGCTCCCACAATAAAAATGAACAATCCGAATAGTGTAATAAACAACCCCGCGCGGATACGCAGTTGTGATGGCGATTCAAATCGACCGGTATCAACCGAAGTGGAAGAGGGAATGTTACTGGTTTTACTCATGTGGTAGGCAGGTCTCTTTTCAAACGTGCCAGCCAGTTGCCGCCAAGAATGTTCATAACATCTGTTTCAGAGTAGCCGCGTGCGATCAGGAGCGGCTTGAGGTCTTGCAGGTCGGCTATCGTATCCATCCCATACGGAATGGATTGTAATCCAAATCCGCCATCGAAATCGGAGCCAATTCCGGCATGCAGTGAATCACCGGCAAGTTGACAGATGTGATCGATGTGCGCGGCCAAAACATCCAAAAGCACTTCTTCGCGGCGATTTTTCCCGCGCTTCCAACTTGTGACAAGATAGCCATTGAACGGGACTAAACCCACAACGCCATCGCGTTCAATGATACCGCTGATCACCCGGTCAGAAAACTGGCGATTACCATCATAGCCCGGCATAAGCGCCAGGCAATTTGCATGTGTGCCGACGATCGGCCCGCGATACAGGTCAAGCGCTTCCAGGGCGGCCTGCTCATCCATGTGACTAAGATCCAGCGTGAAGTTGAAATCAGCCATTGCCTTGAGAAGGGTTCGCCCCTCGTCGGTCAACGGACCGGGTTCTTTCCAGCCGCCGCTATAACGTGTCCCAACCCAGGCGGGGCCGATCAAACGTACGCCAAGCTCATGCCATTCGCGCAGTTCGTCCGGCTTGCGGATACAGTCCGCGCCTTCGATGAGGAATACCAGGCCAACGGGATGACCGGTCTCTTTCGGGGTTTGCCAATCTTCAAGATGGCTGGACAGGTCTGAGGTCGAGCGGATGATGCGGAATTTGTCCGGATGAGAATCGGCCAATTGATGATAAAGCTGTCCCTGACCACGATAGAGGCGATAGGCTTCATCAAAAGTCTTGTAGACTTGAGTCTCCGTTTCGTTGGTCTTGCGTCGTGCAGGGCTGGCAAAAAGAGTGGAAAATAAAATGGAGACCTGGCCGCGTTGATAATCGGGCCAGCCAATTGTACAATCGTCGTTTTCTTCCACGATCTTCGAGCCTGCTTCGAGGCGGCGCGTTTCCAGCGCGGAACGCGTATAGTCGCGCCCATAAGTGAGCATATTCCATGCAAGGTCTGCGTGTGCGTCAACAATGAGAGTCATAATATTTTTAACTTAGTTTGACAATGTCACATTAAATATCTGTTCTATGAATTCGGCTCGGCATCTCTACCGTATGCAGCCTTCCTGCATGAATTTAGGCCATATTACCCAAATATGGTGATGCCA